>Ga0209798_10000109_pt1 | contig 44083 bp, 21 predicted proteins | sample DOMMetBare3Fresh_FD_187475 | JGI IMG/M metagenome (GOLD analysis project Ga0209798, IMG submission 187475) | Wetland sediment microbial communities from St. Louis River estuary, USA, under dissolved organic matter induced mercury methylation -... | ecosystem: Environmental > Aquatic >...
TATCGTTACGTGGTGCGCTCAGTATCGCTCGGGACCGAAGGGGCGCAGGTCGAAAGTCTGAATTCAAATGTGCTGGCTGTTTCGCCGCGCGACATTTTCGCGCCCACTGCTCCGGGCCCGGTGACCATTGCGGGCGCGCCTGGGCGCTTGTCGATTTTCTTTCCCGCCAATCCTGAGACTGATGTCGCGGGCTACAACATTTTTCGGTCCACGGATCCGAGTCTGCCGCTCGCAAAGTGGACCAGGCTTAACAGCGCTCTTTTGACGAGGACCACTTTTCAGGACAACAACGTGGAAGCCGGCCGGACGTATTTCTATTACGTGACGGCTATCGATCAGACTGGAAACGTTAGCAGTCCTTCGGACGTGAAGTCTGAAACTGTTCCGTAACTAGCTCCGTCAGAGGTGGGTGAGCAGCGTCCTCGACGACCGGCGGCATAGTAAACCGATATTGATGCTTAGTGTCCAGCAACGGTTTTTCTTAATTATCAGCCAGCGACAGACTGAAGTTTGTCGGACTTTCCAGTGGAGGCCTTATGAAATTTTTCCTTGATACCGCAAACCTCGATGAAATTCGCGAAGGCGCGTCGCTCGGGCTGGCCGACGGCGTTACCACCAACCCCTCGCTCATAGCCAAAGAAGGCGGCGTCGATTTTAAGCAGCACCTTGGCGCCATTTGCGAGATCGTTCAGGGTCCGGTCTCGGCCGAAGTGACCGCGCTGGACTCCGAGGCCATGATTGCGGAAGGACGCGAATATGCCAAGATTGCGCACAACGTAGTCGTAAAATGCCCGCTCACACGCGAGGGCTTGAAAGCGACTGGCGTCCTGGACAAAGAGGGCATCAAGGTAAACGTCACGCTCTGCTTTTCGGCAGCGCAAGCAATTTTGGCCGCGAAGGCTGGCGCCAGTTTCATCAGCCCGTTTCTCGGGCGTCTTGACGACATCGGCGAGAATGGACTGATCCTGTTAAGCGACATCATCGAGATTTACAACAACTATAGCTGGAAAACCGAAGTGCTGGCGGCCAGTTTGCGCAATCCCATTCACGTGATCGAAGCTGCGCGGCTCGGCGCCGACATCGCCACCATGCCGTTTAAGGTCATCGATCAATTGTTCAATCATCCGCTGACCGATAAGGGTCAGGCCCAGTTCCTCGCCGACTGGCACAAGAGTGGCCGCCAATAACCAGGCGTTCAGAGCATCGCCTTCAGGCGGGCGTTTCTTCGCCAAGGGAAACCCTCGGATGTCTTCGTATTGTGAGGAAAAAATCTCGCGGGTGCTTTTGGGAGGAGAGGAAAAGCCCGACTAGAGTCGGTACTCTAAGCACCTGTAACCATGTCCACACCTCAGCCCATCATCGTCCGTGCGTGTAAGTACGACGGAACTGAACATCGTCGCTGGGAGGCCACCATTGCTCGACATGAAGGCGCGCTGCTCGTGCTCGACGCCACCTTCGCTGAAGAGATCCGCCACGATCTCCTGGGTACTATTGCGGTAGGGACCACTAGTGTTGAATATTACTGGCTCGATCGCTGGTACAACGTTTTTCGGTTTTCCGATCCGGCCGGCAGACTGCGCTATTACTACTGCAACATCAATATTCCGCCGACGTTTGATGGGCGGGTGCTCAGCTACGTGGACCTTGATACCGACATTCTGGTGCAACCCGATTTTTCGTATAGCGTGCTCGACGTGGAGGAGTTTGTTGAGAATGCGGGCCGCTATGGCTACCCGTCTGAGGTCAGAAAGAGCGCCGCGGCAGCTCTACGCGAATTGATCGGTCTGATTGAATTCCGCCACTTTCCTTTCGATACTTAGTCAACCTCTCAGAGTACCGCCTTCAGACAAATGTTTTCTTAGCGCAAGGGAAACCCGCGGGTGTTCGGGTTAGCGCAAGGAAAAAGCCCGACTAAAGTCGGTACCCTCAGCGCCTATACCTTGACCTTGAGCACCAATACTCTGTTAAGCTTCTCTCTCCATGACATCCAAACAGCAGCCCAAGCAAACGAAGACCAAACTTGAAGTCCTGCGCGACCGCTCGAAGCTGGCCGAAGAGGGCGGCGGACTCGAACGAATGGAAAGACAACGCGCCAGCGGCAAACTAACTGCGCGCGAACGCATCGAGTTCCTGCTCGACGACGAGAGTTTCGAAGAGTTTGACAAGTTTGTGGTGCATCGCTCACGAGACTTCGGTTTGGACCAGCAGCTTTATCCTGGCGATGGCGTGATTACCGGCCATGGCCTGGTCGATGGCCGGAAGGTATTTGTCTTTGCCCAGGATTTTACTGTCTTTGGCGGTTCCCTGTCCGAAACGCATGCCGAGAAGATCTGCAAGGTCATGGATCTGGCAATGAAGGTAGGCGCGCCCATCATCGGCTTGAACGATTCGGGGGGCGCGCGTATTCAGGAAGGGGTCATCAGCCTGGGCGGGTACGCAGATATCTTTCTGCGCAACACTCTGGCCAGCGGCGTGGTGCCGCAGATCAGTTGCATTCTCGGACCATGCGCCGGCGGCGCCGTTTACAGTCCGGCCATTACCGACTTTAACGTGATGGTTAAAGACACCTCGTACATGTTCATCACCGGTCCCGACGTGATCAAGACTGTGACTCATGAGGATGTAACCAAAGAGGAACTTGGCGGCGCCATCACCCATAACCGTTCCGGCGTCGCGCACTTTGCCGCCGATTCCGACGAACATGCGCTGCGGATTGTGCGCGAACTGCTGTCATTCATTCCTTCCAACAACCTGGACGATCCGCCCCGGCTAGGGGTGAGCGATCCGCCGGAGCGCACAGAGAGCAAACTGAACTCGATTGTGCCGGAGGCTTCGAACCAGCCGTATGACATTCGCGATGTGCTGCATCTGGTAGTTGACGATGGCTACTTTTTCGAGGTCCAGCAACTTTATGCGCCGAACATCTGCGTCGGCTTTGCACGCCTGGGCGGACGTTCCGTAGGGATAGTCGCGAACCAGCCGGCCTATCTGGCGGGCGTGTTGGACATCGATGCTTCGATCAAAGGCGCACGGTTTGTGCGCTTCTGCGATTGCTTCAACCTCCCCTTGATTACATTTGAAGACGTGCCGGGATTTCTGCCGGGAGTGGCCCAGGAGCATGGGGGAATCATTCGTCACGGCGCCAAGCTGCTCTACGCCTTTGCCGAAGCGACTGTGCCCAAGATCACTGTGATTACACGCAAGGCTTACGGGGGCGCGTACTGCGTGATGGCTTCGAAGCACATACGCACAGACATCAATTTTGCGTGGCCGTCGGCGGAGATTGCGGTGATGGGGCCGGAGGGCGCGGTGGGCATTCTCTATCGGCGCGAGATTGGCGAAGCGAAGGACAAAGAAACAGCGCGGCGCGCGCGGATTGTGGAGCTGGAAGACAAGTTCGCAAACCCGTACGTTGCCGCCGAGCGAGGATTCATCGACGAAGTGATTGAGCCCGCTGCCACTCGCCCCAAATTGATTCGCGCCCTGTCACTGTTGGAAAACAAACGCGACACCAACCCATCCCGAAAGCACGGAAATATTCCCCTCTAGCTATCAGGCGTTCAGGGTACCGCCTTCAGGCGGGTAGTTTGCTTTACGAAAGCGAAAGCCCGCGGGTGTGAGGGTTAGCGAAACGAAAAGCCCGCCTGAAGGCGGTACTCTAAGCACCTGGCGTTCAGAGTACCGCACTCATCTCTGCTTGAAGAGAAGCAAACGAAACTAGTATTCTCTCGCTCCACCTTTCACCCACCGGTTCATCTCAAGCTCGCGTAAAAAACACGTGGAGTGTATGTACGATTACCGCAGAATGACCCCGGAGCAGAAACGCGAAGCGGTTCGTTACCGTCGGCTGCACGAACGTCCCTGGCATTCACCGCCTCATTGGCAGTTTCAGGGTCAGAGGCAATTCATCGTCTCGGCTGCCTGTTTCGAGCACCAGCCAATCGTTGGACTTACTCCGGAGCGAATGACGGAGTGCGAGGCGGGGCTGCTCGATGTGTGCAGGCAGTTGGCCCAAGCGATCTACGCGTGGTGTTTACTACCGAACCACTACCATCTGTTGGTCCGGACCGATCGGCTGGTTGAACTTCGGGCAGAACTCGGAAAGTTCCATGGTCGCATGTCTTTCAAATGGATTGGTGAAGATCAAAGAAAAGGACGACAGGTGTGGTACCGATGCTTTGATCGAGAAATAAGATCGCAGGGACATTTCTGGGCTACTGTGAACTTATTCATCACAACCCTGTGCTTCACGGCTACGTTGATAGATGGCAGGACTGGTTGTGGTCAAGCGCAGCGAAGTTTCTCGAGCGCGTAGGGCATGAGAGAGTCTTGAAGATTTGGCGTAGGTATCCAATTCTGGATTACGGTAAGAAGTGGGACGTGGATTAGAGGCGTTCAGAGTACCGCCTTCAGGCGGGCGGTTTGCTCTGCGAAGCTTAAAACCCCTGGGGTGTTCCAGTTAGCGAAAGGAAAAGCCCGACTAAAGTTGGTACTCTAAGTACCCTTCAAGCCAGCTCCGCCCAACGAGCGAGATCCCTGTCAAGCTGTACGCCTAACTGCTCCCGCTCTTCATACAGTTGATGGACCAGGTAGGCATCACTCGCGTTCTTCGCGAGCGCCAGGTCAATCTCGACCTGGCGCCGCTCACCTGCGGCAATCGCAGTCTCAAGCTCAACCAGCTCCTTTTGTTCCTTGAAGGTCAGTTTGCGCCGGCCACTCTCAACCACCGGCCTCGATTGTACGGGCCTGGGCCTAACCGGCGTTGCCTCCCTCTCTTCGTCCTGGCGTGCTGCCAGGAACGCAGCATAGTTTCCCGGATACTGTTGCACACGCCCTTCACCGTCAAAGCGAAAGATGTGCTCAACCGTGCGATCCAGAAAGTACCGATCGTGACTGACGACAATTACGCAACCCGCAAAGTTATCCAGGTACTCTTCCAGCGTGATCAGCGTCTGAATGTCGAGATCGTTGGTTGGCTCGTCCAGCAGCAGGACGTTCGGCGCCCTCATCAGCACTCGCAGCAGATAGAGGCGTCGCTGTTCACCGCCCGAGAGAGTCCCGACGGGCGCATACTGCATGGCCGGGGTGAAGAGAAATTTCTCCAGCATCTGGCCGGCGGTGATGAACGTTCCATCCGCGGTTTCAATTCGCTCAGCCACGCCGCGAATATAGTCAATCACCCGCTCGGCCGGCGGCAGGGCGCGGTTCTCCTGATCGTAATAGCCAAAGCGCACCGTCTGGCCCACTGTCATTGAGCCCTTGTCCGGGGCCACGCGCCCGGTGATGATTTCCAGCAGTGTCGTCTTGCCGGCGCCGTTTGCTCCAATCACGCCGATGCGATCGCCACGCTTGAGGATGTAGTTAAAGTTATCGAGCAGTACGCGCTGCCCGTAGGCTTTACGGATGCCCTGGAGCTCGAGAATCTTTTTGCCCATGCGGGCGGCAGCGACCGAGATATCCAGTTCGGCCCGCGCCGTTTCTTTAGGCTGGGCCATCAGGGCCGCAGCACTGTCGAGCCGCGCCTTGGATTTTCTGGTGCGCGCCTTGGCGCCGCGGCGCAACCAGGCCAGCTCGCGGCGGATCAGCATTTCTCGCTTTTGCCCTTCGGCGGCGCGCGACAGTGCCTGCTCTTCCTTTCGCTCCAGGTAATAAGAGTAGTTGCCGTCGAAGGTTTGCACTGTACAGCGATCGATTTCGAGAATGCGGCTCGTCACGCGATCCAGGAAATAGCGGTCGTGCGTCACCAGCAGCAGGGCGCCTCGATAACGGGCCAGGTAGGTTTCGAGCCAGGTAATCGTCTCTGCATCGAGGTGGTTCGTCGGCTCATCAAGAATCAGCAGATCCGGATTCTCGATCAGGGCGTGAGCAAGTGCGACCCGCTTTCGTTGTCCGCCCGACAAAGCTCCCATGCGCGCCGCCGTGTCATGAATGCCGAGCTTGCTCAGCACCGTGCGCGCATTGGTCTCCAGCTCCCAGGCCCCGCTTGCTTCCAGCTCGTGTGCTAACTCCGCAACCCGGACCAGCCGCCGCTCACTTTCTTTGTCCTGCTTACCTTTCCTTTCTCCTTTCGGCCCGCCCAGCTTGCCGGCGTCCTCTTGTAGATTCTGTCCCTCCTCTCCGAGTTCCTGACAGGCGCGTTCGTAGTCCAGCAGGAGTTCCGTGCGCGCATCGCTGGCCGCAAAGACTGCTTCCAGAACTGTCTGTTGCGGATCGAAGGGCGGGTTCTGTGGCAGATATCCAACTGATACGCCGGCGGCAAAGATGACTCGCCCCGTGTCCGGTTCCAGGTCACGCGCGATCAGTCGCAGGAGGGTCGTCTTGCCGGAGCCATTGACGCCGACGACACCTATGCGGTCCTCGGAATCCAGCCCAAGGCTGACGTCTTCAAAGAGGGGCTGCAAGCCATAGTTCTTGCTGATTCCTTCCAGGGAGAGGATGTGCATATGAGTCGCTAACCGTCAACGGAAACTCGTGATCAGCCTGAATTATCAGGGGAGATTCTTGAGAGATAAGGATAACAGACGGCGCGGGAGACCGGCACGCTGGTACAAAGAATGCGGACCGGCAGACGCACTGAGACTGGGCGAAAGGACCTTTTTAGGACCTTTCACCAGGTCGTACATGTTCAGAGTACTGTCTTCAGGCGGGGGCAGTTTCCGTTGGCGTCAAAATGCCCGTCTGAAGGCGGTAGCCTCTGCACTGTGGGGAGCGGAGCATTTGGAGTTATGGAGGGAGTTGATGTATCAATCACCCAGCTCATGCAATCGGAGCTTAGATCGTACTCCCTTCTTATTAAAGGATACCAATGGCAATACTAGTTACCGGCGGGGCCGGATACATTGGCAGCGTGACTGCTGCCCTACTGCGAGCGCGTGGTGAACGCGTGGTCGTCCTCGACGATCTGTTTCGAGGACATCGCGCTGCGGTACCTGAAGGCGAAGCCTTTTACAAGGGGAAAATTGGCGACCGTGAACTAGTGACACGCATTGCAACGGAACATGAGCTTGATGACTGTATCCACTTTGCCGCCCTGGCCCACGTTGGCGAATCAGTACTCGAACCGGCGCGCTATTATGGAAACAATGTAGCTCAGGGCCTTGCTTTAATCGATGCGCTGCTGGCGGTGGGCGTGAGACGCATGGTTTTTTCCTCCACCTGCGCTATCTATGGCGAGCCGCAGCAGGTGCCGATTCCGGAAACGCATCCGCAGAATCCAACCAACCCTTACGGCTGGTCAAAACTATTCATGGAACAAATCATGGAGAGTTACGATCGCGCTTATAAACTCAAGTATGTTGCCTTGCGCTACTTCAATGCCGCCGGGGCAACCGCTGAACATGGTGAAGATCACGACCCTGAAACGCATCTGATTCCCAACGTCCTGGCTGCGGCCCAGGGCCGCCTGCCGGCTGTTCCGGTTTTTGGTGACGACTATCCCACACCCGATGGGACCGCCATTCGCGATTACATACACATCGCGGACCTGGGGTCGGCCCATGTTTTGGCCCTCGATTATCTGCGCGCCGGGGGGAAGTCCGACTTCTTCAACCTTGGTACAGGTCAGGGGTATTCGGTGATGGAAGTGATCGAAAGCGCGCGCACGGTGACGCAATGCGAAATTCCCGTCCGCATTGAACCGCGACGCGCCGGCGATCCATCGCGTCTGGTGGCTGATGCCCATAAGGCGCGCGCTGTCCTGGGCTGGACGCCGGACCACCCGGATCTTAATTCGATTCTGCGCACTGCCTGGGACTGGCGGACGACACATCCACGCGGCTATGCATAACCCCTGGGACCGCACGCTTCCAGCGTGCCTCAAGTTAGCCTACAAGCCCTTGGGATTTTTAGAATGAAGCGGTGAGGTTGGCACGCTTCCAGCGTGCCTTAAGTTAGCCTACAAGGCCTTGGGATTCTTAGAATGAGTTGGCGTGAGGTTGGTACGCTGGAAGCGTGCGGTCCCAGGTTGGCTCACAAGCCCGTGGGATTCTTAGAATGAAAGCTGGGGTGAGGTTGGCACGCTGGAAGCGTGCCGTCCCAGGTGCTAAGCTTGGCAGCGCTCGTCAACAATGCCAGAGAACTTGCGCGCCAACCCGATTAGATCATGATTGGTCAGGTCCTTCTCAATTATAAAATTCTGGAAGAACTGGGGGCTGGCGGCCAGGGTACCGTTTATAAGGCGATCGACCTTACGCTCGACCGCACCGTGGCCATCAAGATTCTCCCCCCAGAATTAACGGAAAAAACGTTAAGCCTGCTGCGGTTCGAGCGCGAGGCCAAACTCGCCTCATCCTTGGACCATCCAAACATCTGCACCATCTATGGCCTGCACAAGGCAGACGACGTGCAATTCATTGCCATGCAGTACGTTGAAGGTAGCAACGTACGGCAGTTGGTCGATGGCAAACCCCTTGAGTTGCGCAGCGCCCTTTCCATTGCCATCCAGGTTGCCGACGCGCTTGCTGCCGCTCATTCGCGCGGCATCATTCACCGCGACATCAAAGCGGGAAACGTCATGGTCACCAAGAGTGGTCTCGTAAAGGTGCTGGACTTTGGCCTGGCAAAATTAATGGAGCCTGAGCGCGAGGGAACGAGCGATTCACACCTCACCGAATTCGGAGTTCCCTATGGAACAGCCACCTATGCGGCCCCCGAGCAGGCCCAGGGCCAGCCAGTTGATCACCGGGCTGACATCTTTTCGACCGGAGTCCTGCTGTACGAAATGCTCACTGGCAGTTGGCCCTTTCGTGGTAAGACAGCAGTTGATGTCCGTTATGCGGTGCTGCATGCGACACCGATCCCAATTGCCCGCTCGCGTCCCGAACCAGCAGCGAGCCTGAGGCATCTGCAGGAAACTCTGGATAGAGCGCTGGCCAAGGAACCCGGCAATCGCTTTCAGCAGATCGAAGAATTTCGCGATGCCCTGGAAATTGATTTTAAGGAAAATGGAAACACCAGCACTGGCCCAACTCATGGCAGCGGCGGCCGGGCCCGCGTGCCTGCGCGCCAAATCCAACCAGTATCCAGACCGCGGCTTTGGTGGACTCGCAAGACTGCATTCGCCGCCTCGGCCGTCGTTCTCATTGCCCTGGTAGCTCTCGGTATCTACTTCGTCCTGGCGCGACGCAAGCAAGCCGAAGCCTTTGACTCGCTGGCGGTGCTTCCCTTCTATACCAGCGGCGCCGCTCCAGACACCGAGTACCTGTCGGATGGCATTACTGAGAGTCTGATCACTAGTCTGTCACAGTTGCCTTACTTAAAGGTACGTTCGCGCAACACTGCATTTCATTACAAGGGGCAGAAAGCAGATCCAGGAACGATCGGTAAGGAGCTGGGGGTCCGAGCTTTGTTAACAGGCGGCGTCGTTTCTGAGGGTGACAGTTTAACGATCAATGTCGAGCTCATAAGCGCACAGGACGGTAGCCGACTGTGGGGCCGGCGTTACGCGGGCAACCTATCAGACATGGTCTCATTGCCGGCGCGGATTGCGCTCGACGTAGCTGACAAACTGCAGCTGCGTGTGACCGGAGCGGATCAAAAACAACTGGTGTCGAACTATGCGATTGACTCTGAGGCCTATCGCTTATACCTGCTGGGACGCTACAACTGGAATAAGAGAACTGCCGAAGGGGTTGCCAAGGGCATCGACTATTTTAATCAGGCCATCGCCAAAGACCCGAATTATCCACTAGCTTATACAGGCCTGGCTGACTGTCATGCATTGCAGAATGTTTATAATGTGGCAGCGGCCACCGACGGATATCCGAAAGCCAAAGCAGCGGCCGAGCGGGCCCTGCAGCTGAACGAGAAACTTCCGGAAGCTCACGCCTCGCTGGCGTTCGTCAGCTACCGTTATGGCTGGGACTGGGCTCTGGCCGAAGAGCACTTTAAACGCGCTATTGCACTCAAACCGGACTATGCAACGGCCCACCAGTGGTACTCAGGTTACCTGGCGGCTTTGGGCCGCCACCGAGAGGCGCTGGCCGAGGCGCGTCGCGCGCATGAGTTGGAGCCTTTCTCGGTGACAATCTATGCCGACCTGGTCCGGAATATGTACTATGCGCGGCTCTATGATGAAGCGATTAGCGAGTGTCGCAAACTAATCGAAATGGAGCCGGGCTTTGCTCGTGGCCACATCGAATTGGGGCAATTGTTCGAACAGAGACAGCGATTTCCGGAAGCAGTCGGCGAATTCCAGAAAGCAATCTCACTGTCACAGAATTCGCAGCCTGGCCTGACGGGGTTGGGGCATGCATACGCACTCGAAGGAAACCGCAGCGAGGCTGAGAGGATAATCAAGCAGCTCGAAACTCGAGGGCAAAAACAGTACGTCTCGCCATACAACACGGCGGTGGTCTATGCGGGTCTTGGTGACAAACAGCAGGCGGTCAGCTGGCTGCAAAAGGCGCGCGCCGAGAGGTTCAATTTGGTTGCTTTTGTCGATGTCGATCCGCTGTTCGATGGGCTGCGATCCGAACGCGGCTTCATGGAGCTCGTGAAGAGCATGGGGCTCGAGCCGTAAGGACGAATCGAACTTTCCCCGGTTACGAGGATGTGCTGGATGTGGTGCGAGGATTGTAAAACTTTTTCGACCTAGGGAGCCTGGCTATGAAAACGTTATTGACGCTCTTTCTGATATTGACCTTTGTCACACTGGTGCTGGCGGCAAGCGCGACCCCCAGATTCACTAATACCTTGCGGGCGGAAACTTTCGAGACTCGCTGCGGCTGGTTCAGTAACCCTACTCCGGCGAACGCGTGGTTGTTGGATCGAGATGGTGAATGGACCATCTCCGTGCAGGGAGGGCATCAGGCCGAAGGTGACTGGCCCGAGTTCAAACCCGCACAATGGGTGAAGACAAATGTAAATTACGGCTATGGGTGCGCCTGTATGCAAGTGATTGTCAACAGGCAGACAAAAGAAGTACTCGAGATCAGGAGTGCGAAGGCGCGACCGCTGGCCAAATGCCGCCAGGATGCCGCGTTGAAGAAGTGGAGAGGCAAGTTGTAAAAATAGGTCTTGGGTCTTGGGACTTTGGACTTTGGGACTTTGGTCTTAATAATGACACTGGGTGTCTTCATCAGGGACACCCGACCCTGAGACAGGAAAACTAAAGACCTAAGACCAAAGTCCCAATCCTCAAGGAGTTATCTTGTCCAGTTTCTGTTTGCCGTTGGCAGCGGGCTCTGTTCCCTTACCTGCCGCTGATACACCCGCGCCCTGCGAATAGACCATCTCACCACCATACCATCCCTGGAACATTGTCAGTCCTACCATCAGCAAGGCGGCTGCAAAATACGTCGCTCCAGGCAACAGATTTCGCCGGCTAAAGCCGATCCAGCGCCAAAGAGTCAGCAGGACTACAATACCCACCAGCAGCCATCCCAGATACATGTGAAAATCAACGTACTTGTAGGTATCGCCAAGGTCGAGGCGGGAGAAATCGTAGTAACCGGTCACTGCTGCGAACAGGCCACCGATTGCGCCAGCAATTAAGGCCCAGAATCCGGCGGCGGACAGCGATGCTTTTTGCAGAAGTCGGCCCAACAAATCAGCGGCGAAAGAGAAAGCGATTAATGCGATGGGAAAATGCACCAGGGCGGGATGCAGTGGCGGCATGCGATCCTCCTCATATCATTTCAGACTCAGCTCAAATATAACGCCAAGAGCTTAGCCGATCAGTTCAATTCCGGGAAGCAAGCGGCAGACCCATGGGGGCTGAATAGAGAACGGACCATTTTCCATTCGTCATTTGACGTTTGTCATTTGCTACGTCACTGCACCCAATCAAAACAGATCTGCCCGCTCAGTCCATCTCCAAGCAAACAGAATGCCATCATTTATACTTGGTTTAGTGAGTTCGCGATCAGGAGAATGCGCAGATCAACAAGAAGCTGTGTGAGATAGTTCTTTCGACCCACCAGGCTGGCCACAACCGTTACGATTTCCGCCATTTCAACGGGCTTCGGAACATGCATTTGACGACCGGCGCGCAGCGCCTGCATCTGGTTTTCAGCCCTTGTGTAAGCTCTCAACGCGATGGCTTGTAGCCTGCCGCTCAAGCGCGCTTATCTGGACTGAACCATCAGCCTGGCCTGGCTAATTCGTTTTTAGCTTCAGCGGCACCGAAACCATCACTGGATTCTCAGGTTTGATCGCTACGCGATAGACGGTTTGCGGCCCGGGATCATCCCGCGTAAGTTCCATTGTCGAGTTTGCAGCCGCGGCCTGTTCCTGCTCGGTCATTGCCTGGCCGGAGCCGCCGTCCAGTTCAAACCTGGTGGGCACGGCCCCCCATTTCTTTTCCCAATCAGCAACCTGTTGCGAAGAGAGATAAGGCTTGGCACCCAACTTTGCCAAATCCACCAGGGGATTGGCCGAGATCAGGATTGTCAATACTTCTGCCACCTGTTTCTTATCGCTGGGCTTGGGCTTGATTTGAAAACCCTTGCCGAGCGCCGAGGGAATTGAAACCAGCCGCCCGGCCCTAACGCGATTTGCATCGGGGGCTTTGCGAGTGGGAAAGATCAGGAGTGGTTCACTGCGTGAGCCATCCGCATACTGCTCGCGATCGATCACATACATGTAACCATCGCGCGAGAGCGATTCGATACTGAGCCTGACTATCTGGCCTATCGCCAGGGGCGTGCCATCCGGTACGCGCGCCAGCGTGTATTCGGCCGGCCCCTGTTCAACATCAACTTCAATCAATTCTTTTGTCTTATCCTGAGCGGTCGATTTGCGAAACCGCCACGTAGTCACGCCAACCTGAGCAAAGGACATCCCCGGCGGCGGAGTTGCCGCCGTCGTGCCGGCGTGGGTTTTGATCGTCGTCTTGTATCGTCCCGTGCTGCTGGGGGTGTTTCTCCGGGGAGGATTCATCACCGGGCGCGTGCCTATGAATTCTTCGGCCCTGATTCCCTTCTCTTCATCCTGAGCGATCGTGACGGAGAGACTGCCGGCGGCCAATAGCAGTGAACAGCAGCACAGCAGTAGTAAGGGTCCCGTTGCCCGTGTTTTCATTGTTCTTACCTCCAGGATTTTCAGATCAGAGTTAGTAGGCCTCGTGTGACAACTCAACCAGCGTCACCAGTGTTTTTGCCGGCCCCCTTACAAAGGTCAGCTTGCGTTCCTTATTGGCAACAATTTCCGGCGGCGCTTGCTCCCATAATTTGAGATACCCACGCAGGGTGCTGACATCAGAGTCATTCTCGATAAAGCCATTTGTTCGGGCCGCAGCCGCAAACACAGCGTCAAGATCCGGAAGCGTTTGCTCGGAAAAGACCATCCAGAGCCGCTCGACTCCTTTGAATTCGTCGAAATAATTGGGTGTGGTTTGGATGGCTTGATTGGCGACGAGTTGCGCGGCGCCGTTTTTCGGCGTCGGAAAGAGCACGTTGAAGCGGAGTTTCCCTTCCGGTCCTGGTCCTTCGTTAACGAGGTAAAGGGCCCCGGATTGATAAGGGGCTACATTGAAAGTAAAGCGCCAGTTGTTGCCATAGATCTGGCTGCCATCTGAATTGAATGGTTCGCCAAAGGGCTTGCGATTTTGCATCTTCTGCACCGAAAGCCAGTACACAAACCGCGGCTCGGCAGCAACAGCAGGGTTAGGGTTAGTCGTCACCGCGGAACCTGGGGAGTGGCTTCCCAGCAAATACCATAAGCCCCCAAAGATAAGCAGTAATAAAACGAAAGCCAATGCGGTCGCACCCGCGAATATGTAAGGACGCTTGCTGGGCGCCGCGGGGACCCCTGTGGCCATTTCCGGGCCAGGGACGGGATCACTAAGAATTGTTTGTTGGTTGGCGTACAACGTGGGAGCCGTGCTGTGGCGCTCGGGACTTTGTTGCGAATCAAGGAACAGACCCGATTGGGGTCTGGTGCGATCCGGATCTTCGACCAGGGCCCAACTGAGTTCGTCGCCAAACTCACGCGCCTTTTGTTGACGTGCCTCCGGCTCGAATGACAATGCTTTCAGAATTGCATCCTGAGCTGCTTGCGGTAGCCCTGGGCGCAAATCCATCGGTTTGATCCTTACGCCCGCCCTTTGCATCTCCAGCAACTGGAACATGGACTCGGGATTGGTCGGTCTTCTACCCGTCAACATCTCATAGGCCATCACGCCGAAGGAGTAGACGTCACTGGCCGCGGTCAACGTACAAGCACTTAATTGTTCGGGCGACATGTAGGCGATGGTGCCGACCGCTCGTTCCTTGCCCGTACTTAAGGAGGTGACTGAGTTCCTTACCTTCGCGACACCAAAGTCGATCACTTTGACCTGCTCGTCACCATCGCTGGTGGAGCGCAGCATGACATTCTCTGGTTTAAGGTCTCGATGGTAGATGTCCTTGCGGTGGGCTGCGCTCAGGGCGCGCCCAACCTGGCGAATAATATTTGCGGCGCGCGCAAACTCCATCCCCTCGGGCCTGATGGCTGCGCGCAGACTAATTCCCTCGACATATTGCATGACGAGGTAGGGCTTGCCGTCGGGCATCTCTCCGGCGTCAAAAATTCCGACGATGCTCGGATGATCGACCCGGGCGAGGGCTTCAATCTCCTGTTTGAATTTTCTTATGCTCCACTCGTCACCAACGCCCTGTTCCAGCACAATCTTGACCACTACGGGGCGCGAAACCATTTTCTCGTCCAGAGCCAGGTAGACAACTCCAAAGCCGCCGTGACCGAGCTTTTGTTTAATTAGATACCGGCCATCGATCAGCGTGCCCACCAGAGAACCTTCCGGCTCGCGAATGGTAGACATCGAATCGCCCCTCATCCAATCGTCCGTTTCGTGCTTTCCAAAATCGCGTGGTGTTCGGGCCATAAGTTAGCGGGATCGTATTATTCTAAAGAAACATTTCTTACGGGTGACTACCGTGGCTGCGTATTTGTTTCGCCAGCCGGGCAATTACCAGGGGCGGGGCGCCTGCCTTAACGTCATAAAAGGCCATCGGTCGTTGTACGCGCCGTTCATCGGGATCGACTTCGATTAGTTCTTTGCTGCCGCTGCGCTGCTCTTTGCCCATGCGCGGCACACGATCCGTGGCATAGTCAAACCATTCATCGAGCACAATCTGTCCATCGTGATCGCCGTCAGCCAAGCCAGAGTTTATGCCTTCTTCGACTAAAGCGTAAGCCAGGTAACTGTGTTTCAGCGCGGCGGACTCGAAGGCTACTTCGAAACTTTGCGAGGCGGTCAGGATGTACATACCTTTTTCGTAGGCGAGTTGCGCCAGCCCGCGCGTGTTCATCGGCCCGCGACGCTTTTCCTCAGCCTCGAGCGCCTGACCTGAATTGCAGGCATCGATGACGAGCAGGAGTTGTGCAGCGTCCAGCGGTTTCAGCGCGTCCTCAAGTTCGAGATCGGAAATGCTATGGGCGACTATCTGTTCCAGCCCGGCTGCGTTCAGTTCCGCACGCTGACCATCATAACCAAGGTCGTGGGGAATTAAGTAGAAGCGATCGCCACGAGCAGTGCCGTGGCCGGAAAAATAGAGCAGCACTGCGTCTTCGGGTTGGGCCGGCCTGATCCGTGCCAGCGAGGCCGGAGCGCCGGCTGCCAACGGCCCCGAATTCGTGCCCGCCAGCCGCTGTAACGCCAGCAGAATATTTGCCTTGGTCGCCTCCTCATTAACGAGCGGGATGACCTCGATGGGTTTATAGATACCCAATAACTGTTGCTGCTGCTGCCACTGTTCACCAATAGCGAGTGCATCGGCTACGGAATAGTTGAGGTTATATTGTGAATTCTGATAACGGCCCACACCAATGGAAATGACATATGCGGTACCGCTTCGTTTGAGGCTGTCGGCGCCGCGCAGCGAAAATCCGACGTCCCTGCTCTTCACGTTGTCGCGATTAAAAGCGTAAGCAGTAAATTGGTTATCGCCGGCAACCACCGGGACGGTTACTTCGAGGGTTTGCGCGCTCTGCCGGGCCAGCACGTCTCCGCTCCAAACCTTTACCAGCAGTCCATTGCGGAAAAGCCGCACATCCCGGGCGCCGCTGCCCTGCGAATGATCGCTGTCCGGTCCAGCTTCGGAAACAGATAGCCGCAGTGTGACGTTGCGCTTCGTCAACGGAGCAGTTGTTGCGTCAGCAGCAGCGAGGTCAAGATTGATTTCAGGTTGCCGGCGATCCTTTTGGGTGATGTCGCGAGTGGGTTTGGGACTCTTGCCTGCCAGGATCTCTGCCAGCAGGCCCGGATAATAGAACTCATTGAAAAACGATTCCACCGGCGACACCGTGAATGTGCTTTTCGCAAAACGCCAGAGTAGCAGGCCCCACGACGATGGGGAGCCGTCAAAGAGGCCCTCGGGAGTGACCACCAGCCAATCATTGCTCTCCCGCATTGAGACCAGCGTCACCATCAAATCTCCGCTCAACGCATTGGCCAGGCTGATGCTGCCGTCATCGTCTCCGGCAATTATCCAGCTGCCATCACTGGTGAAAGCGGCGCTGTTAATATTGCCGGATGAGCGCACGAGCGTATGAATTTGCCGCCCGCTTTCGATGTCCCACAGCACTGCCGTGTTGTCGCTGCTCCCAGATACCAGAGAGTGCCCATCGGGACTAAAGGCCACTGAAAGTACTTCTCCCGCATGTCCCGCAAGTGTTTTGACCATGCGTCCACTCGCTATTTCCCAGAGCGTAATCGTATGGTTTGCGCAACCCGCAGCCACGACCTTCCCGTCCGGACTAAAGGCGACTGTGTTGACCTGATCAGGAAGAGTGGCGAGCGTTTTCAAGCTGCGGCCAGTAGCTGGATCCCAAAGGCGGATGGTCTTATCGGTGCCGGCAGAAGCGAGTAGGGCTTCTTCAGGACTGAAACTGATGCTGGTGACCTCGCCTTCATGACCGGTGAGCAACCGCGAGTTGCGCGATGCGAGATCCCAAACCTGAATCGTTCGTTGAACGCCTGCAGCCGCCAGCCATTTTTCATCCCTGCTGAAGGCAACGGTGTTGACGCTTCCCAGGTTGGCCGTCAACTTGTAGGCTTCGCGTCCGCTGCGCAGGTCCCAAACTTTGACCTCGCCGCTGATACTGCCGGAAGCAAGCAAGTGACTGTCGGGACTGAAAGATAGACTGCTTATCCATCCGGTCGCATCCCCGAGCCGGGCGAGTTCACGTCCCGTCGCTGTTTGCCATACTCTCACTGCGCGATCGTTGGCCCCCGAAGCGAGCCACTTGCCGTCCGGACTGGCGGCGACGGCATAGAAACCAGCGGAGCGGCTTTCGAGCGTGCGTATGACTTTGCCAGTCTCGGCGCTTAGCAATGACACCGTGCGATTGCCGGAGGTGACGGCCAGCGTACTGGCCTCAGGATTAAACGCGGCGGACATCAGAACGTCTATACCTGCGTCAGCGACGGGTTGCGTGGTTCCCTTCTCCTTCCCGTTGGTCTCGTCCCATTGCGCAATAGATCCATCAGCGAAAGCGGCTTTAAGAACGTTACCGCTGAATGAAACCGCAAGGGCCGCCCGACTCATTCGGTTGCCCGCAAATTGTTCCCGGTCAAAACCAACGCGCCACGTGTAAACAGTCCCATCTGCGCTGCCCGAAGCCAGCAACTTATTGTCCGTGCTGAAGGCAAGCGCGTTAATGCGGTCGTTGTGCCTATGCAGGTTTAATTTTTCGCGCCACGAATGCGTATCCCAGAGCTTGACCAGATGGTCAGTGGCGCCGGAAGCCAGCCATGAATCGTCGCGACTGAAGGCGAGGGCCGTAACCGCACCACTGTGACCTTTGAGGACCTGCACTTCCCCGCCGCCCGCAACATCCCAGAGCTTGATTAGATTGTCGGCGCCGCCCGAGGCCAACAGTCGTCCGTCATAACTAAAGGCCAGCGATTCAACTGCGGCTGCGTGGCCCGAGAAGTTCCGCAGCAACTCTCCCGTCACTACATCCCAGATGCGGACCGTGCGGTCATTGCCCGCAGATGCCAGTCGCCGCCCGTCACGGCTTACCGCAAGGGCTTTAACCCAGCCGGTGTGGCCATTGAGCGCACGCAATTCGCGCCCGCTATTCACGTCCCAAATCTTGATTGAATTATCGGCGCCGCCCGAAGCCAGCCAACGCCCGTCCGGGCCAAAGACCGTACAATTAACTCGGAGCGTGTGGCCAGTCTGCAACACCAGCTCCGGCCGCGCTAGTGGCGCCAGAATGGGCCGGCCGGCACTGGTGATACCGCCTGGCCAAACGGCCAGCAGAGTCAGGCACGACAACACTGCGAGTGTCGCTGCCAGCCCCAGCCTGCTGCGTCGTCGTTGACGGTATGCCGCAGGTCTATTCACGATATCCTGGCCTGCGAGTGATGGTAGGTTTTCAGCATAGTCAGATCAATCGCTGCCCAGCGCCGCCTCAGACCGACAATCAATGGACATCCGAATCAGTCGGCACGGAAGGTTCAAATCCGAGAGAGAGGGACTACCTTCGTGCCCACACAAGATTCAGAGCTCATGACTGCTGGTCAGGTGGAACCAAAGCATTTCCTAAACGGCTCCAGAGTGCAGTGATCGTAGCAGACCACCATCCGGCGGCGCCAATGTTTTACTACTGGCACTCGGTGTTGTTGTGGGTGGCCACCGGGCTGAAGCGCTGCTGATATTCGAGCGAGGTAATAAACGAACAGACCATCGCCCGCTGCTTCTCCAGTGCCCGCAAGGGGGCGCTGTTGACCTGCCCCAGCCAAAAAATGAAACCGCCAATGTCGGGATTGCGCCGCAAATAGCCGAAATACTGCGTCAGCACAAAGGCCCGGTTGTATTCGGCGTCAATGAAGGCCCGGTTGTTGATCGGATTCCCCGCGTTGTCGTCAGCCAAACGATAGAGCACTGCACCTCGCCCACCCTGATTGAAAAGATCCAGCAAGGCCGCACGCTGGGAACTGAGATCTATACCAATGTCCGTATTGATGTTCGCCAGCAGGGCGTCAACATATGCCGGCCCATTCAGACTGCCGGGATATCTGGCTAAGAACTCCGAGCGCAGCACGAAGGCATTGGCCAGGTCCAACTGCGTCTGGGCCAGCGACGGCCCGCCACGTACCCGCGCCCGGTCAGGCGAGAAGGCGCTGTAGTTCACCAGCTTCTTGTTTTCGTTGGGAAACGCCGGATTGGCGTCGTTGTTCGGGATGGGCTGATTGTCACCGTAGGCAGCCCGATACACGCGCACCACGTAAGAGCCGGTCTGTTGATATTCCTGCTCGTAAAAGAACGCATTGCTGACGGTGATGCGCTGCGTGCGCAGGCAGTTGACGTCCGTGCCGCACATCGTAATCTGGCCGGTCCAGTAATCCAGCCCGCTCTGGTCCGGCACGCGGCTGAGGAAATCGTAATAATGCTGGGTCACGAAATAACGCGCGTCGTCAAGCTGGTTTGTTGTCGCCAGCGTGGTGTCGTTATCACTAATGGTGAGGATGGCCCTTCCGGGACTGTTCAAGCCTGAGCCGACCGGATTGCTCAACAGCAGGTTGAGCGTCTGGTCTCCCTCGGTTAGCTGGTTATCAACCAGCAGCACGCGAAAGGTTCGGGTGGCAATGCCGGCCGCGAATGCCAATGTGCCCGCCGCGCTCGTGTACCTGGTCTTCTGCCGCGCGGTGCCATCGCTGGTTGAAAAATCAACTGAGGCCGCATCCGTCAGGCTGCCTGCCCGCGTGACGGTGACGATAATCGAACCATCGCCTTCGTTCACGGCATAGCTACCGGCACTGAATTGGAACGTGCTGGTGACCAGGCTGAAGTTATCGAACACTGCCGGACCCGGATTGGTCGGATTCGTGGTGCCCGCGCTGAGTTCCGCCGTCAGTGCCGAGACACTCTTCAGCAGCACCACCGTGTGCTGTACGGTGAAGGCGATATTGTCGGGACTGGTTTCAAACACAATGGAGTTAGTGGGTGGTTCATGGCGGAAACGCATGAAGCGGTGCTGCACCGGATCATAGTTGATGCTCAGGGAGGTCAACATGCCGTTGACGTTTACCTGAAAGATCAACTGCGCCACCGTCGTATCAAGCGGCCGCTCAACGCCATCGCGGCCACGCGCCCGCGGCGCCAGGCTGGTAGGCGTGCCGGTGGTATGCACCATGAAGCGATAGAAATTGTCAACATCTGTGCCAATCGCGAAAATCGAGTCAGCGCCCCCGGTCGCGGCTCTGACAAGTTCGACACTGGCTCGGCCATTGCGCATGTCAAAGGAGTTTGCGGAAACGTAGCCGGCATAGTGCAGGCCCACCACTTGCGACAACGGAGTAATTACGAGTTGACCATTCACTTGGGCCGTCGTCACTTGCGGATCGAATGCCGTGGGCGGTTCCGTCTGCGCACCGATGGTCCACTTCGTCGCATCACGAATAGGGCTGCTGAAGTCATCAGTAAATGGCGGCGTCGGCAAGGGCACGGCCAGCGGCGCAGCGATGAAGTTGGCTACTTGATTGCTGCTGAGGTTGAAGAAATCCACTCGTGATGGAGAAATAATGAAGTAGGTAGTTTGAACCGTGACAGTGTAGTTGCCTCCGGGCACAAGATTCACGAATGAATAGTTGCCACTTGCGTCCGTCGTAGTTACACGTGTGATGGGACCAGACAAAGTAACCGTCGTATCGGTCAAGGCAGTGTTGCTGGCATTCGCAATACTGCCTGAAATCGAAAGTGAATTTGTTGCATTACAGCTTGGGCCGCTGTTCAGGAGGATCGAGAGGTTGTTTGAGTCGAAGTTTGGGACGGCGAAATCCGAATTACCGTCCCCATTGAGGTCGCCTATCGAGAAAGCGCGGGGGCCGGCTCCGGCCACAAAATTACCTGATGGACTAAAACTCCCACGGCCATCTCCCAGCAATACAGATACTCCATTTGAGACGTGTGCGACGGCCACATCGAGCTTGCCATCGCCATTGAGATCCGCTACTCCAACAGAGGCTGTAGTCTCAGTCGTTCCTGCGGGGATGTTTGTTGCCGGGCCGAATCCCCCGGAGCCGGTCCCGAGGAACATCTTAACGTTGGCCGAGTTTACATCACTTGTCACAAGGTCGGGTTTTCCATCGCCGCTGAGATCCGCCACCGCGATAGAGAGCGCGGCCGTGCCAATAGGAATAGTAGTTGGTAAGCCAAAGAGGCCGCCCGTAGCTATTAAGACTGATACGCTGTTCGAGCCATAGTTGCTGATTATCAAATCCAGCCTCCCATCGCCATTGAGGTCTTGAGTCACCACAGCAATGGGCTGGGAACCAACAGCGAAGTTGGAAGGCGCTCCGAAATGACCAGCGCCATCGCCCAGTAAGATCGAAACAGAGTTAGGGTTTGCGCCGCTGGGTGTATTAGTGACGGCAAGATCCTGCTTTCCATCCAGATTGAAATCTGCGACGGCAACATCCGAAGAATATGAACCGGTGGAGAATCCAGTTACAGTAAACGCGCCGGCCCCGTCACCAAATAGAACGGCCACATTTTGAACCGCTCCGTCCTGCGCCACGACAATGTCGAGTTTTTGGTCACTGTTAAAGTCGCCGATTGCCAGGCCCACAGCGGGTAAAGTTCCCAGGTTTATGTTGTTGCCCGGGCCGAATCCACCCATACCATCGTTAACGAAGATCGATACGCTGTTCGACACGATATTTGAAATTGCAACGTCCAGCTTACCGTCGCCATTAAAATCTCCCAGGACTGAGTTGGCGGGCCTAACCTGAACCGGATAGTTTGCAGCTGCCAGAAAGTTAACGGTGCTGCATTGAGGAGGAATGCTCAGCGCGGCTTTGAAATTCGCAGTCGCGTTCGCGGTGAGATTACTTAACGTTTGACTTGACGGGCTAAAACTTCCCGTTGGCGTCACCACATAGTTGGCACCAGCTGTCTGGTTTGCGAAGTTGAACTCGCCCTGCGCGTTGGTCTGAACTGTACCAGCGGCCGTTCCGTTTTTGGTGAGTGAAACGTTAACGTTGTTCACAGCATTATTGTTTGCATCTGTCACTCTGCCTGAAATCGTCACGAGGTTAAGCGAGCCGACAAAATTTCCGATGCGATCCACATTCAGGTTCGTGAAAGTCACACTGGCGGGACTAAACGTATAAGTGCTGCTGGAGGGCGTAACGACGTGATTACCGCCGGCGGTAAGGTTGCCAAAAGAGTAGTTCCCGCTGCCATCGGTAGTTGCATTTCGGACTGCTGTCCCAGTCAGGGCTATGCTTATGCCCGAAAGCGGATTACCGCTCACGTCCCTGACCTGTCCGGAAATACTGTAGGTATTACCGGGCTGCCAGTCAGGAAACCAGTCAAGTACGGAGTTGTTTGTCAGTCTGATTGGATTGCTGCCATCAGCATTCATAGTGAACAACTCAACTACAGATTCATCTCCAACGTCACCGGAGCAATAAACAATTTGCGAGCCATCCGGCGACCAGGCGGGAAATCCCTCGGCCATAGCATTATTGGTAAGCCGCGTGCGATTACTTCCGTTGGCGTTCATTACATAAATTTCAAGGCCGGTGGGACTCATCATGTCCCCGCTTCCGAATAGAATCCTGGAGCCGTCAGGCGAATATGAAGGCTGGCCATCAACCACTGTGTTGGTAGTGAGACGAGTGCGATTACTGCCATCGGCGTTGATGGTATAGATTTCGAAGCTATTTGAGTCCAGCAAACCAGTTGCGCCGCTCATAAAGACAAGCTTCGTACTATCGGGTGACCACATAGGTACGCCATCAATTAAGCTGTCGTTCGTGAGCCGTACTTGATTGCTGCCGTCGGCATTCATCACATAGATTTCAAACGTCGTCGGATTTGCCAGATCTCCTCTGACAAAGGCGATCTTTGCGCCCGTGGGAGACCAGGCTGGAAACCCATCTGCGAGAGCGTTATTTGTGAGGCTGGTTTGGGTGGTGCCATCGGCATTCATCGTGTAAATCTCGAAGTTGCCGTCGCGCTTGCTCATGAACACGAGCTTGGTACCGTCGGGTGACCACTTGGGCTGATCGTCGTAGGCTGGACTAGTTGTCAACCGGACCTGGTTAGTACCGTCAAGGTCCATGACATAAATGTCGTGGTTTCCATTATTTCGTGAGCTGCCGAAAGCAATCTTCCGACCGCCATTACTACCGGCTAAGGGATCGTATAGTTCAGCGCTTGCTAAGACTGTGTTTCCGTAGCCGCCCGCAATCAGTACCTTCCCGTTCGCCAGAAGCGTTGCTGAGTGGGAAGCCCTGTCTTCATTAAGGCCGGCAGTTTCGCTCCAGGATGAGGTGGCGGGATCAAATAACTCAGCGCTGGCACTACCACTTCCATATCCCCCGGCAACGAGGACTTTGCCACTCGTAAGCAGCGTTGCTGAGTGAGATTCGCGCGTAGCACTCATGGCGGCTGTGGCGGTCCAGGTGTTCGCCGCGGGATCATATAAGTCAGCGGTGGCTAGAGTCGTAAATCCACCGGTGCCGGCAACCAATACCTTGCCGCTTTGTAAAAGTGTGGCCGTATGCGCAATGCGAGACGTGCTCATAGAGCCGGCACTGGTCCAGGTATTATTCCCAGGGTTATATCGCTCGGCAGAAGCCAGGAAGTTACCGGCATTTCCAATTCCACCGGATACGACCACGAAGCCGCTTGCTAACAAGGTAGCGCGGTGTTGCTCACGTGCGCTGGCGAGACTGGCAACAGTGGTCCAGGTGTTTGCGCTCGGATCGTAAATCTCCGCCGAATTGAGAATCCCACCATTGCCGGCACCGCCAGTGACGAGTACCTTGCCATCACCCAACAAAGTAGCGGTGTGTTGGAACCGAGCAGTGGCTAAGGAAGCTGCATTACTCCAGATACCTGAAGCGGGGTCATAGAGTTCTGTGCTGCCGAGGGGGCCAGAAAGGCTGGCAAATCCTCCTACAATCAGGACCTTTCCGTTTAGCAGGAGCGTCGCCGTATGCTGCGCGCGGGCTGTAGATAAGGACCCCGTTGTGCTCCAGGTATTGGCCGCCGGATCATAGAGCTCGCAGCTGCTTAGAGAGGTGTCGCCGTTTCCACCTGCAACCAGGATTTTGCCGTTCGAAAGCAGCGTTGCCGTGTGTTCGCCGCGAGCTGCAATCATGCTGGCAGCTATAGTCCAGTTCACCGTTATCGAAGAAGGCCGCTTCTCCTGGGACGTGCTCTTAGTGACGGGGAATGACCTCACCGATTGCGTGAATGGTCTGGGCGCCGACAGGACCGCGTAACCAAGACTTGAAACCAGAGCAATTAACAGCAGGAGCGTAAGGAGCCGGACGAGTAGTGTTGCACTGTAAGGATTCCGTTTCATGAAGACCTTTCTTTGGAACTTAAAAACCCGGCACCTAGAACGAATACTTCAAAGCGAACTGAATGCGGTGGCCGGGAGTGACTGTGTTCGTCGCTCGGCCAAAGCCCGGCGCCTCCAGCAATCGCACGGGAATACCGTAGTTGGCTCGATTGATGAAGTTGAAAAAATCGGCGCGCACGGTGACCTTCCGAGTGGATGTAAATGCAATTGACTTGATCACGGAAAGGTCGAGTTCAAGAATATTGCCCGCGCGAAAGGTATTGCGCCCGATGCGCCCGTCCTGCCCCACCGGAGCCAACATGCTGAACGTGTTACTGGTGGTGAGGCGCAGCGGTTGGGCCCGATTTCCAGTTACTTCCAGACCGTTGGTGTTGTTCAGGCGATCAGTGAGATTCCCATCCAGATTCACATCAAAAATACTGTTGACTGTGAATGGTTGGCCCGTTTGGAACTGGCCGGTCCCCGCGACTTGAAAACCACCGAACACGCCGCGCGAAAAACTATTACGCTTGCCCACAGCGCGAAAGTCATAGATGAAACTGTAGGCAAGACGGTGCCGTGCGTCGAAGCTCGCTGGTCCATTCTCGCCAGCCAGGGTGAAGCTGTTCTGCGGCAGGGCTGAAGCTCCCGCCAAATCAAAGACATCGGAAACATCATCGGTGGTTTTTGAGAAGGTGTAGCTGATCTGATACTGCAGTCCCTGATGCAAACGACCGCGAGCCTGCGCCTGCAATGCGTTGTAGCGCGAACGGGCCGTCGTCTCAAATTGGGTGACGGCGCCCACAGTGCTTTGCGGGCGGCCACCCGTTATGTTGCCTGAGGAACTGATACGCGCCCCGGGCGGGAGTGCCAGTCCAAAGAACATCGGCTCCGCGCTCAGGAGAGTGCTGAATGCCAGGGGTGTCAACAGAGCGTGGCGACCCAGATTGGGCGTGGTGAAGCGCAACAACTTGCTGCCCTGCGTGCCGACATAGCTCAGCGACAAGACAAAGTTGCGGCCCAACTGCTGGTCCCAGGTTGCGCTGTAGTGCTGGGCCATTGGCATGTCGAGCTGGCGCGCTGGAAGCGTCACACCAAAGCCGCTTAACGCCGGTACCGGGCCGCCGCCGACGAGGTTCACAATCCCCGCAATCTGCGCAAAGGTTACGGCTGGATTCAACGTGTTGAGCGTGCCCGGCAGCACCAGCCGAGTACCAAAAATCGTTGCCAGCTGAGGATTAATCAAATCGTAGGGACAGCGATTGGCGAGCTGGCAGGAATCTCCGAAGCGGCTGTTGCCGGGAACGAAACGAAGGTTGGCAAATCCACCGGCAAGATCGATAGTCAGGAAAGTGGGATAGACATTGCGCGACTGGCTGACAACCGCGCCAAGGATCTGGTCGTAAAAGATTCCATAGCCGGCGCGAATCACAGAAGTTCGCTCGCGACCAAACCAGTCCGGGGAGTAAGCGAGACCCAACCGAGGCGCAAAATTATTCCGATCCGGATCGAAGATCCTGGTGCGACCTCCGATGAACTGGCGCAAACCGGGGGCGAGGCTCAGGGCCGGATCGTTGAACGTTCTTTCGATGCGACTATTGACCTCTTTTGGCGGGGTGTTGTACTCATAGCGCAGACCAAGCGACAGAGATAACTTGTCATTGACTCGCCAATCGTCGCCGCCAAAAAAATCCAGTTGATAAAAGCGCAGCCCAATCGCCGACTCCCCGCCCGTGGCCAGCGTCTGGGAAAAACCACTCGCAGCGGAAGCCGCAGCGAAAGTTTCGGGCCGGATAAAGCGGTTGGTGTAGGCGAATGTTCCCGTGGGTGTCAGAGTAACTTCAGGAGCGCCATTGAAAGTAATCAAGGGACCCGCATTGCGCGGCAATTCACTATTCAACTCGGTGCGACGCGTGTCGACGCCAAACGTGAAACTGTGGCGGCGACGGCGATAAGTTAAGGTGTCGGCCGCCTGATAAGTATTGTTCACTCGGCGCTGGGGAAAATTGAGGACGTCGACGCCGATGGGACTGAAGCCGGCGATGTTAATCTGCCCAACCACACCAAGCGCCGCTTCGGTGCGCGGCGCAGTCGGATCCGTCGTATAGAACACCGGTCCCAGGTTCGGCCCAAAGTCGATATTCGTAATCGCGCGCGGCAAGGTCGAATTCAGAAATAACGGCGCATTCAAAAGGAACGGAGTGTTGGGCAAACTGTCGCTGGGACGCATGAAAGAGCGATCGCGCAACTCTTCGAAATTCAGCCGCGTCCGCCCGTACGAGAGGCGGACCTGATTAAAGACGTAATTGCTTGAGGCCGGACTGCTGACTTTGCTGTTCAGAAAGAAGGAAAAGTTTTGCGTCCTCACGTTCGAGCGGATTGAAGAGAAGATTGCGCCGCCCACGGAAGGAATGTCACGCCAGTCATCGCTGAAGTTGTACCGGGCTGTAACCGTCTGAACTCTCTGGCGAATCTTAAAATTGCCGTCGAATTTTCCTGAATAAACCTGACCCTGGGCACTGGCAGGCAGGTTCTGTGTGACTGTGTTTGGCCCGTAGACTCCGCCGGGGTCATTGGGAAAAGGATAAAAGCTGAAGATGGCATCGCCCCGAGAGGTCGTCGGATATGCAAATACCTGATCGATTAGATTTCCGGCCGCATCGCGGTGGCCCAGGGGGTCGCGAAAGATCGCGGACGCGCCGGTGCCGAAAGCGCCGCGCTGCTCGATCGTCGGTACGGCAAAGCTCTCCTGCCTGGTGGCGTTAATTGCCTGCCCTTCCCCGGAAAAGAAATAGAACGTGCGGTCAGGCGCGAGTGGTCCGCCCAAAACAAATCCACCCTCACCGAGGGTAAATGAATCCTTGCCGTTGCTTTGATTGGTGACGGAAAACGGCCGCCCGTCCAGCAAAACCTGCTGCCCGCTCGCAGTTCTTAGCGGCACTATCGCGTTGCCATTGGCGCTATCGAAAAAATTACGCGCGTTGAGTTGGCTGGAGTTAAAGAATCCATAGAGTGTCCCGTGCGTTTGGTTTCCACCTGAGCGCGAGACTGCATTGACCTGGGCCCCAATATTTCTCCCAAACTGTGCGGGCGCGAGTGCTGTGATGACCTGGTACTCCTGCACAGACTCAATAGGCTGCGGCACCAAAGCGACAAAGCCCTGGCGCCTGACACCGATGTCCTCGTCGTTGTTGTCGGAGCCGTCCACGGTAAAGTTATTGGCCCGCGAACGCAGACCATTCACGCTGAACTGCCCCGCCGAGCCAACGCCGGCGCCGACACCGGGGCCGGCAACGCTGCCCAGTGTCTGTGGAGGAGGCGCGACACCCGGCAGCAGCATGGCCAGTTCGTCAAAGGTGCGCGTGAAAGTTGCCGAGCCCAAGGGCAGCCCCTGCAACTCGTCGTCGCTGAAGGACCCGCCGCGTCGTCCGTCGGTGCGATTCATGCTGCTGCGAATGTCAGTATCTTCGACGGTGAGCGCGGGCAAAGGAGTAGGCGTCGCTCCGGGAGTAACTGCGGCCGGCAGGGGATCGAGCGAGACTGGTACCGGCACGACTTCCCCTGTATAGGTAATCTTGAGGCGCTGCAGAACCTCGCGCGTCTGGTAACCGGCTAACGCCACGCGCACGCGATAGGTCCCGGGTTGCAGCAAGCCCTGAAAAAAGCGACCGCGATAGTCTGTCGACAGGCTGGCAGTTAATCCTGATTGCTCATTAATAATTTGCACGGCCGCCCCTTTGAGCGGCGCACCCGTCTGGCTGTCGCTGACAATTCCTTCGAAAGCGCCCGTCACCGTGTCTTGCGCCGAGGCTGTCAGACTGCAGAGCAAGACCAGTGAGAACAGGAAAGACCCCTGCAAATAAATCCCCGGCTTATTTGGACGGTAGCTCATGAGCGGATTTATCTCCCTATTCACGGAGTTCAGGAAATAACTATGAGGGCCCATTAACCGCGGCCTCGGGACTAGTGAGCAACTTCAGGCACGGAGGCCTGTCTGGTCAGGCCTCCGTCAAGAAACTGTTTTCAGGGCGTCAGTGCGGGCACTCGTTATTACTGTGGGTGACTGCAAGACTGAATCGATTTTGATACTCGGTGGACGTCACAAACGAACAGACCATTGCATGCTGCTTGTCGACGTCACGCAAGGGGCCGCTGTTTACCTGCCCCAACCAGAAGAGAAATCCGCCGAGGTCTGGATTGCGCCGCAGATAGCCAAAGTACTGTGTTGCCACAAAAGCGCGGTTGTATTCCGCGTCGATAAACGGGCGGTTGTTGATGGGATTGGTGGCCACATTGTCGTCGGCTAGCCGGTAGATAACGGCCCCCCGACCGCCCGAATTGAAGAGCGCAACTAGCGCGGCACGTTGCGAAACCAAATCAACCCCAATGTCGGTTCTTATCTTTGTGAGCACAGCATCCACAAAGCCCGGGCCATCAAGACTGAGAGGATAAGTGGCGAGAAACTCCGGGCGCTTGATAATAGAATTGGCCAGGGCCAACTGCGATTGGGCCAATCCAGGTCCGCCAACCACACGCGCCCTGTCGGTAACAAAGCTGTTGTAGCTGAGCAGCTTTTTGTTTTCATTGGGGAAGCTGGCATCAGGATTGGGGAAGGGTTGGTCATTACCATACGCAGCACGGTACAGGCGATAAACGTAACTTCCGGTTTGTTGAAACTCCAACTCGAAATAGAAAGCATTCGATACGTCTATTCGCTTGAGGTTGATACAGGCCTGATCCGTACCGCATTGTGTGAACTGGCCTGTCCAGTAATCCAGGCCACCCTGGTCCGGAGCGCGGCTGAGGAAATCGAAGTAGTTTTGCCGGACAAAGAACTGAACATTGTCAAGTGGATTTGTAGTGATTGGAGGACTGTCATTGTCCTCAACGGTCAGGATGGCGCGACCGGGACTGTTCAGACCCGCCCCCGCTGAGTCCAACAGCCGCAACTCAATTGCCTGGGTGCCTTCAACCAGTGAATTGTCTTCCACGAGTACGCTAAAAGTACGGGTGGCTTGTCCGGCAGCAAAGGAGAGCGTGCCAACTGAGGGAATGTATCTGTTTCGCTGCCGGGCCGTGTCGTCAAACGTGGAGTAGTCGACACTGGCAGTGCCCGAAAGATCACCGCTTCTGGTCACCGTAACCACGGCCCTGCCCTCACTTTCGTTCACGTTATAACCGGTTACCGAGAATTGGAAGGTATTGGTCACCAGACCGAAATTGTCAAAGACGGCAGTCCCCGGATCGGTTGCAGTTGAAGTGCCAGCGCTCAGTTCGGCCGTCAGCGCCGAGACCGACTTTTGCAGGACCACCTGGTGCCGCACGGTGAAGTCGACGTTGTTGGGACTGGTCTCAAAGATGATTGAGTTTGTCGGTGGCTCGTGGCGGAAGCGCATAAAACGGTGCGCTACCGGGTCGTAAGGTATGCTCAGCGAAGTCAGTTGCCCGCCGACCCTAACCTGAAAGATTAACTGCGGAACGCCGGCATCTCTGGGCTGGCGTCCTTTTTGCGGGTTCGCACCGGTAGCACCCGCACGCACCACGAAGCGCGAGAAGTTGTCTAAATCGCTACCGATGGCAAAAATTGTTTCTGCTCCATTGGCGGCGGGTTGGACTACTTCGACCGTCGCTTTTGAATTATTGAAATCAAATGAATTCACGGACACATAGCCGTTGTAATGCAGACCGCTGGTCTGTGAACGCGGGGTCACTATCAACTGGCCGTTTTGCTGGACCACCGGAATTTGCGGATCAAAAGCGCCGAGTGGCTGCGTCTGAGTGCCCAGGTTCCATTTGGTTGGGTCGCGTTGCGCTCCGCCAAAGTCATCAGTTAAGGGTGGCGTGGGCGCCGGTATCACTGCCGGGAGCACCACGAAGTTGGCGATCTGGTTACCGTTCAAATTGGTGACGTCAGCCTTGGCAGGGCTGAAGCCAAACGCATTGCTCACCGGAGTGACCGAATAATTCCCGCCCGGCGACAGGTTGCCGAAAACATAATTTCCGGCAGCGTCTGTGCGCGTAACTCTGGTTAAAGTTCCCGCCAGGGTCATGGTAATCGGGACCCCGGTCGTGTTGCCGCTCACACGACCACTGATACTGTAGTGTTGCCAGGCAGGTACGCGCCTGCCGACAGTTGTGCCGCTTGTGATCTGCACCAGCCCCGTCCCGTCTGCATTCACAGCAAAGATCTGAGCTGGGCCGGGGGCTCCGAACAGAAATCCTTCAAACGCCAGCTTGCTACCGTCCGGTGACCAGGTCGGTCGATTGGCCTCGATTAAGTCAGGAGTGATCTGCGTCTGACCGGTGCCGTCTGCATTCATCACGAAGATTGCCTGAGTAAAGGTGTTGGTGACGAGGTTCTCAAACCCACGGGTGTATGCGATCTTGGTGCCATCGGGTGAATACGCCGGGAACGACTCTTCCTCAGGAGTCGTTGTCAGCCGCCTTTCGTTTCCACCTACGGCGTCCACGATATAGAGATCGGTATCAGTGCTATTGCAATTCCCGCTGGGAGTTCTGAGAAAAACTATGGTTGAGCCGTTGGGCGACCAATCTGAAATACCGTCTGCGACACTGCTGTTGGTCAGATTTGTTCTGAGAGAGCCTGAGGCGCTTATGGCAAACACATCCGGTACCAGTGCATCGGTACCGCTGCACGCAGCGAGGGTATAGGTGAGTCGGGTACCGTCCGGAGACCAGCTGGGAAAAACCTCGTCCTGGAGTTGATCCGTGAGCACCCTAATGCCGGTGCCGTCGCCGTTGACAACGAAAAGGTCCTCACGGTTTGTGTTTCCACATTGTGAGAATGCGATTTTTGCGCCATCGGGTGACCAGGCGGGTCCACTATCACTACTGCATTGAAGCGTGCTCAAAAGGGACGTCTCGCCGCTACCATCCGCATTCATCGTCGCCAGATCGGTTTGCGTGGTTGCTTCTTTGAGAAATGCGATCTTGCCGATAAGGCCGGTGGCCGCGCTACCGGTAAAGTTCAGAGTCTGATTGCTTCCCAGGTTGTTGAAGGTCTGAAAGGAAGGCACAAAACTCACCAGAGGCTTAGTGGCCATCAGCGTGTAGTTACCGCCCGCCTGCAGATTGGGGAACGAGTAGTTGCCACTCGCATCCGTTTGCACCGTAGCATATCGTGATCCTAATTGCGGTTTTACCTGCAACGCTATGGTGGCGTTACTAATCGCAGCATTGCTCCCGTCGGCAGCCCGGCCAGTAATAGTAAAGAAAGACCCTGAGGTAGTCGTAAAGCTCGCAAACTGATCCGCGCTTAAGCTCGTAAAAGAGGCGTTGACAGGGCTGAACGAGAAGCCGGGTTTGCTGGGAGTAACCGTGTAGTTCCCGGTCGCCAGATCGCGAAAGACAAAAATGCCGGCCGCGTCAGAAACCGTCGTGGCGCCGGCGGTTCCGCTGAGCGTCACTGTGACGTCAAAGATTCCTACCCCCGGCAGTGTTGCGTGGCTAATCTGGCCCTGAATGTCATAGGTCTGAGTCGCGGTGAAATCGGCGGTCTGATCGGAACTCAAGGCCGAGAAAGTTCTTGAGGTCGGGGCGTAAATATAATGTGTGCCGTTACCAGCATATCTTTGCGGAGTCACCGTGTAGTCGTTGGATGGCAGGCTGATCAATGAGTAGTAACCCTGTGCATCTGTCGCGCTATCACGAACAAAGTTGCCCTGACCATCCACAGCCTCGACAAAGACTCCGGCAATACCGGCGTTCTGGGCATTAGTGATGCGGCCTGTGATGCTGTAAGAAGGAGCGGCGCTGCTAATTTTCGCTACGAAAGTGTGCGCGGAATTGCCACAGCAGTTGGCCCAATCAAAATACGGAAAGTTAGAACTGGTGGTTACACCGATTACATAAGCGTTGCCGGCGGCGTCCAGTCCCAGGCGCTGACCGAGGAAGTTGTTGGCGAAATCGTTCCCGCCGCCACCGAGGTAACTGGAGAAATCCAGGGAGCTGCCGCCCGCGTTCACTTTCGTAATAAACAGATCCGCAGCACGGGTACCTGGATTTCCGATTGTTCGTTGGAAAGCTCCCGGGGTTGTGGGAAAGTCGGGAGCAAAAGTCGAGCCAGTGACAAAGACATTATTGGAAGAATCAACTGCGATGCCGCCGCCGCTGTTGTCCACCTCAACCCCGCCGATCAGCGTGGAGAATGCGAGCGTCCCGCCCGCATTAAACTTGGCGACGAACACATCGCCACTGCCTTTGAGAACAGTCTGAAACGCTCCACCCGTAGTTGGGAAATTTACGCTGCCGGCATTGCCAGATGTGTATATATTTTGCGCCGCATCTACCGCTATGCTGTTTCCGGAATCCCCTCGGTTCCCTCCAAAGTAGGTACCAAAAAGTTCTGTCGTACCCGCCGCATTTAGTTTCAAAACAAATGAGTCGGCGTCGCCGAGAGTACAGGCATAGACAGTTGCGGGATTGCCCGGATCAATCGCAATTGTTGCGATGCTGGCGAAGACACCGAAGCCGTTGCTTTGCGCCGTCCAGGTGCCGCCGGAATCCAGGCTTTTAAAAACTGTGGCCGTAGAAAAAGCTCCATTGGGCTGGAGGACCACCGTGGCTCCCGCATACACGGTTGTTGGCGTCACTGGATCAACAGTGACGAAACTGATTCCCACGTTTGAAATGACAGTCGAATCACTGAGTGTCAGAGTCAGCCCGGTATTGACTGCGGCCCACGATGTTCCGCCATCAGTGGTTTTAGAAATCCCACCAGCCTGGGCAGCGTAGAGAATGGAGGGAGACTGAGCATTTATTGCTAAAGCTCGAACCGCAGAGTTTAAAATGCCGGCGCCTGAGGCGGCCCAACTGGTTCCACCATTCGTTGTCTTAAAGACTCTCTGTGTCACCGGGATTGCAACATACAAGGTATTTGCTGCCGTCGGATCGACTACGATTGCGTTCGTCAGGGCATTCACAACATTCGTCGGGAGCCCGGAATTAATCGAGGTCCAACTGCCGCCGCCATCGGTAGATTTATAGACGCCCGTATTCCCTGCTATGTAGATGGTGTTCGGCGCTGATTGATGAATAGCTATTCCTCTGACGTCCGCCGTGACTCCAGGGCTATTCAATCCATTATTGCGAGCTAGCCAGGTCGCACCCCCGTCGGTCGAACGATAGACTCCACCTTCAGTTCCCGCATAGATGGTGTTGGGCGCGCCTGGCACAAGCGTGAGTTGGTGCACCCTGGGAACTGGCAGTGGCGCTGTGGGATTCCATGAGCCGCCGCTGTCAGTGGACTTAAAAACGCCGCCATCAGTGCCCAAATAGATAATGCTCGGAGTAGTAGGGTTAATCGCAGAACAATAGACAAAGGTAACCGGCAGGCCGCCATTGCTGAGTGCATATGAAGATCCACTACTGTTGCTCTTAAAAGGCCCCCGCGCGGCGCCTCCCAGTGTTGCCTGCACCGGATTAACAGTGGGAAGATCAAGCGACGTAGTCTGACCTACGAGATAAACATTGCCAACTGAATCAGCGGCCATTGATATCGGATAGTCAAATCCGCTACCGCCGGCATAGGTCAGGTATAAGGTGCTGGAACCGGTGGAATTGAACTTGGCAACAAAAGCGTCGTAGCCTCCTTTGTTAGCCGAGCGGAACGCGCCTGGAGTGGTATTAAGATCTGTCGATGTCTCGATTCCGGAAATGAAAAGATTTCCAGTCCCAGCTTCTGGTATTACAGTATCGACTTCTTCCGTTCCGTTACCGCCAAAATAGGTAGAGTAAATTAAGGCGCTGCCGGTAGGGTTGAGTTTAGTTACAAACCCATCACCGTTTCCGGCAAAGATTGTTTGGTAAGCTCCGGCAGTTGTCGGAAAGCCTGGTCCAGCAAAGCCGCCCACGTAGACATTACCAGCTGTATCGACGGCGATACTGTTTCCGTATTCAGCACCGGCTCCGCCCAGATATGTGGTGAAAGCAACCCGAGTCCCAGACGGATCTAACTTCGTGATGAAGCAGTCTGCGTTTCCATTGAGTGTCGCTTGAACCACGCCCGGCGTCGGTCCCAAATTTGCATCAAACACAACTCCGGTTAGGTAAGCGTTGCCGGTTGGATCGACAGTGAGGGCAAAACCTTCGCCGCTGCCGTTTACAAATGACAAATAGCTCAAGGTCGGGTCAATAACGAGTGGCCTGGCGCGGTCGTATTCAGAAGAAACCTTAAATCCGATCTTGTTACCCGGCTTGATGACATAGCTTCCGCTAATCGTTTTTCGTTGCCCGTCAATATCCTGATAGATGACCGGCTTCGCTTGTGTCAGTTCTCCAGCAGGGGTAGCTAACGTCAGGCCGCCTTTGCGATCCGATTTGATTCCCTGAACCCCATCGAACCTGAGCTGGATCACCGAAGGATCGGCGTTGGGCGCTACTATCAGGTCATATTCCAACTGCTGGCGGGTCCCGTAGAAGACAAGATCGACCCCTTCATAGACTCCGCGGTAGGCGACGCGTTCATATGTCTGGATGTCAGTAAGCCACTTAGTTGAATCGTTGCCGAGGAAATAATTAGCTTTACCAGCCAGCTCATCCACCCCTTCGATAGCTTTCGCTCCGAGCTTCGCGCCTTCCAGCCGCATCGTCACTACCGCCTGGTCCTTTGAGCCATCTCGTCCTTCAACTTGATTGCGCAGCGCCAGCGCTCTCAGCCGTTGCGCACCTGTAAGAGTGTCAGTATCAGGCGACTCGAGATCACTATTCTCATTTCTATCCGGACCTCGTCGCAATGCGAGGACGGCCTGATCGGAGCCAAGAAGAATGTTTAAGCCCGGGCCACGAGCAACGAATTTTGCGGACGAATCAAACTGGCCCTTGTTTGCTTCAAAACTTAGCGGTAGTCGACCATATCGCTTGTCGAGATGCAGCGCGGCAGGACCTTCCTTCTTGTTAGCCGGCGAGCCCGTTCCAGGCAGATGATCTATTTCCGATCGGTTGGCTGTGTACCCGGTCAACGTTGCCCAGCCTGTAAGCAACGCGATCGCTATAAATAAGATTGATGAAAGCAGAAAACGAGAGTTGAACAACCTTCCCAGCGAGGAGAAAATCATGAAAACTCCTTGGCCCTATTTGGAATAACCGAGATCCTTTCATGGGAGCACGCCGGCCAAACCGGGTGGATGGAGCTAACTACGGGTCGTTAACCGGCTCAGATCTCATGGTCTTGTGGCCACGCAGTCTATCCCCGAGCCGCAACGGCGTCAACACTTTAGTTCCGGTGCAGTCCCTTTTTCTTGACAATCCCCTTACCCATCCTGTATGTCGCCGTGGTGGATTCTATTTCACGCATTCGACGCACGCCGATCATTCTCAAAAGACAGGTAGTTTTGTTGGCAGTTCTGGTCTTCGCGATTGGCTTCCTCGTTCGTCTCTACAAACTTGACTCGCAAACGCTGGAATGCGAAGAGCTCTACACGATTCCCGCCGCAACAGGTCATCAATACGTGTATCTCAGCAATGAGGTGAATGCTGCCCCTGCCCCTATGCCGCTTTCCACCTACGAATACAAGAAGATGCTTGCGCCAGAGTCCGGATTTGGACTGAAAGCCGTCACCGCCGTACTCAAACGAAATGTGCACCTACCCGCTTATTTCTACTTCATGCATTACTGGATTTTATCGTTTGGCCATTCCGAGTTTGCGCTGCGGCTGCCCTCAGTCGTCTTTGGGGCCCTCGCCGTGCTGACGTTGTTCTATTTGGGAACGGAACTATTTGGATTGTCAGTGGGTGTTCTGAGCGCACTGTTGCTGGCCCTGTCGCCCGATCAGATTTACTTCTCGCAACAGGCTCGCATGTATCCGCTGCTGGTGTTGCTCGCAATCTCATCCAGTTACCTTCTGGTTCTGGCTAAGAGGCGACCTGAAGCAACCTGGATCTATCTTTTCTATGCGTCTATCTCTACAGCCGGGTTGTACACGCACTATGAATATGCCTTTTGCCTCGCGGCCCAGGTTGCCTACGTCTGGTTTGGGTCGTCACTGGGAAGAACCAAGCTTTCTCACTGGCTGATCGTTTACGCTGCGATCGCGACTGCATTCCTTCCCTGGATCTTCATCACGCTCACTCAAAAGGCCAACTCACCCGAAGTCATCGCCTGGGTCAATGGCAGCCTCACCAGTAGTCTGATACTGACCGAGGTCTTCACCAGGATTGCCCGGCTGATTTCAGTCCCGGAGTTGCCGCTCGGGTGGCTGAGCGTGATCGTGGCTTACGCGTTGCTGGTTTATGGTGCCGTGTCGATGCGCTCCGATCGTGGTTCACTGTCTCTGATTCTGTGCTGGATTCTCTTTCCGATTGCCGGCGTGGTGTTCATGGACAAGTTGCTGGGCACCCGGGCCATCACGATCACGAGGTACTGGCTAATCCTGGGGCCGCCCCTCGCTCTCTTAATGAGCGTTGGTTCGCAAAGACTCCCTCAACGAGCTTTAAGGATTACACTCAGTGCGGCGCTCATCGGGTTCATGTTCTCGGCGGCGCTGCTTACGGCGCGTGGTGAGCTGCGGGGAAAGCCTGACCGCCACCGGGAAATGTCGCTTTACGTCGACAGCCAGACACTGAGCCGTCGAGATCAGCTGGTAATCGCAGAGGGTGTGAATTCGATTCCGTTGGCCCTTGCCTATTATGGCCGGAACAATGTGGACGTGCTGCGTTTCAAATGGATCACCGACCAGCTGAAGCAACGCAGCTTTCTCGACATCCTGGGCCAACGCAAAGAAGTGCTGCTACTTGTATCGGGGCAAAGCCAGGCCGCAAAACTACTTGGCGAAAATGGTTTTCGCCTGGAAGCCCAGCCAACTCTGTTTGGCCATGTCAACGTCGCGAAGTATGTTCAGTCGGGCAGATCGCCCGCCACCAGTCGAGGATCGCAATAATTCGGGCGGTCTAGTCGTAGTTTGCGTGGACTTTGCCCTCCAGGGAAAAAAGTTCACCTGCTAATTGGACCGCGCCTGTAATCTGCTGACAACACACTTCCGGTAAAAATTTGACAGAGTCAGTCGAGGGTTATATAAGGGGGCAGCGCCGCCCTCTCGAAACTCTCAAGCCCAGAAAGGAGCAGGATCAACCGCGGCGGATCCGACCCGACATGTCTTCACTAAAACACACTCTTCTCATTCTCTTTTTCGCCATGGCTGTCCTGGCATTTCTGTTCCTCGCTCCCCGGCCGCCGTCCCGCGCTCAGACGCTCACTGCAGAGTCTGCCGACAATGTCTGGACGAAGATTCCGGACGCTGTAGTGGGAATTAACACCTTGAATTTGAAGCCTAAAACATATACAGCTGTTAATCTGAATGCTGCGAACCTGGCTGGAATTTTAAGACAGGCAGGCAGAGAGTTCAGCACCGATGCTCAGACTCCAACCATACTGACTTTGCCTTTGCCGACAGGTGGTTTCGGCCGTTTTCGGATCGAAGAGTCTCCGATAATCCAACCGAAGCTTGCCACACGTTATCCCTGGCTGAAGTCTTATTCAGCAACGGGTATTGATGACCGCACCGCGACCGGCAGGTTCGAGGTCACACCTGAAGGTTTTAGAGGCATGGTCATCTCCGCCTCAGGAACGTTTTTTGTTGATCCGGCGAGCAAACAGGATTCTCGTCTTTACATCAGCTACGCGAAGGCGCAATTACCCGGCGACCCCAGTGGGTTCGTCTGCTACGTCGACAGGCCACGGCCAAAAGCGAATCGGCCGCGGCCCCGCCCTTACCCGAAGAAAACCTTGCACCATGCAGTGCCGGCCGCAGGAGATAGCTATTTGCGCATTTACAGGTTAGCCGTGGCCGCTGCCCATGAATATGTGGACGCCATCCATCAGACGAGTATCAGTGGACCGGGCGGCGATCCGTTGGATCAGGCGATCATCGCAATCCATCGGACTATCGACCGGGTCAACACCATCTACGAAAGAGAGCTGGGAGTGCGTTTGGAACTGATTGGCGACGAGCCGAACATCATATATCCCAGCGCTGCCGGCGATCCGTACGACCCCAGCGCCAGTTTGGACGATCTGCTGGAAACAAATCAGACCAACATTGACGATGTGATTGGCTGGAACAACTACGATGTCGGCCATCTATTTCTGGCGCATGGGGGCGGAGTAGCCAGCGAGCCATGCGCCTGCGACGACTGGTATAAGGCGACTGGATTGACGGGTCGCAAGGACCCTCAGGGCGATGCGTTCGATGTCGATTACGTGGCCCATGAGCTGGGTCATGAGTTTGGCGCCAGCCATTCTTTCAATGGCACCACCGCGGGATGCAAGTTTAGAAATGCCGACACAGCGTACGAGCCCGGTAGTGGTTCGACGATCATGGGCTACGCGAGTGCCTCGCATATTTGCGGCGCCGAGAATGTACAGAACCGAAGCGACCCTTACTTCCACGCAATTAGTTTGCGTGAACTCAACCTATACATCACTAACTCGAATCCGCAAATGGGCGATTCCTGTTCACGAAAAGTGGCGACCAGCAACTTTGCGAGGCCAGCAGTCTTTGGTCCAGGCGATTATGTAATTCCAAAAGGGACGCCGTTTACTTTAGCTATCAAGAGCGGCAGCGATATTGACGGCGATGTCCTGGTCTACAACTGGGAGGAGTTTGATTTAGGCGATCCAGATCCACCGAATCCCGGGGACCCAGCCGACGCAAGTAAGATTCGCCCACTTTTCCGTTCTCGGGAATGGAGTCAGCGACTGTCACGAACTTTTCCCCAATTTGTCGACCTGCTGAACAAGCCGCCTGCCGGCACCTACACTGCCGAATCCCTGCCACAGAATAATAGGACGATGGTCTTTCGGGCTACCGCCCGGGACCAGCGGGGGCGGTATGGATACGACTACTCACAGGTCAAAGTCATAGATAGCCGCATTGTGCGGGGACGCCTGACTCCGACGGGGCCCTTAAACACCCTGGTGCGTTATGGTCCATTTGTGGTGACCAAGCCTGCGCAAGCTGCTTCCTGGCGGAGACGTTCGCGGCACTTGGTTAGCTGGGAGGTAGCAAACTCCAACCTGGCCCCCATAAGATGTCGCCACGTCAGGATCTCGCTTGTATTTAATGGCGATGAAGACCATCCAGTGGTGCTGGCTGCGAAAGTTCCCAACAACGGATCCAGAAACGTGATCGTCCCTCCAACCACGCCGTTGGGAAATGCGCGCGTCAAGGTAGAAGCCTTCAATAATGTCTTTTTTAACCTGGCCGCCGCTGATGTGCAGATCGTCACGCGTTGATGGTTGCGTTCAACGCACAAACGCCCCCGCCGCGAGGGGCTAACGATCGACATCACTGAGGATCCAAACGCTCCCCGAGACTTCCGTAAGTGGTAAGTAAAGGTGCGCGGAATCAAAACTTATCCGAAGCTGCCGAATGGTGGTCAGTAGGGCCAGACTCGGGTTTTCAAAGGACGTGACCCGAAAGGGTTCTCCGACGACTTTTCCGTTTGCAGGATCAAAACGGACTCCCCATACGTTAAGAAACATCGAGCCGTGATTCGTGATGAAGTAGATGGTCTTCCCGTCCGGCGACCATCGCGGTTTGTCAGACCACAGCCGCTCGTCGGTCACGTGGGCAGAGGCGCCTCCTGAAGTTGCCAGAACGTTCAGGACGGAAACCCCAGGATTTGTTGTCTGCTGAGTCATGTAGCAGATCCAGCGGCCGTCCGGTGAAAAGCGAGGGCCAAAGAGATCGCGACTGTCATCCGCCGCTAAGATACGCAATGAATTCTCAGCGTGCGGCGCATCGGACAAAGCAAAGACTCCTACCTGGTATCGATCCTTACTGCGCCGGTTTGTGCTTGCCAACACCGCTCGTCCGTCGGGCGACCAGTCAGAAATGTAATCCCGGTATGGACCAGGTGTGGTCAGAAGCTGTTCTTCACCACCGCCGGCCGGAATCGAGACAATAGGATATGCTCTCTCCGCTTCAGGCCCGCGAGGCAGATACCGCGTGTAAGCGATTAGTTTCCCGTCTGGACTCCACTGTGAACCGAAGCGCGAGTAATCATCAACAGCTAAGGTTCTTGTCGATTGATCTTTTAAGGACTTGACCCAGAGTTCTTCGCGTTCGGCGCCGTGACGGCGTACGTTAAAGACGACTTCCTTACCGTCGGGTGAAACGGCGGGGGCCCACGCATCAAGATCAGCCGGTGTGATTGCCTGCCCGGTGCCCTTCGTTTTGCCGCTCAGCGGATCAAACGGAACTGACCAAATGCGAATACTCGAAGCGGTCGCAGCGAATGCCAAACGTTTGCCGTCGTTTGAAAGGGCGATGTCAACGTCAGAGCCCGAACCGGTAGTCAGGCGGACAGGTCCGTCAATCCAGGCGAGGCTCTGCTGATCGACAGCGACCCTCCAGATGTTGGTGACTCCGTTGGACTGGCCTTCAAAGAACAACGCATTACTGGCCGGCGCCCAACGAAAATTGCCCAGAGTTACCGCCATATCTCGCAGCTGGGCGGCCACCCTGGTGGACACCTCAGCTCGGACAGGCTTGCCGCCAGAGATGGGTGTCGTCCAAAAACCTCCATCGTCTGTTAGAAAGGAGATTCGCCGTCCGTCTGGATGCCATCCGACCAGGCCGAACTTGGCGTCTGATTGGTTTGTGCTTACGGAAGTAGAGACCTCCTTCGATGACGTCCCGTCCAAATCTACGATAAACACATCAGGGTATTCATTCACTCGTTCCCCCGGGCTCAGGCAGAGGACTTTTTTGCCGTCCGGGGACCAACGCGGCCGATAACCAAAGGAAGAGAGCCTCCGTTCGCGGCCCCCAAAGGCCGGCACGACCCACAAGCCGCCGCCGTCACGTTCGGAGCGGAAGACCAGACTATTACCGTCCGGCGACCAGTCCGGCTGCCAATCATGTGCTGGTGATCTCGTTACCTGTATGGGATTTCCGCCCCCGACTGGTTGTACCCAGATATCAAAATTCCCCTCCTCATCGGACGCGTAAGCAATGAAGCGGCCGTCTGGGGACCAGGCCGGTTCAGTCTGCAAACCAGGTCCAAAAGTTAATCGCGCCAGGGCCCGGGTCGGCGCGGGTGGCGGCTTGGGGGTCCGCGTGAATCGCCATAGGAAATAAGCGCCGCTCAGGAGGACAGGCACAATTAGACTCAGCGCGATGACGGTGCCCTTCTTATGGCTTCGGATCTCCGTGACCAGGTACTCAAGACTTGAGGGTCGGTTGATCGACCGCGTCAGTTGTGAGTCGGTCGCGGACGCGCCCCAATCACTGGCCCGATTATCGCTGGCAGTCCTGTCCTGAGTTGACATCGTCCGCTCGAATTCCTGGCCCACCGCCAGCTGATGCTTTAGTCTCTCGAGATCAAACAACAGTTCGCGCGCGGTTTGATATCTTCCCTCTCGATCTTTGGCCAGCGCCTTCATAACCAACCACTCAAGTGAATCGGGAATATCGCGGGCATAACGAGCGAGCGGCGGGGGCTCAACTTTCAGAATCAGGGAAATAGTGTCGCTGGCGGTGTGGCCTTCAAATGGGGGCCGTCCGGTGATTAGTTCGTAAATGACTGCGCCCAGGCTCCACAAATCGCTGCGTACATCAACCTCAAACCCACGCGCCTGCTCCGGCGACATGTAGACTACGGTGCCTACGACGCTGCCCGGGTCGGTAAACATTAAGGGTGAGGTGGCGGCCTCTGGCCCGCTCTCGGCATGCGGCCCGACGTGCTTAGCCAGGCCGAAGTCGAGCACCTTCACGTAGCCTTCACTGCTCAACATGATGTTTTCGGGCTTAATATCACGATGGACAATGCCGACGGCATGGGCCGCTGCCAATGCACTGGCCACGTCGTAAGAAACCTTCAGCACTTCAGAAAGCTTCATCCCCTTCTGTTTGCGTAAAGTGACACCATCCACATATTCCATGGCGATAAAGTTGGTGCCTTCGGATTCACCAATGTCATAGATGTGAGCAATATTTGGATGCCTTAAAGCTGAGGCTGTCCGGGCCTCCTGAATGAAGCGACGCACATCCCGATCATTTTGGGCTGCATCCCGGGACAACAATTTCAGCGCCACGAGGCGCGGCAGTTTCGTGTCCCGGGCCAGATAGACTTCGCCCATTCCGCCAACCCCGAGGAGCGAAACTATCTCGTATTGCCCAAACTTTGTTCCCGCGGGAAATGTCATTTGGAGACGTCAGCAGTGGCGATGTCTGGAAGAGGAAGGCAGCGGATTCTCACGAAACGCACCGGTCAAGCAAGGGCCCCGGTCTGGTATTTCGAGTAGAAGTCTCGAGCTGCGCGGATTTGAGAGACAATCTCTCCAAGAACACTTCCCGCACGGGCCCTGGCGGGCGGATCCCATACCTTCGCAGCCGACCGGCTGGAGAAATAATGCCGCTTGTTCCAGACGTCGTCGCCGTAGCAATAGTGAATCATGTCCGCTGACTTTACTGGATCGAGTTTTCGATAGTTGGTCGCCACCAGCCCGGTCAGGACCAGTTTCAGTCCCAGCTTAATAACGGCGAGCCCAAAGGAATACATACTAATCTCAAGAGGTGCAGGAGTAAAAGAGTCAATTGCTTCCAACCAGGCTTCGGCAAGTTCCCGCGCCTGAGCGACCGGCACTATGTACGGAACACCGCAGGAAATTTCGCGGCTTCTCTTCCTGAGCATCCCCTCGCTGATGCCGAGTCTTTGCGCTGCCTCTCGTACCTCCGGTCTGTAATCGAGGTAGGAATAGTGTTCCGCGGCCAGTCGCTTCAGGAAAGCGGCCTTGCGCACAAATATCATGTCCGGGTCGCAAAGCACGATAAAGTCGTCGCGGTTGTAGCCGAGCGTCGCGGCCTGAAGCAGCGTCCCGGCAGTGTTTCTGGGTGGGTAGTCATATCCCCCTTTGGTAGTGCGGTAAGCGGGGGCGGCCCGGACTTTGCCGCCGCAGTTTACTATTTCCGCGAACTCAGGCCGCCAACCTCTGTCCCCCTCGTGGACAACAAAGAGCGGGTTCTGCTCCAGTCGACTTACGCAGGAATAATGGAACAGCTTACACTGCCAACCAAGATATGGATTGTTCTCAGCCGATACGACGATGTGTTGGCGATTCTTCACTTCCAGGTGCGCAGCTCAAAGATTGTCGACAGCTAACCCACGTTTAGATCCAGCGAATTGGATCCGGTGCCGTCAACCATGACACCAGAACGTACTTTCGTCCTTTTAAGACTGGTTCGGAACGGTGCACATAGGTGGCCGGAAAAATAAGGGCCTTTCCAATCTGGGGAGTAAACGCGAACCCAAGCGTGGGAAAACTAGTCTGCCCGCCGCTAAAACTGTCATTGAGATAGCAGACCACAGTGAAATACCGATCAGTCAAGTCCAGGGCGGCGTCAACGTGCGACACGTAGAACCCCCCGGGTAGATAGCGAACCAGGTGCATGCCCTCATGCCGCTTGAAGTCACGACCCCATACCTCTCGCACCAGGGGACGAATAACCGTTCGGATCTGGCGATCGAATTCTTTCCTGAGGCCTGACCCAAGCGGCGGAGTATATGCAAACGCTGAACGATACTCACTTCGGACCGCTGATCGGTAGCTTTCTTCTGACTGTTCACCGATGGTGGCCCGCGACCAGGAATTCTGATCGTTGACCGACTTAACGATGCGTTTACAGGTCGCCGCGTCAAAGAGTTGCAGCGAGAATATCCCCCTTATCTCTTCCACACAGAACGGCATCTCAGGCATTGGCAGCCCGTCAGTTGGCACGCAAAGTTGACGCCAAAAAAACTCCTCCTAAGCTCGCCCGGATTTTGCGGGACGCTTCGCTTTTGGTGGCCGTGGTGGATGGCCCGGCCGCGGAGGTCT
>Ga0209798_10000110_pt1 | contig 43955 bp, 44 predicted proteins | sample DOMMetBare3Fresh_FD_187475 | JGI IMG/M metagenome (GOLD analysis project Ga0209798, IMG submission 187475) | Wetland sediment microbial communities from St. Louis River estuary, USA, under dissolved organic matter induced mercury methylation -... | ecosystem: Environmental > Aquatic >...
TAGGCCAGCACAGCCGTCAGCAGATGCGGCGTAATATTCCAGAGCACTCCGGCGTAGGTGAAAAAACTGACGATGTTGAAGAACAGGATGTTGATGAATCCGATGCTGGTGGCGGTGAAGGAAGCGACATCGCTGGCGATCCGCTGATCCGGGTTGTCGATGCTGCGATCATCGTTGATATGGTAAAAGACCCGGTTTTTGAAATATTTCTCCAGGAAATGATTGGTCAGCCACAGTTCCCAGTGGAGTTTCAATTTTCCGGGGAGGTAACCGGAATAGACGCTGATCGGAATACAGACCACAATGCCGCCGAAAAACAGCAGGATGGCGTGATAAAATTCGGGGAGGTTCCTGGTCTGCAGGGCCGTGGTCATATTCCCCTGTACATAGGTCAGCACCAGGCCGGTGGCGACTGCCCCGGCCAGCATCAGCAGCACCAGCAACAACAGCCCACGGGCTTTCCATTTCTCTTCCGAAAACCAATAGAGAACGGCGATCTCCCAAAATCGTTGCCAGAGCCGCAGACTCAGGATGTTGGTGGTAGTTTGAGGTTCTGGCATTGTTCCCCTATTTCCTGCTGCGAACGATCTTGACGTCGGAAATAACCCACTTGGAAATGTCCCTGGATAGCCCGCCGGGGAGTATGATCCGATCGCTGATCTCTTTGCTTTGGGTGCTGCCGACACTGGTTCGGATGACATGGGATGAGACCGAGGTCTCGTTATAATTGAGACCTTTCAGTTCGATGTTGACATCCGCCTTGCTCCCCTTGTTGCTAATGGTGACCGTGAAGGTGAAAACATTGTTTTCTTCCGTGATGCTTGCGCTGACCTGGTTATTATAGGCATCAAAATCACGTCTGGTCTTGTAATCGATCTGGGTGTCGGTTTTAAGCCGGTTGACTTCGATGGTGTCGATATCGTTGACGATGTCGTTGTAGCGCGGGTATTTTTCATCGAAGGTTGCGATCTGCGCTGCGAGCTTCTTTTTTGATTCTTCATTCAAGGAGCTGCTGTCATACATTTTTTTCAGGTTGCCAAGCTCGTAGGACATGCTGTTGAGGTATGATAAGAGCACGCTCTTCGAGACCGGGCGATTCTTCTCGTAGTATTCGTCAGCATATTTGATCCCGTCATCGATCTGGCGGGTCACGTCGTTGACTTTTTTTATGCTTTCATTCACAAACAGCACGGCATTTTCATTGCTGCTCTTCTTGCTGCCGGAAGCCGGTTTTGCCATTTCCACCCCCTTCTCTTTCAAGGTCGAGTTCGGCAGGTTTCCGGGGTCACTGGTATAGTTCACGACACCGTTGCTGTCGGTCCAGGAGTACATCTCGGCGCTGACCAGCTGTGGCATCAGGAGCAGGGTAATGATAAGCAACAATTTCATGTAGTGTCGACCTCCGTTTGTTCAGCTGGTTTGTAGCCGGTGACGTGGCGGAAAAGCAAACTGTCACGAGTAAGTTCACATGAACGCAATCTACTACATTGGCCGGGATATTCACAAGCAGACATTCTTGGCTGTGCCAGAATAGTGAGCGAAGCATAGTTCTCCCTTCAACTCTCCCCCATCCACGCAAAGCGCGCTACCGGACGGCCATCCACGATTACCTTCTCCTGAAACATGCCGAGCGGCCTGACCCACAGCGAATGGTCGTCGTACAGCTTGCGATAGACCACCAGCTGCTCTTCCGTTTCACTGTGACGGGCGATGCCGATCACCTGGTAGAAATTTCCTTTGTAATGCCGGTAACGGCCAAGGGGGAGGTTGGTCATAACGCTGCTCCTGACAGGTGGGGTAGGTGGCTTCGTAGTTGCAATCTATAGGGTATAATCGCATAGAAATCAATCAGAGCGGTGGGAAGCGCGGCTAGGCTAAGCACAAAAAGGGGGATGCATAATCTGCATCCCCCTTGCTGCTGCAACTGACTTTATTGTTAATGATCCGGCTCAAACGGCACCGGGTCACAGACACTGGTTTTGCTATGGGCTTTGGCGCCACATCTGGCACAACTAAACTCGGCTTCCGAGGTCAGTTTGCCAAGTAGTTCGGCGTCAGTCACCGCACAGACTTTTGCGTCTATACCCGTCATGATCTACACCCCTTTCTTCGTGAAACATCTTCTTGCAGCTCTTATATTACTCGGTTTCCCCGTAAATGGCCAGACCGGGCTTGATTGCCAATGCCGTCAATCGCCAAAGCAGGTGTGCACACTGCGGGCACTGGCGATCCAGTCGTGATCCAACGGCACGGTCTTGCGTTTACCGACCACATCCTTGAGCGGCACCGCTTTGATGCCATCACCCCGTGCTGCCACCATGACGCCGAATTCCCCCTTATGAATGAGATCTGCGCATGCCGTGCCGAGGCGTGTCGCCAGCAGACGGTCACCAGCCGAAGGTGTTCCCCCGCGTTGCAGATATCCCAGGATCGTCAGGCGTGATTCCAGCCCGGTCAGTCCTTCGAGTTGCTGGGCCAGATGCAGGCTGTTGCCCGGCCTGCTGTCGGCAACCCGTTCCTGCGCCTGCTGCTTTGGTTCCTTCTTCTTTTTACCCTTGTCCTTGTCTTTGTTGTCTTTTGCCAGTGCGGCAGCAACCTCCAGGGAAACCGCTCCTTCGGCCACGGCCACAATGCTGAACCCCTGACCGCTGTGACTGCGGCGCATGATGGCAGCGGCCACCTTCTTCACATCGTACGGTATTTCCGGAATCAAGATGACATCGGCACCACCGGCAATACCGGCGCCCAGGGCGAGCCATCCAGCTTTGTTCCCCATCAGTTCCAGCACGAGGATGCGATGATGGCTATGGGCCGTACTATGCAGCCGGTCAATCGCCTCGGTGGCAATCCCGAGAGCGGTGTCGTAGCCAAAAGAGACATCGGTCATGGCCACATCATTGTCGATCGTCTTGGGGAGAGTTATCACGTTCAGTCCCTGTTTCATCAGGTGATAGGCGTTCTTTTGCGTTCCTCCTCCCCCGAGGCAGACCAGCGCATCCAGGTGGTGCTTGCGGTAATTATCCACAATCACCTCGGTCATATCCTTCAGTTTGCCGGCTATTGGCATGGCATACGGCTTGTCACGGCTGGTGCCAAGAATGGTGCCTCCCAGGGTGAGAATACCAGAGAGCGCCGCTGAATCGAGCAGTTGCGTCCGATTTTCCATCATGCCGCGAAAGCCGTCACGGAAACCGATTACCTTCATGCCATAACATCCCAGCAGTGCCTTGCCGACCCCCCGGATAGCTGCATTCAGTCCCGGGCTGTCGCCACCGGAAGTCAGGATGCCAATCATTTTGCTCATGGCTTGTGATCCTTTCTGTTATTCAAAGTTTGAATCCTCATGTTGCGCTATCTTCACAAAAGCGGGAAATCGTAGTTGAGCGAAATTCTAGCGTCATAGGTGTATTGTTGCGTCGCTTCATACTGATGCATGACACCAAAACGCATCCTTAGCCAAAGATTCGGCACCTTTAACTGCCAGAGCAGGTCTGCATCGTATTCATCCGCATTGGGTTGTGCTGCCTTGGTTTTTGGTGAAATTTTTCCCCAGCCGTGGGCATAGGCAACCGAACCGGTAACCCCTGTAAGACCTACCTGGCTGAAATCATACGCGAGCTTTGCAAACAAGGCGTTTTCACCGGCGGCATTAAAGTCGTTGATAATCGCCGAGGTATACCCCGGACATCCGCTCCAAGGGTTGATGATATTTGCCTCCCTGCCATTTACGGTGTATGCCAGCGTTAACAACGACCCGCGATAGCTAAGGTCATTCTTTATTCCCACTTGGTATGCAGTAAAGTCGTATCCTTTAAGCAGGTTTTTCCCGACACTATGCTGGTCCGTATATTGTGTTGCAAGCCGGTAGCCCAGGTCTTTCGTAAGGTCGTTTGTATATGCGGTTTCAGCGTATGCAATGTTGATAATGTCATCGGAGTAATAATCGATGGCCGCCAGAGAGAGTCCGTCCCGGGAATATCTGAACCCGAACATCGCCAGGCCGCGCTGAGCCGTTGCCCCGGCCTTTTCAGACATCCAGATGAAGTTTTCCGCATTCTTGTCCTTGATCTTCCGCAGGTAGCCGCCATCGAACTCCAGTCCGGGAGATCCTCCCGTGCCACCGAAGCGTCCTGTTACCGTATATCCCTCGAAGGTATATGGGATCAACTTGCCATCGCTCCTGTTCACGAAGGGGGTGTTGAACTCCCCGTACCGGTACAGGTTCAGCATTGCCCCTTCCATCAGTTTTACCCTGCCGTACACTTGTCCAAGGGTCGTAAACGCTTTCCGGGAGGATGACGGTGAAGTGCTGTCTGAGTAGGTGTAGAGCGGCTGCAACGTATAAAGAACAGCCCCGAGATACATGCGGTCGTAGAGCCAGCCGGAATGATAGTGCAAAGCACTACTGATCGCTAAACTCTCGCTAACCGATGTGTCACTGTTGTCCCGTCGTGAGAAGATCGTGCGCAGCCGGAGATTCAGTGTGGTGTCCCGCAAAAACGGGGGATAGGTCAGCAGTTGCTGTTTCAGCCTCAGAGGCAGGCTAGGAAACCAGAACGCCTCTTCCTCCCCTTCTTCTTCCTCCTCCTCTACCTCTTCGCCCTCCTTCTTTATTCCTTTAATCTTTGTCTTTTTTTCCTTTTTCTCTTTTCGCTTTTTTTCTTTTTCCTCCGGTTCTTCGCGATGTTCCATGGTGGGCCGGATATCATCAACTCTGGTCGGGATTTTGTCATCCTCGTCAAAGCCATCACCCCATGAAGGAGATTCGGTCACGAGGATCGCCAAGCTGCAACCACATATGATGGTTGCTATCTTCTTTAAATTATTTGTGATTGATAGGTGTGCCATGTATCAAATTTCCTGTTTATATGTAAGTAGACAAGGTTTGTGATCTTAACAACCCTCCCTTGTTCCCCCAATTTATGTATACCTGCAAAAATACCTGCAAAACGCAAACCGGCGCCCGGAAGTTATCCGCGGCGCCGGTCGTGTTTCAGCATTCAGTCGGTATGTCTATCACACTTATGCACATTCTGAGCTAAAGGCATTTCGTTAGACCCCAAGTTCTCTTGCAAGATCCATTTCCTTGCGCAGGATTGTATTGATAAGGGTCCCCATGTCAATTCTGCGCTTTCTGGCCCGTTCCGAATAAAAAGACTCTAAAGCGCTGTCGAGGTAGACCGGTATTTTCATGTTCTCAGGCTTGCAATAAAATTTGCCCTGCTCAGCCGTTGAAAAATCATATTCTTTTTTCATTTTGCTCTCCTTGCAAAATATGCTTCACGTTCTTTCTTTTCCGCCTTACGCGCTGAGATAATCCGTACCCGAGCATCGTCATTATCATAGCCTTGTCTAATCGTATGTACAACTACCACAATTTTCATGACCGGTATTTCACCAATCACGATCCATCTGTCTTCATCATCTGAATGGCTTTCATCGAACAGATTCAGCTGAAAGATATCTGTAAAGACATGGCATGCATCGGTAAAATTCAGCTTGTGCTTGGCAATATTAATCTTTTCTTTCTCAACATCCCAATCAAATTGAATATGAAGGTCATGTGTCATATTTTGCCCCGTGAAAAAACATGGTCACTATATTTTTGATGAACGGTTCAAATATAGCTATTTCCTGCTCACCGGAACTCCAAGGGTGATTGTACATGGACATGTGAACCTCATTTTCAGCTTCACTATTACCTCACGATTACTCATGCTGTATAAGCCTGATTCAAAATCCCGGAAATCTTGAAGTAATCATGAGGCTACAATGCTTTTGGAATATTCCATTGTTTTTTCCTCTGCGAAAATGTTTCAAACTCGTTTGCGAGCTGTCAGGTACACTTCCTCATTGCGACGAGGGCCAACCGCCACGATCAAAACCTCGACAATCTCAGCATGTACGCGGTAGACAATGCGAACGTCACCGGTACGTATGCGACGGCAACCGGCAAGTTCCCCAGCCAGCGGTTTACCGGTTTTTTCCGGCTCACCGTCGCGTATACGGGTTTCAATCGTTTTAAGCACTGCGCGAGCCTGATACTTGCCCAGATCATCCAGGTCATCTGCTACCTCGTGGTGATAGATCACCCGCCAGGTCACAGCTGATCCTCACTGTCAAACCTTTTCAGCATATCCTCATGGCTTATGGCTTTTGAACGATCAAACGATTGCAGCCGATCACGCGCCGTCATTTGAATATGCAGGTCATCCAGTTCATCCATCAATGCCTCGTAAACAGCAACGGGCATCATCACCGCAGCCGGAGCATTATTCCTCATCACAACGTATTTTTCCTGTTTGCCGCTGGAGAGACGGTCAAATATTGTCTTGGCAGAACGGGAAACCTCTGTGACAGAAACAGCCTGGCTGGAACGTTCGAGAAGAGCATTCATGGCACACATCTCCTTGTCGTTTAATTACATGATAATTGTATGATTATTATCAGAATAATCAAGAGAAATTATGTTTGCTATCAGGAGCTCGGGGGACATTGAAACTGTAAAACTACATAATTCCAATGTGTCACAGGAACTTCGAGGATTTATTGTACATGGATATGTGAACCTCTTTTTCAGCTTCACGATTTCCTCTCGATTCCTCATGCTTTATAAGCCTGATTCAAAATCCCGGAAATATTGAAGTAATCATGAGGCTACAATGCTTGTGGGTTTACAGCTTGATGCCTCTTTTTCAGCTTCACGATTCCTCATGATTTATAAGCCTGATTCAAAATCCCGATAATCTTGAAGTAATCATGAGGCTACAACCACACTTGTTCTATCAACGTGTAGACCCGACATTGCTTGCTCTGTGCAGGCCGCAGCTGATGTCACGGAAAATCAACCACCACAATCTCCATCCGTTTGGAATCCTGGGCTGATCGCAGGGTGTTGAACAGCGCCGTGCGGTTGCTGGCGTCCACCCGGTGAACGAAATCGGAATAGGAGTTTAACAGTCGTTCAAACAGCGCCTCGTCCATTGGCTGCCCTCCGGTGGCCATGGCAACCCGGTTATGAAGCAATAGCACTTTCACGGGAATTCCCAGGTGGAACGCCTCGTGAAGCCCCAGGTGTCCCGCTGCCGTGAAAGACCAGTCACCAATCACCGCCCAGACCTTGCGGGCCCCGGCTTGAAGCGCACCGGAAGCCATGGGAATGCTCCCGCCGTAATAGGCTGCGGCGTCCAACAGGTTATAAGGGGGGAAGGCGAAGGCGGTGCTGGTACTGGTGTCACCCATGATCAAATCGATCTCTCCCCGCAATCCCTTGAACATATCGAAGACCGGTGTGTAGGAACGGATACCTCCCTGGTACTTGGCGGGAATCCCTTCGGGAATGACCGGCAGGGGAGGGCGGGGAAGTTGTCGCCAGTCTTGGCCGGCCAGTTTGGCCTGAACAACCTGGTGCGGGTAGCTGGCGTTCATGGGGGCCAGAATATGACGATGGGCATCTCGTTGCGGGATCTTCCAGGGACGGAGCGGGGGCGTCACGGCTGGTGGCGCGGCGACACGCTTCCCGAGATCGTCATCCTCCATCAGCAGCACCACCGGCAGCCCCATCGACTCGGAACGCGCGAAGGCCGCCAGAATCCCCTGGTGCGCCTCTTGTGGGGAGAGGCGCTGGAATGGCACCCGCGTGCCGCTGACGAAGCTGTCGATATCGAAAATTGAGTCGGAGGATCTTCCCTCCCTGTCCGCTGCCACCAGGATCACCAAGCCTCCTTCGGCTCCCAGGCTCCAGGCGTCCATCAGGGCATTGCCCGCCTTGGCCAAACCGTGAGACTTGACGATTACCGCACTGCGCCGGCCGGTAAGCGATGCGCCCATGGCCATCCCCAGGGCGACCTCCTCATGGTATTGGTACGGCTTATCCTTCTTGGAAACCTTGAGCCATGCCTCGTAGATCGCCACGGCTCCCGTGGCGGGCACACAATTTACCACCTCAACGCCGGCATCCACCAGTGCCTGCCCCGCCGCTTCGGCCATGGTTACCTGGGGTAGGGGAGCTGTCTGGGAGAGTGCTGTTACCGGTGTCCACCAGAGCAACAGGAGCAGGAACAGGATGCAGGTGCCAAAACGCATGGGAGCCTCCCTGGTTACGCCGTAGTTCAATGCTGCACCGCTCTGCCAAACATGTGGATCTGACCTGCGCCACCACGCAACAACAGCCCGCCACCTTGTGAACCGTCGTCCTGAATGCTGGAACCTTGCATGATGATTGCCTTGTTTCCCAGGTTGAGATTGGCGTTAATGTCAACAGTCCCTTGCTGGAAGCGGGGATTGTCGTACAGCAGCGTCTCACCATGCACATGAATCTTGTTGGCTCCTCCTCGCAGGATCAGACCACCACCCTGGGAACCGTCGTCAACGATCCGGGAACCCTGCATGATGATTGCCTTATTACCCATGTTGAGGTTGGAGTTGATTTCAAGAGTGTCGCGCTGGAAACGGGGTTGGTCATAGATATAGGCATCGCCATGGAGATGGACTTTGTTGGCTCCCCCTCGCAGGATTAGGCCGCCCCCTTGCGAGCCGTCATCAAAAATACTCGATCCCTGCATGATTATTTTCCGGCTCCCCAGATTCAGGTTGCCGTCATTGTCGACATAATTTGCCAGAGTTCTCAGTTTGTTGACCTGGTTCTGATCAAAAAAATCAGGTGAAGCGCCGAGTAGCAGAAAAATCGTGGAGCAGGCCAGTACACCAAGTATAAAGCTTTTGAAATCCAGTTTTTTCATGACGGTCTCCTTTCGGTTTCAGCGTTTTAATGTTACCTGCTCCCTTTCGGTCTGGTGAGCTTGTAATCATGCCGCGGGTTGTCGGGATCGGCATTCGGATCATAGCTGGTATCGTTTGAATAGATATATTCCCCGCTGGCATTGACCCAGCGGCGGCTCCAGTCACTGGTATCCCGTTCCAGTTTGCCGGTGTACGGATTGCTGTAGTCGTTCTGCCCGGTGATGGTCAGGTACTGGTCGGTCTGGATCCCCTGCTGGGTGCGCGTGCGATGGGCGGCAATCTCCCGGTCGATCCTGGCGATGTCATTGACCAGTTTTTTGGCGATGTCGGCACGTTCTCCCTGACCGCGTAACTCACCGCTGAGCCATTTGGCATCCAGTTGCACCGAATTGGCCACAATATCCAGCACCGGTTTCCACCTGTCCGCCTCATCGGCGGGGGCGCGCATCATGGTGGTCAGGTCGTTGCTCCAGACCGCCATGGATGCGCGGGCATCGATCAGCACCGTAGAGAGCAGCTCCTTATAACGCTGGCCATTCTCGCTGTATTCCACGAGCAGAAATCCGGCCTGGTAGGACGACGGCCTGATGCCGACTGTGGCCAGTGATTTGTTCATCGGCCCTGACAGGCGAGTGAACAGCTCGGCCAGCTTGGGGAGCGGTTCCTTGCTGATCACCTTGAGATCACGAATAGCCGGACGTGATTGATTCAGTAACCAGATCAGATAGTTTTCAACTGATGGCATGGCTACTACCGTGGCGCCGTTGTAGTTCATGCCGGGGCCATGGGTAGCGGGGAGCATCGGGCCGTCGGCATAGTTGATTTTCGGCAGGCGCCGGAGCATGACCGTTCCGGCGCGATCGCTCTTGATGCTGATATCGCACTTGGCCTCGATGGAGTTGATCGTCCCGCCGACGCTGTTGGGATCCACCCGGAAGATCCCCCCCTCAACCAGCCAGCCGCGCGGTACCAGCATGGTAAAGGCATGTTCTTTCGGTTCCGCCGTGCGCCGGAAAGCGACCGTAACCGGGATGTTTCTTTTTACCCTGGCTTTCGCGGGCGGCGACTTCTTTTCCCGTGCGGCATCGGCCGGTGGGGTGGGGAGATAGCCGAAAAACAGCAACGCAGCACATGTCGGAATATAGAGAAAACGGAATGTCGGCATACTGTTTTCCTCCACATAAATTTGATGGGAGCGGGCGGCCAAACGACTCTTACAGATAACCATCCTACTTTGACTTCACAACCCTGATCTCCCCGGTTTCCATGTCGTATACCCATCCATGGATCTTCAGCTTCTTCTCGTTCATCATTTTACGGACAAAGGGATATTCCTGGAGGTGTTCCAACTGGAGGCGGACGTTTTCCTCCACAATCAGCTTCATCCGCTGGTCCTGCGGAATATCGATGTGGAGACCGCGGAGCTTTTCGTCCACCCTTTCCTTAGCCTGATAGGCGTTGATCAGCCAGATGGGAATGTATTTGTCCTCGATATATTCATCGTCGAGTGCAGCAATGCCACCACAGCCGTAATGGCCGCAGATGATAATGTCGGGGATGTTGAGATGGTTGATGGAGAATTCCAACACCGCGGACAGGTTCCAGTCGTTGGTGGCGACGATGTTCCCAACATTTCTATGGGTGAAGATTTCACCTGCCCTGGTCTGGGTTATGGTATTGACCGGAACCCGTGAGTCGGAACAGCCGATCCAAAGGACTGTCGGTTTCTGCGCCTTGACCAGCTCCGCAAAAAACTCCCGCTCCTTATCGAACGTCTCTGCCACGAACTTCTTGTTTCCTTCCAAGAGAGTGGTGATCATAACCGTCTCCTTTCAAGTTTCAGGCTGCAGCGAGGCGGAGTGCTGGTTAGGTGGTCGGCCCGTCTGGCCATGTTGAGAATCATCATCATGACAAGCGGTGCCTGAATAGCGAGTGTGGGACAGGTGGTATGGGAAGAGAATAACAAGAAACAGGCGAATGTCCAGTCAGCCGGGAGGTTCACCAACGTTGTTATTCAGCCAAGGGGATTTCAGTTGTTAACCGGCAGCCGGAGCATGCCATCCACGTGATCCAGCAGGGTGCCGCGGGATAAGGGAAGCTCGTCACCCGCCTCCAGGGTGGTCAACACCGTCCGGCCGATGTAGAATTTCTGTTCCGCGCCCCCCTTGATTTTGAATCGAATCGCCCAGGTGTTGTGCAGAATCACCGGCTTGCCATACATCATGCCAACATACAGCATGATGTGCCCTTTGCGGTGCAGCAGCGTCCGGAACGGCACTCCCTGTTCGCGCAGCAGTCGTTCCTTGTCTGCTTTGGAGAGATTTTCCAGCGACAGCGGCTGGCCGGAATTGATCTGCTGCCGCGAATTGCGCGGCAGCCAGATGCCGAAGGGGATAAAGAAGTCCCGGGTAGTGGCTGAACAGTCACGGTCCCGGAATAGCTCACCCCAGCCATAGGGGGTCTTCAAAAGCTCGTTGCCGATCCGGGTGACGGTGGCGGCACTGAACGGTAACGGAAAGCGGCTGGCGTCATATTTGGCAATCCGCGCTGTTTTCAGCGTCGCCTGATCCCCTTCGCCGGCCACCGCCACATTGATCAGCCAATGATCATCTTCTTCCTTGACCAGCGGATAGAGTGTGCCGATCTTCGGCTGCGGCAGCGCCTTCCCCTGCTTGTCCCGAATCACGGCAAAATCTTTGACAATAACCACCAGCTCAGCCGTAGTCAGGCGTTGTTGCAGCGATTCGTCGGCAATCATCACGCTGTCGGATTTTACCCAGCCAAGGCCATAGGCAGTTTCCACAAACAACCAGGCTCCCGTGTCAGACTCGTGCAGGATACGCACCGGCTCGTTCGGCTTTACTTCGGTGTACTGTAATTGGTCGAAGGGGAAATCGTCAGAGGTTTCGTACAACGGCTTGATATTGGGAAGCCCGCGCATAAAGGTCGGCGCGATGACGATCCCCAACCGGTTCAGGGAAGGGAGGTGGTCGAGCTGAGCATGGGCCAGGATCCGGTTAATCCGTTCCGGATCCACTTTAAGCCGGTTTTCCCCATACCAGGTCGTAGTGGCAGTATCTTTCATCCCCTTGATCGCCTCGCTGATGCTGTAGATCGGTTCCGTTGCTGTCCAGGGTGAAAAGAAGCGCTGGCGGAAGCGCTGTACGGCACGTGCCTGCTCCTCCTGGCTGATCGGCGAGTCGAGCGCGTCGGCGAAGATCCGCACATCCTGGGGGATTCTTTGCACATCGATGATCTCGTCCGGCAGTTTCTGGGGATCGGAACGGGTGAAATCATCGCTTGCCAACGGTTTCAACTGCTGCAGCGGTTCTTTTTTCAGTGGTAGTGCGCAACCGGCCATGAGGGTCACGGTCACGGTCACAAGTGAGCAGGCAAACAGTCTCTGTTTCATACCATGATCTCCATCCATTTGTGGTTTGGGTATTCGCTTGGATATTGGTCTGTTTTTCAGGATTTGTTTCGGGATGATAACGCCAGGATCACCGTAATTCAATGTCTAAATCTGAAATTATTCTTATTTTGCCTAAATGGTTACGACGCTCGTGTGACCCGGAAACTGCAAAAACACACCTTGCTTCTGTTTTGTGGTAATCTTTGCCACAAAAGGCAGCAGCTACCATTCATGTAACCCCGACCGGGAGGTCTTCCCATGCATAAAAAACAGATCTATACCGTTGCTCTGCTGGCCATCGTACTGCTTCCTCTGCTTGGATCGCTGCTCTCGTTTTATACCGACTGGCTCTTTTTTGTGGAAACCGGCTTTGCAGCGGCGTTCACCACCACCGTCTATGCCAAAAGCGGCGCTGCCCTGCTGTTCGGCGTCCTGCTGTTCGCGGTGCTGCAGATTAATCTGGTGGTTGCCAACCGGGGGAGCTTTCCGTTCTCGGGGGTGTATCTGGCGGCTGGCGGCAAACTGCGGATCAATCGGGAGCAGATCGCACACCTGGTGAAGCCGCTGGGACAGGTGCTCAGCTTGCTCCTGGCGCTGCTGGTCGCTAACTGGGGGGCGGCGAGCTGGGAAGAACTGCTGCTGTTTGTCAACGGTCTGCCGGTGGGAAGCGCTGATCCGGTGCTCGGCAAGGATCTTGGTTTCTATCTCTTTACCCTGCCGTTGCTGGAGGTTGCCAAGGGCTTTCTGACCTTTACCCTGCTGGCAACAACGGTGCTGAGCGGGGTGGTCTATTACGCCCGTGGCGGCATAACCCTCAGCGAACAGGGGATCGGAGTGGACGATAAGGTCCGTCGCCATCTGGCGATTCTGGCCGGTTGCGCCGCCTGTGTCGTGGCCGCCGGATTTTATCTGGAGAGCTTCCGGCTACTCTTCTCCCCCAACGGCTCCTTTTATGGCGCCGGCTATGCCGATGTGCATTCCCGCTTGCTGACCTACCGGCTGCTGACCTTCCTGACGCCGCTGTTGGGAGGAGCGCTGGCGGCCGGAATCTGGCGGGGTGTCTGGCGCATGACGTTACTGCCGCCGTTGATCGTGGTTGGCGTGTACCTGCTCGGGATCGTGCTCTATCCCGGACTGTTACAGAAATTCAAGGTCGCTCCCAACGAGCTTGACCTGGAAACCCCCTACATCGCCAACAATCTCAAACTTACCCGCTTCGGCTACGATCTGGAAAAGATTGAAACCGTACCGTTTGACGTTGATACCAAACTCTCTGCGGCCGATATTGCCAACAACGACGCCACCGTCAAGAACATCCGGCTGTGGGATCATGCACCGTTGCTCAAGACCTTCAGCCAGTTGCAGCAGATCAGGACCTATTACAAATTCTTCGATGTGGATAACGACCGCTACCTGGTGAACGGCAAATACACCCAGGTGATGCTCTCACCGCGCGAGCTTTCCTATGCCGATTTGCCGAGCAAAAACTGGATCAACGAACGGCTGATCTTTACCCACGGCAACGGTCTGACCTTCGGTCCGGTCAGCCGGATCAGCAAGGAAGGGCTGCCGGAGTTTTTTGTCAAGGATATCCCGTCGGTCAGTCTGGCGGACATAAAGGTCAGCCGTCCGGAGATCTATTACGGCGAACTCTCCAACGATTACGTGGTGGTCAAAACCAAAATTCCGGAATTCAGCTATCCGACCGCCAGCGGCAATATCAACACGACCTACGGAGGCAAAGGAGGGGTGGCGATCAACTCGCTCCTGACCAAGGCGCTGTTTGCCGCCCGCTTCGGAACGGAAAAAATCCTGCTTTCCTCGGATATTACCGCCGAAAGCCGGATCCTCTACTATCGCAATATCAGCCAGCGGGTCAGGGCCATCGCGCCGTTCCTCCGTTTCGATGCCGATCCCTACCTGGTGGTTGATCAAGCGGGGCGGCTCAAATGGATAATCGACGCCTACACTTCTTCGGATCGGCTTCCCTATTCCAAACCGCTCCAGGGGGGGATCAATTACATGCGTAACTCCGTCAAGGCGGTGGTGGATGCCTACGACGGTTCGGTCAACTTCTATGTCAGCGATCCCCGGGATGTATTGATCAAGGTTTACAGCCGCATCTTTCCCACGCTCTTCAAACCGCTGAGCGCCATGCCGGACGATCTGCGCCGGCACATCCGCTACCCGCACCAGTTTCTCCAGCTGCAGGCGGCGATCTATGCGGCCTACCACATGACTGACCCGAAGGTGTTCTATAACAAGGAAAACCTGTGGGAGATCCCGGCCCTGGGGGAAAAGCCGATGGAGGCGAACTATACCATCATGAAGTTGCCGGGGGAAAAAGTGGAGGAATACATCCTGTTGCTCCCCTACACCCCCTCCAAACGGGACAATCTGGCGGCCTGGCTGACGGCGCGCTGCGATGGTGATAATTACGGCAAGGTCCGCGCCTACACCTTCCCGCGTGACCGCCTGATCTACGGCCCGAAACAGATCGATGCCCGCATCAATCAGGACTCGTTCATCTCCCAGCAGCTGACGCTCTGGAACCAGCGCGGCTCGGAGGTGATCCGTGGCAGCCTGCTGGTGATACCGGTCGAAAAGTCGCTGCTCTACGTGCAGCCGCTGTTTCTGGCCGCTGACAAGGCCGGCTTGCCGGAGTTGAAGCGGGTGATCGTTGCCTTTGATGATCAGGTGGTGATGGAGGAGAACCTGGAACTGGCATTGCAACGACTGTTCGGCGGCCGGAAAGCGGTGGTTGCCGCTGTCGATACGCCATTACCACCCGCGAAAGGAGTAGCCCCATCGCTGGCCAGAGAAGCGATGGCTGCCTACGAGAAGGCGATCACCCTGCAGCGCCAGGGGAATTGGGGCGGTTATGGGGATGAACTGAAGAAGCTGGAGCAGCTGTTGAGGCGCATGGCGCAGTAGCGTAGAGTACAAAATCCAATTCCCCTTGGAGGTTGATGTATGAACAAATTTGTGATTGCCAGCTATCTCCTGGCCGTAACGGTGGTGCTGCTGGTGCTCCGTTTTCACCTGCTGCCGGCGGTCTTTGCCGGTCTGGCGGTCTATGTGCTGACCCTGAAGCTGGCCCGCCACCTCCCGCCCAACATGAACCGCTTTGCGCAGCAGACCGCGCTGGGGGTGGTGGTGATCGCCGTCATCACCTGTCTGACCGGTGTGGTCGCTGCGCTCTGGTCATTTGTCGGCAGCAGCCATGCCATCACCACCCTGTTGACGACCGTGGTTGATACCCTGGCCCGTCTGCATTCATCATTACCCCCCGCCGTGGCCGAGTTGCTGCCAACCACGGTGGAAGGGGCACGGCAACAGCTGGCGGAACTGCTGGGAGAGCATGTGCAGAAGATATCCGCCGTCGGGATGGAAAGCCTCAAGCTGTTTGCCCATATTCTGCTGGGGATGGTGGTGGGGGGGATGGCGGCGCTGCACCATTTTACGGAAAATATCATGTCACCGCCGCTGCTGGCCGCCTTGCGGGGACGCTTGCGCAACCTGACCACCGCTTTCGACAAGGTGGTGTTTGCCCAGGTCAAGATCTCCGGGGTCAATACGCTCATGACCGGCCTCTATCTGCTGGTGGCGCTGCCGTTGTGCGGTATTCATCTCCCCATGGCAACCCTGCTGGTACTGCTGACCTTTGCGGTCGGCATGCTGCCGGTGGTGGGGAACCTGATTTCCAACAGCCTGATCGTGGTGATCAGCCTGGGGGTCTCGCCGGTGGTAGGAGGCGCCTCCTTGCTGTTTCTGGTATTGATTCACAAAGCCGAATATTTCATGAATGCCCGGATTGTGGGGCATGAGGTGCAGGCGACCGCCTGGGAACTGCTGAGTGCCATGCTGCTGATGGAAGCAGCCTTCGGGGTGGTCGGGCTGGTGGCGGCGCCGGTGGTCTACGCCTGGCTTAAAGGTGAAGTCAAGGAACAGGGATTGATCTGAACCGCTGATTTTTTTCAAGGAGGTAGTTGCCAGCCGCCTGCATTCATGCTGACGTGCTATTTCTGTAATTCCAGGCTCATTACGCTACAGCCGATAAACTCGCCTTGCAGGCTCAGACAGTATCGGCTGTTGACGCTCCATTTCACCAGGAATTACGACGAAATACCCCTGATGCATTCATTACGGCAGCTGGCAACTACTGCTGATACGCCCTGTTTATTGGCCGAACCACTGTTCAAGGCGATTTTATCAGGTATAGTTAAAAGAGGCTCCCCCATTCTTGCGGGAGTAAGATCCGGCACTTAACCGGTCTTTACAAGTATTGCCCCAGAGTGCACAGAGGAAACCTCCGGGTAACAGAGAGGAAAAATAAGGCGTTATCCTTTTGCTGTTGTCATCGCTGGAGTAATGATATGTTCTGCTTGGTTTTCTCCGTGTCTCTGCGGCTCTGTGGCCAACAACTGTTTTAAGCCGTTTCGTACGAACGGAGCTTCACCATGCCCCTTCCTCCAACCCCCCATACCCGTAACCGGATCGGTACCATTACCGAAGCCCATGGTCCGGTGGTGCAGATCCGCTGCGAGACCCTGCCTCCGCTGCGCCAGGCGCTGACTGCCAGCGCCGATGGCGTCAGCTATACCTTCGAAGTTTACCAGCATCTGGACAAACAACACCTGCGCGCCATTACCCTGGAACATCCGGCCGGTCTCCGGCGTGGCATGGCTGTGTACGATACCGGCGCCCCGCTGCAGGTACCGGTCACCCCCGCGATCCTTGGCCGTCTGCTGAACGTCTTTGGCGCTCCGCTGGATGGCCGGCCGCCGTTGGAGACGACCGAGTTCCGTCCGATCCATGCCAACCCGGCGCCGTTACATGAAACCGTCACTTCCAGCGGTATCCTGGAAACCGGCATCAAGGTGATTGATCTGCTCTGCCCCTTTGTGCGGGGTGGGAAGACCGGACTGTTCGGCGGGGCCGGGGTTGGCAAGACGGTGCTGATCATGGAGTTCATGCACTCGATAGTGTCGCTCCATCAGGGGGTGTCGGTCTTTGCCGGGGTAGGGGAGCGTATTCGCGAGGGGCACGAGTTGTGGCATGAGATGCGCGAGGCAGGTGTGATGGAGCAGACGCTGATGGTGCTCGGCCAGATGGACGAATCGCCAGGTGTCCGTTTCCGGGCCGGACTGTCGGCCCTGACCTATTCGGAATACCTGCGCGACACCCTTGGTAAAGAAGTGCTCTTCCTGATGGATAACGTCTTTCGTTTTGTCCAGGCCGGAAGCGAGATCTCGGGGCTGCTGGGGCGGATTCCGGCCACGGTCGGATACCAGCCGACTCTGATGAGTGAAGTGGCGGAGCTGGAAGACCGGATTATCTCCACCAATCGCGGCTCGATCACCTCGGTGCAGGCGGTCTATGTGCCGGCCGATGATATGACCGATCCGGCGGTCAACGCGATTCTGGGGCATCTCGATTCCCAGGTGGTGCTCTCCCGCACTCAGGCTGGCAAAGGAATCTATCCGGCCGTTGATCCGTTGCTTTCCACCACCAGTCTGCGGGATCGCCGGGTGATCGGTGACCGGCATTACACGGTGGCCGAAGGGGTTCGGCAGCACCTGGCGCGCTATCGGGAACTGGAGGATGTGATTACCATGCTCGGGATCCAGGAACTGTCGGAAGCGGACCGTCTGGTGGTCCAGCGTGCCCGCCGGCTCCAGCGTTACCTGACCCAGCCGTTTCATGTCACTGCCGAGCACAGCGGCATCAAGGGGGTTTCCGTCCCGCTGGATGAGACCTTGAGCGATTGTGAACGGTTCCTGGCAGGGGAGTTCGATGCGCTGCCGGAAGAGGAGTGCTACATGAGGGGTGCCATGTCGGTGGACGAACCATGAATGTCTTTACCCTGCTGCTGCAGGATGCGGAACATGTTGAGCAGTTCGATGACATCACTTCCTTCGTGGGGGAGGACGCTTCCGGCAGCTTCGGTATTCTGGCGGGACACGGGCGGATGCTGACGGTACTTGGTTTCGGCCTGGCCCGTTTCCGCCGGATGGATGGCGACTGGCGCTATATTGCTCTGGCTGGCGGAGTGCTGTCGTTCAGCCGGAACCGGCTGGTGATCAGCAGCCGGCACTACCTGTGGGGGAGTGATCACCGTTTGATCGGCAAGGCATTGGATGAGGAACTGCGCCGTGAAGAGGATGATCTCAGTGTCATCAAGGAAAATCTGCGCCGTCTGGAGGAAGAAATGTTGAAGAGTCTCTGGACTCTGGAACGGAACCGGTGAGGAGCATGAAAAACCACGATAAACTGAAGCAACAGGTCAGTGAGCAGGTGCAACGGATTGATAAGGCCGAGCGGGAACGGCCGTCGGTGGTCGGCCAGACGGTTTTTCTCGGGACCCTGGGACTGCTGATGGTTCTGCCGGTGGTGGGGGGCGCCTATCTGGGGCGTTGGCTGGATGGGATGCAGGCCGGGTATTCCATGCGCTGGACCCTCTCGCTGCTGTTCCTCGGCCTGATCATTGGCGCCACCAATGTCTATTTGTTCATCAAGAGGTGAACCATGGAAACCGCCCAGGTAGTATTTTCGTTCGGTCCGCTGGGAATCACCCGCACGGTGGTAACCACCTGGGGAATCATGCTGCTGATGACCGCTGTTGCCTGGCTGATCAGGCGGCGGCTGTCCCCCGAGCCGGGGCGCTTGCAGAGTGCTGCCGAGGGGGTGGTGATGGCGCTGGCCGATGCAGTGCGGGGTGTGATTCCCGATCATTGGCTGCCGATCTTCCCGTTTGTCGCCACGCTCTGGCTCTTTATCGGCATTGCCAACCTGAGCAGCCTGGTTCCCGGAGTGCATGCGCCGACCGGTGATCTGTCGGCCACATCAGCCCTGGCAGTGGTGACCTTCCTGTCGGTGCACTGGTTCGGGGTGCGGATCGACGGGGCGCGCCGCTATCTGCGCCATTATCTGACCCCCAGCCCGATCCTGCTGCCGTTTCATCTGGTCGGCGAGTTGACCCGTACCATCGCCCTGGGGATCCGCTTGTTCGGTAATATGATGAGCCTGGAGATGGCAGCCTTTCTGGTGCTGCTGGTGGCCGGACTGCTGGTGCCGGTTCCGATTCTCATGCTCCATATTATCGAAGCAGTTGTCCAGGCCTATATTTTCGGGATGCTGGCGCTGGTGTATATCGCCGGCGGGATTCACAGTGCCACTTCGACCATAAAATCAGAATAAAGGAGTTTGTCATGACCTCACTCACCTGGTTTGTTCTTGCCTCAACCGTCGGCGCCCTGCTGGCAATGGCGTTCGGCATCATTTCGCCGGCCAAAGCGATGGGGAATGCCATCTGTACTGCCCTGGAATCGCTGGCCCGTCAACCTGAAGCGGAAAAAGCGATCTCCCGTACCCTCTTTATCGGTCTGGCCATGATCGAGTCGCTGGTGATTTATTGCCTGGTAATCGTCCTGATCGTCTTGTTCCGCAATCCGCTGCTGGAGTACCTGCTCAAGTAACGAGCCGGTTGTGCTGCGCCGGAACTGTACGGCAAGGGAACGGTGGCAGCACGTAGCGCCAGTCGGGAGAAAGGAACGGCCATGGAACTGGACGGAACCACATTTATTCTGGAAATAGGGAATTTTCTGATCCTGGTCTGGATCATGAACCGGTTGCTCTATGCGCCGGTCATGAATGCCATTGCCAGCAGGCGGGAAGGACTGGCGCGGACAGCTGCCGAGGCCGGGCGTCTCAGGGATGAGGCGGCGGAACTGGAGGCCCGCTATCGTCGACGGTTAACGGAATGGGAACAGGAAAAGGACGGTTTGCGCCAGAAGATGCTGGCCGAGCTGCAGCAGGAGCGGAGCCGGCTGGAACAGGCGTTGCGCGAATCGTTGGCACGGGAACGGGACAAGGACCAGGCGATTCGGGAACGGGAGTTGCGTGGCCGGCTGCGGGAATTGGAATCGATTGCGCTCGGTCAAGGGGGGCGCTTTGTGGCAGCACTGCTGAAAGAACTTGCCACGCCGGAACTGGAGGGGCGGCTGCAGGAACTTTTCATGGCCCGTCTGAGCCAGGTTTCCCGGGAACAGCTGGCGGCGATTGAAGATGCGTTGCGCGACCCGGCGGTGACCGTGTCGGTTGCCAGCGCCTTTGTCTGTCCCGAAGCGCTGCGTAACGAATTGCGGCAACAGCTGGAAACGCTCTGCAATTACCAGCGGTCGATCGAATTCAGGGAACAACCGGAGCTGATCGCCGGCATCCGGCTGAAAGCGGATGCCTGGATTCTGGACGCCACCCTGCGGGGGGAAGTGCGCTTTTTTACGGAGGCAGCCGATCATGGCGATCCCCAGGCTTAACGATACCCCCCGGCTGGCAGCCCAGGCCCGTTGGCTTGACCGGTACCTCCCCGCTATCAGGATCTCGGAGCGGGGGAGTATCGTCTCGATCGGCGATGGGATCGTCTGGATCAGGAGCCTCCCGTCGGCAGCCCTGGAAAATGTGATCCGCTTCGAGGACGGGAGCCGCGCCCTGGTGTTCCAGTTGACCAGGGAACTGGTGGGGGCGGTGTTGCTCCAGCAGAATGATCGTTTGACCTCCGGTACGGCGGCCTATCTTTCCCGGGAAGGTTTGACGGTTCCCACCGGTGATGCACTGCTGGGACGGGTGATCGATCCGTTGGGAAATCCCCTGGATGGACTGCCCCCCCCGGAAACCGCCAAACGTGGCCGGATCTTTGCCCCATCACCTCCGATTATCGATCGTGATTTTGTCTCCGCTCCCCTGTACACCGGCACGACCATCATTGATACCATGATCCCGATCGGCAAGGGGCAACGCCAGCTGATCATTGGCGGCAGCGGCACCGGCAAGAGTTCCATCGCGGTGGATGCGGTGATCTGCCAGCGTAACTCGGGGGTGCGCTGCGTCTATGTCCTGATCGGTCAAAAGCGTTCCAAGGTGGTCTCGATCATCGAAACACTCCGTACGGCCGGTGCGCTCTCCTATACCACGGTGATGGTGGCTGAAGCGGGAAGTCTGCCGGGACTGAAATACCTGGCGCCGTTTGCCGGCTGTGCGGTGGCCGAGGAATGGATGAACCGGGGTGTGGATACCCTGGTGGTCTACGATGACATCACGCTCCACGCCCAGACCTACCGGGAACTGTCACTGCTGTTGCGGCGGTCGCCGGGACGGGAAGCGTATCCGGGGGATATCTTCTTTCTCCATGCCCGCCTGCTGGAACGTTCGACCTGTCTGGCCGGTGAGCGGAGCGGTGGGAGTATGACCGCTCTGCCGATCATCGAGATCCAGCAGGGGGAACTCTCCTCCTATATTCCGACCAACCTGATTTCCATTACCGATGGCCAGATCTACCTGGATCAGGAGCTGTTTGCCGCCGGGCTGCTTCCGGCCGTTGATGTGACCCGTTCCGTCTCGCGCATTGGCGGCAAGGCGCAACATCCACGAATCAAGGGAGCGGCTGGCCGCATGAAGCTGGATTACCTGCAGTTCCTGGAACTGGAGCTGTTCACCCGCTTCGGTTCACGGCTGGAGGCTTCCATGGAGGCTAAGATCAGGCGGGGAAAGCTGCTACGGGAAATCTTGCGCCAGGAACGTCTGGCTCCCTTGACCCCCGAATTTCAGGTGGCCTGGCTGACTGCTTTCAACGAAGGGTTGCTGGACGATCTGCAGCCACGGGAGATTTCCTCCTGTCTGGAGAGCCTGGCCCGGGGAGCAGCGGCAGGGAAACTGACCCTCAATCACGATCAGGAACGATGGCGGGAAGCGGTGGCCGAATGGCTGGGCGTCTCCCCCAAGGGGGCGGGTGATGGGGAAACGTAGTAATATTGATCGCCGGCTGCGGATCCTGACCGATATCAGCGGGATTTTGCGGGTGATGCGCACCCTGGCGATCATGGAAACGTCAAAGCTCTCCCGTTTTATCGATGCCCAGAGCGGGGTGGTCAGGAGTATCGAGGCGGTGGCCGCTGATTTACTCCATTTTTATCCACAGGTGGTGGCGCCGGGAAATGGCGCCATGGAACTGTTGCTGCTGATCGGCTCTGAACGGGGCTTTTGCGGTGATTTCAATGAAACACTGCTCCGGACATGGGAGCAGCGCCGGGTGGATACGGGGGGAGATCAACCGCTGCTGCTGGCAGTCGGTTCCCGTCTGTGCGTTAAGATGCCGGCCGATGCTCTTGATTTTTCCCTTCCCGGGGCATGCACGGTTGAGGAGGTGCAAACCATCATCAGCCAGGTGGTGGAGTCGTTAAACGAGCTGACCGCCAAGCGCAGCGGCGGTTCTTTCCATCTGACGGTGCTCTGCCATGGCGGTGATGGTTTGGTGGCATCCCGGACACTCCAGCCGTTCCACCCTGATCTGATCCCGGTCGCCCACGACTCCCACCCGCCACTGCTGAATCTTCCCCCGCAACTCCTCTACTCCCAATTGACCGGACAGTATCTGTTTGCCGCCTTGCATGAAATGTTTTACCAGTCGTTGCTGATCGAAAATCAGCAACGGCAGCGCCATATTGACAGCGCCGCCCGTCGCATGGATCAGAAGATCGGCGACCTGAACCTGAAAAAAAATGCCGTGCGTCAGGAAGAGATTATTGACGAGATCGAAACCCTGATGCTGAGTGCCGAGCCGGAATTCCAGGCAGGATAAGAGGTGAATTACTTTACCCCCAACAGCGCCAGCAGGATGCCGCCGGAGATGGCGGTACCGAAAACCCCGGCCAGATTCGGCCCCATGGCGTGCATGATCAGGTAGACCTGGGGGTTTTCCCGGTTGGCAACCATGTGGGAGACCCGGGCGGCGATTGGCACTGAAGCGATCCCGGCGGAGCCGACCAGCGGGTTGACCTTGCCACCGCTGATGACATTCATGATTTTGGCAGCCACTACTCCCGAGGCGGTGCCGAACATGAACGCCACCAGCCCCAAGGCGATGATTTCCAGGGTTTTCAGGGTCAGGAACTGGTCGGCGCTCATGGTGGAGCCGATTGCCACGGTCAGTATGATGGTAATGATGTTCATGATTTCATTGGCAGCGGTCTTGGCCAGGCGATCCACCAGCAGGCATTCCCGGAACAGGTTGCCGAGCATCAGCATGGTGATCAGCGGCGCGATGGGAGGGAAAAACAGGTTGACGATGATCGCCATGATGACCGGGAAGACGATCTTCTCCAGGCGGGAAACCTGGCGCGGGGTTGCCATGACGATCTGCCGTTCCTTCTTGCTGGTCAGCAGCTTCATGATCGGTGGCTGGATCAGCGGCATCAACGCCATGTAGGAGTAGGCGGCCACTGATATCTGGGGGAGCAGGTGGGGGGCCAGTTTCATGGTGACAAAGATCGCCATGGGGCCGTCGGCGCCGCCGATGATACCGATGGCGCCAGCCTCCGCCAGGCTGAAACCGAGCAGTTTGGCGCCGATCAGGGCCACGAAAATCCCCAGGTGCGCCGCCGCCCCCAAAATCACCAGCCAGGGACTGGCGATCATCGGGCCGAAATCGGTCATGGCTCCGACACCCAGAAAAATCAGTGGTGGCACGATCAGCAGCGCTACCCCCTGGTAGGCGAAATGAAACAATCCTCCCGGTTGGGTCAGCCCGGAACCGGGGACATTGGCTACCACGCAGGCAAAGCCGATCCCGACCAGCAGGAACGGCTCGTATTTCTTGACCAGTGCCAGATAGATCATGGTGATCCCCACCAGCATCATGAACATGTTTCCCCAGGTCAACTGGGCCAACCCGGTCTGCTCTTTCAAGATGTTAAGTAAGTCGATCAGTTGTGCAAACATGTCGTCACTCCGTTGAATAAGCCGCTTTAGTGGATAACTGATATTTTTCAGCCACAGTTTTCAGGGTGCGGCGGTACAAACCGGAAATATCACCCTGTTGTCGTGCAAAAGGTCAGATCTTACGCCCCTCCCTCGATCTGCAGCAGGCTCTGCCCCTCATCCACCGAATCCCCTTCCTTGACCAGCACATTGCGCACGGTACCGGCCACCGGCGATACAACCGGGGTCTCCATCTTCATGGCATCCAGCACGATCACCACCTGGTTGAGTGTCACCACGTCCCCCGTTTTGATCAGGCACTTGAATACATTGCCGGCCATGGGGCTGCGAACGGTCCGGCAGCCGGCGGCATCGGGAAGCGGCCGGACAACCGGCGCGGCAGCTGCGGGAGCGGACAAGGTCGCTGCAGCCGGGGTGGCCGTATGGGTGGGGTGGGTGGGCGCCGCAGCGGTGGCATCATCCAGAATCTCCACACCCACATCATAGGTTTTTCCTTCCAGGGTTATTCGCAACATCTTCATGGTGATAGTTCCTTTCAGAATATTATTTTAGTGTGATTATTGAGCTGAAGGGTGGCTGTTATACGGGAAAGCTGGCCGCTATTTGAGCCGATGGGACTGCAGGTCACTACGCCCCTGGGCAGCCCAGCTTCCGGTTAAGGGACGGAACTTGTGGACCCGCACCGGTCGCTCCAGGACCTGGCTGGCTGCCGCAGTCAGCAGTACCACCAGCTGCTGGTCAGTCAGGCCGGGATGGATACTGGCGGTTGCCGGCGCCATGGAAGGGGCGAACGCAGCCGGAGCAGATCCCGGCTGAGCGGGGTGTTCAGCTGCCTTGGTCTGGCAATCTCCGTCGTTCTTTCTGCCAAATCTGTTGATCAGGGGAAACAGGGCGAGGATCACCCCGATTCCGCCGATGATGAAAAAACTCAAGGTGAAATCGATGGCGCTGATCAGCAGTGCTCCGTTGAGGTTGTCTTGAATAGGCATGATACGATCCCGAATAGTTGTTGTTGAGATGGATGAAGTTACACGAGCATGGCTGTGGAAAGTCTTATAACGGGATCAGGCCATGCTTTTTGGCCGGACGGGAGACCCGTTTGGTGAGCCAGATTCGCAACGCCAGCGCTACCCGGGCCCGTGTCTCTGCCGGCTCAATCACGTCGGTGACCATGTCGCGGGAAGCTGCCTGGTAAGGGGTGGCGAACTGCGCACGGTAGAGCTGCACCAGTTCACTCTCCTTTTGTTTGTGATCTTCCGCTGCTTCAATCTCTTTTTTATAGATGATCCGGGCGGCACTCTCCGCCCCCATGACCGCTATTTCGGCGCAGGGCCAGGCCAGGACGAAATCTGCCCCCATGTCTTTGGAACACATGGCCAGATAAGCGCCGCCATACGCCTTGCGCATGATTACGGTGATCTTGGGGACCGTGGCGGCGGCATAGGCAAACAGCATCTTGGCGCCGTGACGGATAATCCCGTCCCGTTCCTGTGCCAAGCCCGGCATGAAGCCGGGGACATCCACCAGGTTGACCAACGGAATGTTGAAGGCGTTGCAAAAACGGATAAAGCGGGCGGCCTTGTCGGAACTGTCAATGTCGAGGCATCCCGCCTTGTAGGCCGGTTGATTGGCCACCAGTCCCACCACCATGCCGTCGATTCTTCCGAATCCGATCACTATGTTGCGGGCAAACTCCTGTTGCACTTCCAACCACTCCCCGGGATCGAGCAGGCGTTCGATAACCGTATGCACATCGTATCCCGCCTTGGGATCTTCGGGGATCAGCCGGTTCATCTCCTCGTCCCGTCCCAGATTGAATTCATCGGCAATGCGGTGGGGTGGATCCTGCATGTTGTTCAACGGGAGAAAGCTGAGCAGTTGCTGGGTGATGGCAATGGCATGCTGGTCGTCTTCGGCAATGAAGTGGATGTTACCGCTGACCGTGGCGTGGGCCTCGGCAGAACCGTACTCTTCAATCGGCGCCACCTGGCCGGTGGCTGCCTTGATCACTTCCGGTCCGCAGATAAACATGCTGGAATGGGTGCGGGTCTGGATGATGAAGTCCATCAGGGCCGGGCTGTAGGCAGCTCCACCGGCGCAGGGGCCGGCGATGATGGCGATCTGCGGCACAACCCCCGAAGCGGCCACATTGTGATAAAACACGTGACCGTACCCAGAGAGGCTGTGGATTGCTTCCTGGATGCGGGCTCCGCCGGAATCGTTGATCGCCACCACCGGAATGCCGGTTTCACAGGCCAGGGTCATGATGTCGCAGATTTTCTTGGCGTGCATCTGACCGAGTGCCCCGCCGCCGACGGTAAAATCCTGGCTGTAGATGGCAACCGGCCGCCCCTCCACATTACCGGTTCCGGTGACGACACCATCCCCCGGCATAAGCTTGTCGGCAAATCCCGGTAAGTGGCAGGCATGATTGACGTGCATGCTGAATTCGTTGAACGATTTATGGTCAAACAGCAGCTCCACCCGTTCACGAGCACCCAGGCGACCATCGGCGTGCCGCTTCTGCATTTTTTCCGCACCGCCACCGGCCAGCGCCACTATCCGACGTTGCTGTAATTCTTCAAGCAATTCTTGTTTGATTGCCATGTTGTCAGCTCCTTGCCTGTACTTCCTGATATGCGTTGATCGTTGGCAAGTATAGAAGCAGAAGCCGGATTTGCAAGCGACTAAATTAAATTTTTATTTTTATAACAGGGGTGTGGGAAAGAGTATAGCGGCCAAGGTACTGCAATAATGGTGAACAGCTGTTTCCGCTGATGGTATGTCCGGCAATTAGATTGACGCTGATTCATGTATGGTGATATAGCTTTTTAATCAATCAACCACCTCTTTTTCGAGGTTTCTATGAATTCCCCGCGACAACGCATAATCATGGTAGAACCGGTTGTCATCATGTTACTGGTGCTGGTTCTGGCCGGTCTCTCTCCATTCCCGCTCCCCGCCGCCGCTGTTCCACTCATACCGGTTATCAAATCCGATGCGATTGTGATTAACACCCCTGCCACTACGTTTGCCATCAATAAAACAGCGGTCTGGGTCGGCCTTCTGTTTCTGGCCCTCTGCACGGTCAGTCTGGTGGGTATGATGCTGAATATTGGCAAACGCAGGAAATTGGAAGCACAGCTCTTCTCGCAGATCGATCAGTATAAACAATCACAGGAAGAATTGCTGGCAACGGAAGAAATGTTGCGGGCGCAGGTTGACGACTACCTGAAAAGTCAGGACGAATTACAGGCGACCGAAGAACAACTGCGCAATCAGATTAATGAATACCGGGTCACCCATGATCAGTTGCTGGCGACGGAGGAGATGCTGCGGGTTCAACTGGATGTGGTGGAGGAAAGTTCCCAGAAGTTCAAGGCGGTGTTTGAATATTCACCGATTTCGGTAGCCCTGGCCAGCCTGCCGCACGGGACGCTCAGCGAAGTGAATCAGGCCTTTGTTGAGATGTTTGGCTATACACGGGAAGAAGCGGTTGGCAAAACAACAGGTGAACTGGCGTTGTGGCGCTATGATGCGGATCGGGAACGTTATCTGGAACTGTTGCAGCAAGATGGTTATGTCCATGGTTTTGAAGTTGAAATGCGGCGCAAGGATGGTGCTCTGTTCACCTCACTCTTCTCCGGTGTCCGTCTGGAGATTGCCGGTAAAGTGATGGTGTTGAGCACCGTCATGGATATTACGGAGCAACAACGGCTTCAGAATCAGTTGTTTCAGACCCAGAAGATGGATGTGGTCGGACAGTTGGCAGGTGGTATTGCCCATGATTTCAATAATATGCTGACGGGAATCATGGCGGCGGCAGAAATGTTGAAAAAATATCTGCCGTACGATGAGCGCAACAGCAAGATGGTGGATATGATTATTCATGCCTCCAGCAGATCGGCGGATCTGACCCGCGAGCTGTTGAGCTTTTCCCGCAAAGGGGAGTCCGTATCGGTTCCGGTTAACGTACATGAAATCATAGCCAATGTTATCAGTCTGCTGGAACGGACCATCGACAAGCAGGTCCAGCTGATAACCCGGTTTGATGACTGCCGGTCAGTTGTCATGGGAGATCAGACCCAACTGCAGAATGCACTGCTCAATCTGGGGGTGAATGCTCGCGACGCCATGCCACAGGGGGGGACGCTCACCTATGCCACCTCGCTGAAAGAGCTTGATCTGGATGCCTGTCACGCGCTGGGTGGTGCTCTTGTCCCTGGCCGTTATCTGGAAATCGCCGTATCCGATACGGGGGTCGGTATGACGCAAGCGGTGATGGAACATATATTTGAACCATTTTATACCACTAAAGGGGTTGGCAAAGGAACCGGGCTTGGCTTGGCAGCGGTTTACGGAACTGCTCGCAGCCATAAGGGTGAGGTGTGTGTCCAGAGCCAGCCGGGTGTCGGTACGGAGTTCAGGGTCTATCTGCCGCTGGTTGAAAAATCGCTGCAGGCGGCCATCACCCCTGGTGAGGTGGTGCTGGGCAGTGGCGTGATCCTGCTGGTGGATGATGAGAAAATACTACGGGATGTTGGACGTGAATTGCTGGAGGAACTGGGGTATACGGTGTATCTGGCTGAAAACGGAGCAGAGGCGCTGGAATTGTTTGCAACCCACCGGTCAGAGATCAAGCTGGTGCTGCTCGATATGATCATGCCGAAGATGGGTGGCAAGGAAACGTTCCTCCGTATGCGAGAACTCGATCCCGCTGTGAAGGTGCTGCTTTGCTCCGGTTTCAATTTTGAAGAAAACTGTGATGAACTGGGGGGGCTGGGGGCTGACGGATATGTTCAAAAACCGTACAACCGGAGCGAATTGAGCCGCATGGTGGCTGAACTGATACCGAAATAGCGAGCTTATTGGCATCCCAGTCCGATGACGAGATTTTCCCGATTGCGGTTCATCAGCTCCACAAAGCTTACCCCTTTTGACAGATCCTGGCGACTGATGTTATGGGCGCCATGCAGTAGCAGTACCGAGGCACCGGTCTCCCGGGCGATCATCTCCGCTACCCGGGGGGAAAGCAATTCTTCACTGAATACGTGGGTCAGGCCAAGCTCGCGGACTTTTTTTACCAGGCCGATGATGGTGGCCGGCGTTGGCTCGGCATCGGCATTGACGGCGGCAGCCGATTGGTACTGCAGGCCGTAGCGGTGCGCCAGATAGCCAAAGGTATAGTGACCGCCGTGAAGAAAAGTTTTGTTCCGGCAGGTGGATAATTCCTTTTTGAACTGTCCGTCCAGCTGTTGGAGTCTGGCAACCAGGGTTGCTTCATTGGCAGCGTAATAGGTACGATTGGCGGGATCCTTGGCAATCATGGCGTTGGCAATATTGTGGGCCATGATCACGGCATTGTTAAAGTCAAGCCAGATGTGGGGATCCATACCGCTACCATGTTGATCATGTTTATCCCCTCCCGCTTCCTCAGCACCCCCTTGTAAAAACGTCACTCCGATGCTTGAATCGACCAGTGTCAACTTCTTTGACCCGATATTCCGGGCAAACGAAACTCCCCACGGTTCCATATAACGGTTGGTATAGATGAAAATATCGGCTCGGCTGACCCGCACGGCATCGTCCGGTTTAGGTTGGTAACTGTGCGCCTCGACCCCCGGTGGAAGGAGTAGTGTCACTTCTGCCTTGTCACCACCAATTGTGCGGGCGAAATCGTAGAGCGGAAAGAGCGTTGTGACGATCGAGAGTTTTTTGGGGGAGAGCGTCGGCGCTGATGTCTGTTGAGTGCAGGCCGTTAGCAGATAGACGGTCATGGTGCAGATGATCAGTACGAGAGATGATTTTTTCATACGGTTATCCTTTATGTGGTGGGGCGGTACTAAAGATGATTTTGAGAGAGAAGTCAAGCAAAGATGGCCGATTGCCATGAACGTGGTCTGTAGTTATTTTTACAATGTGCAAAGAAACTTTACACATTGGGGAAAAGCATACTATAGCTGTAGATAGCCAGGGTAGCGGGTAGTATGTGTAAATAAACTTTACAATTGCTTCCGGGGGGCGTCAACGTTTTAAAAAACGGTGTTGATGTGTAATTGCCTGAAATTGATATCTAAAATTATTGAGATGCACGTTGTTATGACATGTATTTATTTTGGCTCTGTATGTGCTTTAGTGGATGAAGGTTTTTGATTTAAATTTCCAGCATCAAGATTCAAGGGAGAGTTCGCTATGTCACCGTCCAATAATTCTGAGTCCGCCTATTCCATACTGCTCGTCGATGATGATGCGGAGTTCCTTGACGGGGCACGCCGAGCCTTGCTTGCCTCCGGCATCAGCAATGTGACACCACTACAAGGTGGCGCCATGGTTCTTCAGACTCTTGCCAGCGGAAAATATTCGGTGTTGTTGCTGGACTGGGTGATGCCCGATCTCTCCGGCGCTGACCTGCTTCCGGAAGTCGTCAAACAATTTCCGGACATACCGATCATTATCATCACCGGGGTGTGCGACTTGGAAAATGTGGTCAGCTGCATCAAGCAGGGCGCCTACGATTACATCACCAAACCATTGGACACAACCCGTCTCGTTTCCATCGTACAAAATGCTGTCAAAAGCAGTGATCTGGTTGCCCGGAACCGGAAACTTACCGGTTATCTGCTGGGAGAACCGCTGGCAGAACCGGATGATTTCAGCAATATTATCACCAAGAATGATCGTATGATCTCAATTTTCAAGGTGATTGAGACGCTGGCAAGTTCTCGTCAACCGGTCCTGATCACGGGCGAAACCGGAGTTGGCAAGGAGTTGATTGCGGAAGCAATTCATAAAAGCAGTGGCCTCAAAGGCCGTATGATAACGGTCAATGCAGCGGGTCTTGACGATACCATGTTTGCCGATACCTTGTTTGGCCACAAAAAGGGGGCATTTACCGGAGCGACCGAACGTCGTGATGGTTTGATTGAACAGGCCAGAGGGGGAACCCTGTTTCTGGATGAGGTGGGTGACCTCTGCAATGCTTCTCAAATAAAATTGTTACGGCTGGTGCAGCAAAACGAATATTATCGTATCGGCTCGGATGTGCTTCATAAAAGCGATGCCCGTATCATTGCCGCCTCCAATGGGAATTTCCAGCAACTATTGGCCTCGGGGGCGTTCAGGAGCGATCTCTATTACCGCATCAGTGCTCATATGCTGCAGATCCCGCCACTGCGGGAACGGCGGGAAGATATCATCCCGTTGGTGGAGCATTATGTTAAATTATATTCCAAGCTGATGAACCGCCCCGCTCCGGAATTGACACGAGAGTTGCGGCAGGCATTGGTTGCCTATGATTTTCCCGGTAACGTGCGTGAATTGATTAACAAGGTAAATAATGCGGTCACCTATAACCGTACCGGAACGCTCGGTCTTGATGAATTTATGGAACTTGAATTGGAGCGGAGTACCCTTAAGGACGTGGTTCGAAAAATAGGCGTTGATCAGTTTGCCCTGCATGGAATTTTTAATGGATTTCCGACCATCGACACGGTGGAGGCATTTCTGGTGGAAGAGGCAATTGCGTTGTCACAAGGAAACAGGAGTGCCGCAGCGAAGATGTTGGGGGTAAGTCGTCCTACCTTGCAGAAGAAATTGGAACAGGCCGCTGATCGGCGTTAGTGCAGAATTGATTGCGAAAGTCTGAACTGACACCGCGAATCAGGAAATTATTTCTTCGTGAACGGTCGGGATCTGAACCGTCGCCACGGTTCCGCTCCCCACTTCAGAATCTATGGTTAAGCTCCCATTGTGCTCTGAAACGATAAAATGGGAAATATAAAGCCCCAAGCCACTCCCCCCTCTCTCAATCTTGGTGGTGAAAAATGCCTCAAAAAGATGCTGCCTGGTCTCAGGGGAAATGCCCTCTCCCTGATCCGTGACTACTATGCGTACCTCGGCAGCTTCCGGCGCATATTCAGTTCGCACGGTGACCGCTCCCCTGTTGTCCGGCATGGCCTGGATGGCGTTGAGGAGTAAATTTACCACCACCTGTTCCAGTTGATACTGGTTGCCAACAATGTCAGGAAGTTGGGGTGATAGAAACGGGGTAATTGAGATCTCGCCCTGACGTCCGTGGGCACGTATGATGGTCAGCGCCTCCTCAACCACCCGATTGATTGAAACTCCCGGATGAAGTTCGTTTCTCTCTCCTAGATTATAGGTCCGTAAATCATGAATGACACGCTCAACCCGGTTGGCGTTGTTGAGGATCGACTCGATGGCGCCTCTGGTTTCATGCTTGGCCGTACTGAAGGGAAAACCTCCCAGATTGAAGTCACCTTCCTCCTCTGCCACCTGCTCCAGCATTGGCAGCGAGTCTTTCCATGACCTGGCAATGTGCTGGGCAGCCAGTTTGATGGCGCCGTTCGGCGTATTAATATTGTGGGCCAGGCTTGAAATCAGGAGTCCCAGTGAGGTCATACGGTTCGTCTGGATCAGTTTTGCCATCACCATCCGTCGTTCTTCCTGCTGTACTTCCAATCGCATCGCCTTGAAAAGATCTTCCTGGAGTTTGCGGTTTTCAACTTCGCGTTCAGCCAGTGTGCTTGCCAGGCAGTTTACCGACTGTGCCATCCTGCCAGCTTCATCGTCGGTTGCAACCATGATTCTCGTTGAAAAATCTCCGCTCCTCATGCTGTCAAGGCCTTTGGTAAGCGCATCAAAGGAGCTGGTGATCTTTTTGAGAATCGGGTAACAGGTGGCAACCACCACCAGCCAGAACAGAAGTGCGATCCCTCCGATCTTGAAAATAGCCATACGAATCGGATGGCGCATATCAGTGGTGTCAATTGATACCGAGACTGATCCAAGCTGGGTGGCGATGGAAGGGGGGACACCGCTGATGGCAGATTCTGCCGATGGACTGGAGGTCGTGGCAATCACGGGGGCGGAAGAGGTGATCAGCGAGGTTGGTGATGTGATGGTTGACGAGGAAATGTCAACCAGTGTCCGGTTGTCGAAGTTTTTAATAGTAATGTGGGCAACCTGGGGAGATGAAATCATATCCGCAGCATGGCGATTCAGTTCGGTAATATTCTCGGAAAACAGGGGGAGCCTGATGTTGCCTGCCAGCAGTGATGCCAGGAGCTGGGCTTTTTCAGTGGAGCGTAGTTGATAGTTACGAATTTCTCCCGAGATCTGAACCAAGACGAAGAGTGCCGAGATAATGCCCGTGGAAACGGTAAAAATGGAGAATAATTTACTGCGAAAGCTGGTGCGAAATTGTCTGATGCGGATCAGGGGGGTCATTCCCTGGTCCTGCTGCCGGAAACATCAAGTCGAATGCCGAGACTGCGCAACACGGAAACGCTTGTTTTGATGGTTGTCTTGCGGGGGGGAGCCGGCGTCACCGCCGATATACGGCTTCCGTTCATGAGCGCCACAGCCATTTCTCCCCCCTGTTTTCCCATCTCAAAACGGTCAAAATCCAGTGCCACGGCAGCACCGGAGTCAAGGTAGGCGCTGGAATAGGTAACTACCGGGACTTTCTGGCTGGCAGAGAACAGGAAGTGGGCATCAGCTGCTTCACCGCTGGAAGTAACGCTGTCCGGCAACATCCAGAGCGCGTCAACCACTCCTGCCAGTGATGCCAACTGTCCCGATACTTCCCGAGAGGAACTGACTTCACGTATGATCAGATCAATACCATATTCAGCGGCCGCCTTGCGGGCCTGTTTGAGGTAGGCGCCACTACGGGCAGCGTTGGCCACAATTCCGATCTTATGCGTCTTGAGGGCATTGAAGATCGCCAGGTATCGTTCCGGTGGAGACTGGACCTCAACTCCCGTCAAGGCAGTGTATCCCGTCATGCCTCCCTTGTAGCTGAGGGCCATTAGTGCGATGACCGGTGTCTGCCGCACCTTGCGGGCGGCGGCCAACGCTTTGTCACCCAGGGTTAGGATGGCGATCGGGTGTTCCTCCCGGACGATCCGTACCAGGTCAATCTCGCGGTAGTCAGTCAGAACGACCTGACGCTCCGAGAAACGTGATACGGAGCGGAAACCGCGCAGTACTTCATCGTAAGCGGGCGAACGCTGACTCTGGAGAATCAAAAGATCATAGCTCCATGCGCTACCGCAGGTCATCAGCCACAGGACTGTTATCAAGAGGATCCGATATCTCAAAACCGAAACCTCACGCCGCCCTCGGCCCAACGGCCGTTGTTGCGGTAAAATTCGTCCAGGTACTGGGAACCATTAAAAATATTACGGAGCGAGAAGAACAGCTCCATCCCTTGCAGCTCTCCGCTGAAAGGAGTGGCATTCAGATGCAGATCCCAAAGCATCCCTTGATAACTGCCGTTGTGATATGGTGCGGCATTCCAGAAAATATGCCGTCCGGTCAGGAGCGCTTTAAAATATTGGTGGTCATTATAGGTAAGCCCCAGATGGAGCGTATGGGGGGGAACATCATGCACTACTGAGTCATCTGAACTTCGGCGGGCATCTACGTAACTGTAGCCGGAATGGAGTGACAGATTGAATGCTTCTGCTGTGCGTGTTTCGATCTCCACCCCTTGTTTGATCTGGCGCTCATTGCCAAATGTTTTGCTCTGTGAGTCAAAGAAGGAAATATCTGTGGTATCGTTGCGAAACAAGGTTCCCTTCAGCCAAAGGTAGGGAATGGCGCTGGTTTCCAGGCCGATTTGGCTGGTCCAGACCCGTTCGCTTCCCCGCTCCAGGGTAAAGGCCGGCAGGCTGTACCCTTTGGCCGTATAGCCACGCAGCAGAGTGCTGTCGGTCAGTTGCCAGGTCAGTCCCAGGGAGGGGCTGAACTGGTCACCGGAAGTGCCGGTCAGGTCATAGCGGACTCCGCCTGAGAGAGAAACCGGGCCGATGCTGTAGGTGTTGTTGAGATAGAAGCCCCAGCGGTCGGCGCGACGATTGAGTAAATCTGTCTGCTGCAAGGTCTCATTGGTATGGATTTGGGCGTGCTGGTAGTCAACCCCCGCCACCATCAGATTGTTTGATTGCCGCCACAGCAGGCGTGCTCCGCTCCCCGAGACTCTTTCGTCAATTTTCATCGCCTGCAACAGCAGGTTGTCACTCAAGGTGCCGATAGTAACACCCATCTGGTTGTCAGTATGGAAGCCATTTAACTCAAGTTCCAGTTGACTGCCAAGGTGCTGGCGCAGGTTCAACCCCAGCAGCAGGTGCCGGGCGTCATCTTTACTCTGGAAATCATAGGAAGGTAAGGCGAAATCGCCCCGATCATGACGGGAGTAGTTGGTCAACAGCGAGATCTGTCCCTGATTCGGCAGTTCCCAAATCAGGCGGGCATGGCCGTTGTTGCTGTTAAAGCCGGTGTTGGGGCGGAAACCGGCAGAGCCTAAGTAGCCACCGGAGAGATAATAGCCGAGGCGATTGATTGAACCGGACAGCTCACCTCCGGCATCATTACTCCCCCGCTCGCCATGGGCAATGACAGCCATCCCGCCGATCTTGCGCTCGCTGTCAGGAAGTTTGGTGATGACATTGATCACCCCTCCCAGCGCCTGTCCCCAGGCCGAGGAAGCTGCCCCCTTGACAATCTCCACCCGCTCGATGATCCGGGCAGGGATCTGGCTGATTTCGGAGTAGTTATCACTCAGGTTGTTGAAGGGAATGCCGTCCAGCAGCACCAGCACATGGCTGAAGTTGGAACCCTGGATGCCGGTAAAGCTACCATTGCCGGAGCCGACCAGGTTTTGAAGCTGGATGCCGGGAACCGTGACCAGGATATCGATCAAGGTATGGGCGTTGAGTGTCTCAATCTCGGTGGAGGTGATGACAGTGGTGTTTTCGGCGGTATGCGAGAGCTGGCGGGGGAAGCGCCCCACAACGCGGTCTTCAACCAGTGGTTGTCCCAACAGGGAGAGGGTTTCGTCCTGCTCTTCCCCAAGGGCATCCGGCACAAAGCTGCAGCAGACGATCAGGGTGAAGAGGATATGCAGAAAGGGGTGGGCACGCATGTTGCGTTTTCAATAGCATGTTTCATGCCTGGCTGTCCACCATGCCGTTGGGGTATCCCAATAAAAGGAGGTGAGAACGATGCGGAAGCAAACCATGCAGGTGCTGGAAGAAGGAATTTGTCTGTTTGAGGGACCGGATTATGCGTGCTGTGTGTCGGGGCTTTTGCCAATCAGGTAATGTAATGCAGCAACTGTACGGGGGCAGATAGTGCCCCCGTTTTTCAGGCCATGTGGACTTCGTTCTCGCGTGCATGGAGTCGGCAGGCTGTCAACCACAATGTGAAGCTGCTGTTAGAGGTGATCTGCTGGTACTTTTAAAGGTGCAGTTTTTTTTACACATTGCATAACTTATTGATGTTGCATTGGAATAATGGGAATTGTCTCTCAAGTGTAAAGAAAGTTTCCAATCAAAAAAGTCAAGTCTAATCAGCGTGTTATCTGATTTGTCCTTGGTGTTGTAAAAAAACTTGCCACTCTGGGCTGGTTTTCTCCTCTGTGTTGTTCACCTCCCCCCCGGATTTTTTTCCAAAACAGCTCGTTGTAAAAAAAAATCCTTGTGTAAAAAACATTATCACCAGCCGCTGACCATTTGATTCTCTGCCTTTGAATTCATTAGTTCGTGGATGTGTAAAGATACTTTACACGCCATCGTCAATGGCTTGTGGCAACAAAACCCTGGGTATGGCCTGTAACATATCAGTAATACATCAACTTGTTCGTGCCGTGTTTGTTGGCACCCTATGTGTAAGAGAGCTTAACAACAGTCACAGACTGCAGTATGGAAGCAGTCTCCAGGTGACTATTCTGTTGGAGGAAGCAATGCAAGCATTCAAAGAAAAACTGTTGCATGAAACAATTGAAGGTTGTCTGCGGAATGTGGATTTAGATTTCGTCCGCTTTGTTGTCAAGCGAGTCACCCCTGATGCGATACTCACGATTAACTATCTGGAATCCGTAACTCCGCTTGTCAAGCGTGTAGTTGCCGATGTGATCAACACAATGACGGTAACCGGTGCACCAGTGCCGCAGACAGAGAACCCTGTGGTAACGGGATCGCGTTACTTCGCTGAAAGCTTCACCAGTACTCTGGTTGCGGCTGCCAATTCCCAAGACGTTACCACTTCCGATGAATTGAAGGTGTTGACCATCATGAAGGATATGTTGAGCGCTGTTGTCACAACCGACGAGCTTGTCGGTCAAGGTACGGCTTCATACTACACGGTACTGTATCAGGGGAATGTGAATCGCTGGATTATACGCTACCTGGGTGACCGGGCCAGGCCGCTGGTCTGTTTCCCTATGGAGCTGACCAAGGCTCACAGAAGGGGGCTCGCCAAACGGGGGCTTGAGCTTGGCCCTTGCGGCAACAGTGTCGTGTTGGATAAACCGGAAAGTATCGTGCGCTTATCCGGGGTTATTTTTGATGTCCTGACGTGGTGCCGGGATGACGGGAATCTCATGCGGAAGCGAACTGTCCGGTCAGAGATGATAGAGGGGGGATACGGTAATCGAATGGTTTGTTAACGCACTTATCCTGTTGATCAGGGTTAGGTGGACAAATCGCAAAAATATTCATGGGAGGAAATATGGAAAAATATGTCAGTTCTTCAAACCTGCAATCAGTTGGCTATGATCCGGATTCTTTGATGTTGGAAATCGAATTCCATGATAGCAGGGTTTACCAGTATTTCAACGTACCTCGGCAAATCCATAGCGGGTTGATGTCTGCCAGTTCACAAGGGATTTATTACGACGCCTATATCAAAAAAGGTCCTTTCCGCTTCCGTAAAGTGAGATGAATGATCAGAAAGGAGTCGAACATGTACGGGACATTCTCAGGCAATCCTACTATAAAATGGATCACAGATTCCGGTCTTGGTGGTTGTAGCATGCGTTTACTCGAGGATTTTTGGTACGACGATCCTGAGGGAAGAAGATGGGTAGCGCCGGCCGGGAGTGTTGTCACCAGTGCAAGTATACCGCGACCACTCTGGAACGCCGTCGGATGTCAGTATACGGATGATTACCGCCGTGCTTCCATTGTGCATTCTGTTGCCTGCAACGATGCTCAACTGCAGCGTAAAAACGTGGATAAAATGTTCTACTATGCCTGTCTTGCCGGTGGTTGCACCCTGGTACAGGCCATGCTTTTGTACGTGGGGGTGCGTGTAGGTGTCTGGGCAGAAGAGCAGTTTCCTCGAAAAACCATTTCCGGAAATAAAGTGCTCTTTCAGATTCCTGAGCGGTCTAAAATCTCGGAGATGAAAATCGAACTCAAGTTTGTCGAAATAGCGCGGGAATTGAAAATGCTCGGAGATCAGGCAAAGTTTGAGGATATTGAGGCAATTGTCGAAAACCATCTCTGGCCACGCAGTGAACGCACGGGGATGTTCGTATCATATGCGTCGTCTTTGCCCCGAGTGGGGCAGCAGGCAATGGGAGCCTGATGATTGAATCAAGGTTTGAAAATGACGACAATGTGCTGTCTGCGAAAAACATGAAAGGCACGAAGCATGGAACGTGAACTGCTATTCCGGGATGAATGCCGCATGATTCAAGAGGCGGTCAGTGAGGTTTACCGTGTATTGGGGGGCGGATTCCTTGAGCCGGTCTATCAGGAATGCCTTGAAAAGGAACTCGGGAGGAAAAAGGTTCCTTTTGAGGCCCAGCGGGAGTTGCGGTTGTATTACAAAGGGGAAGTGTTGCAGCACACCTGCCGGCCGGATCTGGTCTGCTATGACAAGATCATTGTTGAATTGAAAGCTTTACCTGTATTCAACAATGAGCATCGTTCACAGGTGTTGAATACGTTGAAGTGCACTGGTATGAGGCTTGGTCTGCTCATTAATTTCGGCAATTATCAAAATGTAGAAGTTGAGAAGCTTGTCTTGTGAGTATCTCCCCAAACCGTCCCATGGCGGATATCTTGTCAGCACCATCGGAGCTGTTCCCCTGCAGGCACTGACTGAATACTTTGAACTCCACTGAAGGAGCCTCCATGTCCCAGGCTAATGAGCTTAAACGCTATCGCTGTTATGAGATATTTTCTCACTCCACCGGTGTCGAGATCCGCGAATCGATCAAGAACCACGAGGAAAATGGTCAGGTGATTGGCCGCGCCGGCCGTATTCTACTGCGTTTTTTCAAATTGACCCCCCGGAGCAATCCGGACGAAGTGACCCAGATTGGCTTTATGTGTGAACCGGATGAGGCCTTTGCACTGGCGCTGATGATCGGCCAGGTGGCTGCCTCTTCCTCCCCGTGCAAGGAAAAACTGAGTCCCCATAAATTCTCTGCCAGTGATCAGGGGGGAGAAACGGTCACGACCCTCTCGGTGGAAAAGTGGGAACGGGGCGGCAAGAGCGGCTATGCCCTGACAATCGGGCGTGGCAAGGATTTCATCAGCGTGCCGACGCCTTTGACCAAGTTCCTCTTCGCCGCTCAGTTCCTCACCACGCTTGCCACCGAGCAGTGCTGGGTTGAACGACCGGCCAGGCGGGGATAGCGTAACTCACCCCGCTCTTACCGCTTCGACAGTCGCTCAAGATCAGTGATGCAATACGTACGACGGTCTTGAGACGACCTGTTTCCCTTGTTTCTTCCTTCCCATAATCATGAATCTCCACTCTTTTGCACAAACAATCAATATTGTTACGTAATATCAGTGTGTTGTGTTGCATGCTGTAATTTTTGACAGTTGATTTGTCGAGGATATCAGTGCGAAGATGGCATTACCGTTTGGAAGTAAAATCTGTTACCCAAGAAACTTGATGGGAAGTAAAAGCTGTAAGGGAGGTATTCCATGTTACTCTGTATCGTTATCCTGGTTGCAATCTCCGTTGCAGCACTCATGGGGCAGTTCTGCTGCCTTATCACCTGCAAGGAAGCAAATTGGGGCGTGGCGGAAGAAGAGGAAAAACCGTGCTATGACAGTAACTGTTAGATGACAGGGGATCTGCTGGAAGTTAAGCCATTTCCTTGATTCATGAAACGTGCTATTTACGAAAAATCAACCTGGTAAGGAGAATCTTCATGCAAGTGTCACACTTTTTAAAAGTAACCTCGGTACTGGCCGTTACAATGGTTTGCACAGTTGGCGTTGTGTCCGGCTTTGCCGCAGCGGAAAAGAAAGCTCCGGCTGCCAAGGTTGATGCGGTATTTCAGGGGGTTCCGGAGGTGGTTGCCAAGGTTAACGGCGCGCCGATCAAGGCAATTGTGTTTTTGCGTGCCAAAAAGGCGCTGGAAAAACAGCAGCTTTCCGCCGAAAAACGTAAGGAGTTGAATGAACTTGCCATTGCCCAGGTTGTTTCCACCGAGTTGCTCTATCAGGCGGGTAAAAAACTGACCATCAAGGATCTTGACAAGCAGGTGAAGGATAAACTGGCTGCCACAAAAGCCCGTTTTAGCAAGCCGGAAGATTATGCCAAGTCACTCAAGGCAGCCGATATGGATGAGAACGAGATGAAGGATTACATCCGCCGCACCCTGATCGTCAACAACCTCATCCAGAGTACCATTGCTTCCAGGATCAAGGTCAGCGACGAGGATTGCAGCAAATTTTACGAGAATAATAAGGACAAGTTTACCCATGGTGAGATGGTGCGGGTCAGTCATATTCTGTGCAGTGTAGCTTCCAATGCCTCTGCCGCGGACAAGAAAAAAGCGAGCGAGAAAGCGGAAAAGCTGCGTGCCCAGCTGGTTAAAGGCGCTGATTTTGCCAAGTTGGCCAAGGCGAATTCAAACGGTTCCAACAGCAAGAATGGTGGCGACCTTAATTTTATTAGCAAGGGGCAGATGGATCCGGCATTTGAAAAGGCTGCCTTCTCCCTCAAGAAAGGTGCGATCAGTAATGTGGTCGAGACCAAGCTTGGCTACCATATCATCAAGGTAACCGACACGAAGAAAGCGGGAACAGAATCGTTCAAGGAGGTTCGTCCTGAAATCGTTGACTATCTGAAGGAGCGGCAATTGACGGTCGCAGTCAGCAAGTTCGTGACCGAGTTGCGTAAGAACGGAACCGTCGAGACCTTTGTCAAGTAGGAGCTGCTTTTCCGCAGTCAGACATCAAGGCCGGTTCGGGATTTCCGACCGGCCTTTGTGCTATCTGCGAGCAGCGCGATCTCCCCTGATGCAGCTGTAGCCATATGTTTCAACCAGCAGTTTCAGGATAAAAGCCCCTTTGCTCAGGGGCTTTTTGTGTAATCGCAGGGGATAGCGCTCTAGCGGAATGCATTTGGGTGGTGAGGGGGAGTGGGACGTTGACGCACTGAAAAGTATGGACAGCGCCCGGTTTTCCCTGTACGAGGTAGCAACTGAACGAGTGGTCGCGGGGCGCCGTGACACAACAGTCAAACACAGGAATCAGTAAATGAAAATTCTGCACACATCGGACTGGCACATCGGTCGTGCCTTGTATGGCCGCAAACGCTATGAGGAGTTTGAGCGCTTTCTCGACTGGCTGATCGACTGTATTGCCCGGGAAAAGGTTGAGGCGCTGCTGATCGCCGGAGACCTGTTTGATAACGGCACCCCCAGCAACCGGGCGCTGGAACTGTATTACCGTTTTCTCTGTCGTTGCGCCGGGGCTGGCTGCCGGCAGGTGGTGGTGACGGCCGGCAACCACGATTCCCCTTCCTTGCTCAATGCTCCCCGCGAGGTGTTGCGGGTTCTCAACGTGCACGTGGTTGGCTGTATGGGCGAGGCGGTGGAAGATGAAGTGCTGCTGCTGCCGGGAGACGATGGGATGCCTGCGCTGATTGTCTGCGCAGTTCCCTATCTGCGTGATCGCGATATCCGCCGGGCCGAGGCGGGAGAAACCTTTGAAGATAAGGGGCGCAAGCTGGTGGAGGGGATCCGCGACCATTACCAGCAGGTGGGGACGCGAGCCGTGGCCCGGCGTGATCAGTTGGGGGGAAAGCTCCCGATCGTCGCCATGGGGCACCTGTTTACCACGGGCGGCCGGACCGTGGAAGGGGACGGTGTGCGTGAGTTGTATGTGGGGACCCTGGGACAGGTGCGTGCCGATCTGTTTTCGGACTGTTTCGATTACCTGGCCCTTGGGCATCTGCATCTGGCGCAACGGGTGGGTGGCTCGGAGCTGCGCCGCTATTCGGGATCGCCGATACCCATGAGCTTTGGCGAGGGTGGGGAGTGCAAGAGTGTGGTGGCGGTGACCTTTGACACTGCTGGCATCACGGTTTCGGAAATCCCGGTTCCGTGCTTTCAGCCGCTGGCCACCTTGCGAGGTGACTGGAAGACACTGGTCAGCAGCATTGAGGCTCTTAAGAATGAGGCGGCAGCGGTCTGGCTGGAAGTGATTTACGATGGCGAGCAAATCGTGGGTGACCTGCAGGAACGGTTGCGTGAGCTGATCGAGGGGAGTCCCCTGGAGATATTGCGAACCAGGAACCTGCGGCTGGTGGAACGGACCCTGAGCCGCATGGCCACGGAGGAGACTTTGGATGATCTCAAGGTTGACGAGGTGTTTGCCCGTTGCCTGACCAGTCATGAGGTGCCGCCGGAGCAGCAGGACGATCTGATGCTCCTGTTTCGTGAAACGGTGGTCGCCCTGCATGCCGATGAGGGGGGGACGCCATGAGAATTCTTCAAGTCCGTTTCCGCAACCTGAATTCGCTGGTCGGCGAGTGGAACATCGATTTTACCCACCCGGAGTATGTTTCCAGCGGTATCTTCGCCATTACCGGACCGACCGGGGCCGGCAAGACCACCATCCTGGATGCCATCTGTCTGGCGCTCTATGGTCAGACCCCGCGACTCAACAGGATCACCCAGGGTGATAATGAAATCATGTCACGGCAGACCGGGGAATGTTCCGCCGAACTGGAATTTGAAACTGCCAAGGGGCGTTTCCGCTGTCACTGGAGTCAGCACCGCTCGCGCAAACAGGCGGATGGGCAGTTGCAGGCGCAACGGCATGAGATCGTCGATGCCACGACTGGTAAGCTGCTTGAAACCAAGCTCGCCGCGGTTGCCAGGATGGTGGAGCAGGTTACCGGCATGGATTTCGAACGTTTCACCCGTTCCATGCTGCTGGCCCAGGGGGGCTTTGCTGCTTTTCTGCAGGCCACGCCCGACAAGCGGGCGCCGATCCTGGAGCAGATCACCGGTACGGCCATTTACAGCCGGATTTCCATCAAGGTGCATGAGACGACCGCAGAACAGCGCAAACAGCTGGATCTTCTGCGGCGTGAACTGGACGGGATGCAGTTCCTGCCGGTCGAGCAGGAACAACAGCTGCGGGTTGAACTGGAGGATAAACAACGCCAGGAACAGGCGCTGCTGGCCGTGGTACACGACATTGCCCATGCCGTGCAGTGGCGGGAACGGATGGGGAAGCTGGAAGGTGAGCTTGCCCGGCTGGAAGAGGAGTGGCGTTTCCATCAGGTTGAACAACAGGCCGCTGAACCGGATCTGGAAACCCTCGCTCTTGCCAGGCGCGCCGTGGCGCTGGAAGCCGATTACGCCCATCTGGCGGGGGTACGCAGGCAACAGGAGGCTGAGACTGCAGAGTTGGCGAGTGTCACCCAACAGCTACCCCAGGCGGAGCTGGAACTGCACGGCTCGCGAACCGGGCTGGAACAGGCGGAGCAGGCCTTGACACACGCCCGGGAAGAGCAGCAACACCAAACCGTACTGATCCGCCAGACCCGTGAGCTGGATCTGAGACTCGCTGCAGTTGCCGCCGATATGCAGCGCTGGCAGTCCGACTGTGCTGCAGTACGACGTCAGTGTGATGATTACCGGCTCGCAATGGTGTCTTTGGCAGCCGAACGGGAGGCGACCCGGGAACAGCTGGTCAGCGGCGAGGCACTGCTGGAACAGCAACGGGACGATGCCGCACTGGTGGAACAGCTGACCGGGATGGAACAACAGATCAGGACGCTCAAAACCGTGGATCAACAGTTGACCCAACGGCGGGGAGTCGTAGAACAGCAGGCAGAATCGGGCCGTCATGCCGAGCTGCTGCGGCAACAGGCTGACAGCAACTGGGGCGATGCCTTCCGGAAGGTGGCCGTGGCAGAGCAGAAACTGGTGCAGGTGCGCTCGGCAATTGAT
>Ga0209798_10000111_pt1 | contig 43880 bp, 27 predicted proteins | sample DOMMetBare3Fresh_FD_187475 | JGI IMG/M metagenome (GOLD analysis project Ga0209798, IMG submission 187475) | Wetland sediment microbial communities from St. Louis River estuary, USA, under dissolved organic matter induced mercury methylation -... | ecosystem: Environmental > Aquatic >...
GGTGCTCACGCACCACCTGGGCGATCTTTTCGCCATCCATCGGGTTGGGGTGGTAGGCGGCCGAGAAGCCGGAGACCAGCGGGAACCAGAGCGTGCCGGTGAAGCCGAGCGAATGGAAAAATGGCAGGGCCGAGCAGACGTTGTCGTTCAGGTTGACCCGGAAGACCATGCGCAGCGCCTCGCAGTTGGACATGATGTTGTGGTGGGTCAGCATTACCCCTTTCGGCTCGCCGGTGCTGCCGGAGGAGAAGATCACCGTGGCCACGCTGTCGGCACTGAACTGCTTCCGGCCGCACAACATCCGGGCTGGCAGCAGGCGCGCCTTGGCCATGGCCAACAGTTTGTCGCTGGAGCTGATGGTGGGGAGGATATCTTCCAGCATGATCATCCCCTCCAGCCGCGGCAGGGTCGGAACCTTCTCCAGGAAGGCCTGCGAGGTGATGATGGTGGTGATGCCGCACTGCTGCACGGCGGAGCGGAGCGACCCCTCGGCGGCGGTGTAGTTCAGGTTGACCGGAATTTTTCCCAGCAGCATCAGGGCCATATTGGCCAGCACACCACCGACCGAGGGAGGGAGCAGGAGGCCGACGTGTCCTTCGACTTCGCTCAGAGTACGTGTATGGTCTGCGGAGTTGTTTGTGTGGTGAGCGGAGTCGAACCACCCCTCCAGTTTTCTTGCCAAAGCCACCGCCCCGGTCAGGGTGTGGCCGTAGCTCAGCTCCTTGCCGGAGGTGTCGGCGATCGCCTTGCGTCCCCAGTTTTGGCGGGCCGCCTGGATCAGGTACTGCTCCAGCGGGCGGCGGTGCGCTTTGCGGGAATCGAAGTAGTCGCAGGAGAGCTCCATCACCGCCTGACGGACCTGCATGGCGCTACTGGTGGCCGGCAGGGGAGTTCCGAACAGAATGGTGACCGGGTAGGGGGAAAAGGCCGGCAGCCGGGAGAGCAGGCGGCCGTGGGCATAGGAAAGGATACTTCCCCAGGCGCCGCCGATGTAGACCGGGATCACCGGGTAGCCGCTATCCTTGACGATCCGCTCGAAGCCGCCGCGAAATTCGCGCAGCATGCCGTTGCGGGTCAGCGCGCCTTCGGCGAAGATGCAGACCATGTAGCCGTCATCCAGCGCCTGGCGGGCAGCCTTGATGAACTCCAGCAGTCCTTTCTTGCCATCCTCGGATGAGACCGGGATTACCTTGAGCAGCCGGAACAGGGCGTTCAGGAGCGGGGTGTTGTAGATGCGCCGCTCCATCACGAAACGGATGCGGCGCTGGTTGGTGGCGGTCAGCAGCAGGGCATCCACCCAGGTGACGTGGTTAGGGATCAGGAGCGCCGGTCCCTCGATGGGAAGGTTCTCGGCGCCGATGATGCGTAGCCGGTAGAAGAGCCGCATGGTCACCAATGCGATGAAGCGGAGCAGGAAATCGGGGAGAAACCAGAAGGATAGCAGTGTGACCATAATGGTAATTACACCCACACTGCTGAATCCCTGGGCGGCGCGGAGCCCCATGGGGCCGCTGAAGAGCCAGGTCAGTCCCGAGGCGCACAGGATCGCCACCCAGTTGACGAAGCTGGCGGCGGCCAGCACTTCACCCCGTTTGGCCGGTTCGGCCCGGAATTGGATGAAGGTTTGTAACGGCAGGCTGAACAGACCGGCCGAGATCCCCAAGGCCGTCACGATGATGATGCAGGATGCCAGTGTGGGAGGCACGGCGTGCAGCATGGTCAGGAAGATCGTCAGGCCGATGGCGCCGATCGGTACGATGCCGAATTCCACATCCCGTCCGGAGAGTTTGGCCGCCAGCAGCGAGCCGATGCCGATCCCCAGGGCGGCAGCCAGGAAAAGATAGCCGCTGTGCGCCTCGCTCAGCCCCATTTCCTGCATGCCGTAGCCGATCAGGTTGAGCTGGACATAGGCCCCGACGAACATGAAATAGGCCTGGCCGATCACAGCCAGCATCAGGTCCCGGTCGTGGCGGATGGAGAGGATGGTGGCCAGGATCTCGGTCGGTAACAGGGAAATGTGACGATTGGCATCACTGCGGGAGCTTGTCTCCATGCCGCTGGCCGACCAGAGCCCGGTCACGGCGATCAACAGGCAAAACAGCCCGGCGATCCAGTACCGTCCCTGGCTGGCCTGGGTCAGGGCCGAGGCGAGGGTGGTGCCGAAGATGATGGCCAGGTAGGTGAACGACTCGATCAGGCCGTTGGCGCGGGAAAGTTGCTCCCGCCGTGCCAGTTCGGGGATTACACCGTATTTGGCCGGAGCGAAAAAGGCACTGTGGGTTGCCATCAGGAAAATCACCAGATACAGGCCGTTGTGCCACCCCAGGGCAAAGGCGCCTACTGCCAGGGCCGTGACTGCGACTTCCATCAACTTGACCATCACGATGATGCGTGACTTGGGGAGCCGGTCGGCCAGACAGCCGGCCGGGGCCGAGAAGAGCAGGAAGGGGAGCACGAATGCAGCTCCCACCGCGGCGGTGATCAGCCCGGCCTGATCAGCTCCCTTGACACCGATCAGGCAAAAAATGATCAGAAGCTTGAGAATGTTGTCGTTCATCGCTCCCAGAAATTGGGCCGCATTGAGGCGGCTGAAGGAACGGGGGAGGGCGTTTTGGGAGTTCATGGAGTTTGTAGAGTTTGTAGAGTTTGTAGAGTTTGTAGAGTTTGTAGAGTTTGTAGAGTTCATGGGGGGCCTCGTTTGGTTGTAGCTCTCACCCTTTTAAAGGTGGGTGTTCACTCGTAACAGTTTCCCGCAGTTTTTCAGAATTTCGTCCGGCATCCCCAGCGCCTGCTTCAGCGCCACATCCCGGTCCCACGGGTTCGTTACTCGCAGGGTTCTCAGCAGGGTGGCAGGTCTGAGGCGATAGGCGTGGAACCAGGGGGAGGTGATGCCGGTCTGCAGGATCGGCATGTCGGTGCCGTATAAAAGGCGGCCGTGCAGCCGGGTCTGCTTGAGCAGTCGTGGCAGGTGTCCCAAGCGGTTGAGCTGGGTCAGGCTGGAGATGTCGGCGTACAGGTTGGGAAATTCGTCGAATAACGGCAGCAACCGCTTGAAATTCGGCTCACGGTCGTTGTGCCCGTTGCTGGCGGCATGGGCGGCGATTACCGTTACCCCCAGGGAGAGCGGTAAACGAAGGCGTGCCGGGTCGGCCAGTTCGTCCCGTTTCCAGGTAAACGACTCCTCGCGGCCGGTGTGGGTCAGGAGCGGCAGTCCGAGTTGTTGGAGTTTTACATAGAATGGGATCAGACGCCGGTCGGCCGGGTCGATGTGTTGGACCGAAGGGAGCCATTTGAGCAGCACGGCGCCGTCGCTTACCGCCTGTTCAAGGCGCTGGATGGCGTCATGACGATAGGGGTTGATGCTGGCGCCGAAGAGCAGGTTGGGATAGTGGCTCAGTTCCCGTGCCAGAAAATCATTGGGGATGTAGATCTCGGTATGTTCTTGATCCAGCTGGCCATCACCCCCGATGATACCGTCCATGGCCAGGATCACCGCCTTGTGCACCCGTTGTGATGCGGCCAGGGAACGGGAGATACGTTCCAGGATCAGCCGGTCACCCTGCTGCTCCAATTCGCTCTGGGTGACACCGAAGGCCCTGATGAATACCTGATACCGCCAGTTCTTGCGCATGGCAGGGGAAACGAAACAGCCGCTTCCTCCGGCGCCGATCCCGGCGGTGTGGCAGTGCATGTCGATGATGGGTGACGGGGTGTTCATGGTCTCTGCTCCTGTCTGTCGCGGCCACCATAACAAATAACAGGCCGCTAATAAAAGGTAATGTTTCATGGTTGCACTCTCGTGTGTGGTCTGATCAGCTGTTACAGGGATCGTGCCAACTCAGAGGGGAACGGTAACAGACGCTAACTCGGCGTACAAACGAGGAAATAATCGCAATGGCTCTTTTGTTGTTGTCCCGGTCTTGACATGGAATGCTCGGCTCATGTACATTCCGTGTATGTCAAATAACCTTAATTTAAGCCCGCAAGATAAAGAATTCTTCAAGATGGTCGCCCAGGCCGCCTTTACCAATCCGTTCAGCCCGAGCAGGGCGGAGCTGGACCGGAAACTTGCCGGAACCGACAGCAGCATGGTGTGGGATGATCTGGTGGAGGCGGCCATTAGCCGCATCAGGGAACGTTTGGCCCCCCTGAAACAGCCGGGGCGCGCGGAGCTGAAACGCTATGGCCGGGAGGATCGGGAACTGCTCCAGACCGCCTTCCTGTTCGATATCTACCACCGTTACCGCCAGTCTTTTGATGATTTTATCCTCAAACAGCTGGCAGCCGGTGATCTTCCCATCCCGGTCCCCTTTGCCCGGGAACTACTGGGCGCCATGGCGGCACTCGATATGGATGAAAGCGCCTGTTATCGCTATCTGGCAATCTTCTACCAGATCCGGCGGGCCTTCTATTTCATCGAAACCTCCCTGACCGGACTTTCCGCCTCCATGCACGGTCTCAGGCTGCAGCTCTGGAACAACATCTTTACCTGCAACATTAACTGGTACGAGCAGCATCTCTGGAATCGCATGGAGGATTTCTCCACGCTGCTGTTGGGTGAAACCGGTACCGGCAAGGGAGCGGCGGCCGTAGCGATCGGACGTTCCGGCTTCATCCCCTTTGATGGGCGTGCCGGGCGGTTCAGCGAGAGCTTTACCCGAAACTTCATAGCGATCAACCTCTCCCAATACCCGGAATCGCTGCTGGAGTCGGAACTGTTCGGCCACAAAAAAGGCGCCTTTACCGGCGCCATCGAAAACCATGAGGGTGTCTTCAGTCGCTGCACCCCCCACGGCTCGATCTTCCTGGACGAGATCGGCGATGTTTCCGTGCCGGTGCAGATCAAGTTGCTGCAGGTGATTCAGGAGCGGAGTTTTACCCCGGTGGGGAGCCACGACCGACAGCGTTTCCAGGGAAGGGTGATTGCCGCCACCAACCGGCCGCTGGATGATCTGCGCCGTGCCGGGCAGTTCCGCGATGACTTCTATTACCGGCTCTGCTCAGATATCATCGTGGTCCCGCCGCTCTGCCAGCGCATCCAGGAGGAACCGCGCGAGCTTGAAGCGCTGATCGGCAGTATCCTCAAGCGAATGGTTGGAGATACCGCTGCTTCCCATGCCCGTCTGGTGCGGGAAACCCTTACCCGCGATCTGGGGCAACACTACCTCTGGCCGGGGAACGTACGCGAATTGGAACAAGCTGTACGGCGTATCATCCTGACCCGCCACTATCGCGGCGACAGTGCCGCGGCCACCCCGGTTGAGCCGACCGAACGGTTGCTGGCCGGGATCGAGGCCGGTAGTCTGGATGCCCAGCAGTTGATGGTGGAGTATTGCGGTCTGTTGTATCGCCGTTTCGGCACCTATGAAGAGGTGGCCCGCGCCACCAGTCTGGACCGCCGTACGGTGAAGAAATACGTGCTGCAGGCCGGCGGGGAAAATGTTTAAAAAAAACAATGTGTTGTTGTAATTAGCAGAGGAAAGTTTCTTTGCAGGAGCCGGGTGGATTAGCACTTCCGCTTCTTCGTTGATCACGACGCTGCTGGAGATGGCTGTCAACGGCGGCCAGAAAAAATTGAATGAAGATTTACTGCACATGGCGGATATTCTCGGGATTTGATTCAGGTCACACATTGAAAAACAGGTTCAAGTAATGGGGTCGTCTCCTTAGACAACCCCATTTTGCGGTTACTTTTTGAGCATATCAAACATTCCTCCAAAGCCCTTCTTATCCATAACCTCTGTGGGTGCAGCTGCTGCTTTTTCAAAAGACTCTGCCCCTGAAACCTGCTCTTTGATCTCAGGCTGTTCCGCTCCCATACTCCAGTCATAGCTTTGATAGGTTGTGGTCACCCTGCTGCCATACTCACCATCAGCGATGATTACCGTCTGTGTACCTGGCGTAGGTATCACATATTTCTTGCTCCCGGTATCCATCACACCGATATCGGATAAAAACACCCCCAGCTCTTCGAGGAAATAGTTTTCAGCAATAATTGTTTTTGGGGATTTGGTAGCTGCCATGGAATAGGTATAGCTACAATCTAATCTCCAGGCTGTTCCGGTGAGCTTCGGATGCAGATCATGTGCTGAAACTTTGCCAACAACGCTACATTTGTTGTCTCCCGTTGAATCGTATTTCGAATCTGAAATATATGAACTGGTAAGGCTCTCCGATTCCCTGGCGCCAACACGCAATGGAAACAGGCTGCCACTCATCTCCAATCTATTGATAACACTTGCTGTTTTATCATTCATCGCAACTGCAACCGGAACAAACCCGCACATGTATAACTCCATACTATGGGGATTACCTTTGCTGTTGGTAACTGTCTGTTGTTTGTAACATTTCCCTCCAAGAGGCGTCACCTCTTTGACCTGACTCTGATTATATGCTGCGGGGGTGGGTAAGGATGAGCTTTTGCTCCCGGTGTAGTGCATTTGAACAGTGGATTGGGATGTTACCCGTACTGTGCGTGGTTGCGGCAGATTCAGATAGGCCGGCGATCTTTCAAGCGTCTGCCAGATATCTTCGCTAATCGTGACAGGCAGCTGCGGGCGGGGCGGGATAACCGGAGCACGCTGGTATTCCTCATCATTCTGGCGAGCCTCTTTGGCATAACGGCCATTCGGGTATTTTTCAAGATAGCTCTTCATGGCTGCGCTGGTCCTTGTTTCAAGAGCAAGGTTCCACTGCGAATCTTCCTCCCGCAACAACGCTTGCGCAGCAAGATCGGTCTGCAATTTTCGCAGCCTGGCTTGTGCCAGACTCACATACCGCCCAGCGGGCCAGGTCTTAAGATAAGCGCTGTAGCCCGCTTCACTCCCGGATTTCACTGCAGCATCCCAGTTTTCCAGCTCTTTTCTGGAGGCTTCGGCCGCCACTTCATCCTGCAGTTTTTTGATGCGGTTCCTGGCAAGGGCGAAATATTTGCCTTTGGGATATTGGGAAAGGTAAACGTCATAATCATCTTTGGTATTCCCTTTTTGAACTTCTATCCAGAGGGCTGTTTCAGGATTATCGCCATCAAAAATCACCGGGACAGATTGCGGCTCCACAGCAGTTGTTGCACCTGACGCATTGATGTGTGTCCCACATCCGCCAAAGCAGAAATCCCCTTCGATGCTCCCCTCCATCCACGGTTCCTGCTTTCCTTTGGATGCTGTTTTGACTTCGGTGACAACCCGCTTGAGGGTTTGCTCAATCTGCTGGTTACTATCCATCTGCGCCAGCAGTTTGCTGGTGTACAAACCGTTGCGACCAGTGCCGTCCGCCGCCACGCTCCCCGGTTTGGTGGCATAGGAAATCAGGGTGCCGGAGGGAGCGCTGACCCGTGCCAGTCCTCGTTCTGCCGAGCGAAAGCTGCGGGCGTAGGGATTGTTGCGGCAGGCATCCAGAAATACCAGGTTGAGTCGCGATTTGGATTCATCCAGCACATCCATGATCTGTTTCATGGAGAGGCTTTGGTTCGGCACATCTTCTTCAAAATTGATATCGGCATCGACCGCCGGGAGGTAGTTATCCCCCTTGATCTGGAGCCCATGCCCGGCGTAGAACACCAGGGCAATGGCGCCGGGAACCAGTTTGCTGCGAAACTCCCGCAATGTTCCGCCGATCTGCCGGGTGGTGAGGTTGTTGCGTTCGATAACCTCAAAGCCGAGTTCGCGCAGTTTGTCCGCGATGTCTTTGGCGTCGTTGACCGGGTTTTTGAGCGGGGCATTGGCATAGGAACTGTTGCCGATCACCAGGGCGACCCGCGTGCCAGCGTCAAGCTGCTTCCCGGCTGCGGCGCCAGCACGATTTTGGGTTTCCACCGGAGCAGATTTTTTGACTTTTTTAGAGGCGGCATCGCAAGGGGTGTCTATAAGCGACACAAGAGCGCAAACAATGCATACAAGCCGGATCAGATTATGATTCATAGCGAGCCTTTCAGATCAAACATTCATTGAATAACGACGGTGAGTTGCGGTTTTTCCTGTCCCCTACGACCAGGCATGTTCCCCCACCTGTCTACCTCACCCCGATCGGGAAATCCATCCCTTGCAGATTTTTTTGTGGCACCTGCTCGAACCCCCATTTTTTGAAGGTGATCTGCGGCAGCAGTTCCTCCACGTAGGTCGCCAGGCCGTTGATGGTTATCTTGCCGTTCTTGTCCGCCGCCTTCCCTTGCAGGCCGTCCAGCAGCGTCCAGGTGAAAGCCCCATGCCCCTGATACCCTTCCAGCGCCACCTGGCTCTTGCTGCTGGCAACAATGGTTGCCCGGCCAATGGCACGGGAGAGCTTGTTGATGGCGGTCTTCTCCACCATGCCGCGACTGGCAAGCGCTTCGGTAAACGAGCCGCTGTTGCAGGTATCCAGCAGGATAATTGACTTGAGGGCATTCACATTGGCCAGATACCCCTTGAAGTCGTCCATGGAGATGCCAAGCTTTGTTACCGCTTCTTCACCGGTATATCTGAAATCATAGGGGATAAAGTAGTAGGCGCTATCGCTGGTTCCGGTTATGCCGTGCCCGGCCACAAACAGCACAAACACATCGTCACGGGCAGTCGTCCGGCCGATCTCGGCAAAAGCCTTCTCCATGCCGGCTTTGGTTACCTCGGCATCGAGCAGCTGGTGAACGGCAATTTTGCCGAATAGCTTGCTCCCTCTCCCCTTGAACGATTCGGCGATGGCTTTGGCATCCGGCACCGAATAGGAAAGCATCAGGTCGCCGTCGCGGTAGCTGTTGACCGCCACCGTCAGGATGTGGAGATCTGGCTTTGCCTTGTTACCTGATGCATAGGAGAGCTTGATGGAGTCGCGGTTCGATTCGATGGTCATGTTCTTGTTGTAGGCCATCAGGCTGACCTCGTTATCGCCATCGGCCAGGGTAACCGTATGCTCGAAGATGGAGCAGGGTTCAATTTCCTTTTTTACCACTTTCAGTCCCCGCCCCGCTTTGGAGACCGTGACCGGCATGCCATTCAGATAGAGGGTAATATCGCCGATACCGCCGCCGTTGTCGCATAGCTCGGCCTTGATCGTGGTGTCAAAGCTGTTGGTCTTGCCCGATTGGGTCAGCAGGCGCACCCTGGGTGGCAGGGTGTCAGTCTTCAGAAGCGTGTTGATGTCGATCGCCTTGGCATATTCTGTGAGGTCTTTCCCTTCAAAGGCCGCGTTAATCAGGTCAGGGCGGTAGAACTGATTATACAGTTTGCTCACCGGGATGAACTCGGCCTCTTTATCCTTGCCTCGGTTAAGGTGATAACCGATCAACTCTTCACCTCCGGGGGAGTGGTCAAAAAAACCTTCCGGCGTCCAGAGTACCCAGCGTTTCTTGTCGTTATGGGGAAAGAAGGCCAGCAGTTCCTTGCCGTCGGACATGCGATACCAGCGAATGGTGCCGTCGGCATAGGCGGCCAGGGCAACCGAGCCATTATTGGCGACATTGACCGCAATGGCCTCACCTGGGGTATAGACCTGCCATAGTTGCTCGCCACTGCGGGAGTAACAACGCAGGAAAAAAGCGGTGCCCAAGAGGAAGCGGCTGCCATCCGTAGCGATAGCCAGTGAGCGGGCTCTTTCCCCTTGGCTCAGCTTGAGAACGGTACCATTCAGTTTTGGCGTGGAGCTATCCTTCAGCGAGATGGCGACCCCCGGAAACAACACCTTGGGCGCCTTCAGAGCCGAGCCTGTAGTGCTTAGATCAAAAGGTAGCAGGCTGCGTTCAGGCAAGGCAAAACGGTAGTACGGCGCTTTGTTAAGGGTATTGAAATCATATCTGAAACTTACTTCGCTGCCATCGGCGGCTATCCGAAAGCCGTTGCGCATATTCCAATAATCGGCAGACGGAGCAGGAGCCAACATCCGGATTTGCCCGTCTGTCCCTGCCAGCGCCAGGGCTGGATCCCCGGCCGCGACCAACAGGCCGCCATCAGGCAATGGGGCAATATCCATGATGGTTTGTCTCACTTGGGCTAGGATGTCCTCACCTTTACCGTTTCCGTCATCATGCCATCGCCGGACGACAAACTGAACCGTCTGATTGACTAAATGCTTATACGTCCCGGCGGCGTAGAGGGTGTGGCCGTCGACCGACCAGGCGACACAGCTGAGATCACCGTTTTTCACCGTGCTGTAATCGTTTTTTAAGATCTTGTTAAAAAATACTTTGAGACCGGTATCGGGACTGAAAAGGTGGGAGAGGTCTGAGGCATTGAGCACATCCACCTTTGTGCTGTCCGTATAACCGACAGCGATCTTTGTCCCATCAGGGGAAAAACGGACGGCACGCGGACGGCTGCCGCCAGGCGGCTCGCGCTTGGCGAGCAATCTCAAAGGTGCGCCGCCGGATGCCATCTCATACAGCCTGATAAAGCCATCATCAGAACTGCTCACCAATCTACCATCAGCAGAAAAATGAACCGAGTAGCTATCGGCTCCATACTCCGTGTCCCGGCCAATTTCGCTGCCATCACTGCTGCGAAAGAGACGGATTCCGCCAGTCCCCCCCAGACCGGCAGCCAGACTGCTGCCATCAGCCGAGAAAGCAAGGTTACAGATCGCGTCCGGAAACAGACTGATGATTCGTACAAGCGTGCCGGATGAAACCTCAAAGAAATAGATGCGCCCCTGCCCCGAGCCGGTGCTGCCTGCAACAGCAAGCAGAGCGCCATCCGGCGTCAGCGCTGCTGCATTGAGCGTACCCTCCTCATTTCCTGCTCCGATCGGCGGGCGGAAGGTGCGGATCAGCCGTCCGCTTGCCACATCAAACAGCCGGGCGGTTTTATCAGGTGAGGCTGTGGCTACAAAACGGCCTTGTGCATCGGTTGCAATCTGCCTGATCGCCGCGGTATGGGCGCCGGCATCAATGCGCAGGATCGGCCTGGTTGGGATTATCTGTTCAATCGGCCGCCGGATGATCGAAAACACAAGGGGCTCTTTCTTTTCAGGCCGCAGAACCGTGATAGCAACAGTTGATCCCTCTTTGCCGCGAATCATCGGGAGCAAGGCCGCAAGAGGTTTTTCGGTAACATCCTGCTGATCAATGGCGATAATCTTATCCATCGGCAGTATCCCCGCACGTTGTGCCGGAGAGCCTTCAACTGTTTTTATGACGACTCCTCCTTCAATTACATGCGTCCCGATGCCAATGAATTTATCTTCAGCGTGGGCGGAGCGAACCCCAGCGACTTCCCGGAGAGCGGACAAAAATGCAGGTGATTTCCAGATTGTGGCGGGTACGCCATACGCAACAAGGATGCTGGCAAACAGTATAAAAATTATTCTCGGCATAAATGACCATCCATACAGGTTGATTATTTCCAGACTGTTCTTTATTACTGATACACTTTTCCGATCGGGAATCCCTGGCCGCTCACAGCGGTGGTGGGATATTGTTTTCGCTTGAAATGCCTCTCGGCTATATCCGGCACCTCACCCTCCACGTAATCAACCAGATCGGTGGTTTTGATAAAACCGGTCTGCCCCTTATCCGCCTTGCCCTTCATCCCTTCTGCCAGAACCCAGGTAAACAGACCATGCCCCTGATACCCTTCCAACGCTTCCTGGGTTGAGGTGGATGATGACAGGATCGTAGAACCGACGGCACGGGAGAGTATCTTGAAGGCGGTATCCTCGCTCATCCCACGGGTCAACATGGCCACTTGTATGACATTCCCCATCTGCCCGGCGTTGCAGGTATCCAGCACAATCACCTTCTTGGTGGCGGGGATATTGGCTATCAGATCCTTGATCCGGTTCTGGCTCAAAGCGTCGGTTTTGAGTTTTGCGGTAGAGGTGGAGCCGACATTGGATGTTATCAGGTAATATTCACCATCATCTACCGTCCCGTGACTGGCCACGAACAGAATGAACATATCTTCCGGGTTGATCCGCTGCATTTTCATCAATTCGTTGGCTATGTTTTCGCTGGTTGTCTGCGCTGGCGTTGTCAGACGCACCACATCAATCGTGCCGAACAGATCGGACGCGCCTTTGGCAAGCGTTACGCCAAAAAGATCCGCATCCGGGACGGCATACTGCAGATGTAATTTGGGATTCTTAAACTCGTTGATGCCGATCACCACAGCATGCAGAGTCGGCTTGGCGGATGCGGTAAATGTAGCGGTGACCGTTTGCTCGGCGGGATTGCTCTGCATGGAATTATCGGCATTAAAGGCAACTGCGCGGATGAGGTTGTCACCACGGACAAGGCGAATCTTATAGCTTTGGGTGGCAGTCCCCTGCTGGCTGCTTTTCTCTACCCGCTTTAAGCTCCGGGTAGTATCAAGCTTGATTGCAGAACCGTTCAGATACAGACGCACATCGCCAACGCCACCGCCCGTGTCGGTCAGATTCAGCTTCACGGTCAATTCGTCGCCGGTAACTGTCTGGGGGATACCGGCAAATTCCACCCGTGGCGGTGTTTTTACATCGGCAATCGTGCGGTATCCTGTCAAAGAACCGCCGGAAAGGGCAATCTTCACGAGATCGGGACGCATGAAAGCTTCACGGTAGTTCTCGATGCCGTAGACGCTGTTGCCGATGCGGACGTTCAGATAGGTATCACCTTTGGGGGAAGCGTTGTAGTAGCCATCCGGGGTAATGGCAATCCATTCGCCGTCAGTAAATGCAACGAATTGGGAAAGCTCCTTACCGGTGGCGATATCCCATTGGCGAAGAGAACCCCCAAGGTCTCCCGATACGGCACGTTTTCCGTCAGATGTTAAAGCCACGGATGTAATGTAACCATCCACGCGCCCCGTAAAAGTCCGTATCTCCCTGCCGCTCGCCATGTCCCACAGTTTCAATGCGTTACCTTTTGCCACTGACAATATATATTTCCCATCGGGGCTGAAAGCTGCGTCTGAATATCCTGCATATCCCAGGTAGGTTCGAACTTCTTTACCGTTAAGCACATCCCACAACTTCAGAGTATTATCTGCACTTCCCGTCAAGACATACGTGCCGTCAGTGCTAAAAACAGATTTGGTAATCAGATTTTTGTGCCCCGCCAGCGTAAGGATCTCCTTGCCACTTGCCACATCCCACAATTTCGCGGTATTGCCTAATTCTATCGACACAGCATGCTTGCCGTCGGGACTGAAAGCAGACCTTACAAAAGCATTACTGCTCGTCATGATGGTACGTAGTTCCCTGCCGCTCGCCACGTCCCAAAGTTTCATGGTCTTGTCGGGTCCCCCAGACGATAAGACATGCCTTCCGTCGGGAGTGAAGGCTACCGAATTAACCATATGAGCATGCCCCGTAAAAGTCCGAATCTCCCTGCCACTTGCCACGTCCCACAGTTTCAGGCATTTGTCTTTGCTTCCCGACAAAACATATTTGCCATCGGGACTAAATGAAGCTGCTATCACACCATCGGAATGTCCGGTAAAAGTCTTTATGACTCTGCCGCTTGACATATCAAGCATGAGCAGGTTGTTTCCGTTTGCGGTTAAAATATGTTTGCCATCCGGGCTCAACCTGACTGAAACAGCACTATTCGAATACCCGGTCAGCGACCGCACCTCCTTGCCGTTCGCAATATCCCATAATTTCAAGGTATTGTCTTCGCTTCCGGATATGGCATACGCACCGTCAGGGCTGAAGGCTACGGAAGATATTTGACCTGTATGTCCCGTAAAAATCCGGATTTCATCTCCGCTTGCCACGTCCCACAACTTCATGGTGGTATCGTATGTTACGCCTTTTACGCCTCCTGAAAAAAAGCCGGGTGCAATCTGCCCGCCCGATGTCAAGGCATGTTTGCCGTCAGGACTGAAGGCAACGGAATTGATGTAAGATTTGCCCTTAAATGCCCGAATTACATTTCCACTCGCTACGTCCCATAACTTCATGGTTTCGTCGGCGCTACCCGACAAGACATACTTGCCGTCGGGACTGAAAGCTACGGAATTTACAAAACTCTTATGCCCTGAAAAACGCCCTTCAAACGACCGGACCTCCTCGCCGCTTGCCACGTTCCATAATTTCAGAGTCTTATCATGACTCCCGGACAAGGCATACCTGCCGTCAGGGCTGAATGCTACCGAAGTCACATCACAACTTGTGTATCGTGAAACAGGTTCATGTCCATCAAAAGACCGTAACACCATGCCGTTTGCCACGTCCCACAGCTTAAGGGCGCCGTCGCCGGCTCCTGACAGGGCGAGCTTGCCGTCCGGACTGAAGGCGACAGATTTAATACCAGCCGAATGTCCCGTGAAGGTTCGTAGCTCATTACCGCTCGCCACGTCCCACAGTTTCAGGCTCTTATCATCACTTCCGGACAAAGCGCACCTGCCATCCGGGCTGAAGACTACGGAGCGAATAACAGCCGAATGTCCTGTAAAAGTCCGCACCTCCCTGCCGCTCGCCACGTCCCACAGCTTCAGGATATCATAGCTTGCCGACAGGATGAACCTCCCGTCCGGACTGAAGGATACGGAACTTACAGCAGCGGAATGTCCCAGCTGCGGGAAAACATCCGGCTTGTCGGCCAGTTTGCCCGCTACCGTCTGACCCGGCCACCCCTGCGCTGCCTCTGCCCCAATCGATACCCCGGCCAGGGCACACATCATCTGTACAACAACCAGTATTCCGATAATTTTTTTCATATTGCTACCTTGTGAATGAGATGTAACTTCGCTGCCTGGTTTTTACAGAGCTGATAATTTAGTTGTTTGGGAGGCGACGTGAACTGGCTGGTTAAGAGGTTGGTTGAATAATAGAACAATTGATTGTTCTGACTGTTGTTAGCTCGATAAGCTGCAGAATGCAGGAGTTTTGTAACGCGAGTTAATAACAAACCACACAGTATGCAATAGGCGAAATCGTTGGTGTAGTCAATATAATATAACGTAGATTTAAATATTTATGGAATTATTTCCCCTGACAATCAAGAGTATGTTGGCATGAAACGTAAGCTCTGTCGTTGTTACCGGAGGGGAAATGGTCGGCCACTGGAACAAGCTGTACGGCGTATCATCCGGACCCGCCACTATCGCGGCGACAGTGCCGCGGCCACCCCGGTTGAGCCGACCGAACGGTTGCTGGCCGGGATCGAGGCCGGCAGTCTGGATGCCCAGCAGTTGATGGTGGAGTACTGCGGTCTGTTGTACCGCCGTTTTGGTACCTATGATGAGGTGGCCCTCGCCACCAGTCTGGGGACCGCCGCACGATCAAGAAATACGTGCTGCAGTCCGGCGGGGGGAATGTTTGATGACGACTGTCTATCCATAATTTAAATCGTTGGGTCGAAAAAATGCTTGTATTGCTTGAGTATAATTTCCCCTCCGGCATCACTCTGATGCCAGACATCATTTGTCATGGTACCTGCAATCCAGCCATGCATAAGGCTATAGCGGAAGTCTGCAGGAGCTAAGCCGGTCATGCTATTATCCACATCACCTGTCGTAGGGTTTACATAACGGTATTGACTTTCCTGCCCCATGTTCAATGTCGGAGTATATGTGTCAATCACAGTTAGCGCTCCCACCCCGGAATTTATCCACTCAGCGTCCTTGGCAATTGTATCAAGGGCATTTACATAATCAGAGAATGGCCGGTGGGTATCGTCGTTAGTGCCACCAAAGATGCCTTTTGTCTCGTGGGCCATTCCGGTGTCATATTCACTCCAATACCATCCGGCGCCTCCTGCCAGAGGTGAGTTGTCTTCTTTGACAAGTACAGGGAGGATTCCTTCTGCAAGCAGGGCTCGTACAAGGGAACGCGTATTTGCAAGATACATATCCCAGGTTATTCCACCCTTATTTACAGACACAGTAACAGAGTCTTTCAGGCGGTCATTAACTTGTAAGGGAATAAACACTGCGGTAGGTTTTGGTACCATTGCAGCGAGTGCCGCTACGGTACCTTTATCGATGTGCGTTTGCGTTGTCCATCCTGATCCGGCGAAATTGTAAACTTGAGAATCAGCATTTTTCTGCTGAAGCCATCGTTTAAGATTTTGTCCCCATCCATTGATGAGATGGTTGTCCTCTCCAGTCTGAGTTAAAAGGCCCTCAGCGGTAATATTATCACCACCTGCCACAAGTAGTTCCCATCCAGCCTCTCGATAGCCACAAGCCTTTGAGTTTCCAATAATACCAACAACCACCCTATTGCCATTCGCATAATCGGTTTTCAGCTGAGCTATGGAGATTAACTTCCTTTCGCGCTTCGTCTCAGGGGGCACGTTACTTTCGATATTTCCGGAACAAGCATTCAACAACACTACGACAATGCCAAGCATAGCTAGATAGATCTTCATTCTGCCCCCATATAAAATGAATAATTTGGTCATGACCGAGGGCAGCCAGTACATGTAATGTACCAATGTCACAAATATTCACGTTACGAGAACAGGGGTGAAAAATGTTGAATCGATAAAATATATATAAAACAATGTGTTGTTGTTATGTCAGGGGGGGCTGTAATGCTTTGGAAAAATAATTGATCAGGGTAGATTGGGCGTGGAAACTGTAACAACGGTTAGGGAACTACGATAGAACAGATGAAAGGTGGAAAGTTTCTTGCCACTATCTGGAAGGTGGATTGGTAACCTGTTGATTATTATAAGATGAAGGCAGGTGTAAAGATTCTTTTCAGTTGATGGCGCTAATCTGGCAACAGGTTGAAATTTAGTGATTACGGGTGGAAAGTTTCTTTACATTCGGTGTATAGCAATGCATGACATTGTGTTGTTATAAAGATCTCTCACCTTCGGTGGCATCCATGCTTACTAAGTCTGTATCGCCCAGCTCCGGAACATGGCCAGCAGGTAATTTATACCGACAACGGGGCAGGGCGTTATTCCGCCTTGCATTGTGAATAAATTTGTATAGATTATACAGCGATCATGCAGTTACTCTCTGCTCGGAGGCATCAACATGGCGTTATGGGATAAGCTGAAAGCTGAACTGATTGACATCATCCAGTGGCTGGATGATACCAATGACACGCTGGTCTATCGCTTCGAGCGGTATGACAATGAAATCAAGTATAATGCCAAGCTGGTTGTCCGGGAAGGACAGATGGCTGCCTTTATCAATGAGGGGCAACTGGCGGATGTGTTCAAGCCGGGAACCTATACCCTGACCACCCAGAACCTGCCGGTACTGGCAACGCTCAAGGGGTGGAAATACGGCTTTGAATCGCCGTTCAAGGCCGAGATTTACTTCTGCTCCACCCGCCAGTTTACCAACCTGAAATGGGGCACCCCCGGACCGTGTACCATGCGCGACCCGGAGTTCGGCGCCGTGCGGGTGACGGCCTATGGGCTCTATTCGATCAAAATCAAGGATCCGGCAACCTTTATCCGTGAAATCGTCGGTACCGACGGCAACTTTACCACCGATGGGATCAGCGATAATCTGCGCGGCAAAATCGGCACGCGGGTCAAGGAAATCATACCGGAGCTCGGGTTGCCGGTGATCGACCTGGAAAACAAGGTGGTGGTGCTGGGGGATATGCTGCGTGAGCGTCTGCAACCGGTGATTGCGGCGCTCGGGTTGGAACTGACCGAGGTGCAGGTGCAGGACGTGGGACTGCCGGAAGAGGTGGAACGGGCGATTGACAAGGCCGGAGCCATGCGGGCGATTGGTGACATGCAGCGCTACACCCAGTATGAAACCGCCAATTCGATTAACGATGCTGCCAATAATCCGGGTGGTCTGGCGGCTGCCGGTGTCGGTGTCGGGATCGGGTTTGGCATGGGAAACCAGCTGGCCGGCGCCATGGGAGCAGCAGTGGCAGGCCAGCCAGCCGCAACGACCGGAACGGTTGCTACGCCACCTCCCTTGCCGCCGCAAGCGATGATCTATGTGGCAGTCAACGGGCAACAGAGCGGCCCCTTTGATTTGAGCGCATTACAGCAGATGGTTCAAGCGGGACAACTTTCCCGTGGGACCCTGGTCTGGAAACAGGGGATGCCGTCCTGGAGCGCCGCCGAAACCGTAGCGGAGCTCAACGGACTGTTGGGCGCCGTTCCCCCGCCGCTCCCCTAGGGATGGTGCTGCAATGAGTGAACATACGAACGTTCAGAGCGCTGCCACCACCTATCCCTGCTCCTCCTGCGGGGCCAAGCTGGAATTTGCACCAGGGACAACGGCCCTGACCTGTCCCTATTGCGGCCTGCAACAGCAGATCGGCCAGCCGCAGCGGGTGGTAGAAGATCTTGATTTTTATGAATTCTTCGCGGTAGCCAACGAACAGGGGGAGTCGGAGGAAAAACAGACCGTCGCCTGTTCGTCATGCCATGCTGTTTCTACCGTTGATTCCCATCTTTCCACCAGCAAATGCCCCTTTTGCGGGTCACAACTGACAGCTGAGGCAAAGGCGAGCCGCCTGATCAAGCCAGGAGGGGTGCTTCCCTTCACGATCACCCGGGAGAGGGCGGCGGAAGCGTTCCGCCATTGGCTGGCAGCGCTCTGGTTTGCACCGGGGGGATTGAAACGGGATGCCGCCACCAGCGGCGGTATCCGGGGGATGTACATTCCGGCCTGGGTCTACAAGTGCCGCGTGACCACCGAATATACGGGGGAGCGGGGTGATGATTACCAGCACAATGAGACCTATGAAAGTGACGATGCCAACGGTCGTAGTGTCAGCCGTACCCGGACTGTTACCCAGACCCGCTGGGAGGAGGTCGGCGGCCAAGTGGTTACCAGCTTCGATGATCTGCTGGTGATGGCCGGTTGCTCGTTGCCGGTCAAGATCCTTGAATCACTGCAACCGTGGGATTTGAAAAATCTGGTTCCCTATTCGGAGGAGTACGTCAGCGGCTTTCAGGTCGAGGCGTACCAGCTTGACCTGGGAGGAGGGTTCGAACAGGCCAAGAATGTCATGGAGGGGAGTATCCGGCGTTCGATTGAGCGCCACATCGGCGGCAACCATCAACGTATAACCGCCGTGCGCAGCCAGTACGATCGCATCACCTTCAAACACATCCTGTTGCCGGTCTGGATCAGCGCCTATCGCTATCAGGGGAAATCATACCGTTTCATTGTCAATGCCCGCAGCGGCCAGGTACAGGGTGAGCGCCCCTGGTCTTTGCTGAAGATCTCCCTGACGGTAATTGCGGCACTGTTCGTGGTGGCGGTGGTGGTGATGGTCATGACGCGGCAACGATGACTAACCGGGCAGATTGAACCTACAATAAACAATTATCCACGAAGTACACGAATAAATCACCACGTCAATCAAGAGGTTGTTGATAGCGCAGTGAATACCTTTGAGGTGAATATCATGTGTACTAAGACTGTAGCGATCCTTCGTGAAACTTCGTGTCCTTCGTGGATCCAAATGCCGCAGTTAGGTTGAATGAGAGGATTGACGTTTGTCTGTTCTGATAGCCTGTCATGAATGTGATCTGTTGCAACAGGAGGTGGAGCTGAAGCCGGGTGGGGTGGCGCGCTGTCGCCGCTGCCGGGCACTGCTCTACCGTGATACCCCCCACTCGGTTGATCGCTCCCTGGCTTTTACCATCTCGGCAGCCATGTTTTTTGCCATTGCCACCATCTACCCGATTTACTCCATTGATATGAAGGGGAGTAAAAATGCCATTAATCTTTACGGCGCCGTCGGTTCGCTCTGGGATCAGGGGATGCCGGTCATTTCGGCGGTGGTGGCTGCCACGGCAATTGTTGTTCCTATCGCACAGTTGCTGATGCTGCTGTATCTGTTGTTTCCGCTCCGCCTGGGGATTATTGCCCCCGGTGTGCCGATGATCCTGCGGGTTTTGCAGGCGATCAAACCATGGGGGATGATCGAAGTGCTGATGCTTGGCATTCTGGTTTCGCTGGTGAAACTGACCGGCAATTTTACGGTTGTTCCGGGGATCGCGCTCTGGTCGTTTGCCTGCCTGACCTTTATGCTGGCGGCTTTGGAGTCAACCTTTAATCCCCATGTCGTCTGGGCCCATATTGCCCGTCATCACGCCAGGGTGGCCGAATGAGGAAGATTTCGGCCAAAACCGCTGTATCCGTTGGCTTGGTCTGCTGCCATGTCTGTAATCTGGTGGTCTCCGGTTGCGGGGAACATGTTGTTGCACACTGTCCCCGCTGCGATGCCCGGCTTCACCGGCGTAAGCCGGCGAGCATTCCCCGCACCTGGGCGTTGTTACTGGCGTCCTACATCCTCTATATTCCCGCCAACCTGCTGCCGATCATGGATACCGGTTCACTGATCACCTATCGCAGCGACACCATCATGAGCGGCGTGATCCACCTGTGGGTCACCGGCTCCCAGGGGATTGCGGCGATTGTCTTTATCGCCAGTATCATGGTTCCCATGTTCAAGCTGCTGGCGCTGACCTATCTGCTGATTTCCGTGCAACGGCGCTCAATCAGGGGACTCAAGCAACGCACCCGCCTGTATCGTCTGGTGGAGTTTGTCGGTCGTTGGTCGATGCTTGATATCTATGTGGTGACACTGTTGGCGGCGATTGTCCAGATGGGATCGCTGGCGATTGTCAAGGCCGGACCGGCGGCGATCCCGTTTGGCGCGGTGGTGATCCTGACCATGATCGCCGCCCAGACCTTTGATCCCCGTTTGATCTGGGATTCGTTGCAGCACAAACGGGGATGACCACCGCAGAAATTATTTTCAAAGTTAAAAACAGTTCCGGAGAACTATTGTGAGCGATACGAATAAACCTGTAACTGAAGAACCCGGATTTGCTGATATTCCCGTCGCGATTGCCATGCCGAAACGGCGGCGCTCGTTGCAACTGGTCTGGATTATTCCGATCATAGCCGCGATTATCGGCTTGTCGCTGGTGGTCAAGGCCTATCTGGAACGGGGCCCGGTGGTTACCATCACCTTTACCAGCGGTGAGGGGCTGGAGCCGGGCAAAACCAGGATCAAGTACAAGGATGTGCAGATCGGAGAAGTGAAAAACATCGTGATTGCCAAGGATCGATCCCACGTGATCGTCACCGCCGAGTTGACCAGTCAGGCTGCAGCGCTGATGGTGGATGATACCCGTTTCTGGGTGGTGCGCGCCCGGATTTCCGGTGGTAGTGTCAGTGGTCTCGGCACCTTGATGGGAGGCTCCTATATTGCGGTGGATGCCGGATCATCCGCAACCCCCCGGCGACAATTCAAGGGATTGGAACGGGCGCCGGTGGTTACCCAGGATATTCCCGGCAGCCGCTATGTCTTGCATGCCAGTGATATCGGGTCGCTGGATATCTCGTCCCCCCTGTTTTACCGCCGCATACAGGTGGGAGAAGTGGTGGCCTACGAACTTGACAAGGATGGCAAAGGGGTGACGCTGACGGTGTTTGTCCGGGCTCCCTATGATCAGTACGTCAAAGCCAATACGCTCTTCTGGCATGCCAGTGGGATTGATGTGTCGCTCGACTCCAACGGCTTCAAGATCAACACCGAATCGATGGTTTCCATTCTGGTGGGGGGGATCGCTTTCCAGGCGCCGGAGGATCGAAAAAATGTCCCCCCGGCTCCTGCCAATTCGACTTTTATCCTGTTTGGCAGCCACGACGAAGCGCTGAAACGCCCCGATACGGTGGTAGAAAATTTTACCATGGTTTTCAAGGAATCGGTGCGGGGCTTGCCGATTGGTGCGCCGGTTGACCTGCGGGGTGTTACCGTGGGTGAGGTGGCCCGCATTGATGTGGAGCTCGATCAGGATCGCAAACAATTTTCCATGCCGGTGGAAATCAAATTTTTTCCCGAACGGCTGCGAGCGCGCTATCGTAGCGCCGCCAAGAAAAATTCCGCGCCGATCAGCACCCGTGAGCTTTTGACGTCGCTGGTTGAGCATGGCTTCCGGGCGCAACTGCGCAGCGGCAGTCTCCTGACCGGTCAGCTGTATGTGGCGTTGGATTTCTTTCCCAAGGCGCCACCGGCCACGGTTGACTGGAGCAAAAATTCACCGGAATTTCCAACCATGCCGAACAGCTTTGAACAGTTCCAGACGGCGGTGATGCAGATCGTGCAGAAAATCGAAAAACTGCCGCTGGAAGAACTGGCCGGTGATGCCAGAAAATCAATCCAGACTCTGGACACAACGCTGAAAAGCGCCGACAAGCTGATCAATAGCATGGATTCGGTGATTGTGCCGGAAGCACGGATGATGCTGGAAGATGCCCGTAGCTCGCTCAAGGCGGTTCAGGGGACGGTGGAAAGCGCCAGGAAAACCTTGGCCGCTGATGCGCCGCTGCAGCTCGATGTGCGGGAAACCATGCGGGAATTACAGCGGGCCGCCCGCTCCCTGCGGACCCTGGGTGATTATCTTGAGCAGCACCCGGAAGCAGTTATTCGTGGCAAGAAGGGGGATGAACGATGAAAAATGAAATCATACCAGTTGCTGTGGTGTCGTGCTGCGGAGAAAATCGGGGGAGCTTGCGACGATTGAAAGTTTTACTCTCATTGTTGTACTGTCTCTCTGTCACCTGCTTGGCACTAAGCGGCTGCAGCATATCTCCTCCAGTTACCTACTATGCGCTGACCGCCACCGCCCCGCTTGCCGCAGCTCCCCTCTCTAAGAGTCTTCCTTCGCTGGCCATTACCTCGATCAGCTTGCCGGAGTTGATTGACCGCCCCCATCTGGTGATAGCCGGTGAAGGAAATCAGGTTGCGATCCTGGAACTGCATCGTTGGGGAGAAAATCTTAAAAACGCCATTCCGCGGGTAGTGGCGGATAATCTCTCCCGTCAGCTGGGGAGTGAAAACGTATCATTTTATCCCCAGGCCATGGCGCTTGGCGCTGACTATACGGTGACCATCGATTTCCAGCATTTTGATGCCCATGGCGATACGGTCAGCGTTGATGCACTCTGGACCATCAAGCGCGCCGGTCAACAGCTCACGCGCGGTAGAACCAGGGTTGAGGAAAAGGGGAACGGTGGTCTGTCGTCTCTGGTTGATGCCTATAGCCGCGCACTGGCGACGGTAAGTGCGGAGATTGCCCAAGGGGTAACTGCGAAGAAATAAAACCAGATCAAGGCGGCATGCACGCGCCGAATCGAGTGGTGTTGTTTGATAGGCCGGATCCAAGCAGATGGATCCGGCTTTGTTGTTATGTTTTAATTGTTTTAATGTTTGGTGTTGACAATCCATGATCGTCTGGCAGAGTTACCTGGCAGCATCATCCCCAGAAATATGTTTGGCACAGCAACTGGCTTGTCGCGACTATTTTGATGTACGGCCCGTTTCAGCAGGATATATTCACCAATCAAAGGAGGAAATCCAGATGTTAAACTACAATGGTCTGTCTCTGCGTAACAAAATGCTGGTTCCTCTGCTCCCGGCGATCCTGCTGTTTTTTGTTCTGCTTGGGATCTATGCCTCGTCCGAAATAAAAAAAGCGCTCTATAACGAGATGAGTAATCAATTACAGGTCAATATCAGGTTGTTGAGCGATCTGATCACCACCATCAACACCGCCACAATCAATGATGCCAATCAGCAGACCAGCTATTTCTTCAAACAGTGCGGTGGCGCCAATGGGTTTGCCCTTAATCCCGGCCTAACCGTGAAAATTGGAGATCAGAACACTCCCACCATGACGCTGCGGGGCAAGCTGATCAATCTGGACGAGAGTCTGGTGGATGAATTCAGTGGTGCCTATCCGGGATCGGTGGCTACGATTTTTGCCCGTAGCGGAGAAGATTTTGTGCGGGTCGCTACATCGCTGAAAAAAGAGAATGGTTCCCGTGCGGTGGGGACCTTGATGGGAGACAAAAACCCGGCCTACCAGAAGGTGTTGCACGGTGAAACCTATCACGGTATCGCCAAGCTGTTTGGCTCTTGGTACATGACCAAATACACGCCGATCAAGCAGGATAATCAGGTGATCGGGGTTCTGTTCGTGGGGAGGAATATCAATGTTGATCTGGAAGAGTTCACCAAATCGGCTAAAAAAATAAAGGTTGGCACGACCGGCTATATCTTTGTCCTGGATGCCGGTCTCAGTAGTAACCGGGGGACCTTCCTGCTGCATCCCACCGCGGCGATGATGGGTAAAAACGTCATCGATACCAAAGATGCCAACGGCAAACTGCTGTTCAAGGAGATGCTGGATAAACGGGAAGGGGTGATCAACTATTCCTGGCAGAACAAGGAACTGGGTGAAAACAGTCCCCGTGAAAAACTGGCCTTTTTTACAACGGAAAATCCGTGGAACTGGCAGATCGCAGCCAGCGCCTATTCGGGGGAGTTGTTTGGCGCTGCCATCCGGATCAAGTGGGTTCTGATTGCCGCCGCCGTGGTCTGTGCCTTGCTGCTGGCCGGTCTGGTTGCGTTGATATTACATAAAACCCTGGCGCCGCTTAAGGAAACGTCGCAGGCAATCGAAAAAATGTCACAGGGAGATCTGACGGTTTGTATTGAGGTGGCCAGTGGTGATGAAATCGGTAAAATACAGTGTGATATCAATAATATGGTGGCCCATATCACCGGTATTATTCGCCAGACCTCCCAGACCTCCCTCAAGGTAGCGGCTGCATCCACGCAATTGCAATCCACTGCCATGCAGATTGCAACCGGCGCGGAAGAAGTTGCGGCACAGACCTCGACGGTAGCGGTTGCCAGTGAAGAGATGGCGGCCACATCGGGAGATATTGCCCAGAATTGCCAACTGGCCGCCGATAGCTCCAACCAGGCGAGCGCCACGGCTCGTTCCGGCGCCGCGGTGGTGGAGGAGACCATTACCGGTATGGAACGGATCGCTTCCCGGGTACGCAATGCCGCCCGAACGGTGGTCGATCTTGGTAGCCGTTCGGAGCAGATTGGCGCTATTATCGGCACCATCGAGGATATTGCCGATCAGACCAATCTGCTGGCTCTCAATGCAGCCATTGAAGCTGCCCGGGCAGGTGAACAGGGACGTGGTTTTGCGGTGGTGGCCGATGAGGTCCGGGCGCTGGCCGAACGAACCACCCGTGCTACCCGCGAAATCGGGGAGATGATCAAGGCAATCCAGACCGAAACCAAAGGCGCCGTGGCAGCGATGGAGGAAGGGGTTGCCGAAGTTGAAAAGGGGACCGAATCGTCGCTCAAGTCGGGACAGGCGCTGGAGATGATTCTCAGCCAGATCAATGACGTCAGCATGCAGGTCAATCAGATCGCCACTGCTGCCGAGGAGCAGACAGCCACCACCAATGAGATTACCTCCAATGTTCATCAGGTGACGGAAGTGGTGCAGCAGACAGCCCGTGGGGCCGCGGAAACATCTGCGGCTTCGACGGAATTGTCGCAGCATGCCGCCGAATTGCAGCGGCTGGTGGGGCAGTTCAAACTGTAAGATACAGCGATTGGCATGAATTTCAGATCCCCATCGACTGTCTGGTTGATGGGGATTAATCAGTTTGTGCTTTTTTTGCTTGTTGTCAGCAATACCCTCATATAGACTGACTCCCTTCTTGTAAAATGGGAAACAGCTCTGTGTTACGCAGGTTCCCGCCAGGCACAAGAAACGAGAAATTACGTACTACAAGGTCGTTATGCTCCCCACGGTCCCCATACTGATTGTTGATGATCTGCTCCAAAATATCATGGCGCTTGAAGCGTTGATCGATGATATGGGGTTTGAGATCCATACGGCCCAAAGCGGCAATGATGCCCTGCGTCTGTCGCTCAAGCACGATTTTGCCTTGATATTGCTGGATGTGCAGATGCCGGTAATGAACGGTTTTGAAGTTGCCCGCCTGATTCGCTCCCACCCCAAGACAGCCCATTTCCCGATTATATTTGTGACTGCCGGTATGAAGGATCTGTTGGAACAGCTGGAAGGGTATGAAACTGGGGCGGTTGATTACCTGATGAAGCCGTTCGAGACGGTGATTCTGCGTAGCAAGGTCAAGGTGTTTCGCGATCTCTATTTACAGCGCAAGTCGATTCAGATGTTTTCCAGCAAGCTTGAGCAGATGGTGCGGGAGCGAACCGCCGAGTTGCAGGCTGCCAACGAAACCATCTCGCGGCTGGCGGCCACCGATGAATTGACCGGCCTGGCGAACCGCCGCTCCTTTAATGAACGGTTGACGGCATCAGTCAGCGCTGCCCGGCGTCACAGATATCCCCTGGCCATGATCATGGTTGATCTGGACCATTTTAAAACGGTCAACGATACCCTGGGGCACAGCCAGGGGGATAAGGCGCTGCAACGTTTTGCCGAGCTTTTGCGTGAAATGGTGCGGGCAGAAGACATGGTGGCGCGCTGGGGAGGGGAGGAATTTGTGATCGTGCTCCCCCATACCGGGGTGGAGGCGGCCACGGCGCTGGCCGAAAGGATCAGAAGCGCCTTTCAAAAGTGCTGGAAAGCGGATGACCCGCTCCATCTGACCGCCAGTTTCGGAGTCGTGCAGTACCAGGAGGGGGAGGATAATGATCATCTGCTGAAACGCGCCGATGACGCCCTCTACCAGGCAAAACATGATGGCCGCAATTGTGTGGTAACCGCTTGAAATGAGGGCCTGTAACGGCAACATGGAATGATCAAGGAAGGGCTGTGCACCATGGGTTTTTACAAGGGTCTCAAAATAAAAAACAAGCTGATGTCCGGCTTTGCCACGCTGGTTGTTTTTAGCGTTGTGGTCGGATATTTCGGGTATCGCGGCATTTCGGAGATCAAAGAGCGTCTCGATGACATGTATCATGACCAGCTCGCTTCGCTCACGCTGCTGAGCGCCCTGGATCATCATTCCCAGCAGCATCGTCGCGCCTTCCTGCATTTTTTCATCGAACGCAATCAATTTGAACGGCAGATTCAGGCCGCTATGGTTACCAAAGAGGAACAACAGCTCACTGAACTGCTGGTTGAACTGGGGAAACAGCAAATTACTCCCCAGGAACGTTCCATGAGCGCCGAACTCACCTCGACACTGCAAAACTACCTTGCCACGTCACTCCGGATTCTCAAGGATGCCCAAGCCAATTCCGATCTATCTTCTGCCGAAGCGGGGAATGAAAAGCTGTATCAGATGTTTGTGGCAGTGGAAAAGCATGTCAGGGAACTGTCCGAATTAAATCTCCAGCAAGCGCGGGATCATTTTGAACAGAGTGACAGCGCCTATACCACTCTTCGTTTCTGGCTGGTAAGCCTGATCGTGGTTTCCCTGCTGCTCGCAATGGCCATGGCGATCCTGATCACCCGCAGTGTCGTCAATCCCTTACGGATCTTGATGGATGCCGTTCGCTCGCAACAGAAGATCGGTCTGGAACGCAGCCGTTTGGTGGAGGCAATTGCAGCCGGTGACCTGGATCATGAAGTGCTGATTGCGGAACCGTTGGTGGTTGACAGCTGGCAGATCGGTGGCGACGAAGCAGGTTACCTGTTACAGGCAATTGTTGAGATGAGCGAGGGGCAACGTCTGCTCGATCATGCCTTTGCGTGCATGACCGAGTCGCTGCGTCATAGCCGGATGGATGATCAGCAGCGCGTCTGGTTTGAAAACGGAAAAAATGAATTGAACGTCATTCTGCGTGGAGACAAGACAACCACGGAACTGACGCGGGGTGTGATCGAGTTTCTGGCGGAATATCTTGGAGCGGCGGTCGGGGTCTGTTACCTCTACGATGAACGGGAACAAGAGCTGATAGTTGCTGCCCGTTATGCGGTCATGAATGGCAGTAGCGTCAATGATCATATCCCTCTGGGGCAGAATCTGGCCGGGCAGGCGGCGCTTGAGCAAAAAATGATTTGCCTGAATGATGCCCCGGGGGGGTATTTTACCATCAGTTCCGGCTTGGGACAAACCGAGCCGCGCCATGTGGTTGCCCTGCCTTTGGTGTATAACGGCTCGTTGTTCGGTCTGGTTGAGCTTGGTGCAGTGAAGCAGTTCAGCGATCAGGAATTGCAGTTTTTGCAACAAACCATGGAATGGATCGCGATTGCACTCAATGTAAACTGTTCACGACATCAGGTTAATGAGCTGCTGGAGCATACCCAGAGCCAGGCGGAAGAGTTGCGGGTGCAGCAGGAGGAGTTGCAACAGACCAACGAAGAGTTGGAAGAACGGACGCAGGTGCTGGAACAGCAACGGGAGGAAATCCGGGCCAAGAATCGCGAGATCGAGTCAGCCAGCGAGAAATTGCAACAGCGGGCACGGGATCTGGAACAGGTCAGTACCTATAAATCACAGTTTCTGGCAAACATGTCCCATGAATTGCGCACCCCTCTGAACAGCATGATGATCCTGTCAAGTCTGCTCAAGGATAACCGTGACGGGAACCTGACTGATCGTCAGGTGGAATTTGCTGCCACCATCAACGGCGCCGGCCGTGATCTGCTCAATCTGATCAATGATATCCTTGATCTTTCCAAAATCGAAGCCGGCAAGCTTGATTTTCTGTATGAAACCCATTCGATCTCTGACATCTGCAGCCAGCTTCAGTCTGTGTTCAGTCCGGTTGCCGTTGACAAGGGGATTGCTCTGGAGTTTGAGATTGATCAAACCGCGCCGCTGGAAATGGTGGGAGATCTGCAACGGATTCAGCAAATACTCAAAAACTTGCTGTCAAATGCCTGTAAATTTACTACCCAGGGTGGGGTGGTGTTGCGGATCTACTCCCCATCTGCGGGAGATTCGGGGTTTGATTTTTCCAGTGTGGCCTTTAGTGTCAGTGATACCGGTATCGGCATTCCCCCGGACAAGCTGGAGCTGGTTTTTCAGGCTTTCCAGCAGGCTGATGGAAGCACCAGCCGCACCTATGGCGGTACCGGTCTGGGACTTTCCATTGCCCGGCAACTGGCGCGCAGCATGGGAGGGGATATCCGGCTGAAAAGCCAGCCGGGGGCGGGGAGTACCTTTACGCTCTATCTGCCGGTAGCAGGTGTGTGCGAGGTGGATGGAACCGTGACAGGGGAGCATCGGCCTGAGCCAACTGACCATTCTGACAAACGGTATTCTCCCCCCCATCTCCCCCCCACCTTGCCTGTTGATCCGGCAACCGTTCCAGCCTCACTCCCGGCAGCGCCGCTGCCGGATGATCGCGATGCTCTGCAGGATGCGGAGAAAACAATTCTGATTATTGAAGATGATCTGGCATTTGCCAAGATCCTGCTTGAAATGGTGCGCGGGCGCGGGTTTGCCGGAATGGTGGCAGCCGATGGTGAAAGCGGCATAACCTTGGCTGAATATTACCAGCCGAGCGCCATTATTCTCGACGTCATGCTCCCCCATATTGACGGTTGGGGTGTGATGCATTACTTGAAGGATAATCCGGTAACCCGCCATATCCCGGTGCACTTTATCACCTGTCTTGAGGAACGCCAGAAAGCGATGGCCATGGGGGCGGTCGGCCTGGTCACCAAGCCGGTTTCTACGGAACAGCTTGATACGGTATTCGGGACGCTGGAAAGTGCCATCGAAAAAACCATGAAGATGCTGCTGATTGTGGAGGATGACCCGGCTCAGGCACAGGCGATGGTCGCCTTGCTGGAAGATCGCAACATTACCATTTGTGTTGCCGAGAGTGGCGGCCGGGCGATTGAACTCCTTGCCAGTGAAGCGTTTGACTGTATCGTGCTCGATCTTGGCCTGGCTGATATGGGCGCCTTTGAGCTACTGGAAAAACTCAAAATATTTGACCCTCTGCGTCGTATTCCGGTCATCATCCACACCGGTCGTGAACTTACCCAGCTGGAAGAGAAACGGCTGCGTCACTATGCCGAGAGCATCATTATCAAAGGGGCCAAGAGTCCGGAGCGGTTGCTGAACGAAGTAACACTCTTTCTTCATTTGGTGGAGACCTCTCTGGCTCCGGACAAGCAGCGCATGATCCGTTCCGCCCTGGATAAAGAGGCGATGCTGGAGGGGAAAAAAGTGCTGATCGTTGATGATGATATGCGTAATATTTTCTCCCTCTCCAGTGCCTTGTCGGAAAAGAACATGAATATCATGGAAGCTGAAAATGGTCGCGAGGCGCTGCGATTGCTGGATGAACACCCGGATATGGATCTGGTGCTGATGGATATCATGATGCCGGAAATGGATGGCTATGAGGCGATGCGCGCCATCAGGATCGACCCCCGTTTCCATGCGTTGCCGATTATTGCCCTGACTGCCAAGGCGATGAAAGGTGATCGGGAAGAATGCCTGAATGCGGGCGCCAGTGACTATATTCCCAAACCGGTCGACATGGAAAAACTGCTCTCGCTGCTGCGGGTCTGGCTGTACCAGAAGTAAACCTTTAAAAACAGTCCACGAAGTACACGAACAAACACTAAGATAACAATATGTTACAGGTAATAACAAAATCACCTTTTGAGGGGATATCATGTTTGTTGGTAACGTATTGTTCTTCGTGAAACTTCGTGTCTTTCGTGGATTAAAATGCAGCAGTCAGGATAAAGGGTTCCGGAAAACGTGGGGAAACTACTCTTGCAATGACGATCAAATCCCGGCTCATACTGAATAGCGCCATAACGGCAGCTCTGATAGTTGCCATTTCCCTGACCTGTTACAGCTCGCTCCGCTTTCTGCAGGGCGCCTTCTCGGATCTGGCTCAGAAAAGCACCCCCTATCAGACCCGCACGGCCGAGTTGCAACGTTCACTGGAGCGGTCGAGCGGCAAGCTCGGGAATGTTAATCATGCCCGTGATCGTCAGGAATATGGCGCGGCTCAACAAGAGGCACAACAAGCACTCGCCTCTGTCAGCGCGGCTCAAACGGCATTACAACGTCTTGACAGCCTGTCGACAATCGATGTCGCCGAAACCATGCAGCGGATGGCAGCGGAATTGAATGACGTGGTTGGCGAACGGATAACCCACGATGAGGCGTCGAGTCAGGGGGCGGTTCGCATCACCCGCCACCTGCAGGAGACGGAGCGCAGTCTGATGGAGTTGGAAAGCGGGAGTACAACGCTGCAAAAAACACGAGCCGCTGCCTTTGCCACGGCACTGGAACAGACCGGCCGCTATACCACCCGCTTGAGAGCAGCAGAAGATCTGCGCAATCACTTGAAAGAGCTGCGTGCCGCACTGTTACTGGCCGATACGGCCAGTAACCAGCATATGCTCTTGATCGCCAAAGGTAAAATCAACATGTTGCTGGGGCGCATTGCCCAGAACAGTCAGCAACAGATCATTCAGGAAGACCTGGCTACCTTTCCGGATGATACCCGTGATTATCTCCGTCTCCGTTCCGAGAGTCTGGCGGGGAATAACAGGAACTCCACGGCAACGGCGTTGCAGTATGTGCATGAGCTGGATGAAATACTCAACCGGATGATACTGCAGATGTCCCAGGAGGTTGAATTCTCTGCTGCCTATCTGGCGATTGAGACCAAACGGCAGGGGGAAATCTTCAAACAGTCAACCCTGGCCAATCAAAGCATGTTGCTGAATGGGGAACTGGTATCGCAGGGGCTGAAGATTGCTGCCATCAGCCACCGCCTGTTCAACGTGAAGTCGGAGACGGAACTGCAAAAACTGGCCAGCGACCTGAAAAGCAGCTTCGCGGTTATTGATGCAACGGCGGCAAACCTGGCAGTGTCACTTGAGAAACTCCACGCGCTACCGCAGATCAAGGCGTTGAGCTCGGCCCGCCTTGCACTGGCAAATGTGCGTAGCCAACTGTTTGTCGGCGATGGTCTGCTGGCTACGCTGGGTAAAAAACTGAAAGCTGATCTGCGGGCGGATGGTACGGCTATCCGGCTGAATGAGCTTGTCGCTGCCCAGGTGGCAGCGGGAAACAGAAACGTCTCCCAGGCGCAGTCGGCACAGGAAAGCTCCATCGGCGCTGTTAATGGTATGATCATGAAAACGCTCTCCTCGGTTTCCCTGATCGGTACGGTCTCGATTCTGCTGGCCATGCTGTTCGGTGTCTGGATCTACCGTTCCATACTCAAACCGCTGCAGGTCATGCGTAGTGCGGTTGTCAATCAACAGCGTCTGGTTAACGAAAAAGGTGCGCTGGCTGAAGCAGTCGCCGCCGGTGATCTTGATCGGGAGGTGGTGGTTGGAACTCCGCTTTCCCGCGAGGAACTCCGCATTGGTGATGATGAAACCGGACAGGTGTTGACTGCCCTGGTCGGTATGAGTCAGGCGCAGTGCATGTTTGATCGTGCCTTTGCCGATATGACGGTGTCGCTGCGCAACAACCGTGATGCCGAGCTTCGTCGCGACCGGATCAAAAGCGGTTTGAACGAGCTGAACATAATTTTGCGGGAAGAACATTATCTGGCTGATATGGCGGCGATGACGTTGTCATTTATCATGGAGTATCTTAAGGGTGGCGTAGGGATTATGTATCAGTATGAGGAACGGGAAGAGCTGCTCTGCCCGATTGCCCAGTACGCGGTTAATCGTCCCCTTGATCCGGCTTCCGGTTTCAGGCTTGGTGAAGGTTTGCCGGGAGAAGTGGCCCGGGAACGGAAAATGATTGTTCTGAAAGAAGTGAGTGATGATTACCTTACCATTTCTTCGGGAATCGGCAGCGCCAATCCGCTCACCGTTACGGTCATGCCGATCATGTATAACGAGCAATTGTATGGGGTGCTGGAATACGGCAGTTTCAAGCCGCTAACTGAAGATGATCAGCAATTTTTGCAGCAGGCGCTGGAAGGGGTTGCCATAGCGCTCGGTAATAACCAGGCGCGCCGACAGGTGGCGCAACTGCTGGAGCAGACCCTGCGGCAGGAAGAAGAACTACGGGTTCAGCAGGAAGAGTTGCAGCAAAGCAACGAGGAACTTTTGGAACGGGCTCACATGCTGGAAGCGGAGCGAGGGTGGGGATGACAGCGGAAGAAATTACCGATATTGAAATGCGATTGTTGATGGATGGGGTCTATCATGTCTATGGCTATGATTTTCGTGAATATGCCGAATCATCACTTCGTCGCCGCCTGAACAGCTGGCTGGTCTCTTCACCGTTTGCCAATCTTTCGGAAGCCCAGGCACGGATACTGCGGGAACCGGCAATGTTTGTATCACTCCTGAAAGGGATTACGGTCAATGTCTCGGAAATGTTTCGCGATCCGGCTTTTTTCAGGACACTCAGGGAACAGGTGATTCCTCACCTGAAAACCTACCCCTTCATCAAGATCTGGCACGCCGGTTGTGCCACCGGCGAAGAAGTCTATTCCATGTCGATCCTGCTCCATGAAGAAGGACTGCAGGGGCGCTATCGCATCTATGCTACCGATATCAATAAGGATGTACTCAAGAAGGCACAGGACGGCATCTATCCGCTCCAGGAGATGCAGCGTTTTACCAAAAACTATCAGCAGGCCGGGGGAAACAGTTCGTTTTCCGATTACTACACGGCTCGTTATGATCATGCCATACTCCATCCGGAACTGCGGGAAGAGGTGATGTTCAGTGATCACAACCTGGCAACCGATGCCGGTTTCGGGGAAATGAACATGATCCTGTGCCGCAATGTGATGATTTATTTCCAGCAATCGCTGAAAGACCGGGTTGTTACCCTGTTTGACAGTTGTCTGGCTCCGGGAGGTTTTCTCTGCCTCGGAACCAAGGAAACCTTGGAACGGCGTCCCCAGTCGAGTCATTATGAGCTGATTGCTCCCCGCATGCAGATTTTCCGGAAGTTGTATGGGAAATAAACGGCAGGGGCTCTATTGGGCCGTTGTAATCGGTGTCTCCACCGGCGGCGTACAGGCATTGAAATACCTCTTCAGCCACTTGCCAGCCGATTTCCCGTTGCCGATACTGGTTGTTTCCCATATCATGCCGGCTGCCGATGATGGTCTGGCGGTGCTGCTTAACAGCTATTCCCCGCTCACCGTCAAGGAAGCTGACGAAGGTGAGGGAATACAGGGGGGCTGGGTTTACCTGGCGCCCGCCAACTATCATTTGTTGGTAGAACGGGGCGGGGGGGTGTCGCTGTCAGTTGACCCGCCGGTTAATTATGCGCGACCGTCGGTCGATGTGTTGTTTGAGTCGGCTGCTGAAGTATATGGCAGGCATCTGATCGGGGTGTTGCTGACCGGCGCCGGACATGATGGAAGTTACGGAATTGCAAGGATCAAGGAACATGGCGGTTGCACGATTGTGCAGAATCCGGATGATGCTGAAATGCGGAGCATGCCGCAACGGGCACTGGAGATGATCACTCCCGCCCACATCTGCACGTTGCACAATTTGCCTGATCTGCTCACCGTGCTGGCAGAGGAGAAATGATGGATACACGTGGTTTTACCATACCGTTGTTACTGGTTGATGACCGGCCGGAAAACCTGATCTCACTCGCCGCGCTGCTGGAGGGTGAAGGCTTTCAGATCCTGACTGCCACGAGCGGCAATGAAGCACTGCTGCTGACCCTCAAACATGATATTGCTCTGGTGCTTCTGGATGTGCAGATGCCGGAGATGGATGGTTTTGAAACAGCTACCCTGATGCGTGCCAATCCTAAAACCCGCCATATCCCGATTATTTTCGTAACCGCCGGGATGAAGGAGTTGCAGTTTCAATTCAAGGGATATGATGCCGGCGCCGTAGATTATCTGACCAAGCCGATCGAACCGGTGGTGATCAAGGGGAAGGTCAAGGTGTTTGGCGAATTATACCTTCAACGTCAGGAAATTGAGCGACATCGCTGGCATCTCGATTCCCTGGTGGCGGAAAAGACGGTGGAGCTTAACCGGATGACCGAAGAGCTGTTGGAGCGTAACCGGCAACTCCAGGAATCCAACCGAGAATTACAGGCGATCGAAGAAGATATGCGTCACCAGATTCAGCAGTACATGGTGACCCATGATCAGTTGCTGGCAACCGAGGAAATCCTGCGGGTACAACTGGAAGAGTATGAAATCGCACAGGTAAAACTGCAGGAATCAGTACACAATCTGCAAACTCTGTTTGATGTCTCTCCGTTGCCGATTGTTGTTTCGAATTATGCAACCGGCCGGATCGTGGATATCAATGCAACCTTTCGCGACGATTTCGGCTATCCCCGTGAAACGGTGATCGGTCATACCGGTCTTTCCGTCGGTTTCTGGTGCGACTCCTACCAGCGGGAACTTTTTCTGCAAACCATCCATCAACATGGCCGGGTGTCCGGTTTCAGCGCCACCATTAAAACATTTGGCGGCGTTATACGCTCCGTGCTGCTCTACAGCACCGAAATTGAATATAATAACCAGCATTGTCTGTTGATTGTATTCATGGATGTGTCGGAACAAAAGATGCTGGAGGAACAGATCCGCCAATCCCAGAAGATGGATGTGCTGGGGCAGCTGGCAGGCGGAGTGGCCCACGATTTCAACAATATGCTGACGGCTATTCTGGGGTCGGCGGAGCTGTTGTCGGTCCACGTCGGTGATAAACCGCTGGCAATGAAATTACTGGGGAATATCCAGCAGGCTGCCGGTCGTTCAGCTGACCTGACCCAGCAGCTGTTGTCCTTCTCACGCAAGGGACAAAAGGATTTTGTTCAGCTCTGCATGCATGACATCATCAACCAAACCTTGACCATCTTGCAACACACCATTGATCGAAAAATAACCGTGCAGACCAAATTGGTGGCCAGGGCGACCAGGGTGGTCGGGAATTCGGCCCTGTTACAAAATGCGATTCTTAATCTGGGGGTTAATGCCCGCGATGCCATGTCGGACGGCGGGCAGATCACCATATCCACCGTTAATGTGACTCTGGATGAAGCGTATTGCCATGCTTCACAGTTTGACATCAAGCCGGGCCACTACATCGAGATTTCGGTGGCAGATACGGGAACCGGGATTGATGCTGAAACCTTGCATCATATTTTTGAGCCGTTTTTTACGACCAAGGATGTGGGGAAAGGAACGGGGCTTGGACTGGCGGCAGTCTATGGTACGCTCAAGGATCATGGCGGTTCTGTTACGGTGGCCAGTGAACCGAACGTCGGCACGGTCTTCAAGCTCTATCTGCCGGTGACCAACAAGATAACGGCGCCCGACCCGGCACCGCAATCAACCATCACCACCGGTGGCGGGGTGCTGCTGGTGGATGATGAAGAACTGGTGCGGGAAATCGGCAAGGAGTTGCTGCAAATGCTCGGGTATCAGGTCTATCTGGCCGAGAACGGATTACAGGCGTTGGAGGTTTACGAGCAGGAACAGGGGAGGATCTCGTTGGTGATTCTCGATATGGTGATGCCCAAAATGGGGGGAAAAGAGACCCTGGAAAAGCTCAAGGAACGCAATTGTGATGTCAAGGTGCTGATCGCATCCGGTTTCAACCGTGAAGGGAGTTGGGATGAACTACAGGCGCTGGGCGCCCGTGGTTTTATGGCCAAGCCGTTCACCAAGGCCGAGCTGGTGGCTGCCATCGAAGAGGTAATGTGTGCCGGCTAGGGTGGGGGAGGCGGCCTTCTCCGATACATTCCACTCATCCCCTACGTTCCAACGCCGACATAGTTGCAACAACTACTTTTCGTGCACGAGGCTTTCCGCCTTGCTGAAAGCGGCTTCCAGGTCAGGAAGATGGGCAAGTTCGGGAACGACCTGGATAAAGCGGACTATTCCATTCCTGTCTACGATAATTAGCGCGCGGGTCAACAACATGCTCTCCTCCAATAAAAGCCCTGTCGAACGTCCAAATGACCCGTCCCGGTAATCGGAGAGGAAGGTGATCCCTTTCAACTTTGCTTGCTCGGCAAAGCGCTTTTGCGCAAAGGGGGTGTCACGGCTGATCGTGATCCGCTGGATGGTATCCGGAAGTCGCTCCCCCTGCTCACCCAGATAGTGGGTCTGGGCTTCACAAACCTTGGTGTCGACGGATGGCACCAGGCTGATCAACAGCACCTTCCCCCTGAACTTTGAGATATCAACCTTTTTCATGGTAAAGGCATCGGTCAGCACCGTTGCCGGTAGTTGTTCCCCCACCTGAAGGGGAGTGCCCAGCAGTTGGCGGGCTTCTCCTCCAACAGTTACAGCGGTTCCTGGTTTGGACGAGCTGCTGTCGGTGGGGATCCGGCCAGCGCTGGTGGCGCATCCCGATAGTATCAGCATCAATCCCGCCGCCAATATGGCTGCCAATCTGCTTGTTTTCATGTTTGAGCTCCTTGTGTTGATCGAAGTTCATCTGGACCGGCATCTGGCGAATCAATACCTTCGCCGGATAACCGGTCTGGTTTCAGGGCGCAGGTGAAGGTGGGGAACATCTCGATCTTGAACTCTGCCCCTTCATTGTTGTTGCGCACCGTGAGACGTCCCCCCATGTTGTTCTCGATGATGTTTTTCGACATATACAGCCCAATGCCGGTTCCCATCACCCCTTTAGTACTGAAATACGGTTCGAAGATCTTATCGATGATATCCTCGGGAATACCGCCGGCGTTGTCGCTGATGGTAATGATTGGAAAGCCGTTTTCCGTTGCGGAAGTAATGGTGATCACACCATCGGTCTGTTTGTGATCAAGCAACGCGTCACGGGCATTGAGCAGGATATTCAGAATTACCTGTGAGAATTCGTTGGGATAGCCATTGATACAGCAGTCTCCGCCTGTCATGGCAATAATTTTTACCTGATTGTTGGTGAAGCTGTCATTCACAAGTTTAATCGCCTGCTGAATGGCCTGATGGACATCAAAATCAGTTTTTTGCTTGTCAGGTTTGAAGAAATTCTGGAAATCGTCGATGGTCTGCGACATGTGCTGGATCAGTTGCATGGCATCCCTGGTGCTGGTGGTAAGGAATTCTCTGCTGAATTTGTCCGAACCATAAAAAACGGATAAACGCTGGATATTCAACCCTAAAATATTCAACGGTTGTCGCCACTGGTGGGCGATACTGTTGATCATCTCCCCCATGGCTGCCAGACGGTTCTGCAACAGTAACTGCCGATCTTTTTCACGCAGCTCGGCGGTGCGTATCTTGACCCGATCCTCCAGCATTTCACTGTATTCCTGAAGTGCAACTTCCAACTGCTTCTGCACCGTGATGTCGCGGGCAGTATGCACCACGCCACTCAACTCCCCCTGCTGATCCAGGAGCGGCGTGGTGCTGATCATAAACACCCGGCCACGCTGCGTGTCGGCGACTTCCGACTCATGCCTGCCACCATCGTTCATAGTCATTATGTGGGGACAGAAGCAGGGAGGGCAGTCTGTTTCATGGAAGCTGCTGAAACAGAACTGGCCGACACATTGATCCTGGGTTGTTCCCAGATACTCTGCCATGGCCCGGTTGGCGCGGACCATGTGGTGTTGGTTGTCCATGATGGCGATCAGCTCCGGGATGCTGTCAAAGGTCCGTTCCCACTCTTGCTTGGCTTGTCGTAGCGCCTGCTCGGCCCGCTTGCTCTCCGATATATCGATCACCGCCATGAGACATTCCTCTTCGGTGGTGGATGCTTCGATCCGCGCAAAAAACGGTGTGCCATCCGACTTCGAGAGCATCAATTCGCAGATCTCTGTTTTCGGGCTTGAAAAAACCCGGCTGAGAAAATCTGCAAAGTCCCGGCGATCTGCAGCCGCGAGGAACAGCATGAAATTTGTGTTGAGCAGGCGGCTACGTTCAATTCCCAGTAGCTTGGCGCCGGTCAGATTGGCTGTTTGTATCGCTCCGCTGACGGTCAGCGTGAAATAACTGATCGGGGCAAAATCATAGAGCATGCTGTACCTGTCCCGCGAAGCCTCCAACTCTTGATGGGAACGCAGCAGTTCTTCCTTCTGCATCTCCAACTCAATCTTGTGGACCTGAAGCTCATGAATAAGTTTTAGCGTATCTCGTTCCGTTAGAGGGAGAACAATGCTTGTTGTTTGCTGTTTGAGCTTCTTTTCCGCACTCTGGCGCAGCCCGGTTGACTGTGACGCTTTTTTTGGATCGCTGCCCATGCTTATCCCCATCCTCTTCACTCAAACATCCGTTCAAGCCTTTAGCCGCACGTTATCCTGATACGTCCGGGGTGCCATGATTGTACCCACGATTGAGCATTGAAGTGCATTTTGCTTATGGAGGGTTAATGTACCACACAATATACATATTGTGGGCAATTTAAGACTGTCGGCTCTCGATGTATGCGGACGATTGACGCCCATCAGGCATGTCTTGACATGGATGTTATTCAGTTGGAATAGGGGTCTCAAATCCTGCCGTGCTAGTTTCTTTTTTGTGAGGGGATCAGCACGATCTTGCCGAGCGTGCTGCTTTCCAGCACGGCATGGTGGGCCTGTGCTGCCTCGGCCAGGGGAAGCTCCCGGCTTACCACCGGTCGCAGCGTTCCGTTTTCGAGTCCGGCCACAAACGCCGCGTGCATGACTGACAGATCCTTCAAGGTGGCATTGTAGAGTGTCATTCCCAGTATGCTCGCTTCACGACCCATGGCGCTGCGCGGATCAATCTCAACCCGTCCCCGGCTCCCGATGACCACCACCCTGCCACCCGTTGCCAGGGCCAGCAGATCCCGATCGAGGTTCTCGTTGGCCAGCATTTCCAGGATCACGTCCACTCCTTTGCCGCAGGTCAATTCCTGAATCGTGTCCAGGTACCCCTCGGTTCCGTGATTGAGTACGTGATGGGCACCCTGGGCTTTGACCAGTTCCATCCCCTCCTTGCTGCCGGCCGTGCCGATGACCCGCATCCCGGCCTGGCGTGCCAGTTGCAACGCCGCGATGCCGACTCCGCCGCTGGCGCCATGCACCAGAAGCGATTCACCCGGCAGGGCGCAGGCGCGTTGAAATAATGCCCGGTAGGCGGCGCCGTACGGAACTCCGATGGCAGCTCCCTGGCTGAAGCTGATGTCATCGGGGAGCGGGTGGGTCTGAAATTCGTGGCACAGTACCTGATCGGCATAGGTGCCGGAAATCGACCAGGCAACGTACACCCGTTGACCGACTCTCCTGTGCCCGACTCCGTCACCGATCGCGCTGATCACACCGGCGCCGTCCAGGCCGGGGGTAAAGGGGAGTTTCTGATCCGACTGGTAAAGTCCGGAACGGATATAGGTGTCAACTGGGTTGACACCGACCGCTTTCATCGTCACCACAACCTGACCCGCTCCGGGTAGTGGAACGGGGATTTCTTCCAGTTGCATAACTTCGGGAGGACCGAAGCTGTTAACACGAATGGCGTGCATGGAGATCACCTCATTTCAAAAAAATATCCGAAATACGGCAGTTGAGCCACAGAGGCACGGAGACACAGAGGAATTTACCGGTTTGTTGAAAATAATTTATATTGTGTGGCGAGTGAAAATCTCACCCACAACTTGTTCAACTTGATGTATTTATTGACTCTGTGTCTCTGTGGCAAACACTTGCTGTTACGAAGTTCAGGTGTGTCAGGTGACGCTAATGTCCAGCGATGTTTCCCAGTAGCCATGCAGATTGCAACGTTGTGCGGCGACAATGGTGAGCTTTCCGGCCGGTGCTGCTTCTTTCGGTATCACCACGGTAAATGAGCATTTTGGTTTCAAGAAACCTTTCGATTGAAACTCGGATCTTCCCGCCGGTTCGTTGCCAAGGGAAAGCTCGATATATTCAATCCAGTGGCTGGAACCCATGGGGTGCAACACCTCACCCACCGCGACCTCGACCATGAAAGGCTCGCCGGCTTTAACCGATGCCGGTGCTGAAATGACCGGTGCATGTGATTTTTCCAGGGGTGATTTTTTTGCCGGATCCTTGACCCGGTTGATGTTTTCAAAAAGAGACTGATCTGCCTTTCCGGGAAAATAACGCTCAGCGGCAGCCATTGTGGCGCCGAGTCCGCTGGCAACGGAAGAAATTGCGGCGGCTTTTAAGAAGGTTCTTCTATCCATTGGTATCTCCTTTTCAGATCTACGCCGGTTGTTGATCCCTGAAAACGATTACTTGAAGGTTTTGATGATGTACTCGGCGATTGACTTGGCCTCTTTGTCGGAGATGGTCTGTTTGTCAAAGGTGGTCATCCCTTCTCCCGGATTCCGCATCAACTTCACGATGTCATTGGCCGTTTTGACGCCATGTTTTTCCCGGTCCTTGCGGGAGAGGGTTTTATCCGGCTTGACCAGATTTCCGCCATTGGCATGACAGGCGGCACAATATTCCTTGAATTCTGCCGCTCCCTTTGTTTGTGCAGCTTCGCCTGTTGTGGCTGTCAGTGCAAGCATTGCGGCTAAAAGTGTAACCAGTGCACTACGTCCTCTGTTTTTCATTGGTAATTCTCCTTTGTCTGATTGATGGTAACTACGGTACGACAGCGTAACTGGTGAACAGGTAATCATTATCCTTTACCGGGGTGTGGCAGCCGAAGCACTCCTGGACAAAGCCGGTATCCTTGCCGTACGGTTTGTAATCGTTTCCCACAAAGCGGGCAAATCCCCACCCACCGGTTGCGGCATACCTGGCCGCATCCTTGACCATGAACTCGACCTGGGCAAACGCATCAGGTACGGTTGCCACCGGGAATTTTGCATGTTTCTTGGTTGTCCAAGCCACCTTGGCCAACACCGCACCATCGGGAAGCGGCACGGTTTTCCCTTTCAGCGCCGTTATGGCGATCGGGTTGCCGAGCACGACCCGGATATGCTGTTTGTCCTGACGATAGGACGGTGCAATCACTTCCCAGTTGCGGTAATCCTGGATCAAGGCGATGCCGTTGGGAGCTACCGGCAGGTTGGCGGCAGGAACGGTGAGCGGGATCACCAGAAGGGTAATCAGCAGAATCAGTCGTATATGCATGGCGAGCCTCCTCTGTTGGTTTGGGTAGTCTGCTTCGGTTTGCTATTCACTCTCAGTGTCATGGGTATGGAAAATACAAGTGTCAGAACTTCGCCTGTGCATACAAACATAGTCGATTTGAAGAACTGCAATAACTGGTGGATGGCTGATAATTTGATCGGAGACACGGGAAGTCGTGAATAGGGATTTATCCTATGCCAAACTAGCTGGTGAGAGTATGAAGTTACTTGCGTTGGTAATACCCTTGAGATCAGTGGTGAGAAAAAAACTGAATGGATTCGTTGGGGCAATCTGACGGTGTCCGGGAAATCCGGCAACCCTCACGCTTGAGTAAACAGGCGGACGACCTGCAACGTTGTGGAAAACGTTGCCCCGCAGTGAAGCATTTCTTCCCGTGCCTTTTCGGAATCCCCGGCAGCAATATCCACTCCGGCAATTGCATCTGTGAGCACCGTAACTTCAAAGCCCAGTTTCCGTGCTTCCCGTACCGATGAGAGAACACAATAATCGGTTGCCAATCCGCCGATGTAGAGCTGTTCGACCTGCAGCGTTGACAGGACTTCCCGGGGCGAATGTTTATCTGCCGTGTGTCCGTCGAAGGCTGAATAGGCGTCGGTATCAGGATCACTCCCCTTGGAGATGATCATTGTTCCCTCCGGTAGGCGCAGGGCAGGATGGAAAGCGGCTCCGGCGCTCTCCTGGATACAATGGGGAGGCCAGATTCCGCCGTATGCTTTGAAATGACGTGTGACCGGCGGATGCCAGTCACGGCTGGCCAGTATTGGCAAACCAGCTGCTGCAAAGCAAGCGCTCAGCCGGTTTAACGGCTCGATCACCCGGTCGCCAGCTGGTACAGCCAACGTCCCTCCCGGGCAAAAGTCATTCTGCACATCCACAATCAGTAGTGCCGCATGTTTCTTCATGGTAGCTTTACCTTTGTTTCAATTGCATCGATCAGAGATCCGCGGAGCGATTTCAGCTGTTCCGAGATGGAAACCTTGTAGCGGTGGGGATTTATCAGCCGCAAACAGCCGTTCGGTAGCCTGGAAAGTTCATCACGGCAGCGTTGCGCCATGATGTCGAGTGATTCCCGAGAGGTAATCCGGCTGCCATCACACATCACAACCGTGCGTAATTCCGTGATTCGTGAGTCCAGCGGCAGTGTGGTGTGTCGCAGCGGATTGGTGGGATCATAGACCGTATCTCCCGCTTGTGGAAGCTCATCCTCCAGGCACACCACATCCTGTATGAAATTACCTCCTCGTCCGATACATCTGAAGACCTTCTTTTTTCCCGGCAAGGTTGACTTGGCGATGTCGCCGGTAACCTTCAGCTTTGGTTTACCGTTGATATCCACCAGTTTATAGACTCCACCCAATGCTCCGCCTCCGGCGCCGGAGCAGGTGGACAGACGGGTTCCGACCCCGTACACATCGACTCTCCCCCCTTCAGCGCGTACCGATTCGATGACGTATTCATTCATGTCGTTGGAGACGACAATCTTGACCTTGCTAAAACCGGCCTGATCAAGCATACGCCGTGCTTCGCAGGACAGGTAGGCCAAATCGCCGGAATCAATGCGGATGCCACATAAGTCGTGTCCCTGTTGGCGCAATTCCCGGGCAACGGTGATTGCATTCGGGACACCGCTTCTCAAGGTGTCATAGGTGTCCACCAGCAGGATGGTGCTTTTCGGAAATGCAGCGGCATAGGCCCGGAAGGAGGTCAATTCGTCAGGAAAAGCCTGGATCCAGCTGTGGGCCTGAGTTCCCCGCACCTCCAATCCGAATTGCTGGCCGGCCAGCACATTGCTGGTACCACTGCACCCCCCCACGCAGGCTGCTCGTGATGCCGATAATCCGCCGTCCGGCCCTTGTGCCCGGCGCAGACCGAACTCGATCACCTCGCCACCGTCGGCAGCGTGGCAGATACGAGCTGCCTTGGTGGCTATCAGGGTCTGAAAGTTGATCTGATTCAAGAGCGCTGTCTCAACGAATTGCGTCTCCGCCAAAGTCCCTTCTACCGTCAACAATGGCGCATTGGCAAAAACCAGCGAACCTTCCGGGGGGGAGGTCACCATACCGCGAAACCTGAATTCCCGCAGGTACTCAATAAAACGGGGCTTGAACAATCCAAGCCCCGCAACATACTTCAGCTCATCTTCGGAAAAACGTAGCTGCTCCAGATAATCCAGAACCGGCTCCAAACCGGCAAAAACCGAGCTTACACCAACTTCTGCACGTGCCAAAGCCTGCATAATTCGCTCGCGTTGAATTTTTCCATAGCCGGGAATTGTCCATCCGAGAATACCGCTATACACCA
>Ga0209798_10000113_pt1 | contig 43624 bp, 35 predicted proteins | sample DOMMetBare3Fresh_FD_187475 | JGI IMG/M metagenome (GOLD analysis project Ga0209798, IMG submission 187475) | Wetland sediment microbial communities from St. Louis River estuary, USA, under dissolved organic matter induced mercury methylation -... | ecosystem: Environmental > Aquatic >...
GCCCCGAGATGGCGCGCCAGCATCTGGGCGCCGAGGCAGATGCCGAGAAACGGCTTTCTCTCTTTGAGCGGCACCGCGATCCAGTCGGTCTCGCGGCGCACGAAGTCGTGCGTATCGTTGACGCTCATCGGGCCGCCGAAGATGATCGCGCCGGCGTGCTCCGCCATGGTGTCGGGCAGCGGATCGCCGAGGCATGGCCGGCGGATATCGAACCGATAGCCGCGCTCCGCCAACGCATGGCCGACGCGCCCGGGCGTGGAGTCTTCGCGGTGCAGGACGATCAGGATCGGCAGGCCGGACATGATTCAACTCTGCCGGTGTCGCTGCCGGGCCTCGACGCCGGCAAGCGCCAGCGGCCGCGGCGTGATGCGCAGCAACTGCGTGACGAGCCTGTTGCCGAACCCCGGCACCACCAGGCGGCGGCCCGCCATCAAGCCGCGATAGCCGTCCTGCGCCACCCGCTCGGCCGACTGCGTGATGAGGGGCGGATAGCGTTCGGTGCTCACGCCTGCGCGCAGCTGGAATTCGGTCGGCACCGGCCCCGGGCAGAGCGCCGTCACCCGCACGCCGCGCGGCTTGAGCTCGCGATGCAGCGCCTCGCTGAAGGAGACCACGTAGGCCTTGCTGGCGTAGTAGACCGCCATGCCGGGCCCGGGCAGGAAGCCGGCGACCGAGGCCACATTGAGAATGCCGCCACGGCGGCGCTGCAGCGGCTCGACGAAGGCGAGCGACAGGTCGGTGAGCGAGCGCACGTTGAGGTCGATCATCGCGAGCTGCTCGGCAAGGTCGAGCGCGGCAGCAGAGCCGACCAGACCAAAGCCGGCGTTGTTGACGACGATCTCCGGCTCCGCGCCGAGCTTGGCGAGCGCATCGCCGATGCGGTCGACTGCGTCGCGCCCGCCAAGATCGATCGGCAGCGTCAACGGCCGCTTGTAGCCCTGCGCCGCGATCGCATCCGAAAGCTCGGCCAGCCGGCGCTCACGCCGCGCGATCAACATCAGCTCGTGACCGTGACGAGCAAAGACATGGGCAAGCGCAGTGCCGATCCCCGCCGATGCGCCGGTGATCAGCGTAACCGGGCGCATCAGACGTCCTCACCGCCCTCGCGACCGCCCGCCACCCGCTGCCGCAGCTCGATCCGCTCGCGTGCGGAGACGCCGAGCAGATCGGCCGCGCGCCAGATGAGATTGTCCTCGAATTCGGTCACCTGGTGATCGGCATAGACGACCTGCCACATCATCTCGACCATGTGGCGGCGGCCTGCTTCGTCGAGCGACCGGTTGAGCTGGCTGGTGAAATGATAGAGATCGATCGCCTCCTGGTCGGCCGCGGTCGCCTGCACGATGAGCTCTTCGGCTGCCGCATCGTCAAGGATGAAGCAGCGCTTGACCACCGTATGCAGCTTGGCGCGCTCGATATCCGACATAGTGCCGTCGATCAGGCCGACATGCACGAGTAGCGCGGCGGCTGCCAGTCGATAGTCGTCCTCCCCGAAGCGGCTCGGATGCTTCTGGCCGCCAGTGAGCTCCGACACGAACTGCTTGAATGCCTGGAACATCGAGCGACCCCATGATAGCCCGCCAATCCTGACATATAGGGGGCGAATAGCGAATAGCGAATAGGGAATAGGGAATAGGGAAGCAGCGAAACGTCGCCCATTCCTATTCGCTATTCGCTATTCGCTATTCGCTATTTCTGCTGCACACCCTTGCGGTCGCGCCTGCTCTTGTCGAGCAGCTCCAGATTGTTCTGGATAAACGGATTCTCCGGATCCTTGGCCTTGGCCTGCAGGAGCGTCGTGCGCGCACGCGAATAGTCGCCGCGCAGGATGTAAGAATAGCCCTGATTGTTGAGCACCTCGGGCGTCTTGCCGACGATACCGATGGCCTGGTTGTAGGCGCGATCGGCAAGCTCGAAGCGGCGCAACTGGTCGTAGGACGCGGCCAGGCCCACCCAGGCTTCGGCGTCCTTCGGGCGCGCCTCGACGGCGCGGCGGAAATGACGCTCGGCAAGCCCGTAGTTGGCGGCGCGATAGAGCTTCTTGCCGGTGCTGAGATCATCGTACGGATCGCTGCCAAGAAGACCCGAAGCATTGGGCGCGTCAGGGGTTGTACCGTCCGACAGCGATGCGGTGGTTTGCGGTTCGTCGCCCCCCTTCGAGCCGAACAGGTCGCCAAGCTTGGTCGACGTCTCGCAGCCGCCCAAGAGGAGCGAGCCAGCGAGCGTCGCCGCGAGTACACGACTCCTACACATACGCATCGACACACACGCCCCGGGCGGTCCAGCAGCTGATTTCGGCCTCCGCGGAGCGAACGCCGACGCAGCCTCCGAGCGGCCTTCCGAAAGCCGCCGGATACTGCAACCCTAGGCCACGTTGGTTAAGATTTCCTCGCCAGGGGCAGCCGCGACCGACCAAAACATCGCGAGTTTTCAGGATGATAGCATTATATTACCATCACCCGGCCACAATCGGCGGTTCAGTAATGTCCGGTGGTGAGGCGCACGATGACCGGCAGCAGGATGACCACGAACAGCACCGGAAAGATGCACACCATCATCGGGATGGTGAGCTTGGCGGGCAGGCTGTAGGCCTTCTCCTCGGCGCGCGAGAGCCGCTTGTGACGCATGTCGTCGGAGTAGACGCGCAGCGCGTCGGTGATGCTCGAGCCGAGCTCGGCGGACTGCTGGATCAGGGTCGCAAACGACCGCGCCTCATCAAGACCGAGCCGATCGCCCAGATGATCGAGCGCTTCTGTCATGGTGCGGCCGGCGCGGATCTCGAGATTGGCCATGTGGAGGTTGGCGCACAGCGACGGATAGGTGTCGCCAAGCTCGCGCCCGACCCGCTCCAGCGCCGCCTCCATGCTGAGGCCCGAATCGGCGCACACCACCAGAAGGTCCATGAAATCCGGGAAGCCAGCGCGGTGCTCATTGCGGCGCGATGCGATCCGTCGGTCGAGATAGACGCTCGGCGCCACATAGCCGAACAGGCCTGCCGCCATCACGGCCAGCCAGCGGATCGACGAGGATGGTTGCGCCACGAGGGGCAGCGCGACGAACATGGCCGTCGCAAGCCCAACCGCGAGCACGGTCCGCGCAGCGAAGAACATTGCGACCGCGCGCGAATTGTAGATACCGGCCTGCAACATGCGGCGGCGCAGGATCTTGCCGTCACCCTTGTCGCCGGTCTCGTAATGCTTGCTGGTGTAGTCGAGCACACGCTGAACAGCCTTCAGGCTGGACCGGCGCAGCGAATGCTTGCCCGCGCCAAGCTCGCCGGAATTGCGGTTGATACCAGCCGCCCGCCGCTTCACCGCGCCGCGCGAGTGCACCAGCGCCATCACCCCGAACGCCGCAGCCGTCGTCCCGACAAACACGATCAGCGCCAGCATCTTCACCGAGCCGTCGCCGAAGGCGTTGAACATGATGTCGTAGAGACTGTCCATGCTCATATCCGGAAATTGACCATGCGGTACATGACGAAATTGCCGATCGCCATCCAGCTACCCGCGGCCATCAGGACTTTCTTGGTCAGATCCTCATCCCAGACGCCGCCGTAGAAATTCGGTGCCACGAAATGGATGACCATCATCAGCAGGATCGGCAGCGACGAGAGAATCAATGCCGAGGCACGGCCTTCCGACGCCAGCGCCCTGACCTTGCGTCGCATCTTGAACCGCTCGCGGATGACCTTGGATAGGTTTTCCAGGATCTCGCCGAGGTTGCCGCCAGTCGACGCCTGAATCCCAACCGCCGTGACAAACAACGGCAGATCGTCCTGGCCGACTCGGAAATAGAGGTTGCGCAAGGCCGATTCGAGATCGGCACCATAGGTGATCTCGTCGCCCACGATGCCGAACTCGGAACCGATCGGGTCCTTCATCTCGCGCGACACCATGCTGATCGCGATCGGCACCGGATGGCCGGCGCGCAAGCTGCGCACGATCATATCGAGAGCGTCCGGGAACTGGGCGCCGAATGCCTTGCGTCGCCGCCCCCGCAGAAACCGAAGCACCAGGTAGGGCAGGATCGCGCCGCAGAACAGGCCGATCATCAGCGCCTGGACGATGTCATTGCGGACCACGTAGACCATCCCGCACGCGACCACCGCGCCCACCGCAACGATCAGCAAGAGCTTGCTCACGCCGATCGTCAGGCCCGACTGCAGCAGCAGCTTGTTGAAGGATTCGAAACCGATGCTGTAGTCGCCGGTGCTGGTCAGACCGCGTTCCCGCCGCAACTGCAGCAGGATGTTCTCGCGATTGGGCTCATCCTTGAGCAGCTTGAGGCGGCGGTTGACGTTGTGGCGATAGGAGTCCCCCGAGAAGCACAACAGGTAGATGCCTTCGACGAACAGCACGGCCGAGGCCGCCACGAAGGCATAGACCAGGTAGATGGGATCGAACTCGAACGACATGACGGATCAGAGCGGCTGCGAGGGGTCGAAGTAGCTGCCCGGAATCTTGATACCCATGGCGACGAGATCGTTGAGGAAGCGCGGGCGTACGCCGGTCGCCGTGAAATGTCCGATCACGCTGTTGTCCGTCCCGGTCCCGGTCCGCACGAACTTGAAGATCTCCTGCATCTGGATGATGTCGCCCTCGAGTCCCGTGATCTCAGCGATCGACGTCACCTTGCGCTTGCCGTCGGAGAGCCGCGACAGCTGCACGATGAGCCTGACCGCGGAGGCGATCTGGCCGCGGATCGACGCGATCGTCATCGGCATGCCGGCCATGCCGATCAGCTGCTCGAGACGGGAGATCGCTTCGCGCGGGTTGTTGGCGTGAATGGTCGCCATCGAGCCTTCGTGACCGGTGTTCATGGCCTGCAGCATGTCGAAGGCTTCTTCGCCGCGGCACTCGCCGAGGATGATGCGCTCGGGCCGCATGCGCAGCGCGTTTTTGACCAGCTCGCGCTGGCGGATTTCGCCCTTGCCCTCAAGATTGGGCGGTCGCGTCTCCATGCGGGCCACATGCGGCTGCTGCAGCTGCAGCTCGGCGGCGTCCTCGATGGTGATCAAGCGCTCTTTCTCGGAGATGAAGGCGGAAAGCGCGTTGAGCATCGTGGTCTTGCCGGAACCGGTGCCGCCGGAAATGATGGTCGTGATCCGCGCCCGCACCGCCGCCGCCAGAACTTCCGCCATCTGGGGACGGATGGCGTTGTACTCGACCAGCTTGTTCAGGTTGAACGGCTTCTTGGAAAACTTGCGGATCGACACCAGCGGCCCATCGACGCCGACCGGACGGATGGCGACGTTGACGCGGGAGCCGTCGAGCAGGCGCGCGTCGCACAACGGATGCGATTCGTCGACCCGGCGGCCGACCGCGGCGACAATCTTGTTGATGATGCGCAGGAGATGCGCCTCGTCCTTGAAGCGCACGCCGCAAGGCTCCAGCAGACCTCCACGCTCCACATAGACGCTTTCGTGGCCGTTGATCAGAATATCGCTGATGCTGCCATCCTTGAGCAGCGGCTCAAGCGGGCCAAGCCCCGTCATTTCGTCAAGAATCTCGGTGACGAAGTCGCTCAGCTCCTGGGCATTGAGAGCCAGCCGCTCGACCATGACATATTGGGCCACGAGCTGCTGGATATGCGCGCGCATCTCATCTTCCGGCAGCTTTTCCAGCGCCGAGAGATTGATCTCCTCGATCAGCCGGCGATGCAGCCTGACCTTGGCGTCGAGCAGCTTGTCGGTCTGCAGCGGATTGGCAGCGGCCGAGGCCGCCGCGGCGTCCGCCACAACTGCGGGCGGGGCCGTCCAGGATACGCCTTCGAGTGCGGGCGACGGCGCCTCCGGCAAAGCCGACGCGGGCTCCGGGACAGCGGCGCGACGGGCGGTGAAGCGGCCGAGCATTCGTTCCTCACTTGCGATCCCCGGGCGGCGGACTATCGCGCCCAGGACAGCTTGAACTTGCCAGCGCCCTTCTCTTCGGCGGGCTTGGCATCCGATTGCGGAAGAATCACATTCTTGAGCGCGAGCGTGATCTTGTTGCCCGGCTTCACTTCCTCGAGCGGAACGCCGCGGTCGATCGCCTCGCGCACGATCGCGTAGTGATTGGGAATACAGGCCGCGAATGCGTCACCCAGCACCTGCTCGATGTCGTTCTTGCGCAGGCCCGAGGAGAACATCTGCTGCTCGAAGCGATTGACGATCACCTTCGCCTTTGGCCCGTCGCCGAGCCGCTCGCGGATCGCCTCCACCAGCTGCTTGGCATGCCGCAAGCCCGGCACCGTCATTTCGCTGACGATGAACAGCTCGTTCGAGCCGAGCAGCACGCTGTCGGTCCAGGAAAACCAGGTGCGCGGCATGTCGAACACGACGTACTCGAACTGGGTCGAGACCATGTCGAGCAGGCGCGTTACCACGTCGGGGTCGAACGAGCGCATTTCGGCAGGCCGATTCGGCGCCGCGATCACCGCCAGGCCGGACGGATGATGCGACAGCATCACTTCCAGGAGCTGCCGATCGAGGCGCTCCGGGCGCGGCTCGATCTCGCCGAGGTTGAGCCGCGGCTCGATATCGAGATAATCGGCGCAGGCGCCGAGCTGGAAGTCGAGATCGACCAGGCAGGTCGACGACTTTCCGCGCGGGCCGCTGTTGAGCAGGAGCATGGCGCTCTGGATCGCCAGCGTGGTCACGCCGGCCCCGCCGACTGCGGACAGAAAGGTGTAGATCTTCGCCTCGGTGGCGTCCGCGGTGGCGGCTGGCGCCGTGGCGACGCGGGCACAGGTGCGGACGAGCTCGACCGGCGAGACCGGCTTGACCAGAAAATCGGCGACGCGCATCTGCACCAGCGCGCGCGCGACGCCCGCATCAAAGGCCTGGGTGATGACGATCACCGGCGGCCAGGCGCCGACCCGCGCGATCAGGCGCTCGAGCGCCTGCATTTCGCCCGGCTGCGCCGCATCGAGGTCGATCACCGCCACGCTCGCGCCCGCGAGCTCGAGCTGACCTTCAAGTGCGGTCAGCGTGCCGGGGATGAGCGTTAATGCAGTCCGCGCGTCGGCCCCGAAGGCGGCTTGCACCTCCTCCTGGAAGCCGGAGTCAGCCGACAGCACGACCACACGGGTCGCGCTCGCTGCTGCATTGGTTCGGCCGATCCTCATGACGCGCGCTGATGCCTCAACTTTGATCAGGGGCCCTTGACCGGCGCGGCTGCCGTCGCCGCCTGGGGCACGGCCGCAGCGGCGGCCGCCTCTGCTTGCGCCCTCTGATAGGCAGCCGAGCTGGTGGTCACGTTGACCGGCCTGACGACACGATTGTGCCGGTAGCGTTCGTGCGCCGCCTGCATCCGCTCGCCATCAAACGCAATGTCGCGATTGGCGCTGGAGCGGGGCCAGGGATCGACCATGTGGACGACCTTGTTTCCCTCGACCGCATCGTTGGCGCCGAGCGAAACGGTCTCGCGACGGTCGTAGTAGATGTCCGAGCAACCGCCAAGGGCCGCACCGACGGCGACGACCGCCGCCAAAGTTCTAGTTCTTGCTGACGACGACATCGCTGTCCCCCCTCGGAAGATCGAGCACGTGCCCGGTATTCGGCCGCTCCGCGCCCATTGCGGTCCGCAATTCCCCGCGCGGAGTTTCGCCCTTGCCGGTCAGGAAGACATCAACGTCGTTAGCCGGCATCGTATTGTCGAGCGGCGTCTTGATCGCATCGCCCGGTCGCGCCGGACGCACGATGCGGGGCGTGACGATGATGGCAAGGTCGGTCTCGTCCTTCTGGAAGGACCGGCTTGCAAACAACGCTCCGAGCACCGGCACGTCGGCAAGCCAGGGCACCTGCTCCTGGTTGACCTTGTTCACGTTCTGCAGGAGTCCGCCGATGGCGAAGCTCTGCCCGTCGCGCAGCTCGACCGTGGTGCTGGCGCGGCGCACGATGAGAGCCGGCACCGTCGGCAGTCCAGCTCCGAGCGCAAATCCATTGTTGAGATCGAACTGGCTCACTTCCGGCTCGATCTTCAGGTTGATCAGGCCGTCCCTGAGCACAGTCGGCGTAAAGGCCAGGCCGACACCGTAGCGCTTGAATTCGATCGTGATGGTGTTGTTGCCACCCGGCACCGGGATCGGATACTCGCCGCCCGCCAGGAAGCTCGCGGTGTCACCCGACAGAGCGGTCAGATTGGGCTCGGCCAGGCTGCGCGCCAAGCCACGCTCTTCGAGTGCATTGATCATCACGTCGATGCTCATGCCCCCGGCGAGGATATGCCCGAGCAGGAACCCAAAGGGATTGCCGCCCGAAAGCACGCCTGCGCCGATGTTTGCCGCCGTGGGCAGCGCCCCTGGCGGCAGCCGCGAGCCGATATTGGCCGTCACCTTGCTGTTGCGAGCGTTCCACTGGATGCCGAGCTCACGCCCGGCCTGGCGCGAGGCTTCGACAAACCGCACCTCCAGCATGACCTGCTGTGGCTGCGACACCTTGACGGTGTTAATGATGTCCGGTGCAAACTGACGCGCGATCGTCACCGCCTTGTCGAGCGTCGCAGCGTCAGGCGAAACGCCCGAAAGCAGGATCCGGCCGTTCACCGAGGACACCCGCATCCCGGGGCCAACAGCTGAGCGGATCTCGGTGGCAAGCCGCGACACGTCGTACGACACCTCGATGTCGAAGATGCCGAGCTGACGCTTGCCCTCCGCGTAAACGGTCACGCGGGTGGTGCCGATCTTCTTGCCGAGAATCGACAGTGTGTGGTCCGTCAACGGTGCGACATCGGCAACCTCCGGATCGCCGACCGTCACGTCGGAGAACGGCGCGTCGACGCGCACGTCCTCGGTCTTGCCGACCGCGATCGTGACCGAGACGGTCCGGCGGGCGCCGCTGATCTGGATCAGCCGCTGGGCCTGCGCGTCCACGGTCGGCACCACCGTTACCGCCGTCACGGCGACGACGGTCGCCGCCAGCGTGGCAAGAAGCCTGCGTCCCTGGGGCGCGACCCGCGACGACCCGCGCCAGACGGCCAAGGCACGACGCTCGATGTGCTCTGTCACCTTACTCTCCCCACCCATGATCCAAATTCCCCCGTTAGGTCGGCCGCCTACCGAAGCGCACGCTTCCGCTCGGCCGCCGTTGCGTTGCCAGCCCCCTCGGCCGGAACGCTGTAGTCCTCTCGATTGATCTTCTGATCCTTGCTCGGCCGGAACACCTTGACGGTCGCGAACGACCGCTCTTGGGTCGGCACCACGTCGCCGGCCGTCAGATCGTTCAGCGTGATGACCCGCGTCGGCTCGAGCGATGCTTCGCCGGCCCGCCGCAGCATCAGCGAAAGCGTTCCGACCGACGCGGCGAGCGAAAGTTTCTGCGCTCCGGCGGTATCGACCTCGAGCGTGACCGCCTTGACCACCGCCGGCTTGTCGTTGCGCTCATCGGCGATCTGATCGACCGCCAGGACGCGCGTATTCTGCAGCACGACGTCGGTGCTCGAATGATCTTTGCCGTTGCTGTCCTTCTGGCGAGTCAGCGCAACGTCAACGCGATCTCCAGGCAGCACGAAGCCGGCCACGCCCTCGACGTCGTTGACCCGAATGGTGAAGGCCCGCATGCCGTCCTGCAGCGTCGCCGACAACGTCGCGCGCTGGCCCGGCCCGGTAATCTTGGAGGAGAGGATCGGTTCGTTCGCCTCGATGGCGGTGAGCACGACGCGTCGCCCGCCCGCACCCACGATGTCCGCGATCGCGCGGAACGCACCCGCCGGCACGGCGTCCTCCGGCCAAGGGATCTCGCGCAGCGACGAGGACGAAAGCTCGTTGCCGAAGCGCAGGGATTTGCCGGCGACCACGATGGTCTGCGTGGCGACCGGCTTCTTCTGCGCCTCGAGATTGCGCATCCGCATCTCAGCCTGGCCGTTGAGCCACGACTGGGCGAGGAACACGGCGAACAAGCCGAACAAGGCGGCGACGCCGATCATCACGATTGTGCTGGTACGCACGACGTAATTCCTCTGGCCTTAAGCGGATACCCGCGTTCTTCACGGTCACTATAGAAGCCGAGGAGGTATTGATTTCGTGAAATGTCCCCGCGTTCTCGCCCTATGCTGAAGAGAGGCTGAAGTCCTATTGTTTATGCTTCGTGTAGCGAGACGCTCAATCTTTGACCCGGGCTTTAAGGATATGGACAACACAAGACTAACGATCATGGCGCCGGCATCGCATGGCATCGCGCTTCCGTTCCAAACAGCGCGGGAATAGGCTTGTTGGGCACGCTTCCGCCGGCCGCGCTGGACGGTGACCTGCCATGCGACGTGGTAAACAATGTCTGGTGCCGGCGTTGATAGATTGTTGATCATGCGGCAACATGCGCGCCCTCACTCGAAAGCAGCAGCCGGAGGATCAGACGATGTCGAAGCCGCGGATCAGCTATGTGGACCCCGCCACGGTCAAGGATCAGGCGATGTTGGCCGAGTTCGACCGCTGCCGCCGCGAGGGCACGCCGCGGCCGGAAAGCCAGGCGATCCGCGCCCACGTGCCGGCCGTGTTCTGGTCCTTTGCGAACTCCTGGCGCGACGTGTTCAAGCACGGCGTCGCCGACCACGCGATCAAGGAATTGTGCCGCATCTACGTCTCGCGCTCGGTCAAGTGCGAATACTGCGGCAACCAACGCTCCATGAAGGCGGCCAGCCAGGGCATCGTCGAGGACGACTACCGCGACCTGATCAACTTCGAGACCTCGACCCGCTACAACGACAAGCAGAAGGCGGCGCTCTCCTACGCCGAGGCCATCACCTGGGACCTGCCGGTCGATGACACCTTTTGGGCGCGGCTGCATAGCCATTTCAGCGAGCCAGAGTTGGTCGAGATCGGCTATTTCGTGGCGCTGACCATGGGCCAACAGCGCTGGCTGCGCACGCTCAACATCGAGCACCATGAGATTCTGGCCGGCACCGATGCCTCGATGGCGCCTGGCTTCGAGGACGCCGACGCGCTCAGGCGCGCGAAGAGCGATCCCGCCTATTGGGCGAAGAAGCCGGCAAGCGAAGCCGCGGAATAACGGGCCAAAGGCATGGGTGACGCTTACGGCGTGGTGAAGGTGGCCGCCGTTCAGGCCGCCTCCGTCTTCCTCGATCGCGAGGGATCGACCGAGAAAGCCTGCCGGCTGATCCGGGAGGCTGGCCGCAACGGCGCCCGCGTCATCGGCTTTCCGGAAGGATTCATCCCGGCCCACCCGGTCTGGTATCACCACCATTCGGCAACCGGCGCGATCTCCAACCGGCTCGCCACCGCGCTGTTCAAGAACGCCGTAGAAATCCCGGGGCCGCAGACCCTGGCGCTCGGCGAAGCCGCCCGCGACGCCAACGCCTATGTGGTGATGGGCGTGTGCGAGAAGATGCCGAACACGCTCGGGACCATGTTCAACACCCAGGTTTTCTTCGGCCCCGACGGCACGCTGATCGGCAAGCACCAGAAGATCATGCCGACCGTGGGCGAGCGGCTGGTGCACACCGGCGGATATGGCGACACGTTCGGCGCCTTCCAGACCGAGTTCGGTCCGATGAGCGGCCTGATCTGCGGGGAGAACTCCAATCCGCTGGCGGTGTTCGCGCTGACCGCCGAAGGCACTCGCATCCACGTCATGAGCTGGCCCAACCATTTTCCGGTGAGTGGCGACCCGTTGCGCGATCGCGTCACGATTGACGCGCGCTCGTTCGCGCAGATGAGCAAGGCGTTCGTGATCGCGGCCTGCGGCACGGTCGACGACCACATGATCGAGATGCTGAAGGCCGGCCCCGACGCCGAGAAATTCCTGCGCGACCCGGACTGCTGCGGCGGCTCCTGCATCGTGGCGCCCAACAGCCGCGTCATCGCGGGCCCGATGGGCGCCGAGGAGGGTATCCTCTACGCCGACTGCGATCTCGAGATCGGCATCCAGATGAAGTTGCGGCACGACTTCGCCGGCCACTATAACCGGCCGGACATTTTCCACCTGCACATCAACCGCTCGGCGCCGAAGCTCTATTCGGTGCACGGCGGCGACGCGCTCGACAGCGCGCCACCCGCCCAGCTCGGCGCGACCACGAGCGCGCTCCTCACCCCACCCAAACCGGATGACGACGATGGCCACCGCAACACTTGAGAAAGCCACCGATCCCCGCATCACCTCCGCGATCGGGCATTGGGGGCCGCGCTTCGTCACCAACGGGGTGGCGCTCACGGACTTCGAGGAAGTCACGCGCTCGATCACGTCGTGGGACGACTGGTGCCGCGCCTGGTCGGCGCGCGCGGCCGTGCATGAGGCGATGGGCCGCCAGGCGCTCGCCAGCAAGAAGTTTCTGAGCGCCGGCGAGCATCTCCAGCGCGCCGGCGTCTATTATCATTTCGGCAAGTTCCTGTTCGTGCAGGATCTCGCACAGATGAAGACCGCGCACATGAAGGCGGTCGAGTGCCGCAGGCTCGCGGCACCTTACCTGCGCCCGCCGGGCGAGCGGGTCGAGATGCCGTATGAAGGCAAGTGGCTCGCCGGCATCCTGCGCAAGCCCCAGTACGTGGGGAACCGTGGCGTCGAGCGCCCGCCGGTCGTAGCATTCGCGTGCGGGCTCGATTCCTGCAAGGAGGAGACCGACGCCTACGAGGCGCCGTTCCTGGCGCGCGGGATCGCGACGCTCGCGTTCGACGGTCCCGGCCAGGGCGAGGGCGAGTATGATTTCGCGATCCGCGGCGACTACGAGGTCGCCGTCAAGGCGGTGATCGATTTCATCGAGACCCGGCGCGACCTCGACGCCGGCCGCGTCGCCATCGCGGGCATCAGCCTCGGCGGCTACTACGCGCCGCGCGCAGCCGCCTTCGACAAGCGCATCAAGGCCTGCCTCGCGCTCGGCGGGCCGTTCGACTGGGGCGAATGCTTCGGCAACGTGCCCGAGCTCACGCGCGAGGCGTTCCGCGTTCGCAGCAAGAGCGCGACGCTCGACGAGGCGCGCCGCAAAGCGGCAACGCTCTCGCTCAAGGGCGTCGCGCAGAACATCACCTGCCCGATCTACATCATGAACGGCAAGCTCGACCGCATCGTGCCGGCGACGGATTCCGAGCGTCTGGCGAACGAGGTGAAAGGCAAGGTGGTGCTCAACCTGGTCGACGAGGGCAACCACATTGCCAACAACCGGGCCTATTGCTGGCGGACGCAAAGCGCCGACTGGATGGCGGAGCAGCTCGGGGCGGGGTGAGGGTGTCGTGGCAGTCAAACCTAGCACGCGGCATCAGCAATGACCCGTCATCCTGAGGCGCGACCCCGGCCTTGAGCCGGGGGAGCCTCGAAGGATGATCGGTCCCGACTTGTTGCAAGGCCCGGGCCGTGCATCCTTCGAGGCCCGCGCATGCGCGCGGGCACCTCAGGATGACGGTCATAGTTCTGTGCCGGTCGGATGATTAGAGAAGTCTTCCTCGATGAGGGCCAAATGCACATCCGCCCGATCCGCACCGACGCCGATCATCGCCGTGCCCTCGCGGAGATCGAACGACTCTGGGGAGCGGCCGATGGTACGCCCGAGGGCGACAAGCTCGACGTCCTTGTCACCCTGGTCGAGACCTATGAAGATCGGCGTTGGCCGCTCAAGCGCCGCCGGCGATTTGACCCGGTCGATGTGCTGCACTACGCGATCGATGAACTTGGCCACACGCAAGCGGAGCTTGCCAATATCCTCGGTTCACGCTCGCGCGCGTCCGAGATCCTATCGCGACGCCGGCCACTCACCCTCGACATGATTCAGAAGATCAATGCGCGCTGGAAAATTCCGGCCGATCTCCTGGTGCAGCCCTATCGGATCAACACAAGTGCGGCCTGACGCGCTGCGGCAAGTTGGCCCATGAGCGCCATTGCGGCCGCGCCCACGAATTCCTAGCATCTTCAGGCCAACGCGATCCCGGGAGAAGCGCCATGACCAAGCTCAACGACGCGCCGTCACGCCGCCACATCATCAAGGGCCTGCTGACGGCCGGCGTCGCGACGCCCGCCATCTTGCGCGCCGGCACGGCGTTCGCGGCCTATCCGGAGCGGCCGGTGCGCATCGTCGTCGCCAACACGCCGGGCGGGCCGTCCGACATTATAGCGCGCATTATGGCGGCGGCGCTGCAGGAGGCGATCGGCGGCAGCGTATTCGTGGAGAACCGTGGCGGCGCCGGCGGCAATATCGGCATGGGGCTGGTCGCGCGCGCGGAACCGGACGGCTACACCATCCTGCTGTCGACCAGCGCCTATGCGGTCAATCCCGGCCTTTACGAGAAGCTGCCCTACGACCCGTTCAAGGATTTCGTCCCGGTCTGCGAGCTTGCCGTCTCGCCGCACGTATTCGCGATCAAGCCCGACCTCGGCCCGAAGACCATGAAGGAATTCGTGGCGCTCGCGAAGGCGAACCCGGACAAGTTCAACGTCTCGACCCCGCCAATCGGCACCACGCCGCAGCTGCAGGCGGAAGTGCTCAAGCAGCGCGAAGGCCTGCAGAAGATGGCGACCGTGGTGTTCTCCGGCGGCGGCGATGCGCTGCAGGCACTGATCGGCGGCACGGTGCAGCTCTCCTCCGGCGTGCTCGCGCCCGCGCATCAGCACATCAAGGCAGGCACGATCCGAGGGCTCGCCGTCACCGGCACCAAGCGCTGGCACGACCTGCCCGAGATCCCCACCATGCTGGAGGCGGGCTTCCCGGACTTCGTGTTCGACACCTATACGGCCTTGATGGCGCCTGCGAAGACGCCGCCCGAGATCGTCGCCCGGCTCGAGAAGGAGACGCTTGCGATCCTGCGGCGGCCCGAGATGCGCGCCAAGCTCGAGCAATCCGGCTTCGACGTACAGGCCAAAGACGGCAAAGGCCACATGGAGCGCGTCACCAAGGAGGTGGCGATGTTCCGTGACATCATCGAGAAGGCGGGCATCAAGAAGCTGCAATAACGCAAGCGCGCCGCCGATACGTCAGCGCCAGAACTGAAACAGACCGAACCCGTTCCAGGCCACGCGCGGATCGAGCCCGATCAGCGCGGACAGCATGTAGACGAGATCCCAAAACCATCGGCTCAGCCCGGGAACGAAGAACAGCGCCAGCACCAGGAGGACAGGGGCGATGTGGGCGGCGCTCAGGCCCCAACGGCGGATGGCGTCGGGAAGGAATGGCTCGACGATGCCCCAGCCATCGAGACCTGGACAGGGCAACAAGTTGAACACCAGCACGGTCACCTGCAGCATCGCCAGATAGGCCACCGCGGCATAGAGCACCGGATCAGGCGCAACCGGCTTGAAGGCAAGATTGATGACGAGCATCAGCACCGCCAGAACCGCGGCGGTCGCCAACGGGCCGCCGGCCGACACCAGCGCGCCATAGACTCTCCAGCGCAGCAGGCGCGTGTTGATATAGACGGCGCCGCCCGGCAGGCCGACACCGCCGATCGCCATGACGAGAATCGGAAACAGGATGCTGTACTGCAGGTCCGTGTACCGGAGCGGATTGAGGGTCAGATAGCCTTTTTCCTCCACCGTGGAGTCACCGCAGTAAAAGGCGACGATCGCATGGCCGAACTCGTGCAGGCAGAGCGAGATCAGAAACCCCGTCAGGACGAACGGGAAGACAAGCAAGCGCGCGTGGTCCGGCCGGTACAGCATCCACACCGCGCAAGCCAAAAACACGGCGATCAGCAGCAGGAACGCAGAGCTGAGCGGTGCTGACGACCGCGTCGACGAATCCTGTGCCACGCTTTGCCTCCTCCGCATCCACCCCATGGGCATGATCGCGGCATTGTCCCGGATTTCGCTGTCGCTCGATCTGGGCTACAGGTTGATCAAACTCATACCGCGACGGCCTGCTTCGCGGCGATCTGCTCGTGCACCAGCTTGGCGACGCTCACCATGTCGACCTTGCCGGAGCCCAGGATAGGCATCTTGTCGATGGCGTAGATCTCGGCCGGGAACATCAGCTCGGAGGCGCCGCGTTCGCGCGCGAAGGCGATGAACGCCGAGCGCGAGGCATCCTTCTGCTGCGTGACCAGGATCAGCCGCTCGCCCTTGCGCGGATCGGGCACCGACACGACCGCGGACAGCGCGTTCGGCCACAGATCCCCGGCCAGCATCTCGACCGCGGCGAGCGACACCATCTCGCCGCCGACCTTGGCGAAGCGCTTGGCGCGGCCCTTGATGGTGACGAAGCCCTGCGCGTCGATGGCGACGATGTCGCCGGTGTCGTACCAGCCATCCGGCGGCGGCTCGAGCACGCCCGGCCGTTCCGCCCGCAGGTAGCCGAGCATCACGTTCGGGCCGCGCACGATCAGCCGCCCGCCATCCTCCACGCCATCGACCTTCTCGAGCCGCGCCTCCATGCCTGGCAGAATGCGTCCGACGGTGCCGAACTTGTTGAACATCGGCGTGTTGAGCGCGAGCGCCGGCGCGGTCTCGGTGACGCCGTAGCCTTCGAGGATGCGCAGCCCGAACTTCTCCATGTAGGTCTTGCGCGTCGACTCCTTGACCGGCTCCGCCCCGGCAAGGATGTAGCGCAGCGAGCGGAAGTCATAGGCGTGCGCCACCCGCGCATAGCCGTTGAGAAAGGTGTCGGTGCCGAACAGGATGGTGGCGTTGACGCCGTAGACCAGCTCCGCGACTGTCCGGTAGTGCAGCGGCGACGGGTAGAGATAGATGCGCACGCCGGAGACGAGCGGCAGCATCACGCCAACCGTCAGCCCGAACGAGTGGAACATCGGCAGGACGTTGAACACTTTATCCTGGCGCCCGAAGTCGATGCGCGCCGCCGCCTGTGCGGCGTTCGCGAGCATGTTGCGGTGAGAGAGCACGACGCCCTTCGGCACGCCCTCAGAGCCGGACGTGAACAAGATCGCGGCCCAGTCGTCGGCCTTGCGGTCGACCAGCGGTTTCTTCCAGGTGACGAGCCCGCGCATCTTGTCGGCCTTGGTCACCGTCGCGCGCACGTCTTCGAGGTAGACGATCGAGACCTTCTCGGCGAGCGCCGCGATCAGATTGTCGAGCCTCGCCTTCTCGACGAAGGCACGCGAGGTGACGATGGCCTTGAGCTCGGCGGCCTGGCAGGCGGCCAGGATGTTCGCGGCACCCGCCGTGAAATTGATCATCGCGGCCACGCGGCCGGCTGACATCAGCCCGAGGACCGTCACGACCGTTGCATTGGCATTCGGCAGCATCACACCGATCGGGCGGCCGACTTCCGCGAGCGGCATGAGCTTCGTGCCGAGAACCGACGCGCCGATGAGGAGGCGCTTGTAGCTCAGAACGCCGGCCAGCGGATCCTCGACCGCGATATGCCGCACGCCATGCAGCGTGGCCGCCTCGATCACGGCTTCGACCAGGGTGCGGTCGGTCGAGGTGGTGCGGAACACCAGGTCCGACATAATCCCATAGAGCGCGGCACCCGCCGCCTGCCGCCGCCAGCGGCCCTTGAGCGCGGGATCGACCGAGAGCTTGACCGGCTCGAGCACTGTCACCTTGACCTTGGGGAACCACTTGCGGCGCACCTGCCCCTTGGAGAGGCGGCTGAACGGCGTCTGCTCGAGCCCCTCGATACGCACCGGCAGGACCTCGGCATCGGCCTTGTCGGCGATCATGGCGGCCCCGTCATAGACCTTCATCAGGCTGCCGGTGACGGTGATGCGGCCCTCCGGGAAGATGATCAGCGCATTGCCGGCTTTGACCGCGTCGATCAGGGTGCGCACCGCCATCGGCTTCATCGGGTCGAGCGGCAACGCGTGCGTGAGCTTGAGGAACGGCTTCACCCACCACATCCTGGCGATGCCGACGTCGATCGCGAACACCGGCTTGCGGCTGCGCAGCGACATCGCGAGGCCGGCGTCGAGAAAGCTCACATGGTTGAGCGCGATGATCAGGTTGGGGCCAGCCTTGTGCAGGTTTTCGAGCCCCTTCACCTCGATGCGGAACGCGACCCGGTAGATGATCGAGAGCGCATCGCTGAGCGCGCTTGCCGGCATGGTGCGGCCGATCGCGAACGCGACCAGGAGGCTGCCGACGCCGAGCAGCACGAAGACACCGGAGGTCGACAAGCCGGCGGCCTGCAGCAGCGCCACGACGACGCCCGACCCGGCCATGAACCCGGCATTGAGCACGTTGACGCCCGCGATCACGCGGGCACGACGGTCGGCGCCAGCCCAGGCCTGCACCGCGGCAAACACCGGCACGATGAACAGGCCGCCCGCGATCGCGAGCATCGCGAGATCGAATACGAACCGGAGGCCGCGCCATGAGCCGAAGAGGGACCAATAGCCATTGAGATCGGGAATCGGCTCAGCACCAAATGTCGAAATGCCGATATCCAGCGCGAACAGACCGAGCAAAACGGCGGCGATCAGCGTCGGCAGCAGGATGATGCGTCCAGCCGCGAGCCAAGCCGCCAGCCCCGAGCCGATCGCGATCGAGATCGCGAAGATGGCGTTGCAGGTGGTGATCACCTCCTCGGTGCCGCCCAGGACGTTCTTCACCAGCGGCTGCATGACGGTCGCCACCACGGCGCCGGCGAGCCAGAACCAGCTGGTTACGAAGGCGCCCCACCAGATTCGCTTGTCGTCGCGCAAATGGCTCAACAGCGAGGCCGTGGAGGCAAGGACGTTGCGCCGGATCACCAGATCGGGCGCCGCCTCGCCGGTCGGCGGGATGAGCAGGCTCGCACCCCAGCAGGCAAGCGAGAACAGGATCATCAGAAACCCGAACGAGGCCGGGTCGCCGCCGTTCTGGGCCGCGATGCCCCCCACGATGGTGCCGAGCAGGATTGCGATGAAGGTCGCGCCTTCAACCAGGGCGTTGCCGGCCGGCAGCTCGGAGCGGGCCAGGTGATCGGGAAGAATGCCGTACTTGATCGGACCGAACAGCGCCCCGAACACGCCGAAGCCGAACAGCGCGAGGAACAGAATGGTGACCGACGCGGTATCGTAGCCGACGGTGTGCAGCCAGAAGCCCAGAACCGCGACCGCGGACACCCCGATTTCGGCGAACTTGATGCGCTGGGCGATCAGGGCCTTGTCAAAGCGGTCGGCCATCTCGCCGCCGAAGGCGGACAGAAAAAAGTAAGGCGAAATGAAAACCGCCGGCGCGAGCGTGACCAGAACGCCGGCTGCTGTGCCCCCGATCTTGAACAGAATGAGAAAAATCAGGGCCTGCTTGAGAAAATTGTCGCTGAACGCCGCAAAGAACTGGGTCCAGAACAGCGGCGCAAACCGGCGCGTCAGCAGCAAGGACGACGACATCTGGGCCTAATCCTCTGTGGCGGACCTTATCATATCGATGAAGGCCCTCTGTGACATTCATGAATTTCGGGTGCGGGCGAGGCGTTGCACCGCTTTCGGAATAACTCCACGTGGCGGCGTCGCTTTTTCAATTGCGCCAGCGTTCGGACGCCATCGGCAGTCCCTCGAGGTTGGTGCACGGCTTTACCCAAGTGTTGTGGCCCTCACCGCCACTCGTCCAACCCTGGGCGTCTCGGTAAAATCGGCTCTCTTGCTCCCGCCGCGTTCGCACACTCGTCTTGGCTTTGACCGCGACGGCAGCCTGCCGACCAAGGATCAAGAGCCAGCCGCGCCCCTTGGGCTGCGGCACGGCCGGCGCCGCCAACCTGCATCACAATCGTGTCGGCCACGAACCTCCATTGCCATGAACGATGTTCACGCTTATACACCTTCGTGAGCGCTGTTCAAGGGAAATCTTGAACATAGTTCATGTGCCCACATGAATGAGAAAATGTTTGAATAATCAAACAATTATAGAGTCCTCCACGGATCTGCGCCGGGCCCGGCTGCGGGACGCCTTGGTGGTCGCGGCCGAGCAAGCCATCGCACGCGAGGGGCTTCACAGCCTGCGCGCGCGGGCGCTGGCCCAGGAGGTCGGCTGCGCGGTTGGGGCGATCTACAACGTCGTCAAGGACCTGGACGACCTCGTGCTGCTGGTGAACGCGCGCACGCTCGCCACCCTCGAGCGCGACCTGAGCGCCGCCGATCAAGCGAGCGAGCGTCGCGGGCCGGACGCCGCCATCGCTCGGCTGGTGCGCATGGCGCTTGCTTATCTTGATTTCGCGGCCGCCCACACGCCGCGCTGGCGAACGCTGTTCGAGCACAGAATGCCCGCCGGGCGCGACGTGCCCGCCTGGTATCGCGAACAGCAGCAGCGCCTGTTCGGCTATGTGGAGGAGCTCCTGCTCGAGCTGCAAGCGCAGGAGTCGCGCGTGCGACGCGCCTTGCTGGCACGATCGCTGTTTTCAGCGGTGCACGGACTGGTGGTGCTCGGGCTCGAGGAGAAGCTGCAGACCATTCCACTGCCGGTCTTGCGGGAGCAGGTCCGCTTCGTGGTCACCGCCATCGGCCGCGGCATGGTGGAGGGTTGATGGATTGGCGTCTTTATCCAAAGAAAAATCATCGGAGCGGGCGGCGGACCGCGTTGTGCGGCCCTGACCCCAATGACAGCGCCTGCGGCGGTGCGTTAGCTTCGCTCGGGGGTAGACGGCGAGGATCGCGATGCCATTTCGGATGATCGTCAGCACTACCTTGGCGGCGGCACTTTCGGTGCTGCTCCTGAGCCCGCCCGCCTTCGGCGCCAGCAAGCAGGACTGGGTCGACTGCAAGGCCGACAACCCTGAGCGCAGCATCAAGGGCTGCACGGTCATCATCAACGATCGCAAGGAAACGCCGCGCAACCGCGCGGTCGCCTACTACAATCGCGGCATTGCCTGGCGCGACAAGGGCGACAACGACCGCGCCATCGCCGACTATACCGAGGCGCTCAAGCTCGACCCCAAGGACGCCGACATCTACTACAACCGCGGCATCGCCTGGCGCGACAAAGGCGACAATGACCGCGCCATCGCCGACTACACCGACGCGATCAGGATCAACCGCAAGGACGCCAGGGCCTACAACAACCGCGGCATTGTCTGGCGCCGCAAGGGCGACAACGAGCGTGCGATCGCCGACTACGACGCCGCCATCCGGATCAATCCATCCTATGCGCTGGCCTACAACAATCGTGGCGTCGTCTATGAATTCATGAAGAGCTACGATCGCGCCATTGCGGATTACTCGGAAGCGATCCGGCACGATCCCAATTATGCCCGCGCCTTCTCCAATCGCGGCGATGTCTACCGCGCCAAGCGCGATTTTGACCGCGCCATCGCGGACTACACCGAGGCGATCAGGCTGGAGCCCGGGCAGGCGGCCCACCGCTACGGCCGCGCGCTGGCGCATGACGGCAGGAAAGACTACGACGGCGCCATCGCCGACTTCGGCGAGGCGATCCGGCTCGATCCTACCGACGTCGCCTACTACAACGATCGCGGCAACGCCTACATGCGAAAAGGCGACAACCGCCGCGCCTTCGAGGACTACGACCGGGCGATCGCGCGCGACCCGAAATACTTCCGCGCCCACAATAATCGCGGCGAGGCCTATGAGAACATGGACGACCTCGACCGCGCCTTCGAGGCCTATAACACCGCGATCAAGCTCGATCCGACCTATGCGCGCGCCTACAACAACCGCGGCGATATCTACGTCAAGAAGGGCGACCTCGACCGCGCCATCACCGACTACACCGAGGTGATCCGGCTCGATCCGCAGAGCACGCTTGCCTATCACAATCGCGCCGGCGTCTGGCGCGATCAGGGCCACTTCGAGCGCGCCATCGCGGACTATGGCGAGGCGATCCGGCTCGATCCGAACAATTCCGAGCGCTATCGCAATCGTGGTTACGCCTATTTCTACCAGGGCGATTTCGCCGCTTCGGCAACCGACCTTCTGCGTGCCGTCGAGATGAAGGACGACGCCCACACGATGCTGTTCCGTTTCCTCGCCCGCGCCCGCGCCCGCCAGGATGGCGCAGCCGAGCTGGAAGCAAACGCCGCGCGACTCAAGGACAAGGCCTGGCCCTATGCGGCGATCGAGCTCTATCTCAACCGCCGCCGGCCCGAGGCTGCGCTCGATGCCGCCGGCAACGCGGAGCAGCGCTGCCAGGCCGAGTTCCATATCGGGGCCTGGCATCTCATCCGCGGCGAGCGTGACCGCGCACGCACCCGGCTGCGGACGGCGACTGACACGTGTCGCACGGGCTCGGTCGAATTCGGCGCCGCCACCGCCGAGCTCAAGCGGCTCGCGCCTTAGGCTTCGCTGTCCTGCGGAGCGCCGAGTTGCGTGCTGTGCAATCTTAGCCGTCGTTCCCGAACCGCCACGCGCCCGGGTGCCTCGCCGTGATCATCGCGGCCTCGGCGACCGAGCGCGCGCCGACGTGCAAGAGCTCGGTCTTGATCTCGTCGAAGAACAGGTCGACCACGTGCGGCGCGCCGGCCGGCCCGAGCGCGCCGAGCCCATAGGCGAAGCAGCGGCCAGTGAAGCAGAACTTGGCGCCGAGCGCGAGCGCGCGCACCACGTCGAGCCCGCCGCGGATGCCGGAATCGATCATCACGGTCGCGCGCGAGCCGACGGCAGACGCGATCGACGGCAGGATGTCGATGGTCGCGGGCGCGCCATCGAAATGCCGACCGCCATGATTGGACACGATGATGCCGTCGGCACCGAGCGCGACCGCGCGCTCGGCATCGTGCGGATGCAGGATGCCTTTCACCACGAAGGCGCGCTTCCAGCGGTCGCGCAGGCGCTTGAGCTCATCCCAGGTGTGGCTGCCGCCGGAGCGCAGCATCATGGTCTTGGCGGTCTCGACCTGCGTCGCCTTCTCGGCATAGGGGACGAGATTGGCGGTGATCGGCATGCCGTTGCGCAGGAGCGCCATCGTCCAGGCCGGCGAGGTCAGGACCTGATACGTCGTCCACGGATTGATCGGGAACGGCACCCTCACCCCATTTCGAATGTCACGCGGCCGCTTCGACTTGCCGGCACTGTCGACGGTCGGCACCAGCACATGCGCACCGGCCTCGTCGGCGCGGCGCACGAGATCGTACGTGATGGCGTGGTTGTCGTAGGGAAAGCGATAGAGCTGGAACCAGAACACGTCGGGCGCGATCGCGGCGATCTCCTCGATCGAGGCATTGCCGGGGGTCGCCAGGATGTAGGGAATCCGCTGGCGCTGCGCCTCGGCGGCGAACAGCTTCTCGGCGCCCGGCCACATCAGCCCGGCCGAGCCCATCGGGGACACGCCGATCGGTGCGTTGTAGCGCCGGCCGAAAATCTCGGTGTCGGTCGAAGCCTTGCCCTCGACGCAGTAGTGCGGGAGCAGCTCGACCCGCTGGAACGCCTCGGTGTTGCGATCGACGCAATATTCCTCGTTGGCGCCGCCGTCGACGAAATCGAAGCCGAAGCGCGGCACCCGGCGGCGGGCGCGACGGCGCAGGTCGTCGATTGTGGGATAAAGCTGCCGCAGCCGCGCCTTGCCGGCGCCTTCGACCGTCTCGGCCGGCCCTCGATCGACCATTGTCTCCCCCCGACTGTCTCCGCCCAAAACCACGGCGGCGGATGCCGCTACATTCTGTTGTTTTACGTTCGAGCGCGCGACTTGACCAGACCGCCAACGCGTCGGTCATACCGCGCAAGACCAAGCCATTAAATTTCCATAGCCAAATTCTCGTAGCCTTTTCTCGTAGCCTTGTTCTCGTAGCCTTGGCGGACGCGCACGCCTCATGCCATGGTGTCGCCGCAACGCTCCCATCGACTGGCCCGCAGCCACTCAGCCAATATGGGGATCGGCTTGTGACCACCACGTTCGAGCGCGAACGAGACCGCCATCTGTTCGACCCCGGCCCGAAGCGCCTGCTCGCGCTCGATGGCGGCGGCGTGCGGGGCGCCATCACGGTTGCGTTCCTCGAGCAGATCGAGCTCGTGTTGCGCAAGCACCTCGGCAGGGACGAGGTCTTTCTGGGTGACTGGTTCGATCTGGTGGGCGGCACCTCGACCGGCTCGATCATCGCGGGCGCGCTGGCGCTCGGCTACACGACCTCCGACATCCTGCGATTCTATCTCGATCTCGCCCCCAAGGTGTTCCGGCGGCCGTTCTGGCGCATCATGGGGTTGCAGGCCAAGTTCGACGCGGCCGCGCTACGCAAGGAGATCGAGAGCATCGTCGGCGAACTCACCCTCGACACCGACAAGCTGATCACCGGCTTGTCGGTCGTGACCAAGCGGATGGATACCGGCAGCCCCTGGATCCTCTCCAACAACCCCCGCGCTCCTTATTGGGACTGGGACAAAGGCCGCAAGCTCTCCAATCTCGTGCGCGCCAGCACCGCGGCGCCGTTCTACTTCGACCCGGAAATGATCTCGGTCGACGAACGAACCAACGAGGTCGGCCTGTTCGTCGATGGCGGCGTGACGCCGCACAACAATCCGTCCCTGGTGCTGTTCCTGATGACGGTGCTCAAGGCCTTCAACATCAACTGGGAGCTCGGGCCGGACAAGGTAACCATCGTGTCCATCGGCACCGGCAGCCATCGCGACCGAGTCATCCCGGACGAGCTCGGAATGGGACGCACCACCAAGCTCGCAATCCGCGCGCTGACGTCGCTGATGAACGACGCGCAGACTTTCGTGCTGCAGCAGATGCAGTATCTGGGGGAGTGTCCGGCCCCGTGGTGGATCAACTCCGAGATCGGCTCGCTCGTGGGCGACGCGCCGCCCCACGGCAAGCAGTTCCGGTTCCTGCGCTATGACGTGCGGCTCGAGCTACCGTGGATCGAGCAGGAGCTCGGGCCCAAGGTCGAGCAGGCGTTCGGGCGGAAGCTCACCGAGGATGACGTCGTGCGCATGCGCAGCATGGACGATCCCTCGATCATCCCGGATATCTACAAGCTCGCTCGCATCGCTGCCGAAATGCAGGTGAAGCCCGAACATTGGGTCGGCGAGCTGCCGCGCTGGTGCGACGGCACGCATCCCTCGGCCAAGACCCGGCCGCGCCTGCCGCCGACGGCGCCCCCCGCCCCGCCCAGCGCGCTTGACAAGGCGCTCAGCCGGCTGCGCGCCCAATTGGCGCGGAGCCGCTCGCCGGGACGCTGAGGCATCGCGCTTAACCGCGCTCGCGCGCTTCACTTCGGCGGCTGAATCGGCCGCTGCCGATAGGTCGACACCCATTCGGCGCTTTCCCGCATCGCCTCCTGCCCAAGCTCCAGGTAGATCGCGCGCGTGAGTGCCGCGTTGCCTTCGTCGAGCCGCTCCGGCACGAGATCGCAGGCGCGCTCGAACAGCATCCGCATGCGGTCGTATTGTCGCGCACGCGCACCCAGAGCAAGCCGCTCCGAATATTCGTTCATAATGCTGCCGATGCCCGGGAGGAGGCCGCTCGCAATCAACAGCATGGTGCGCAGCGCCGATTCGGCGCCCACCGGCGCCGGCGACGTGAACGCCAGCACGATCGGGACGATCACGAACGGCGCCGACGCGGCCAGCACCAATCCATGGGCGGTGATGACGTCCGCGCTGCGCTTGAGACGATAGCCGCGGGTGCGGAAATACGCGTATTGCCCCCGCACCCAGCCGTGCCGGGCGGCGGCATGGCCGGCGGCATCGAGCCGGCCAGGCTCGGATGGCCGATCCCCCAGATCAACGAGCTCGAGCACGCGCAGCGCGATCTTGACCCACGCAAGCTCGCTTGGCTGCTTGATCGGATAGGCATCGGTGATGGTGCCGTGCATGGCGGGCAGCACCGGATCGGCAATCTCGCCGCCCGGCCTCGCGATGCCCAGGATCCTCCAATACACGGCGACCCGCAGCGCCTCGGCGAGCGCACGATAGTCGAGGAAGCGCCCCTGATGCTGCCCCACATGCGCCCGCACCACCACGACGAATATTCCAAGAAAGCCCAGCACGTACAGGATCAGGAGCAGATTCGAGAGCGTGCCGACATTGGAGAAGAACGCGAAGCAAAGGAATGCGAGCAGCGCACAGGCGTAGAGGTGAAGCCAGTCGCGCCCGAACTGGGTCTGCCAGCGCTGTGCCAATGCATCAGCGATCGCATACATGCGACACCAGCGCGGCGCACGCTCCATCGCGGTCTGCATTAGGGCGTTGGAATCAATCGGCGACGGCGGCGCGAAGCCGAACAGCGCATCGAGGCTTGGGCCGGCCCGATCCGGGCGCGGGGGCAACGTGAGCTGCGCGGCGTCGCGATTGAACGTGCGCGTGAGCGCGGTGAGCGCCGCGAATGTCTCCCAGGCTTCGAGCTCCCGACGCTCGTCGTCCGGCAGGGTCTCCCGCTTGTCCGCGACATCCCGGCCGAGCACCGTGGCGATAAACACGCCGGCGGCACGCAGCGCGCGTTGCGGCAGGCCGCCATGATGGCGCCTGATCACGGCACGCCCCCATGGCCGCACCGACACCTCTTGGGCCGCGCTCGTCTCCTTCCGGCGCGGCGTAATCACGTGGATCACCGGCCCGATCTCGGAGGCGTCGAGGCTGGCACGCGCCGAACCGGCGATATCGAGCGGAATCCCGCGGCGCTTGAAGGCCACGACCTCGGCGGTGCCGCCAGGCGCCATGGCCGCGCCGTTGCCGTCCCATAGCGCGACCAGCACGTTCGCGTGCTGGGCAATGAACAGCCCGGCCGCCCGGTATTGCTGGCCCCGCTTGGCGGCGTCCACGCGCACAGCCGCAAGCGAGTTGTCGGGCGTGAACGGCAACACCGGCGCCGCGATGGCCTGGGCCAGCAAGGCATCGAACTCCACCGCGTTGCCGGCGTTGAGCCCGGGCTCGAAATCGCGCCGGTACTCCTCGATCGGCATCGGCATCGGCGCGATCAGACGCGCGCCATGCGCCAGTGCCACCCGGGCGACCAAGCGGTCCGCCCCCTCGGCCAGCGATGACAACACGATGATCGGCGCCTCGCTGTCGCCGTGCAGATAGTCATGCCGCAGCCCGGCGATGATGGCGGCGACCTCCCGCTCGAGCGTCGGCACATCCTGATCACGCAGGTTGCGGTGGCCGGTGACGCCGATCACCAGCGGCAGGCGGTCTGGTAGCGGGTCCATGGTCGTCTCGATCTCCGCGGCGCGACGCATTCTCGCATCGTCGGCGCGCGACCGCTACCGCCGGCCGCGGCGCCATCGCTCCGGCTCATTGAACGGTGCGGACAGTCGGTGTGATGGCGAGATCGCCCGCGAGCGTGCGCAGCGCCAGGAGCTGCGACAGCAGGCTGAAGATCCGCTTGGTGTTCTCCGCCCTCTGGCGCGGGATGCAGTAGTAGCCGCCGTCGTAGCCCAGCTCCACGAAGCAGCCGCCCGCATCGCCACCAGCGCCGACCGCGAGCAGGCGCGGATCCTCGTCCACGTTGAGCCGGCCGTATAGCCGGATTTGCTCGGTCGCGCCGGTCGCCAGGATGCGCCCGAGGAACTGGTAGATGCCGAAGGTCGAGCGCGTGGTGATCTCATAACGAATTCGGCCCTGCGGAGAGCCGAGCACCTCGAATGTCAAGAGATCGGTTCCGCCGTCGGCGCGCTCCTTCTGCCAGGGGTCGGTGCAGCGCGGCCGGTGACCGGACGATGATTGCAATGTCGCAAAGATCTCCGGCGGATAGAACCGCCGCGCCCGCTGCGCCAGGACGTCGTCAAAGCAGAGCCGGCCGAGCACGGTCGCCTTGGCGGCACCAGCCGCGCGGTCGGAGCGTGTCTGCACCGTGAGCCCGCTTGCGAGCGCGATCTCGACCATGTTGCTGAAGCAGCGGCTCTGACCGCGCACCGTCTCGCACGCGATGGCGGGGTCCGGATCGTTGCGATACTCGAACGTGCGGCCGCCGACCGTCTCCCGCACCGATTCGGTGAACAGCCAGAACAGCAATTCGCGGGTGTAGCCCTGCCGGACGAAGAAGTTGAGCGTCGGCAGGTCCACCGGACCGAGCAGCCCGTTGTAGAACTCCTTGGTCTCCAGCAGCGTGATGTCGAAATCGTTCTTGGCGCTGGCGCTGCCGCTCAGCACCGAGTTGCTGAAAATGGCCTGGCGATTCACATTGAACACCAGCGGCCCCGGTCCCAGACCGAACGCCGGCATGCCGGCGTTCATGTTGACATTGGTGGTTCCGGCCACCTTGGAGAAGGCAATGAAGCTCAGCGGGATATTCTTGCTCGCCCGCACGATGTTCAGGAGGATGCCCTCGTTACGGGCAGCGGCGGCCGCATGATTGATGTGCTCGTAGCGTGGCTCGATGTTGTCGACCACCGCGCATCCAGCAAGGGTTATGGCCGCAAGCACACTGATCGCGATGCGCCATTTCTTGATGCGCCAAATCTTGATGCACCATGTCCTGATGCGCCATGTGTTGGTGCGCCATGTGTTGGTGCGCCACGTCGACCTCACCGCAAGCAAACCCACCAGCGCCCCCGCACCCGCACCACCACAATCCCGTGAGAGTTTGCGGAAATACGGCCGCTTGCAAAGCCTGCGTCGTCGCGGCGCGGGGCTTATGCCCGTTTTCCTGTGAGTGCCTGGGGACAGCCTGGGGAAAGCTTGGGATAGCTGTGGAGAGCTGGCTTTTCGCGGGTGGAGTCGACTACTCCGCCGCCCGTGCCGGCGCCTGCCGCCGCACCATCGGCATCACCTCTTCGGCCAGGCGCTGCATCGATTCGCGCTCCCACGCCCCGTTCGGGCCGGCCCAGTCCATCCCGGTCACCAGCACATGGCCGAACGGGCCTGTCTCCTGCCGGAATGCGATCAGTTGCTCGGCCACGCTCTGCGGCGACCCATGGATCACGCGCGCGTCGATCACCGACTCGACGGTGACCTCGTGATCGCCCTGGCCGGGGTGCGATTTGAGACCGACGAGGCGCCCGGCGCGCCCGAGCACCTCGCGCAGATAGCCGAACGCGTAGCGATAGGCGCTCTGCTCGCTCAACACGCGCGAGCGCGCCTCCGCGTCCGTACCGGAGACATGCACATACTTGACCACCCGCCAGTCGGCGCCATCGGGCACGCGGCCGGCCTCGCGGCAGCCGGCGCAATAAAGCTGCCAGTGCGAGGCGGCTGCACTTGCCGAGGTCAGGCCGCTCGAGACCGGGCCCCAGCCGCGTTGCCCCGCGATCGCGGCCGTCGGTGAGCCCGGGCTCGAGACCGCGACGCAGACCGGCGGGCCGCCGGCGCGCAGCGGCTTCGGCATCACCCCGATGCCGAGCTTCTCGTTGATCGCCTTGCGGATCGCGAAGCGCCAGAACTCGCCGCTCAGCTCATAGGGCGGGCCCTGCGCCCAGATGCGCTGGATCATATCGATCGACTCCAGCATCATGCGGTGCCGCATGCCGGCATCGGCGACATCGAACAGCTCGTAGTCCGACGGCAGGCTGCCGGTGCCGATGCCGAAGATGAAGCGCCCCCGGCTCATGTGGTCGAACTGCGCGACCTCCGCCGCGATCACGGCGGGATGGCGGTTCGGCAGGTTGATGACGCCGGTCGCAAACGTGATCCGCTGCGTCTGCGGGATCAGGCCTGCCATCAGCATCAAGGGCGACGGGATCGGCTCGCTGGTCGCCGAGAAATGCTCGCCCACCCACAGCTCGTCGAAGCCGAGCCGCTCGGCGAGCAGCGCCTTCTCGCTGGTCTCGTCGAGATAGGCGCCGAGCGTCCGCGTCGGCGGATGGAGCGGCATCATGAACAGGCCGAGGCGCATTCTGCTTCGATCGGACGCGGTGACAGGTTCCCGCGCCGATCATAGGTTCGGCCAACGATTGCGCAAGGATCGGGGGAAAAGCCGCCCCGTGGCGCCGACCTCTCGAATCGTGGCCATTGCAGCATTGAAGAATTTACCTGTTTTGTTCTAATTGAGCGGCTTGTCGACCAAGGAGCCCGACGGCATGAACAAGCAATCGGCGAACACGCGGGACGGCCTGCCGATGTCCCGTTTTGCAGTTGCTCTGGTCCTGGGCACCGCCATCCTGGGCGGCCCCCGGCTGCTGGCTCATGATACGCGCGCGCAGGAAGCCCCGCGCCAGAAGGTCTCGTTCTACTTTGCCGCGCACGAGGACGACTGGCAGTTGTTCATGAATCCCTCCGCGTTTGCGGACGTTGCCGACGCAAAGACAAAGGCTGTGTTCGTGCACATCACGGCGGGCGACGCCGGATTGGGCGCTGGCACCGGAGGCAGAAGGCATCCCTACTATCTGGCGCGGGAAAACGGCGCGGAGACCGCCATCCGCTTCATGGCCGATTCGGGCGATCAGCCCGTCGACAAGGTCGAATCCCGATTGCCGTTCAACGGGCATCAAGTCTACCGCGTGGGCTATCGCAACACCGCGGCCTACTTCTTACGGTTGCCGGACGGGCACCCCAGCGGGTCGGGATTTCCGGGGACCGGCAACCAATCTCTCGAGCGCCTGGCCAGGGGTGAGATCAATGTCTTGTCGGCAATCGATGGTTCGGCAATCTATCGCGGATGGACCGATCTGGTGTCGACCCTCAAAGCGATCCTGGACTACGACCGCGGCAACGCGAGGGCCATCCAGCTCAACGTCGCGGAGCAGATTGCCAGCATCAATCCGAACGACCACTCCGATCATCAAATGACCGCGAAGGCAGCGCTTGACGCCGCAGGCGAGCTCGCCTGCGCCCGTCGGGTGCACTACGTCGATTACGCAAGCGCCAAGCTCCCGGAAAATCTCGATGCCCAGCAGCGAGACATGGAAAGCTCCGTCCTGGCGGTCACGGCCGCTGGTATACTGGCCCTTGACCACACCAGCATCTGGCACCGCTACCATCGCTCTTACCTGGGCCGAAACTACTTCCGCGTCGAGGAAGGCGGCGGCCGTTGCCGCGAGCCCGCTTCCGACCTACGGCAGGCCGCAGCCAGCCAGCAGCTCAACGCGATCGGCAAGCGATAGGCCGATCCGCGGCCCGACCCGAGATGGGGCACGGCTTCTGCGCACAGCAGCCCGCAACACCGCCTGCGTCACGAGATGCCTTGCAGGCGGTTGACGTGGCTCAAAGCATCGACCGCGGCCGGTGCTATTGGGCGCTCAATCAACAACGAGCCGGGCTGCAAGGTCCGCAGGTGGATGGCACGTGCCGACCATGGAAGTCACGCCGACAGCGAGCCGCGTGGCATCAATCGATGCGCTACGCGGCTTCACCATTTTCTGGATTCTGGGGGGAGACGCGCTCGCCTGGGCGCTCAAGGAAATGTCCGCCGGACAAGAGGGGCTGTGGAGCACGATTACGGGCTTCGTCGGCGACCAGTTGCAGCATGTCGCGTGGGAGGGATTTCGCTTCTACGATTTCATCTTTCCGCTGCTGGTGTTCGTGACCGGCGTATCAATCGTGCTCTCGCTGTCGCGCATTGTTGAGCGGGAAGGCGCTCTGGCCGCACATTGGCGCGTGCTGCGGCGGTCGCTCCTGCTGTTCGTGCTGGGGCTCATCTACTATGGCGGCGCGAGCAACCCCTGGCCCGATATCCGGCTCTTGGGCGTGCTCCAGCGCATCGCGCTGTGTTACCTGTTCGCGTCGCTGTTGTTTCTGAACCTGCGCGCACGCGGGCTGGCTGTCGTGCTCGTCGTATTGCTGGTGGGCTACTGGGCGCTGATGACGTTCGTGCCGGTGCCGGGGATCGGGGCCGGCTCGTTTGCGCAAGACGCCAACCTCGCCCGATGGATCGACGCGCATTATCTGCCCGGCATGAAGTGGTATGGCGAGTGGGACCCCGAGGGCCTGCTCAGCACGCTGCCCGCGATCGGCACCTGTCTGTTGGGCTTGTTCGCAGGCCTGCTGTTGCGCGATACCGGCATCGCGCCGACCCGAAAGGCGCTGTGGCTGATCGGGTCCGGCATCGCGATGCTCGCAGGCGGCTATCTCTGGTCGCTGCAGTTTCCGATCATCAAGAACATCTGGACGTCGTCGTTCGTGCTGGTGGCCGGCGGCTACAGCGCGCTACTGCTGGGCACGCTCTATCAAGTCATGGACGTTTGGGGCCGCGCCGCATGGGCCACGGTCTTCATGTGGATCGGGGCCAACGCTATCACGCTTTATCTCGTCGGCAACATCGTGAACTTCCAGCGGCTCGCGGCCCGGCTGGTGGGCGGGGACCTGGCGAATGCCCTCGACGCTCATCTCGCAAAAGGAGCGGGAAACTTTCTCACCGCGACCGTCGGACTGGCGCTGGCGATCACGCTCGCGAATTTTCTCTATCGCCGCAAGATTTTCCTGCGGGTCTGAGCGATGCTATTCGGCTGCGGGCGGGTTGCCGCAACGCGGCGATAAAAGCTTGAAGTCACGTAGGGAATTTCCCGTGCCGGCGAGCGCGCGGGGCGCAGGCCCGGCGCTCGATCGGTGTCTCGTGCTTCGATCAGTAGCGCGCAACGATCGGAGCGGCCCAGCCGAACTTGTAGCTCAAGCGGAATTGCAAGCTATCCCACTCCGGCTTGACGGTTCGATCGATCAGCGGGTTGCCGAGGGAGGAGACGTGGATGCCGTCCTCAAGCTGGTAGTGCCGGTACTCGACGCCGAAGATCCAGTTGCCCACCAGCGTGAAGTCGAGCCCGCCACCGATATACCAGCCGTCGTGCCGCGCGCTGGTCGTGTCCAACACGGCGCCGGTCGCAATCGTCACGCCGGTCGTGTCCACCTTCGCGGACGCCCAGCCGCCGCTGATGTAGGTCATGAACCGGCCGGACGCGCCCCACACCAAGCCGAGCCGGCCGCCGACGGTCCAGAGATCGTCAACGGATGTATGACAGCGGTCGATGCCGCTCGGGCAGATCGACCAGCCTCTGATATCGCCCCAGAGCCCGTTCGCCTCCACGCCCAGCACGACATTGCCAGTCTGCCACTGCAGCCCGACGAAGCCGCCACCGTTCCAGCCTTCGATCTCGTGCGGATTGTCCTGAGGAAACAGGCCGGCGTTGTTGAAGAACCAGTCCGCCGAGCCGTTGTTGTAGCCGACGGTGCCGCCGACATAGAGGCCGCTCCAGTTGTAGGCCGCCGCCGGCGCCACCCGTGGCGCCTTGACCGGGATATCGGCCGCATTCGCCTGTTCAAAACCTGCCAGCAGAATCAAGGCGCTAACGGCAGCAAGAAGATTCTTTCGCATGAGGGCCCCCTTCGAATCACTACCCGCCAGAGTTGCCGCTTTCCTGTTACTCGGCCACCCAATTTTACCTCCCGAGCCTGTCTTCGCTGTGAATCCTGGAGACTGTTGCATGCCTGCAACATAATACCGTACACCAATTATCACTCTGCGTAACAGCTTGAAGTTGCGTAGGGAATTTCGCTACACAGGACAGCAGAAGAGTGGAACCAACAGGGGGCAGCGCATGACCGTTCTACGTATGGCGCTCACCGTCCTGCTCACCTTCATGGCGAGCGCGCCCGTCCAGGCCGCCGACGCCGCCCTGATCGAGGCCGCCAAGAAGGAAGGCAAGGTGGTCTGGTACACGACGCTGATCGTGAACCAGGCGATCCGGCCGCTGAAGGAGGCGTTCGAGAAGGCCTATCCGGGCATTGAGCTGCAATACGCGCGCGCCGACGAGGCCCCGACCGCCGCCAAGATTCTCGCCGAGGCGCAAGCCGGCCGCGTACAGGCTGACATCTTCGACGGCATCTCCAACATGGTCCCGCTCAAGCGCGCAGGCCTGGTCGCGCCGCATGGATCGCCGTCGGCCGGAAAAATCCCGAGCGACCTGAAGGATCAGGACGGCTATTGGATCGCGATCCTGCTCTATGTGTTCTCGCCCGGCATCAACACCACGCTCGTTGCCAAGGAGCAGGCGCCGAAGACTTATCAGGACCTGCTCGAGCCGCGCTGGCGCGGCAAAATGGCCTGGAATCCGGGCTCGATCGCGGGTGCGATCGGGTTCGTGGGCGCGACGCTGATGAGCATGGGTGATGCGCGCGGGATGGACTACCTCAAGGCGCTCTCCGGCCAGCGCATCGTCAACATCGAGGCATCCTCGCGCGCGATCCTCGACCAGGTGATCGCGGGCGAATACCCGATGGGCCTGATGATGTTCAACCACCACACCGTGATCAGCGCCCAGAAGGGCGCGCCGTCGGACTGGATCAGGATGGAGCCGGTGCCGGTCGCGCTCGACGCCGTCGCCATCCTGAAAGATGCGCCGCATCCGAACGCCGCAAGACTGCTGGTCGATTTCCTCACCTCGGAAGACGGCCAGCGGGTGCTGCAGAAGGCCGACTACCTGCCATCGATGCCGAGCGTGCCGGCGATGAAGCCGGGGCTGCGTCCCGAGGACGGCGGCTTCAAGGCGACGTTCCTCAAGCCTGACGAGATCCACGACCGCATTCCGGGCTGGATCAGGATCGTCGGCGAGCTGTTCAGGTGAGGTTGATGTCCTTCCAGACCATAACCGTCGACGTCTCGCCGCGGCGCATCGCCATCATCACACTCAACCGGCCCGACCGCGGCAACGCGTTCGACCAGACGATGCTCGATGAGCTTGCCTGCGAGCTCAAGACCTTGGGTGCCGACGACGCCGTGCGCATTGTCATGCTGCGTGGCAACGGCCGTCACTTCTGCACCGGCGCCGATCTCGCGTCGCGCGGCGGCGACGCAGCCGCACAGCCGGCGACCCGGCCACCGGCCTCGCTGCGCGATGTGCTGGTCGCGCTCGACACCTTGCCGAAGCCCACGATGGCGGTGGTGCACGGCGGCGCCATCGGGGGCGGCGCCGGCTTCGTGGCGTGCTGCGACGTCGCGATTGCGACCGAGGTAGCGTTCCTTTCGATCCCCGAAGTGCGGGTCGGCATGCCGCCGCTCGGCGTGATGCCGTTCCTGGTGCGCGCCATGGGGCATCGCAGCTTCCGCCGCTACGGACTCTCGGGCGAGCGGATCGTGGCCGCAGAGGCGTTGCGGCTCGGACTCGTGCACGAAGTCTGCGACGCCGCGAGCCTCGAGCAGACCGTGGCCCGCATCGCCGACGAGCTGTTGCACGGCGCGCCCGGCGCGATCGCGGCGCTCAAGGAAGCGTCGGCGCCGTTCGCGTCGCCGCCGCTGTCCGCCATCCTGGCGCATCGCGCGCCGCACAATCCGAAGACTCCGGAAGCGACCGAGGGCATCGCGAGCTTCCGCGAGAAGCGCAAGCCAAGCTGGTATCCGCAGTAGCCAAAGGAGTGCGACCATGCGCCATCGCCTTGCATGCGCGCTGGCAATTGCCGTTTCATTCTCGTCGGCCGGTCACGCCGCCGACGCCGCGCTCTACGAAGCCGCCAAGAAGGAACGCCAAGTCGTCTGGTACACCAGCCTGATCGTCAATCAGGCGGTGCGCCCTCTGGTCGAGGCCTTCAACAGGAAATATCCCGGCATCGAGGTCAAATATGCGCGCGCCGACAGCGGGCCGAACGCCATCAAGATCATGAACGAGGCGCAGGCCGGTCGGCCGCAGTCCGACATCTTTGACGGCATCGACACCACGCCGCCGCTGCTCACCGCCGGCCTGGTCGAGCGCTACGTTCCCTCGGAGGCAGGCAAATATCCGGCCGAGCTGAAAGACCCGGAGGGCCGCTGGCAGGCCCTCGTCGTCTATTTCCTCACGCCGGCGGTCAACACCAGCTTGGTGGCTGAGGCTGAGCGGCCGAAGACCGCGCAGGACCTCTTGCATCCGCGCTGGAAGGGCAAGATCGCCTGGTCAACCGTGCCGGCGTCGGGCTCTGGCGTCTATGTGGGCTCGGTGCTGCAGACCATGGGCGAGGCGCAGGGCATGGCGTTCCTGCGCGCGCTTGCCCGGCAGGACATCATCAACGTGGACGCTACCAACCGGGCGATCCTCGATCAGGTGATCTACGGCCAGTACCCGCTGGCGCTCAGCATCTTCAATCATCACGCTGTGCTCAGCGCTCAGAAGGGCGCGCCGGTCGAATGGCTCAAGGTCGAGCCGATCTCGGCGCCCATGCATTCGGTCGGGCTGACCAAGAACGGGCTGCATCCGAACGCCGGCAAGCTGTTGATCGATTTCCTCACGTCGGAAGAGGGGCAGAAGACGCTGGCCGAGGTTGAATATATCCCGGCGATGCCGTTGGTGTCAGCGAAGACCCCGAGCGTGAAACCGGAAGCCGGCGGCTTCAAAGCCAACGTGCTCTCGCCCGACACCGTCACCCGCAATCTCGACAACTGGTACAAGATCAAGAAAGAGCTGTTCAACTAGGGCGCATCTTGCCGAACCGCTCGGAAATGCGGGCGGTCGTTATTGCGCCCTCTCCCCCTGCGGGAGAGGGCTGGTTCGGACGTTCAACAATATCGGTTGGGTGAGGGGTTGCAGCCTACCCCTCACCCAATCCGTTCTGTTGAACCCACAGAGCAGCCCTCTCCCGCAGGGGGAGAGGGCGCAACAACTGGCGTCAAGACTGCAACCCGAGGGATGGTCCTTCGCTTAACCGCGTGGCACAAAATCGCGTAGACATTGGAATGAAACAGGGGCGTTCGTTGAACCTCGAAGCATCAAAGAGAAAAGTCGCGGCGCTGACCGCACCCCGCAACGCGGTGCTGGTCGGCGCCAGCGACCGGCCCGGCAGCTGGGCGGCGCGGGTGTGGCGCAATCTCAACCGCTACGAATTCCCGGGGCCGGTCTACCTGATCAACCCGCGCCGCGACACCATCTGGGACAAGCCCTGCTATCCCGACTTCGCGTCGCTGCCGGAGCCGCCCGACCACATGGTGGTGCTGGTGCCGGCCGCCGGCGTGATCGAGACGCTCAAGAGCGGCGCCGCCGCCGGCGCGCGCAGCGCCACCGTGTTCTCCGCCGGCTTCGGCGAATCCTTCGACACGCAAGCGGCCGCGCTCGGGCGCGAGCTTGCGGCGGTGATCGAGGAGACCGGGCTCGGCGTCTCGGGTCCCAACTGCATGGGCAACGTCTGCGCCAAGAGCCGCCTCGTCACGCTCACCGAGGACCGGCCGCTCAAGCTGCGCGAAGGCCCGGTGGCTCTGGTCGGCCAGAGCGGCGGCATGATGATCTTCGCCAATTCCGGGCTCGAGGAGCGCGGCATAGCGGCCGAATATTTGATCACCAGCGGCAACGAGTGCGGGCTCTCGGCCGGCGACTACATCGCGTTCTTCGCCGACCAGCCTGAGCTCAAGGTGATCGTCATCTATGTGGAGGCGATCTCCGACCTGGAGAAATTCCGCGCCGCCTGCCTGATGGCGCGCGCGGCCGGCAAGCACATCGTAGCGCTCAAGCTCGGCCAGTCGGAAGGCGGGCGGCAGGCCGCCATGGCGCACACCGGCTCGCTCGCGGGCTCGGTCGAGGCGTTCGACGCGGTGGCGGGCGAAGTCGGCGTCATCCGCGCCGACACCCTCGACGACGTGGTCGAGGTGACCGAGTTTCTCGCCCATACCGGCGCGGCCGGCGGCGGCAGGCTCGGCGCCATCACGCTCTCGGGCGCGTTCCGCGGTCTCCTGCTTGACGGCGCCGAGCGCAACCGCCTGCCGTTCCTTGCGCTCGCGCCCACGACAACCGAGAAGCTCAATTCGATCCTCACGGTCGGCTCGCTGGTCTCGAACCCGATCGATGGCGGCTTCGGGGTGCTCACCAGCGCCGACAACTACATGGCCTCGATCGAGGCGATGCAGGCCGATCCCTATGTCGACATCGTGCTGCTACAGGAAGCGCTGCCGCGCGAGCCGGGCTCCGCGCGCGCCGAGAGCTATATCGGCCTGGTCGAGAATTATGCTGCAACCAAGGCCAAGAAGCCGCTGACCTTCGTGACGCCGACCTCGCACAGCCAGACCGACTACAGCCGCGCGCTGCGCGCCAAGGCGCCGCACGTCTCGTTCCTGCAGGAAGCCAACAAGGCGCTGCGCGCGATAGCGAGCGTGGTCCGGCGCGACCGCATGGAGGCGCTGCGGCGCGCGACCGCCGATGACACCGCGCGCACCGACGCCCAGCGCGCCACGGTCGAGCGGCTACGCGCGCGGGCAACTGCGCAGGCCACCGCACTGAACGAGGCCGAGTCGAAAGAGATCCTGCGCGCCTACGGCATTCTGACGCCGGAGGAAGCGCTCGCCACCTCGCGCGCGGAGGCGCTCAAGGCCGCCGCGCGCATCGGCTTTCCCGTTGTGCTCAAGGCGGTGGCGGACACACTCACCCACAAGTCGGACGTCGGCGCGGTCGCGCTCAACCTCGCGACGCCGGAGGACCTCGGCGCCGCCTACGATCGCATGGCGGGCGCGCTGAAAGAGCACACGCTTACCGGCATGCTGGTCGCCCAGCAGGTGCGTGGCGGGCTTGAGCTTGTGCTTGGCCTCCATCGCGATCCCGAGATGGGCCTCGTGGTGATGGCGGGCGCGGGCGGCGTGCTGCTCGAGCTCACCAAGGACGTGGCGTTCTGCGCCCCGCCGGTCAGCCGCGACAAGGCGCGCGACATGCTCAGGCGTACCCGCGCCGCCCGCCTGATCGAGGGCTATCGCGGCGAAGCGCCGCGCGATGTCGGTGTGATCATCGACGCGCTCGTCGGCCTCGGCCGGCTCGCGGTCGACTGCCCCGATGTCATCGAGTCGGTCGACATCAACCCGTTCGCGGCGCTGCCGCAAGGCAGCACGCCCGGCGGCGTGGCGCTCGACGCGCTGATCGTGCTGCGGCGGCGCCACGACCGGACATGACTCCAGGTCCTTGTTGGGACGCGCATCGACGCTACTAAAATTCGTACAGCCGCGCCGGATTGTCGACGAGGATCTTCTTGCGCACCGCGGCGTCCGGCGCCCAGGTCGGCAGGAGATTGAGCACAAGCCCGTCGTCGACCTGCCACAGCGGTGTCACCTTGGCGGTGCTGCCGTCCACCGAATTCGGGTGTGGCCAGTTGGTGCCCCACAGGATGCGGTCGACATTGGCACTGATCAGCATCTGGGCGAGCGGCGTGAAATAGCCGTAGTTCTCACGCGGGCCCGCGGTGACCGAGATCTTGACATAGGCCTTGCCGGATTTCACCAAGCTCACCAAGTCGGCGAAGCCAGGCTGCCCCACCCCAAGCGCCTCGTTCGCATTGCCGTAATGGTCGAACACCAGCGTCACCGGCGAGGCGGCGAATGTGTCTTTCATCGCGGCGATCACCGGCAGTGTCGTGTTGAGCTGGATATGCCAGTTGCGGCTCTTCATGCGCGCAGCGGCGGCGAGAAAGCGCTCGGTCGCGACTTTGGGATCGTTGATGCCGGCCGTCGAGAGATTGAGGCGTATGCCCTTGAAGCCAAGGGACGCGAGCCGATCCAGCTCGGCGTCGGTGGTCTTGTCGTCGATGACCGCCACGCCGCGGGCGTCGTTGCCGCGCGCCGCCATGCCATAGATGGTCGCGGAATTGTCGGGGCCGTACACGCTTGGCGTCACGATCACCACGCGCTGCATTTTGAGCGCCTTGTGCAGCGCAGTCATTTCGTCCGGCAGCGCCATCTCGGGCGTATAGGTGCGCCCCGCAAACCAGGGAAACTTGGCCGGATCGCCATGGATATGCGTGTGGCAATCGCAGGCGCCCGCCGGGATGTCGAAATTGATGGCGGTCGCCGGCTGCGACGCCTTGGCGTGGCCGGAGCGCGGTCGCAGCAGCACACAGCCGGCCGCTGCGCCGAGGACGAATTCGCGACGCCCAATCATGATAACCTCCCTTGTTGAAGACCTGCTTGTTGAAGCGAAGACCTGCTTGTTGAAGCAATGTCATTGCCGGATCCGTCGCCGGCCAAGCGAGATCCGGCAAGCTCCGGTGTTCGTCCGATGATGAGCCTATCTGATGAGCCTATCTCAAACGCGCGTTCCATGCGGCTTAAAAACCGCGGCACAACACTCAGCCGCACCGGCATAAGTCCGGACACAACCGGGCCGATTATCCGTAAAGTGGCTCGGCCCCTGGCGCGGAAACGGTGGGTCAACTAAGATGATCTGAGTGGTACGCCGATGGGCGTTTGCGCCAAGACCACATCGGGAGGATTAGTCATGAGTATCTGTCGTATAGCCTTGCTCTCACTTGCAATTGCGCCGCTCCTGGCGGCGCCGGCAAGCGCCCAGCAGCCGACGGGCGCCGAGCTTCTCGCTACCAAATGCTTCCAGTGCCACACCCAGGCGATGTGGCAGGACCAGCGCCAGGACGCGAAGGCCTGGGAGGCGAACCTCTACCGGATGGTCGGGCGCGGCGCGCTCTGGACCACCGAGGAGATCAAGCTGATGGCCGAATACCTCGGCGCCAATTTCGGACCGGCCGGAAAGTAGGCGCGCTGAGCGCCGCCAGCCGATAGCAGAGCAACACAGGACAAGCCCTAGGAGACGATCATGCGAGATCTGGTGGTAAAATATCTGTCGAAGGGCGTATCGCGCCGCAACTTCGTGACCGGCCTGACCAAGGCCGGCCTGACCATGACGGCGGCGCAATCGGTGCTCTCCTCGGTGAGCTCGGTCACCATGGCACAGACCGCGCCGGCAGCCGCCACCGGCCCCGTGAAGCCGTTCGAGGGCCACGGCGGCGCCGCCTTCGCCGAACAGCTCATTGCCTCGGGCGTGAAATACGTATTCGGCAACTCGGCGAGCGAGGACGCGCAGTTCTACGAAGCGCTCGTCGACCGGCCGCAGCTCAAATACATCCTCACCCCGCACGAGGGCCCGGGCGCCGCCATGGCGGCCGGCTACGTCAAGGCGTCGGGCGAGCCCGCGATGGTGATGCAGGCCGGCGTGGTCGGCATGGCCAACGCCATCGGCCAGATGTTCAACGCCCACAAGGAGCAGACGCCGCTCGTGTTCTACTCCTACCGTACCGACCAGTCGCGCCGCGCCGGCCGCGACGGCTTCGAGGAGGTGCTCAACCAGGAGCAGATGGTCCAGCCGATCACCAAGTATACCTGGCTGGCGCGCCGCGGCGACATGATCCCCGAGACCGTGCGCCGCGCCTTCAAGGCGGCGTGGACGCCGCCCTACGGGCCCTCCTACATCTCGTGGCACTCCGACTTCAACGACGAGCGCGTGAAGACCGAGATCATCCCGCAGGATCAGGTCGATCCGCGCATGCGGGTGCGGCCCAACCCGGATGACGTGCAGCGCGCCGCCAAGCTCCTGGTCGAGGCCAGGATGCCGCTGATGGTGGTGGGCGACGAGATCTACAAGGCGAAGGCCGCCGCCAAGGCGGTGAAGCTCGCCGAGATGCTCGGCATGCCGGTGACGCAGGTGCGCCAGCTCTACGCCAACTTCCCGGAAGGCCATCCGCTCTGGGTCGGCAATCTCGCCGGCGGCAATCTCAACTCGCTGCCCTACCCGAAGGGCTTCGACGTCGTCATCAACGTCGGCAACAAGTTCCAGCACAACGGCCCGGGCCCGATCGTACCGCGCGGCCCGAAGTTCATCGACATGCGCATCGACCACTGGAGCATGGGCAATGTCATGCTCACCGAGGTGCCGCTGGTGGCCGACGTCGGCTACGGCCTCGATGACATGATCGCGGCGGTCGAGCAGCTGTTGACGGCTTCGATCAAGCAGAAGGCCGCCGAGCGCGCCGACGAGGTGAAGAAGTTCTCCACCATGGCGAAGACGCTGCGCGGTCAGATCGTCAACAGCCCGGACTGGGACCAGGCGCCGCTGATCGCCGACCGGCTCACCTGGGAGGTGGCCCGGTTCGCCGATCCCGACGCCATCATCGTGCACGAAGCGGGCTCGGTCGCGCTGCACAGCTTCGACTTCAATCCGCTCGGCGGGCGCGAGCTGTTCTTCTACTACGGCGCCCACCTTGGCTCCGGCGTCGGCACCGCGGCGGGCGTCAAGCTCGCGCGGCCGAACCAGCAGGTGATCTGCCTCGTGGGCGACGGCTCGTTCACGTTCGGGCCGACCGCGCTCTGGAACATGGCGCGCCTGCAGCTGCCGGTGATCACCGTGGTCTACAACAACCACGCCTATGGCGGGCCGCACGGCCGCGTCATCAACAACGTGCCGGGCGGCCGCATGGTGCAGACCGGCCAGTTCGTCCACGACTATCTCGGCAGCCCGGACATGGACATGGCCGCGATCGCCAAGGGTTTCGGGGTGGACGGCGAAGTGGTCCACAACCCCACCCAGCTGCGTGAGGCGCTGGCGCGCGCGCGCAAGCACACCGTCGAGGGCAAGCCCTACCTGCTCGACGTGCAAGTCGCCCGCAAGGGCGTCGCCTGGGCGCAGAATCCGTGGGTCCCGCCGATCCGTGTCGCCGAGATGCGCACCCGCAAGGTGTGAGCTGCACCCGACTCGATCGTTCTTCGCATGGCCGGGGGCAACCCCCGGCCATGCGCATTCTCGCCCATGACCAGAAAGAACGGCGCTCAGAAATCCGGCTTGTTCGCTCTTGGGATCGGGAACAGATTGTGGCTGAAGCGGTCGTCATTGTTCTCGGCGCAGATGAACTCCTTCCACTCGCCCTCTTGCTTGCGCCAGCGCGCCATCATGTACATGGGCTCGTTGAAAGTGTCCTCGTCCTCGACCTTGACGAAGGCTTCAAGGAATTTCCCGTCCGCGGTCAGCTTGAAGCGCTCGGTCACACGAAGCTTTTCAGTGTGTGGCGTGCGGAACATATCGAGGAAGCTCAGCTTCGTGGACAGGCCGATGGTATCGACCACCAGCTCGCCGTTCTCGTAACGGCCGATCGATTCGCCGAACCAGGACGGCTTCACATATTCGGAGTGCTTGTCGGTCATGTGGATGCGACGCGAGAGCGAGTCACGCTGCCACACCATGTATGCCGTCTTCGGATTTTGTATGAAATAGAACGGCTCTGTGGTCCAGAGCAATTGTCCGGGAACGCTGCCCGGATAGCAGCGCGACGTCGCCAGGAACGGCATCCCGCGTTTGCCGGAGAGCACTTCCTCGTTCGATAGGCGCATTTGCTCTGCCGCCCACGGCTTGAGGATCGGGTCCTTATGGTTGCCGATGGCGAGCGTGACTTGCCGCCCCCCGCCCCGATCATTATTGCCCAGCAGCGGATGGTCGGGATGGTTCTTGATCGGCCCGCGCAGCCCGGCCGGCGGATCGAGCCAACCGTCGCCGTAAAGGGCGGTGCGGCCGTCCGCCCTGATGCGGACCCAGGCCCAGATGGACGGGTTCGATGCAAGCTCCGGGATCTTTCCGCTGGTCTGGGCAAAGGCGCTGCGGTCCGCGCCAGCCAGGATGCATGCGCCAAGGGCAAACGCTCCAAGGGCAAACGCTCCAAGGGCAAACGCTCCAAGCGCAAACGCTCCGATCCGCTGCACACCGCCTACGGCAGTTGCCCGAACGGTCCCCGCGAACAGTGGCCCCATTGCTCCCTCCCTAGGACGACCGCCAGTTTCTAAAAGGCTGCTAGCTTGCGTCAGCTCAAAGTGTCGCCCAACGCTGCTCCGTTGGCAACCGTATGCCTAAGAACGCTCAACAATCAGCTTCTTGGCTTCCGCTACGGTAATGAGCCAGTTTGAATAAGGCAGGCGAATTTTAGCCCTTTGTGAATAGCTTATGTTGCTCGATTGCGCGGCGATCTGCAGCTGCGCGACTGATCTTTCCTGCATCGTGGAGCAAAGGCCAGCCGTTGAACTTGATGTATTCGTCCAACTTTTCCTCGGCGGCGCTCATTAACACAAGCCGGCCTTGGTCGACTTGGTCCTCAAGATAATCGAGCAACATAACGGTCACGCGATTCTTCACGCGCGCCTCACCTTCAGCAAGGTAGTTGTTGCCGATCTTGGCGTCAGCCTGTGTCGGCCCGCGCTTTCCGGTGTAATAAGTAATACCAAGGCGCTCAATGTTTGACTCGTCATGCCCGCGCTTGTCGCGGGCATCCACGTCTTGAAAGCCCTGCAACGTCAAAGACGTGGATGGCCGGG
>Ga0209798_10000114_pt1 | contig 43599 bp, 29 predicted proteins | sample DOMMetBare3Fresh_FD_187475 | JGI IMG/M metagenome (GOLD analysis project Ga0209798, IMG submission 187475) | Wetland sediment microbial communities from St. Louis River estuary, USA, under dissolved organic matter induced mercury methylation -... | ecosystem: Environmental > Aquatic >...
TGCAGAATCCAGGGAACGTGGGGATCCTTGGACCGGCAGGTTAATTTACCATCGGAAAATGTTCCCGCACCCCCCTCGCCAAATTGTACATTGCTTTCACCCTGCAGTATTCCTGTCTGCCAGAATTGCTGAACGTCCTTACCCCGTTGCTCTACCGGTTGTCCCCGCTCGATCAACGTGGCGGACAGGCCGTATTCGGCCAGGCGCAGGGCGGCAAACAATCCGGCCGGGCCGCTGCCGACGATCACAATCCGCTCTCTGCTGGTAACGGTCCGGCACTTGGTTGGTGGCAGTTCCTCCTGCCACTCCAGGCCGGCTGTCTGCGGCAGTTGTTCCCGCATTGCTTGGTTCTCCTCCTCGGAGGAGAACGTAAAGGATACGGTGTAGACAAGTTTTATGTTCGATTTGTGGCGTGCATCAATCCCTTTGCGCATGATACGAAACTGTTGCAGCTGCTGTGGCGCACAGTTGATCAAACGTGAAACACGGGAAATGAGCTCTGATTCCTGGTCATGGAGTGACAGGGTGATGGCGCGAAGGATAAAGGGCATGGTTGGTTAATTTTGCTGGAATTTTTTACGATCCAGGAGTTGTTCGACGATGATAACGATATCAACCGGCTTGGTTGACTTGGGGATGTGAACCTTGGCGCCCATTTCCGGCGCATCGTGTTCGTGGGGAGATTCCTGGAACATGGAGGTCAGCAGGACGATGATCGGTGGCTTGTCTCCTGCCAGGCGGCCGATTTCCATACAGGTGCTGACCCCTCCCATGCGCGGCATGACCAGATCTGAAATCACTGCATCGGGAGATTTCTCAAGATATGCCTTCACCCCTTCAATGCCGTCATTGGCGTTGAATACGGTAAAGCCGTTTTCATTGAAGGCATCGGAGAGTACCTTCAGAAAAAAAGGATCATCATCAATAATCAAAATGTTGCCGCGTGAGTCCATCATGCCAGCCTCATCTGTTTTTTGGGGATGATAGCCTACTTCGGTCATAAAATAAACCGGAATTGTTCATCGCTACGACTCGTAAACCGGGAATTCCAGGCGGAAGATCGTGCCGGTATCGCCGGTGGAGGCAACCTCGATGCTTCCCTGATAAATATGGGCAATGCGCCGCACTACCGGTAGTCCCATGCCGGTTCCCCGTGCCTTGGTGCTGACAAACGGGTCAAAAATGTGGGGCAGGATATCTGCCGGGATTCCCTTGCCGTTATCGGCAACGGTAATGACAATCCGTCTGTTTTCGGTGGTGACCTCCAGCTTCAGTGTGCCGCCCGACGACATTTCATCCAGTGCGTTTAAGAACAGATTGGTAAAGATCTGTTCCAGTTCAGCAGGGTCGGCTTTGATGAAGGGGATCTGATCGGCATAGCTACATTCTACCGATATGTTGCCTGATTCAATCTGGGGCGCAAAAATCTCCAGTGCCGAATCAATGATGCTTGGTATCAGTACCTTGTCAGTCAGTGTGCGGGTACGGCGGGAGGCGTCCAGCAGTTTGCTGATGATGGCGTCAATGCGATCAATTTCCTTGAGGATCTTTTCCTGGTATTCGTGCTGTTCCGGATCGTTCCCCAGGTGGCGCATCAGCTGCACAAAAAGTGAAATGGAGTTAAGCGGGTTACGGATTTCATGGGCCATGCCGGCGGAAAGATAGCCAAGAGCAGCCAGTTTCTCCGACTGGGTTATTTCGAGCTGGGCTTTCTGGAGTGCCTCGGTTTTTTCCCGGATACGTTCCTGCAACTCCCGGTTCCACCCCTCGATCTGCTCCAGCAGCTGGAGGCGTTCCTCCTGCAGGTCGCGGTTGTGAAGCTCTATCAACCGGACGCGCAGCACATTTTCAATCCGTTCCACCAGATTCTGGTTGTTGAACGGTTTGGTGATGTATTCACTGGCGCCTGCTTTCATCATGGCAACGGCGATTGCTTCACTCCCCTTGCCGGTAAACACAACCACAGCCGTGTCCGGGAAACGGGTGCGAATTTCGTTCAAGGTTGCCAGACCGTCCATCTGTGGCATCATGTAGTCGAGCAGCACCAGCTCCGGTTTTGTCTGTGCGATGATTTCAAGCCCGTCCAGCGGGGAGGGGGTGGTGATAACCTGATATCCGCGCCGCTTCAGCAACAGTGAAACCAGCTCTAGTATATGCTGGTCATCATCGATGACGACAATGGTGGCGGTTTGTTCTGGAGATACGGCTGATGTCATGGCGATCGTGGCGGGGGGAATGGTCAGGATTCGCTTACAGGCAAGCGGACGGTCAGAACCGGGCAGTTGGCGGTACGCACAACCCGCTCGGCGGTACTGCCGAAGATGATGTGGTCGAGGCCGGTACGGCCGTGGGTTCCGACGACAATCAACGATGCCTGGACTTCATGGGCGGTGGCGACAATTTCATCACACGGAATACCGGTGACGAGTTTTATGGAATAGTTGGGGAAATCGGTCAGCCGTTCCTGACAGAACTTTTTCAACATTTCCTGAGCGCTTTCTTCAATTTCCTTTTCCAACTGCTCAAACGAGATGTGGGGGACATAAAAACCGCGCAGATCAACCGGTTCGTTGATGACATGCATTACCACCAGCTCACTTTCAAATTGGCGTGCCAGCGTCAAGGCGTAGTTGAAGGCGTGATCGGAACTTTCGGAAAAATCAATGGCAGTCACAATTCTGGTAAACAACTGCATAAGCTCCTCCTGAATCTAAAGCTTGTTCGGCGATGGTTGGTTGAATATTTTGGCAATCACGTTGTTAAGTTCGTCAATTTTCAGCGGTTTGTTGATGTATTCAAAAGCCCCGAGGTTCATTGCTTCCAGGTATGACTCAACCTCTCCGTAGGCGGTAACCATAATCACGTTACTGGCCGGGAGGGTGCGGTTGAGCTCGCGTAAAAACGTGATTCCATTCATGATCGGCATATTCATGTCGGTAATAATCAGATCCACATCGTTGTCACGCAGATATTCCAGCGCTTGCTGTCCGTTGGCAGCTGCCGCCACCTGATGTCCATCTCGCGTCAAAATCCTTGAAAGCGCGGTACGGGCGTTTTCCTCATCATCAACAACCAGTATCCGTTTGATGGTTTCTTGCACAATCTTCTCCTGAACATGCTGCTTCTTCATCGTGCGCTGTGAAGAAGTCTAGCATGGCGGGTCTGATTGTCAATCGAGGCAAGAAAAAAACTATGGTGTTTTTTCTGCACGGAGGGTTACGCTCTTGGAGCCGAATGGCGGGAGCAGCTTTCCGTTTTGAAACGCTTCAACTGCGCCGATGTCGGAAAGGTCGAGCGTGATGGTTTGCAACGCCCGCCACTCGATGCGATCTCCGGCGGTCAGTTCGTGTTGTTCCGGCTCGCTGGCATCGACGGTGACAGTCAAAGTACTGTTACGCACCGCTTTGAGAGCAAGAATAAAACCTTTGACGCTTTCTTCTGCTGGTGGTGCCGTCTCTTTGGCTGCAGTGTCTGACGCTGTGACCGTTTTTTCTTCGCTGCTCGTCTCGTGTTGCGTGACGGGCGTAGGGTTGGCACGGGACGAAGAGATGATTGCTTGCGGCGCAGGGAGTGTAAGCGCAGGAGCCGGCAGTGGCAACGTTGGGCGTTGTGGTGTTGAGGCCGGCCGGTTCATGATGGCTGAGGTGATCAATACTAGGGATAGCAGTACCAGGGGGAGGATCAGCCGTTGCAACGGAATTGCCAGGCGACGTTTCCTGGCTGTGCCGGCAGTGCTGGCGGGAACGCTCGCTTCATCCTGGGAATATGCCTTGGCGTACATGCGGATCATATCATCGGGATTGAGTCCCAGGCTGGTGGCATAAATGCGTACAAAACCCTTCAGATATGCCAGACTGGTAAATTGCGCCAGATTATTATCCTCCAGCGCCTGCAGGTACTCAACCCCGATCTTGGTTGCAGTGGCAGCATCTTCCAGCGTCATTTCCTGAAACTGGCGGCAGCGTTTAAAAATATCTCCGGCAGAAGGGGTGGATATGTCGTCGTTCTGTGGCACGTATTCCGGCACGCGCACCTCGTCTCGTTTATTTCAGGATGTCCAGATAATTAATCGCGGAACGCCCAGGTTCTGAATCAGGTATGATCTTGACCGCCTGTTGAAAATCTGAGCGGGCTGCATCGCGGTTGCCTGCTTTGAGATAGGCCAGCCCGCGGTAATAGTAGGCGGCCCCGTATTCGCTGTAGAGTGAGATCGCCTTGGAATACGCCTCAATCGCCTGTTCGTTTTTTCCCGAGGCAAACCAGACTCTGCCAATGCAGACATGGGTAACCGGATTGCGTGGATTGCTGGTGGCAATGATTCTGAATTCCTCCAGCGCCTTGGGGTAGTCCCCCTTGCCAAGGTATGCCAGGCCGAGATTGAGCGTGGCGTTTTCACTATTTTCATAAAAAAGGTCGTTCTTTACGATTTTGAATTGTTCGATGGCGTTATCCCAGCGTTTCAGGTCGAGATAGGCCACTCCCAGATCATTGCGGGCCGTGGAGTTGTTCGGTTTCATGCTGATTGCTTTTTGCAAGCGGGGTTCTGCCAGTTCGGGGCGGCGTTTGCCGATGTATGCCAAGCCAAGGTTGTAGAGCACATCCGGGTTGTCGGGATCAAGCTTCTCTGCCTCGGTCAGTTCGATCAAGGCGGAGGTGAAATTACGTTCACCGAGAAATGAAAGCCCCATCTGATAGTGGTAGGCAGCCGGATCCTTTTTGCCAAACTGCGGATCCCGTCCGGTGACACACCCTGCCATTAGCAGCATGATGATCAAAAATATTCCGTGCTTCATGGTCTACTCCTGGAGTTATACCTTTATGACAGCGAATCGAGCTGCCGGAAACTGGTCAGCGAGGTAAAGCTCTTGTAGCGTTTTTCAATTTCCTTGTAGTCGAGGGTTTTCATGCGGTTGAGACTGAAATCCTCCACGTTGAACGATGCCATGACCGAGCCGAAAATGATCGCCTGACGAATCCCGTCTTCGGACAGGTCTCCCTGGTTGGCAAGATATCCCATGAAGCCGCCGGCAAAGGTGTCTCCGGCGCCGGTCGGGTCGAACACTTCTTCCAATGGATAGGCGGGGGCGGCAAATACGGTCTGGGGGGTAAACATGAGCACGCCGTACTCACCCCGCTTGACCACCAGCCGTTTGCATCCCAGTGCCATGATCTGCTGGGCAGCCTTGACCAGATTGGATTCGCCGGTGAACTGGCGTGCCTCGCCTTCATTGATCACCACGATATCAACTTTTTGCAGTACCTTGCGCAATGACTCCGGCTTGGAGGTGATCCAGAAATTCATGGTGTCGCAGGCCACCAGTTTGGGGGCTTTCATCTGCTCCAGCACCTCCAGTTGTAGGTCAGGGTCGATATTGGCCAGAAACAGGTACTCGGCCTCGCGATAGGTGGCAGGGAGATCTGGTTTGAACTCCATCAGCACGTTCAGCTGGGTATCGAGGGTTTGGGCTTCATTCAGGTCATAGCCGTATTTGCCACTCCAGTGAAAGGTCTTGCCGGGGATGCGTTGTAAACCGTCGGTGTTGATGGAGCGTGACTGGAGAAACGTTACATGTTCCTTCGGGAAATCGTCACCAACTACAGCTACCAGAGATACATCGGTAAAAAAACTGGCCGAGGTTGAAAAATAGGTGGCAGATCCACCCAGCACATTTTCCCCTCTGCCAAAGGGGGTTTCAACGGTATCAAAAGCAACGGTGCCAACAACAACAATACTCATGTGAAAGACTCCTTGAAATTATTTATAGGTACGTGCCGGCCAGTAACGCCAGCCGTTGGCGTGTCGACTCAGGAATGCAGGAACGGTCGGTGATGATGGCGTACTGCAGGGCTGTGGCACAAGGGCAACTCCGTTCCGTGGAGATCAGTCCAACGGCATGGCCGATGATCGACTTTGCCATGGTCACGTTTTTGTGAATGATCTCGAGAATCGCTTCCACGGTTACGTCGTCATGGGTTTCGTGCCAGCAATCGTAGTCGGTGGAGAGGGCGATCACGCCGTAGCAGATTTCAGCTTCGCGGGCCAGTTTTGCCTCGGTCAGGTTAGTCATGCCGATGATATTCCCCCCCAGTTGGCGGTACATGAACGATTCGGCGCGGGTTGAAAAGGCGGGACCTTCCATGCAGAGATAGGTTCCCCCCTGGTGAACGGTTGCCCCGGCTTGCCCTGCGGCCTGGAACAGAATCCCGGAAAGAGCCGAGCAGACCGGGTCGGCAAAGCCAACGTGGGCTACCACGCCATTGCCAAAGAAGGTGTCGTTGCGAATCCCCTTGGTGCGGTCAATGAACTGGTCGGGAATCACGATATGTCCGGGTGCGATTTCTTCCTTCAGGCTGCCGACGGCAGAAACCGAAATGATTCGTTGCACGCCGAGCTGTTTCATTCCGTACACGTTGGCGCGATAATTTATCTCCGAAGGGAGCAGGCGGTGGCCACGGCCATGACGTGGCAAAAATACCATTTTGATGCCATGTAGCATGCCGGTTACATACTGATCCGAGGGGTCACCATAGGGGGTTGAAATCTGAACCGTCTCAATCTTCTCAAGCCCTTCCATTTCATACAGCCCACTGCCGCCAATCACGCCTAGTGTCATTTGACTCATTATTCCATGCTCCTGCGGTGAAGTTTATGATCGGGGAACTGTACGGGTTTTACCCTGAAAATTCAACTGTTAAACAGTGGCGGCGGTGCCGTGCCAGATTTCAGCCGCTGCAATAGTGGCTTGCACGGCTGAACGGGATCATGTATCGTACAGCGTTCCCAGTGCCGCGTCAGGATAGGTCGATGTTTTTTTATCTCTGCTACAATCTGATCTCGATTTTACTGCTGTTTCCGGTGATTGCCTATCACCTGTACCGTTCGCTCAGTCGTGGGCGGCAACCGGCTTTTGGCCAACGCTTCGGCCTGCTGCCCGACTCGCTACGCCAGCTTTGTCGACAACGCCGGGTTATCTGGGTACATGCCGTGTCGGTCGGTGAAACCATTGCCAGTCGCCCATTGCTGAAGGGGTTGCGCGAACGTTATCCCGATCATCTGCTGCTGGTTTCCAACACCACCGAAACCGGTCAAGCCATTGTTGCTAGCTATGGAGAAGTTGACGGTTACTTCTATTTTCCCTTTGATTTCCTCCCTTCGGTGCGGCTGGCACTCGACTCCCTCAATCCGGCCATGGTAATCATCATGGAAACGGAGATCTGGCCCAATTTCAATCGTGAAGCCGCCCGCCGCGGGATTCCGTTGTTTTTGGCCAATGGCCGCATTTCCGATCGTTCCTATCGTCGTTACCAAACCTACGCCTGGTTTTTCCGTCACCCCTTGCACGATTTCGCGCTGCTCTGCATGCAGACCGAACTTGATCGCAAGCGGATCATATCCATCGGCGCTCCCCCGGCACGGGTCATGGCGGTGGGTAATCTCAAATATGATATCCCGATTTCCGCGCCCGACCATGATCAGCAACAGAGTTTGCGTCAGGAATATGGCATTCCTGACGGGGTGGTGCTGCTGGTGGCTGCCAGCACCCATTCTGGCGAAGAGCCTCCCGTGATTGAGGCGTATCGCCGGTTGCTGGAGGGAGGTGCTCCACTGCTGCTGGTGCTGGTACCCCGACATCCCGAGCGGGGCGATGAGGTGGCCGCTCTGCTGCGGGGGGCGGGGCTGACCTTTGTCCGCCGCACGGAACAGACGCCGGAGCAGCAGTGCCAAGCCGGCCAGGTACTCCTGGTTGATACGGTGGGTGAACTGATGAAACTCTACCGCTTGTCTGACCTGGCCTACGTGGGGGGGAGCCTGGTTGCTACCGGTGGGCACAACCTGCTGGAACCGGCTTCAGTTGGCATTCCTTCGGTGTTTGGCCCGCATATGACCAACTTCCGGGAGATTACGGAACTGGTGCTGAGTTATGGCGCCGGGATTCAGGTTGCCAACGGCGAAGAACTGTATGACCGGTTGGCGGCGCTGGTGGCCAGTCCGGAGTTGCGAGGAGTGCTTGGCAGAAACGGTCTGAAGCTGATGCGTGATAACGGTGGTGCCACCGAACGGCATCTGGCTGCCATCGCTGCGCTGGTATGAATCTCAACTGTGCCTCATATTGGCGCCGTCTTGCTTCCGGAGGCGATGTCACCATTGCCGGGCGTTGTCTGCTCGGCGCACTGATCCCGTTCTCCCAGGTATATGCAGCCGTGCAAAGCGTGCGGGGATGGTTATACCGCCGGGGAATCGTGCCAACCCGCACACTCCCCCGGCCGGTTGTGTCGATCGGTAACCTGACCGTCGGTGGTACCGGCAAGACTCCGGTAACGGCCTGGATTGCCCGGTATCTGCAGGGGAACGGCTACCGGGTGGCAATCGTGTCACGCGGCTATGGTGGCTCGCTGGAAGGTAAGGTGGCGCTGGTTTCCGATGGTGTTAGCTTGTTTCTGTCAGCGGCGGAATGTGGTGATGAACCGTACCTGCTGGCCCGTTCCCTCCCCGGTGTGACCGTCGTGATCGGCTCGAACCGCCATGCCGCCGGCTGTCTGGCGCTGGCACGCTGTCAGCCGGATATTTTTTTGCTGGACGATGGTTTTCAGCATCTGCGCTTGAAGCGTGATCTGAACATAGTGCTGCTCGATGCTGCCAACCCCTATGGCAATGGCTGGACACTCCCGGCCGGACTGTTGCGGGAACCGGTCACAGCATTGAGACGGGGAGATCTGATTATCCGTACCCGTTGCCAGGATGTTGAACGGCCGCTGGGGGAGATCTCACTTCCCAGTTGTCGTGCCCGGCACCTGCTGAGTGATGTGCTGTCCCTGACGGGAGGAGACCCGTCGCCGCTGGCATCGCTGTACGGTAAGCGTTGCCTCGCCTTTGCCGGAATTGCCGAACCGGAAAGTTTCTTTGCCGGTTTGCGGCAGGCCGGGGTTGAGCTGGTGGCAACCGCTGTCTTCCCCGATCATATCCGCTACGGCGAGACACAGCTGCTGCAGATTGCCGACTGCATGAAGCAATCTGGTGCGGAACTGGCATTGACAACCGAGAAAGATGGAGTGAAACTGCTCCCCTTTGGCGACAGTACGCGGCAGATCCTGCAAGTGCGCTTGCAGCTTGAGCTGGATCATCCCGAGCTGCTGACCAATGCATTGCAGGCGTTACCCCCCCCAACTTACCACCACAAAGGAGAACTATCATGCTGATCGTTATGAACCACAATGCCACGCAGGTTGATGTGGATGCCGTTACGGCAATTGTTGCTGAGATGGGGTATACTGCTGCGCCGATTCCGGGGAGCGAACGTACGGCAATTGGTGTGCTGGGGAATCACGGCTACGTGGATGACAGTAAAATCCTGGAGCTTCCCGGCGTGCAGCGGGTAATTCATGTTTCCAAGCCGTACAAACTGGTTTCCCGTGATTTTCACCCGGAAGATACGATTGTGGATGTGGCGGGAGTCAAGGTGGGCAAAGGGTATCGCCCTGTGGTGGTGGGGGGACCGTGTGCCGTGGAGAGCGAAGAGCAGATTGTTACCACGGCTCTGTTTGTAAAAAAATGCGGCGGTGACATGCTGCGGGGCGGGGCTTACAAGCCGCGCACCGGTCCCCACACCTTCCAGGGATTGCGGGAAGAGGGGTTGAAGCTGCTGGCGATTGCCGGTAAGGCGAGTGGTCTGCCGATTGTGACGGAAATCATGAGCCCGGATAACGTGGGGCTGGTGGCTGAATATGCCGATTTGCTGCAGGTTGGCGCCCGCAATATGCAGAACTTCGACCTGTTGCGGGAATTGGGGAAGATCCGCAAGCCGATTCTGCTCAAACGTGGCATGAGCGCCACGGTGGAGGAGTTTCTGGCTGCCGCCGAATACATCCTGGCCGAAGGGAATGATCAGGTCATTCTCTGTGAACGCGGTATCCGTACCTTCGAAACCGCCACCCGCAATACGCTTGACCTGTCGGTGGTACCGCTGATCAAGGAGCTCTCGCACCTGCCGATCATGGTCGATCCTTCACACGCCACCGGCAAGCGTTCGCTGGTATCGCCCATGGCAAAAGCCGCCCTGGTTTCCGGTGCCGACGGGGTGCTGATCGAGGTTCATCCCAACCCGGAAAAAGCGTTGTCGGACGGGCCGCAATCCCTGACCTTTCCCGGATTTGAGCTGATGATGGAGGAAATGAAACGCTTGATGTCATTTTTGACAAACGAGTGATTCCCGCATACAAAATGCTTGAATTCAGCTCAGGGCAGGTGTAAGGTTTATCCATAGCAGTTGTTCTCTCTACCCTGCCCGTTGGTTGCAGCGCCCGGGCGGAATAATAAACACAAAAGGAAGTCGCTCCCTGGCATGGTGTGCTGCCCCGTTGCGGGATTTGCCTGAAATGCCATACCGATTTCCGCCGTTAAGGAACTCGCCGGAGGCCCTTAATGCTGACGTCAGGGTGGAGAGAATGAAACAAAGGGGGATGCCGCATGGTATCCCCCTTTGTTTGTCTCTACCATTCCCCTCAATTCCCCTATGACGTTTTCCTGACTTCAGGCGGTTGTATTGTGCTGGTCAGGACCCGCCGTAATGCCTCCAGTAAACGCTGATTCTCTTCCCTGCTGTTGATGGCACAGCGGAAAAAACGTCCCGACAACCCCAGAAATGTGGAGCAATCCCGGATCAGAACACGATGGTGAATCAGGCGCTCCTTGAGTTCCATGGATGACATGCCATCGGTCAACTCCACCAGCAGAAAGTTGGTTGATGACGGATATACCTTGAGCTGCTTGAATTCCGACAGGCGCTGGAACAGGTAGCGCCGTTCCAGGCGGATGAACTCCAGGGTCTGTTCCCGGTAATCGCGGTCATGGAGCGATGCCGTACCGGCTACCAGTGCCAGGGTGTTGACGCTCCACGGCCCCCCCATGGCATCCAGGCGTTCCGCCAGGGTGGCGCTGGCAATGGCGTAGCCGAGGCGCAAGCCGGGAATGCCGAAAAATTTGGTCATGGAGCGGAGAATGATGCCATTGTCACCCTTGGCAATCCATTGCTTGGCCGATGCTTCTTCGCAGAAATCCATGAAGGCTTCATCAAGCACCAGGAACGTACCGGCGGCAATACAGAGGGAATAGATTTTTTCAACCACCGCCTGGGGGTAGAGCGTACCATTGGGATTGCCCGGATTGCAGAGGTAGAGTGCGTCGACCCCTTCTGCCAGAGCGTGTTCCAGTGCCGTCAGATCAATGGCAAAGTTGTTTTCCGGCGAGAGAATGAAGTGTTTGGTTTCCCAGTGGTGCTGACTCAAGGCGCGCACATATTCGCTGAAAGAGGGGGAAATGATCAGCGCCCGGTTTCCCGGCAGCATGGCGGGGAGGTGGTACATGATCTCGGTGGAACCGTTGGCAATCAGCAGGGAGCTGACCGGAATCTTGTGATACCCCGCCAGGGCATGCTTCAGTTCCCGGTGGCTGCAGTCCGGATAGTGGGTCAGGTTGTCCAGGTTGCAGATCAGCGCCTTGCGGGCCATGGATGAGATGCCGAGCGGATTGATGCTGGCCGAAAAGTCGGCAATTTCGTTCGGTGCACAGCCGAGTTGGCGCGCATAATCAAATACATTACCACCATGATCATATCTGTGGGACATAGGTACCTTTCACACCATAGGCACAGGCAATGCAAAGTGCCGTCATCAGCAGGGTCGTTGTATACATTAAAATAATCATACTACGGTAAGCCCGTTCGTCAAGTGGATGTTCCGGGACGCCGATATATTCCTTCCATGAGGGGACGCCGCCGTAGCTGGCCGTGCCACCGAGCCGTACCCCCAGTGCGCCGGCTGCGGCTGCTTCCGGGTGTCCACTGTTGGGGGAAGGGTGCTTATGGCGGTCGCGCCGGAAGACTGCCAGGGCATCGCGCCAGGAAAGTCCGGCCAGAGGCGCCGATGCAATCATGATCACTGCGGTCAGGCGGGCCGGTATGAAATTGAGCAGGTCGTCCATGCGTGCCGATGCCCAGCCGAAATGGAGGTAACGTGCATTCTTGTAACCGACCATGGAATCAAGGGTATTGACCGCTTTGTACAGCATGGCCGCCACCGGCCCCCCCACGGTCAACCAGAACAGGGGGGCAATAATGCCGTCGGAGCTGTTTTCGGCCACGGTTTCCACCAGTGCCCGCCAGATTTCCGGTTCATCAAGCTGCTCCGTATCCCGGCCGACAATGTAGGAAAGTTGTTGGCGGGCCGTCCCAATGTCCCCCTTCTGCAATGCCTGGGCAACCAGCCGGGATTCCGTGTGCAGAGAGCGGGCGGCCAGGCAGGTGGAGGAAAGCAGAATCGCGACCAAAATTCCCAGCAGTGGCGCCAGGGCGGCGCCCCCTCGCAGCACTCCCCAACTCCCCATACCGGTGACCAGGGTTGTGATCAACAACAGCAGAATTCCGCCGATCCGTTCGTTGCTGACAGCGGCGCGGAGTTTTGTTTCCAGCCAGGAAATGAGCCGCCCGATAAAAATTACCGGATGGGGGAGCCAGCGCGGGTCCCCCCAGATCAGGTCAAGTATAACCGCCAGGGCCAGGATGCCCGGATCAGCAGGGCTCACGATTCCAGGCCGCACAAGCGATAGAGCAGGTCAAGGTCAAGGTGCTGTTGCAGATGTTCCGCCAGCAGATCAAAGGGGTCATGGTCGGGCTTTTTGGCGCTGCCGCGGCGGAGCGGCATCCCTTTTTCGCTGCGGATCCGGTTGAGGTACATCTCCCGAAAGCGGGGATTGTCAAACAGGCCGTGCAGATAGGTGCCGAACACCCGTCCCCCCAGTGCCACCGAGCCATCCTCCACCGTTACGGAGGTTTCACCGCGTCTGAAGATACGGGCAAACGGACGTGAAGGGCCGGTGTGGACCGTTTTCCCCATGTGGATTTCATAGCCGGTCAGGATGCCGTTGCATTCAGGTAGTATGGCTTGCCCGGCATCTTCCAGGTATGCCAGCGCCTGATGGGTTTCCTTTTCCGCCAGCAGTTCCGTTTCAACTGCCAACAGCCCGAGACCGATCGCTTCACGTATTTCCGATTCCACTCCGTGGGGATCGAGCACCCGGTCCCCCAGCATCTGGTAACCGCCGCAGATGCCGATGATGTGTCCCCGAAAACTCTTGACTGCGTCGTAAATACCGCGCTCCATCAGGAAGTAGAGGTCAGCCACCGTCGATTTGCTCCCCGGAATAATCAGCAGATCGAGCTTGTCAACCTGCTCCGGCGCCTCCACATAGGAAAGGAGAACATCCGGTTCGTGTTCCAGGGAATCAAAGTCTGAAAAATTGGAAATGCGGGGAAGTCTCAGGATGCCGATGTGTATTTTTTTATGTCCCGCCGAGATATTGACCACTTTGGATCGATTTCCCAGTACCACGCTGTCCTCGGCCGGTAGCGCCAGATCCGGGAGCCAGGGAACCACGCCGAGCACCGGGATGCCGGTTTTACTGCTGATATACTCGATGCCGGAATCAAGGATCGATCGATCGCCCCGGAACTTGTTGATGATGATCCCTTTGATATAGCTCCGCTCCAACGGTTCCAGCAGTTCTATGGTGCCGACAATCTGGGCAAACACTCCGCCGCGATCAATATCCGCCACCAGGATTACCGGGCAGCGGGCCATCATCGCTATCTTCAGGTTGGCGATATCGTGCTGTTTCAGGTTGATCTCGGAAATACTGCCAGCCCCTTCGATGACGATAAATTCGTAGCTGCTCCGCAAACGATCGAAGCTTTCCCACACTTTCTCAAATGCTTGCGGCTTATAGGCATCATACTCCCTTACCTGCATAGTGCCGACCGGTCTCCCCTGAATGATCACCTGGCTGCCGGTGTCGGAGTTCGGTTTGAGCAACACCGGATTCATGTCGGTGTGGGGATTGATATCGCAGGCCTGAGCCTGTACTGCCTGGGCCCGGCCGATTTCCCCCCCCTCCGGGGTGACGTAGGAGTTGAGCGACATGTTCTGGGATTTGAACGGGGCAACCGAAAGCCCGTGTTTGAGCAGCAGGCGGCAGATTCCGGCTGTCAGAACCGATTTTCCCACATCCGAAGCGGTACCGCAGAGCATGATCGCCGAGGAATCTTCCAGCGGACCCTCCGGCTGTAGCCGCTCCGGCTGCGTACCTTTGAGTTCTTTTTTGGCCGCATAACCGCGGGGGGTTACCATCCGTCCGGCGCGATCAATGAAGCTGCTGGCGTTACCGATGATCACCACCGTTGACATATCAACCTCGTGGTTCAGCAACTCTCCCAGGGTTGAGACGGTTACCTGTTCTTCTTCGCGGCAGGCGTGACGCACAATCCCGACCGGTGTGCCGGCCGGACGGGAGAGGAGAATAATCCGGCGCGCTTCCTCCAGTTGCATGATCCGCTTCTTGCTGCGCGGATTAAACAGGGCAATGACAAAGTCTGCCTCGGCGGCCGCCTGGAGGCGGGTTTTTATCAGCTCCCACGGGGTCAGCAAGTCGGAGAGGGAGATAACGGCAAAATCGTGCATCAGGGGAGCCCCCAGGCGGGAGGCTGCGGCCTGGACTGCCGAGATTCCCGGAATGACGACAACGTGCGGTTGCTGTTCCGGAGGTGTGGCAGTGTCATATTCCATTAATTCATATACCAGTCCGGCCATACCATAAATACCGGCATCACCTCCTGAAACCAGCGCCACCGTTTCGCCGGCTGAAGCAGCGGCCAGTGCAGCCCGACAGCGGTCAATCTCCTGCATCATACCGGTGGAAAGCACCTTCTGGTCGTTAATCAATTCACGTATTTGCTCAATATAGGCGTCATAGCCGATAATGGTTGTGGCTGATGCAAGCGCCTGGCGCGCCGCTTCCGTCACGTGGGCAACGTCACCGGGGCCGGAGCCGATAATGTAGAGGATTGACATGCGTGGTATCCTTGAAATTCTGATAGTTGTGTGAAACGGTCGGGATTATTGCACGGCAGATGGAGCGGATGCAAGCAGGAAGGGATGAATACGAAAAGCAAAAGGCCATCTTTCCGAAGAAATATGGCCTTTTTGAAATTTGGCGTCCCCTACCGGATTTGAACCGGTGTCGCCGCCGTGAAAGGGCGGTGTCCTGGGCCGGGCTAGACGAAGGGGACGTAAGAAATTGTTACCCGCTCAAGAGACTGATACTTTTAAAGCAATTCGCCGAGATTGTCAATATATTCTGGCTCTCTTTTTTGATTATTCCTGAACATGTCCCCAAAATAGAACAATAGAGAACAAATATGCAATTGACAGCTGGCATAATAAAAAAACCACTTTCAATGCGAAAGTGGTTTTTTGTATTTGGCGTCCCCTACCGGATTTGAACCGGTGTCGCCGCCGTGAAAGGGCGGTGTCCTGGGCCGGGCTAGACGAAGGGGACGTAAGTAAGTGCTACCCGCTCAAGAGACTTGTACTTTTATAGTAATCTGATGGAGCTGTCAATATTTTTTTTACATCATGCAAAATTATTTGTCCTGAGCGGGTCTCTTGCATTGACAACCGGCGGTGCTGGTTATTATATTCAACCGACAACAGTTGCAGAAAAGGAGGATTATTTCCACATGCCGATCTATGAATATGTTTGCTCCCAATGTAGTCACCAGTTTGAGCGCCGTCAAAAATTTTCTGACGAGCCGATTAAAACATGCCCCGAATGCGGCAGTTCCGTTGAGAAAATGATTTCCTCAACCGCGTTCAGCCTGAAAGGCGGCGGCTGGTTTAACAGCGGCTACTGCCCCAAAACCGAAGCACCCAAGCCAACAGCCTGCGCGGCTGGCGGGTGTGCCTGTAAAGAATAACAGAGCCCGAGGATGTTACCATGAAAATTAGAAAAGCGGTTTTTCCCGTTGCCGGGCTTGGCACCCGTTTCCTGCCGGCAACCAAGTCGTCTCCCAAAGAGATGCTCCCCCTGATTGATAAACCGCTGGTGCAGTACGTGGTGGAGGAGGCGGTGGCGTCCGGTATCGAACAGATACTGTTTGTCACCGGACGTAACAAGCGTTCCATTGAAGACCATTTTGATATCGCGGTGGAGCTGGAAGCGCATCTCTATGACAAGGGGAAAGCGCTGGAGCTTTCCCATGTCCGTGAACTGGCTGAAATGGTCGACATCTTCTATGTTCGCCAGCGTCAGGCGCTTGGTTTGGGACATGCAATTCTGTGTGCCCGTGATTTTATCGGTGATGAACCGTTTGCGGTTTTGTTGGGGGATGACATTATTGACAGCGAAACTCCCTGTCTGAAGCAGTTGATGGAAACCTATCAGCGTCAGGGAGGTTCGGTGCTGGCACTGGAACAGGTGCCGATGGAATCGATCTCATCGTATGGCTGTGTGGCTGCCACCAAGTTGTCGGAACGCGATTTTCAGGTGACCGACATGGTGGAAAAACCAAAGCGGGAAGAAGCTCCCTCCGACATGGCGATTATCGGTCGTTATGTCCTGACACCCCGGATTTTTGCACTGCTGGAACAGCAGGAGCCGGGCAAGGGGGGGGAAATCCAGTTAACGGATGCTATCCTGAAATTGTCACACCAGGAAAAGGTTTATGGTTGTCTGTTTGAAGGACTGCGCCATGATTGTGGCGATAAACTCGGCTTCCTCAAGGCGACCGTCGATATGGCGCTCAAGCGGGATGAGTTTAAGGAAGACTTTGAGAAGTATCTGCGGCAGCGCCTGTCGTTCGACTGCTGCCGCTAAAGGAAGTATGCCCCAGGGAAATTGGTAGTGGAATTACATTTCAATTCCCACCCGCGCCGGTACACCAGCCCGGTAGTAATGTTTGATCTCTTTCATTTCCGTAACCAGATCGGCGGCATCAATCAGCCGCTGGTCTGCGTTGCGACCGGTCAGTACCAATTCGACCGCCTTCGGTTTCAGTGCCAGCAGTTCCAGCACCTGCTCCACATCGATCAAGCCAAAGCCGACCGCACCAAGTATTTCATCACAGATCAGCAGGTCAAACTCTCCTGAAACGAGCAGGGTACGGGCACGCCGCAGCGCATCCTGTGCCAGTTGACGATCTTCGGCACTATCCTTGGTATTGACCCAGCCGGGGCGGCCGGTTTGGATAATGGTGTAGAGCGGCGCCAGCTTTTCTGCCAACAGATGCTCACCGTAGGGACCGCCTCCCTTGATGAACTGAAACACACAGACCCGTAAACCGCGCCCAACCGCCCGCAATGCCAAACCAAGGGCAGCGGTGGTTTTACCTTTTCCGTTGCCGGTGTAGATCTGTATACAACCTTGTTCCAATCCCATCTTGTGCCTCCTGGTAATCAATACCTTCCAAGTATAATGTTGCTATCTGTCCGGAACTATATAACGTACACGTCAACGGAGCAACGAAAAACAGCGCGGTCTCCCGCGTTCAATGGAGCAGCGTCCTGTATGGTTGCGATGATCAAAGTGGAGTATGGTTAGATGTCTGTCTGGTGCAGTTGCTGATGGATGTTCGCAGCCAGGGCGCTCGAAATTCCCGCTACCGCTGCGATCTGTTCCGGCGATGCTTCCTGCAACTGCTTCAGACTGCCAAAATGCTGCAAGAGAGCAGAGCGGCGCTTTTTTCCAACACCGCTCAGGCGATCCAGGCCGGATGATATCTCATTGGTACTGCGCAGTTTGCGATGGTACTCAATCGCAAACCGGTGGGCTTCATCCCGCAAGGCGGCCAGTAGTAAGAGCGGGCGCGAATTTTGTCGCAGCACTACTGGATTTTTCCGGCCGGGAAGAAACACCCGTTCATCGCTTTTAGCTACTTCCGTCTGAGTCACGTCGTGAGCGACCCTGCTTTTAGCCAGGGAAACCAGATCAAACTGACCGGTCAAGCCGAGTTCCTCCACAATTTCTGCGGTGGCGGAAAGTTGCCCCAGTCCGCCATCCACCACCACCAGGTCCGGAAGCCCCTGGGTTGCAATGGCGTCCTCCCGAAAACGTCGCCCGAATATTTCCCGCAGCATGGCAAAATCATCCTGTCCCGTCACGGACTGGATACGGTAATGGCGATACCCTTGTTTATCCGGCGCGCCATCACTGAAAGCTACGCCACTGCCGACGGAATGGCGTCCCTGGATGGTGGAAATATCGTAACATTCCATGCGGCGGGGGAGGCGGGCCAGCTGCAGCTTTTGCTGCAGCTCCTGCATCACAGCCTCGGCAGATATTCTCTTCTGATCCCGCTCTTTCAGCGCCTGCTGTGCATTCTTCATCGCCAGAGCTACCAGCTCGCGTTTGACACCCCGCTGCGGTTGGTACATCGAGACCGCCTTCCCTCTGGTTTCCCGTAACAGTTCCCCCAATGCCTCCAGATCCTGGCACTCAATCGGCAACAGGATTTCATCGGGGATTGAATTTGCCTCGGCATAGTGTTGCCGCAGGAATGCTTCGATCCCTTCGGCATCATCCAGCTCCCAGGAAAGAGTGAAGAGGCGGCTGCCAGTCAGCGTGCCGGAGCGGATGTACAACAGCGCCAGCTCCAGCCGGTTCTGATCCCGGTAGTAACCCAACACGTCACTGTCGCCGCCACGGGTGACCACCTTCTGCTTCTCGACCGTAATTTCAACCGAGCGGAGCAGATTGCGCCAGCGGGCAGCCTCCTCGTAGTTCATCTGCTCCGATGCCTCCAGCATCCGTCGCTTGAACTCCGCCAGCAACTGGCGACCTTTCCCCTCCAGAAACAGCATCGCATCCGCCACCAGCCGGTTGTAATCTTCTACGCTAATCAGGCCGTGACAGGGGGCGCTGCATTGGCCGATCTGATGATAGAGGCAGGGGCGCTGGCGAGACTGGCAGGTCTTGAGCGGATAATGGCGCAGCGGGAAGATGCGGATCAGCTGGCGCAGTACGTCGCGGGCCGCTGAGGCCGAGGAATAGGGGCCGAAATAACGTGCTCCGTCACGGGGCGGTTTACGCACAATGGTAAAGCGGGGGAATTCTTCCCGTGGATCGATGCGCACCGAAAAGTAGGTTTTGTCATCCTTCAGGTCGAGGTTGTAGCGGGGGTGGTGCTGTTTGATGAGTGTGTTTTCCAACAGCAGCGCTTCTTTTTCGGTATCGGTGATGACCACCTCAAGGTCGGCCACCCGGGCCACCAGGAAGGCGACGTGGTAGCGGGAATCGCCACCGCGAAAGTAGCTCCGTACCCGTTGTCGCAAGTTGCGCGCCTTGCCGACATAGATAATGATCCCCTCGCTGTCCCGCATCAGGTAGACACCGGGAGAGTTCGGTAGTTGCTGTAGTTTGTCCTCAAGGCTCATGGCGGCATTCTAGCTGCTTGCCGTGCAAATGAAAAGTTCAATTGCAACCAGATCACTTCCTATGTCGCAGGATTGTGGCAGGGAACACAAAAAAGCGGGGCATGAAGCCCCGCTTATGATCTGGAACTACTTTCACCGCTTGCCAAGGGAATAAAAAAAAGGCACAATGCCGCCTGCATCAGCACACCTACCTACACAGGAGTCGCTACCAATGGCATTGCGCGTCTATAACACCATGACGGGAGAAAAAGAGAATTTTGTGCCGCTTCATCCCGGTAAAGCCGGGATGTATGTTTGCGGTGTCACGGTGTACGATTATTGCCACATCGGACATGCCCGGGCCAATGTGGTCTTTGATGTTATCTTCCGCTATCTGAAATACTCCGGCTATGATGTTACTTACGTGCGTAACTATACCGATATCGACGACAAGATCATCAACCGCGCCAATCAGGAAGGGGTTGATTACCGCACGATTGCCGACCGCTATATCCAGGCTTTTGATGAAGATATGGCCCGGCTCGGGCTGGCCCTGCCAACGGTGCAGCCCAAGGCAACCGATCATATCAGCGGTATTATTGCCATCATCGAAACCCTGATTGCCAAAGGGCACGCCTACGAATCGGATGGCGATGTCTATTTTGGCGTAGAATCGTTTCCAGGCTACCTGAAACTCTCCGGTCGCAATCTGGAAGAGATGCAGGCCGGGGCGCGGGTTGAGATCGGTGACAAGAAGCGACACCCGATGGACTTTGCGCTCTGGAAAAGTTCCAAGCCGGGAGAACCGTGGTGGCAATCACCCTGGGGGAATGGACGTCCCGGCTGGCATATTGAATGTTCTGCCATGAGCATGGAATTTCTTGGCAAGACCTTTGATTTTCATGGCGGCGGCAAAGACCTGGTCTTCCCTCACCACGAAAATGAGATTGCCCAGTCGGAAGGGGCCAACGGCTGCCAATTCGTGCGTTATTGGCTGCACAACGGGTTCGTCAATATCAATAGTGAAAAAATGAGTAAATCGCTCGGTAATTTCTTCACCATTCGCACGGTATTGGAAAACTACCATCCGGAAACGCTCCGCTTTTTCATCCTGTCGGCCCATTATCGCTCGCCGATTGACTTCAGCGACCAGAACCTGGATGAAGCCCAGACAGCTCTGGAACGATTGTATCTCTGTCTCGCCAACATCGATGCGGTGCTGAACAGCTCGTCTCAAGATGCTGATCTGCCGGCCTGCGAAAGCTTGTCGTCGGTCGGGGTGGAGCTGCAGGAGAAGAGCGAACAGTTCATCTCCCGTTTTGTGGATGCCATGGACGATGATTTCAATACCGCCCAGGCGTTGGGGGTGCTGTTTGAGACGGTGCGCGCCAGCAATCGTTTCCTGGCGGAAACCGGCGTGATTACTCCGCTCGGTCTGTCGCTGCTGGCCCGTGTACGCCACCTGTTTGATGAAGCCGGAACGGTGCTGGGGCTGTTCAGTACACCGGCTGCGCAATGGCTTGCTGACATCAAGCAGGCCAAAGCCGGTTCGGTCGATCTCTCCAACGCTGAAATCGAGGCATTGATTGCCGAACGGAGCGAAGCGCGGCGAGCCAAAAATTTCAAGCGTGGTGACGAAATTCGCGATCTCCTGCTGGAAAAAAGGATTCACCTGCTTGATTCGGCTAATGGTACCACCTGGCAGATAAAATAAATCACGAGCGATAGCGGAGAAGCCAATGGAGTGGGAGTGCTGTTGGAATAGAGCGGTTATTGCACCGGGAGAATGCCCCCATATTCAGGAAGATGATACGGAACTCCTGGTTGCCCATGAACGCCGTATCCTGGAAAAATGCTGTGATTGCGAGATGTTCCTGCGTGATCTCAAGCAGTTTGGCGAGAGCCAGCACCCGCTGGCAGCGGTTGTTACCCTGCTGCATGGCGACTACCAGCGCAAAAAAAACCAGATTCAATCCCTGGCCAGTTTTCTCGATACCCAAACACTTCAGGTTCGTTTTCTCCACGAACTCGGTTCCGTCCTGCAAAGTTCTGTTGACCTTGATGAAGTCCTCTCCGTTGCCTTGACTGCCATTACCGCCGGCAAGGGGTTTGGCATGAACCGGGCTTTCCTGTTGCTGCTCAATAAGGAACGCACGGTTCTGGTCGGCCATCTGGCGATCGGCCCGCGCCACATGGAAGAGGCGTGGCAGGTCTGGGAAGAGATTTCCTGCAACGACATGGATCTGAAAACCCTGGCCCATAATTTCCGTACCAACAAGTTGAGTGCCGAACGGGCCAAATTCCACGATATCCTTGAGCAGATGACGATTGAGGTTTCACGCACGGATCATATCCTGGTGAAAGCACTCTCCAGTAAACATACCATCCTGATTGAAAATGCCTTTCACCATCCCGACGTTGATCCTGGCTTTGCAGCGCTGCTCGGCATCGACACCTTTCTGCTGATGCCGCTGGTTTTTCACAACCGCCATATCGGCGTGATTATCGCCGACAACTGTATTACCCATCGCCCCATCACCCTCAATGATATGCGCTCTCTGGAAACATTCTCCTTTCCGGTGGCGTTTGCGATTGAGCGTGCTTCGTTGTACGACCGGTTACAGGTGGAATTGAGCCGGGTTACGGAGGCAAATACCAAGCTGCGCGAACAGCAGGAGTTGATCGTCCGGATGGAAAAAATGGCACTGGTGGGGCGGATCACCTCCAGTGTGGCCCACTCCATTCGCAATCCGCTGATGGTGATCGGCGGCTTTGCCCGCTCAATGTTGAAGAGCACGCCGGAGGTTGATCCCAAGCGCACCTACATCGAATCAATTGTGACTGAAACCGCCCAGATCGAAAGTGTCCTGGATGAAATTCTCAATTATTCCGACTCATTGTTTCCTGCCCGTGATTTCTGGGACATCAACCAGGTCGTGGAAAGCGCCATCCGGGATGTACAGGAGATGCTGTTACAAAAAAACGGGGTCTGTCTCTTCACACCGGAACCATCACTTCCGCTGGTATATGTGGATATCAAGCTGATTTCCTACTGTCTCCGTTCACTGATTATCAGCGATTGCGAAGGGAGAGAAAACGAAACGGTTACGATTGCCGCCCACCTGCGTGACAATTACATTCAGCTGACAATTGCAGATTCCGGAAGGGTCGTGACCCAGGAAGAGCTTGAGATGCTTCTGACCCCATTTTCCATGACCTATGATATGCGGGGGGGCCTGGGACTTTCCTTGTGCCGCTCCATGCTTGAACGGCAGGGAATTCCCCTGATAGTCGTTGCCCCGCCTGAAGGGGGGCTTACCTATACGATGACACTTCCCACCATTAAGGAGGAACAGCATGAAAAGACTACTGATAGTTGACGACGAAGCAAACATCCGATTGTTGTATGCCGACGAGTTGAAAGATGAAGGGTACGAGGTGGTGACCGCTGCCAATGTTGCCGAAGCGCTGCAGAAAATCCAGGAGGGAACCTTTGATCTGGCGGTGCTGGACATCAAGCTGAAGAATGAAAGCGGTATCGAACTGTTACAGCAACTGGTCAAGGAGCGCCATGACATGCCGACGATCCTCTGCTCGGCCTTTTCCTGCTACAAGGATGATTTCTCAGCCTGGCTGGCGGATGGCTATGTGGTCAAATCGGGTGACCTGACGGAGTTGAAACAGGAAATCGTGCGAGTGCTGGCGAAAAAAGGGAAATAAGCACCCAATGGCAATCGGCGCGGAAGGACGGTAGAGCTTGCCCGGACAGGTTGTAGATCGGCGGGGAAGTCAGAGTAACGGTGAATCGGTTGTCCACGCTGCAGTCTGACACCACAAGGAGGGTTTGACTATGAAAGCAGTCATTATGGCCGGCGGGTTTGGCACCCGCATCCAGCCGCTCACCAGCAGTCTGCCGAAACCGATGATACCGCTGTTCAACCGCCCGATCATGCTGCACATCGTCGAGTTGCTCAAAAAACATGATATCACCGACCTGGTGATGCTGCTCTATCACCAGCCGAGCGTGATCAAGAAATTCTTCCGCGATGGATCGGATTTTGGGGTCAAAATCACCTATGTTACGCCGTTGCAGGATATGGGAACCGCTGGTGCTGTCAAGGCGGCGGAGAAATATCTTGATGAGCGTTTTCTGGTGATCAGCGGTGACCTGCTGACCGATTTCAACCTGAAAAAGGTCATTGATTTTCATGACGATAACCGGGCCAGGGCGACCATCACCCTCACGTCGGTCAAGGATCCGCTCCAGTTTGGCGTGGTGATCACGGATAAACAGAAGCGGATCACCCAGTTTCTGGAAAAACCGGGCTGGGGTGAAGTGATCTCCGATACCATCAATACGGGTATCTATGTGCTGGAACCGGAAATTCTTTCCCTGATTCCGGATGGGGAAAATTTCGATTTTTCCCAGGATCTTTTTCCCCGCATGCTGGCGCAACAGGATCCCTTGTTCGGCTATATTGCCAAAGGGTACTGGCGTGATATCGGCAATACCGATTCCTACCGTGAAGCCTACGGTGATATTTTCAAGGGAAAGGTAAATCTCAAGATCGACGAGCCGAAGCAGGATTATGTCGGCAAGGATCTGAGGATCGGGGCGGATGTCAAGCTGGAACAGCCAACCACTCTGGAAGGGACGGTGGTGGTGGGGGATAACAGCCAGATTCTTGGTGATGTGCGGATCAAGGATTCGGTGATCGGCCGCAACTGTACCATTGAAAGCGGCGTCAAGCTCAATCGCTGCGTTATCTGGGACAATGCCTACATCAAGCGGGGCGCTAAAATAACCGATAGTGTCATCTGCTGCAATGTACGGATCGGGCAGGGGGCGATCCTGGAAGAAGGGGTGATCGTTGCCGACAACACCGCGGTCGGTGACGACGTGACCGTTAAGGCGGATGTGAAAATCTGGCCGCGCAAGATCATCGAAGCTGGCTCCACCGTCACCGCCAACATGATCTGGGGTGATAAATGGAAAAAATCGTTGTTCGAAGGGGCGATTATCCGCGGACTTTCCAATGTGGAGCTGACCCCCGAATTTGTCGCCAAGCTGGGGTGTGCCTATGGTACCACCCTTCCCAAGGGGAGCTACGTATTGGGGGGGCGTGACACCAATCTGGCGTCACGCATGCTCAAGCGCTGTTTTGTGGGGGGAATTCTCTCGGCCGGCGTCAATGTGCGCGACATGAAAATGACTTCGCTGCCGATGTTGCGTTACAAACTGAAAACCTTTGGCGAAGTTGGTGGCTTCCATTTTCGCCAGTCACCCGATGATCCGGCTGCCATGGAGCTGGTCTTTCTTGACGGTGATGGGCTTGATTTCTCCAGCGGCATGGCAAAAAATGCCGAGCGGATCTTTTACAAGGAAAATTTTCGCCGGGCTCACCACAGCGAGCCGGGCGCGATCAGTGATATCAACAACGTGGCTGATTTTTACCGGGAAGGGTTCCTGCGCGCCATTAACAAGGAGGTTGTCAAAAAAGCAGGGTGGACGGTGGTGGTCGATTTCAACTTTTCACCCGCCAGCCAGATGCTGCCGCAGATCCTCAACGAACTCGGTTGCAATGTAATCGCCCTGAATGCCTATACGGATGAGCGGCAGGGGACCCACACGGTCAAAAGCCGTGACGCTGCCCATGACCAGCTCTCCAAGATTGTCAGTTCACTCGGGGCGCAGGCCGGTTTCTGGCTTGATCCGAGCGCTGAAGCAATCACGCTGTTTGATGATACCGGCCGGATGCTGAGCGGAGTGGAGCTGATGACCGTAACCACGCAACTGGTACTGGCACGAGGGCAGCAGGGGGTGATCTCGATTCCGGTGCAAGCCCCGTCAACCATTGAAACCATGGTCGCCGAGAGCGGCTGCCAGGTTAATCGATCCAAAAGCTCCGATCGCGCCATGCTGGAAGCGGCCGGCTCGTCGGAAGTTCTGCTGGCAGCCACCGGTGACGGACGTTTCGTGTTCCCCCGCTTTCAGGTCGCCTTTGACGGCATGTATGCCATCGCCAAGCTGGTGGAGCTGGGCGCCAGTCGTGGCATCTCTTTTTCCCGTCTGGTTGCGGATACACCTCGGCAGGCCTATTTGCAGACCACCCTCCCGTGTGCCTGGGAAATGAAGGGGGGGATCATGCGCAAGATGAGTGAGGATAGTCTTGATAAGGAGGCGACCTTCATTGACGGCATCAAGGTCCATTTTAATCAGGATTGGGCGCTGGTCTTGCCGGATCAGTACCTCCCCTGCGTTCATATCTTCGCCGAAGCAAAAGAGCAGAAAATCGCCCAGAAGTTGCTGGCCGAGTATCAGAAAAAAGTTGAGGGATGGAAAAAAGAACTGGAATCAAGCGGCTCCTGAGCCACGTAAACTCCTTCCATAAGCCAGGGATACACGGACTTAGATCTCTCGTACGTTCCGAAAGGATACTCGTTTGGATAAAGTAACCATGATGATTACTGCCCGCAAGATGGTCAAGCAGGTGAACGATCTGCCAACCATCCCGGAAATAACGGCAAAAGTAGTCAGTTTGCTGGACGATCCGGGGAGTGAACCGGATCAGATTGCCGACCTGATCCTCTCCGATCAGGTGCTGGCGGCGCGGGTGATCCGTATGGTCAATTCGCCGCTCTACGGACATAACACCGAAATCGCGTCGGTCAAGCGGGGGCTGTTGTACATCGGCTTCAGCAAGGTGCGGGAAATGATCCTGACCAATTCGTTTGTCGATGCCTTCAAGAATCACCAATCCTCCTTTGATATGAAAACCTTCTGGCTGCACTCGTTCAGTGTGGGCGCCATCTCCCAACGGATTGCCGAACGGATCGGCTATCCCGATATTGAAAAGGCGTATATGGTCGGCATTATTCATGACATCGGTAAAGTGTTTCTGGGGCACTACTTCCGTGACCAGTATGCCGAAATGCTGACCATGATCAGCGGACAGCCGTATACCGTCCATGAAGCCGAGATGGAAGTGTTCAGCACCAGCCATTGCGAAGTCGGGCTCTGTCTGGGGCAACGCTGGGATTTCCCCGTGGCCTATTGTGACAGCATCTCCTATCACCATGACTCACAGCAGGCAACGGTTGATCCGTTGTTGACCTCTATCATCAGTCTGGCTGATTTCTTCAGTACATCCTCACCGGTGGCAGGAACCAGTCAGGCGATGATTCCCGGCCGCTCCGAAGAAAATGCCTGGCGGGTGCTGCGCCAGCTGGCGGTCAAGCCGGTGCCCGAGACGATGGAAAGCTTCATGGGGGCGTTGGGAGTTGATGGTGCTGCGGCCACGCTGGCCGAAAATGTTTTCAAGATCATGATTGAATCATGACGGAAGGAGAATTTGCCATGGGTAACGATCCCTCGCTCTCGTGCTCCAAATGTTCACAGGTCTGGCAGAATCGTGGCACCACCAATTGCTGGAGCAATGATCCGGCCACCGCTCCCCCCCGCCCCGGGAATTGTCCGTCGGACGTCTACGGTGATGTGGTGCGGCACGCCTTCGATGAATATCGTGGCGACAGCATCGATGCCCGGATTGCCCATGTTGCCGCCCAGGTGGAAGGACTCTGCTACCAGCCGGTTCCCGGCAGTGATGCGGTCAATGCCCGCTGGACGCGGGTGGAAGATACCATCGCTTTCGCCAAGTTGATGGGGTACCGGAAAATCGGCATTGCCACCTGTATCGGGATGCTGGAAGAAACCGAGCGCTTGTCGGCCATCCTGCGGGCCCAGGGATTTGATCCCCAGAGTGTCTGTTGCAAGGCGGGGAGCATTGACAAGCTTGAATTGGGATTGCAGGAAAGCGACAAGGTGCGTCCTGGATCCTTTGAACCGGCCTGTAATCCGATTGCCCAGGCTGAAATCTGTAACCGGCTGGAAACCGACATGAACATGATTGTCGGCTTGTGTGTCGGGCACGACATGTTGTTTAACAAACATTCCAAGGCGCCGGTAACCACCCTGGTGGTCAAGGACCGGGTCACCGGACATAACCCGGTGGCGGTGCTGTACGGGCAGAATTTCTATTACAAACGGCTGCAGAAACAGGAAATGGTTTTTTGACGGTTTAGGCAGGTTTTTATGGCTTTTGAAATATTTTGAAAAAATAACATATATGCAGCTTGATTTCATACTTTAAACCCACTGGTCTTTAACAAGATTCTAGTGGGTTTTTTAATTCTGGTCATACCCATGCCGTTGCTTCTATAGCAACCCGTACTTCGACTCGCCAGCCTGAATCGACTACTGCTGAGCGGCACAAAGCCCTTGGCTGGCTTTCCCCCATGCTCCTCATGCATGAAAAGAAACTTTACATGTGAATTTTTATATCGATGGCAATATATTGAAAATATTGAATAAAGTGTGAAATGTAAAGTTTCTTTTCAGTCGTTTTTCTGTTGAATCTCCCGTGTTGGTGCTGTAGACAGATGGAATCAAAATGTTGAAATGTTAAAAAACAGCTCGGGTATTCTGTAAAACCGGGAAATATCCCTGATTTAGTCCAAGAATATCTTTCTGAATGGAGAACTGTATGATTGGAAACATCATAATCCTTGGAATAACAGTAAGTATAATCATGTATGCAAAGAAGGTTTTCTGGTCTGATTTGGCTAAAAAAACATTTTATTTTTGGTCGGCCATAGTGCTCTTGTTCTTTCTAGTAATATCTGTAGTTCAACCCAATATTGAATTAATTAAATCACCATTTACAAAGGAAATAAATGGCAAGGTGGTAGATGCAATATCGAACAAACCCATTTCTGGAGCAACTGTAATAATCGACTGGTATTACTATTATGGAGAGTTTCCAATGCACAGTAGTGCGAGCTCTACAAAACAACTGATTATTACAACAGATGCAAGTGGCGAATTTAAGGTATCTAGACGATTAAAAACGTTAGCATTCAATATGTTTCCTCTTTATACAAGAGGATTGGGGAATGTTAACGCTGTGGTGTTTCATCATGATTATAAGTATATGTCTGAAACGGAAATAACCGACAAAATGATGTTGGTTAAAAAATCCCGTTACTCAAATATTGATGAACGGGTTGAAGATTATGGAAACTTAATTGTACTGGCAGATTCAAAGGCCAGAAAAGGGCAAAGTAAAGCAGCTGAAGCTATTAGAACAGTAGCAGCGCAACTCGATAAAATTATAAAAATGCATTTTGGATATAAGGAGAGGTGACAATGAGACTTTACATAGTGATAAAGGCAATTATTGTAGGCATTCTCTTTGCCACTACTGCCATAGCATATAATACTGAAGAAAGTGTAGCTCTTGATCAGAATGGAAATGAATTAAAAGGCGGTCACGAAAAAATGGCCGATTGGTCATTCAGGTTGAATGGAGTTCCACTTTCAATAAATACTCAAGCGATAAGATTGGGCACACGCGATGAAGATAGTGGGAACAATCCTCTGCGCCATTTTTATAATCCATCTACAGGAAAAGGGCTGCCAGGCTTTCATAATGCAAAGGAACGAGCTGTTGGTATTTACGACAGTGCTGTAAAGACATATAGAAATGGTGGGACTTCTGCTTATTACCAGCTTGGGCATGCCTTGCACTTATTGCAAGACATGACTGCGCCGGCGCATGCAAACTCCGCTACACATTTATGGCAAAGTACTATTGGAAAAACCGGTTATGAGTGGTGGATTACCAAAAATTGGGATGGCAAAATAAGACCTTTCTTGCAATACCTGCAAAATGGACGGTGGCTTGATCCAATAGTTGCTGGTGATATGGCAGGATATATGGAAATTATGGCAACCCAAACTCATTAAGGAGGCTTTGCTTTTGATGATGATTTTGCCCACACCATACCACTTGAAAACACAGGGAATTTTAACAGAAGTATTGTAGGCGATTCGGATTCAGAAGGAATGTCGATGTTCCTTGTTCCAGCAGCCGTCAAAGTGGGGGCCGGGCTCCTAAAAACTTTTTGCCGAGACATAAATTGTGGAGGCCCCGCACCTCCTGCTTCCAGCGGCACTCACCCCGGAGGCGACCACCCCGATGACAACTTCGACGTTTCATCACGAATGATTGAACTGGAAGAGTTGGACGTCACCAAGCAGGGTTGGAAAGACCTCTATGGAAGAACAGGTATCAAAAAAGGCTACAACGGCCTATTTCTGGAAAAAATTGTTACTGAAGCCTACGCCAAGTTGGCGGCTACGACCACCGAGGCAGACTACAATACGGAAGCCCGGCAATTTGGCCTTGTTCTCGATAAAGCCCAGACGGAAGCTAAACATTCCTTTGAAGAGACTTACTATGCTTCCGCCGACATAGCTGTGCTCTCCGATGGTTTTGTTGATAACGCCGCCGAACTACTACTGAAAAAGCTGAAAGTACCAATCCGCGAGGTAAAAGAAACCTTCAGCCCTGCCGCTCTCATCAAGAACCAGCCGGTGTTGCTGCTCCCCTCAGGATCGCTCGGCGGCTTTCAAAACTCCACCCATTTCAAAGCCACTCTGGACGAATACGTCAAGAATGGCGGCACGATCATCGTCTTCGCTCAGGCCAACGGCTATGACTACGCCAGCCTGCCGACCCCGGACGGCACACCAATAACCGCCTACGGCTGGGATGAAGACCAGAACTGCTTTGCTGACGCTGTTGCAATTGAAACCTGGCACCAGATGCTCTCCGGGCAAAACAGAGCCACCCCCACGGTCAATGTGGACGGCTACTTCATGAACTATCCGCAGAACAGCACCGTCCTGCTCAAACGCACCGCCAACGGCCAACCGGCCATGATCATGTACGAACATGGCGCAGGGCGCGTGATCGCCACTACGATGTATTCCGACTGGGCCTACGGCCATGGCCAGGCATCCGCCGAGGAAATTGCTCTGGTGCGGGACATGCTGGCTTGGGCCAAGAAACCGGCGCAATTGCCGGAGTTCAAGGCAGGTGAACAGGTAAACCTGACCATGAACATCAGCAACTCTACCAACAGCGACGCCACTCAGGTCAAAATCATGATTCAATCTCCCGACCGATCACGGACAGTCTATGGACAGATTTACAACCAGCCGGTTGCAGCCGGACAATCTGCCCCGCTTAGCATTTATGCCGCCAGCGGCTCATCATCGGATCTGGGCATCTATCATGCGGACTATCAGTTGCTGGACGCAGCCGGAAACATCATCCAACCCCAGGCTGAAACCGACTCGGGTCGCTTTGCCGTTATCAACCCGCCGCAGCTGCAGACCCCGACCACTGGCATTCGCATGTCGATTACTTCCCCCACCCAGCAGGTGTTTTTTAACGAGCCGTTCACCTACACCTTCCACATATTCAACGACACCGCCACCACCCGCAATCTGACTCTGAAAAGCTGGCTGCCGCATACCAACCGGTGGCACGAATGGACGGTGGCCGCAAACCCCAACAGCGAAACACAAATCACCGGTTCCGACCTGTTTATCGATACCCGCTGGATGTTCGAGACGTTGAGGGCGTATCTGTACGACGAAAACGGCGCGCAGATCGGCAGTTATATGCTGAGCTTCAAGGGGCTGTATCCGAAGGTAGATGTCACTACAACCACTGGCAAGGTGATGTACGGCAGAGGCGAAACCGTAAGCCTCGCCGTAAATCTCAAGAACACCCAGAACGCTGCGAGCGCCGTAAAGCTCCACGTCACGGTCACCGATCCGTCGTACAGCATCGTGTTCAGCAACGTGGCGGATATCTCCATCCCGGCGAGCGGCACGAGCGTCCAGCCATATTCTTTCCCTCTGCTTGCAAACGCGCAGGGCGGCTTTTACACCATTTCCGCCGAGGTTTTTGACAGCTCCGACAACAAGGTCGGCGGTGATTCGGCGTCTATTGAAATACCCTTGAGCCAGATATCCGTAACCCACACACTACCCCCTGCCTTTGTCGTCGGCTCAAATATGATGTCCTTCAACCTCGCGAATAACGGCAAGGTGGCAGTTAACTCCGGAAACCTCGAATACACCCTGAAAGACCCGGACGGCGTGATTTTGAACAACGACTCACTCCCTTTTAATCTCGCGTTGGCGCAAAGTAAAACCATTGATATTCCCATCAGCCTCCCCGCACTCAAGTTCGGCGCCTACACCCTTTCCTATTCCGAGAGCGACGAGACCAAGGCCGGAAAGAGCACGACCATCACCCTGGCCAACAGCGTCAACATCGTCGCCTCATTCGACAAACCCTCATACCGTGTCAGGGAGACGGGCAACTTGACGCTCACCCTTACGAACAGCGGCAGGTTCAACTTGGACAATGTCAGCGTTACCGTATCCGTGCCGGATGCGGGATATACGGACACAAAGAGCATGAACATCGGCCAGGGACAAGCTCTGTCCTTGCAATATGCAATACAACTCCCGGAAACCATCGCGGCGGGTCAGCACGCGGCAAGCGTCATAGTCACGCTGCCGGGCGGTTCCCTGGTTTCCAAGAACGTCACCTTCACGGTTCCCCAATCCGCATTGGCTTTATCCCTCAATCAGTCCGCCTCTGTTGCCGGAACCACAATAAACCCGGTGATCGCTAACAACGGCGGAGTGGATACCCAGGTGCAATACCGGATGACACTCTACGACGCAAAGTCAGCCCAGATTGCCGACAAGAGTTTTACTGAAATTGTACCGGCAAATGGTGCGTTTACCCTCAATCTGCCGGTGCCTGCCGGCGCTATGGACGGTGGCTATACGCTAGTGACGGCTTACAGTGACCAGAAAACCGGGCGAGCCGAGATCGTACAGAAGCCCCTGACGATAACAGGCGTCAAGGCGGCGTTGACATTGCAAACCGCCAAACCGGCGTATCTGTCCACCGAAGGCATCACTGCCTTGAGCAACGTTATCAACAGCGGCACCCTGTTGCAAGGCAGCAACCTACATTTGCTGGTTGCTACCGCTGTTGGAAGTCAGAAACAAAAGACTTGGACGAGTCAATTTGATTTCCAGCAAGGGGTACGGGATGGGGTGGATACTTACGGGGTGAATGATTGGATTATTCCGGATGATGATTTTGATGGAACGACAATTGATACGAGCAAATGGTCGCCTTTTGGGAACGTGAGCATAAAATCGGGCAAATTTTTCGTAGACAGCTCCAACGTGTTATCAGGAATGACCGGCAAGTGGTACATTGATGGTGATTTTGATATAGAGGTAGATTTCAGTAATAACAAAAGCTTTAACATAAAGGGTGCCCAATTGGTCCTGAGCGGGGTAACTTTCAGCGGTTGGATTTTTATACAGAATAATCCTGCTCAGGGCTATCAAAGTGCCATTAACATAGGTGGCCAAGATGTGGTGCAAAGGGCTACGGGGGGAGGCCTAGTTGCAAACGGAAGTTTCAGGATTCAGCGTACCGGTAGTACCATTGCAACTTTCTATAAAAATGGCTCCACCTGGGTTGAGATGCTGAAAGGAACCTATCCGGAACTATCATCTATACTTCATGTAAGCCCTTATTTATGGAGTGGATTCCCCTCTCCGAATACCACGGTTGAATTTGATAACTTTACGGTTAAGGGAAGAATCAAGACTGAGAGCCAGACCGTTGATTCAATACGGCTGTTGCCCTTGCACGACAACTTCGATGATGGTAGCTTGAACAGCGATCGCTGGTCAGTTCGTAGTACAGGAAGCGTTGCAACTAACGAATTAGGCGGCAACCTTGTCACCAAGCTTACCCTGGATGGAGTTCAGTCGTATTCAAACGTGGCGAGCCGTTTCCCCCTGGAAGGTGACTTTGACATCTCAATCGACTGGAAAGCACCTGTCGCGCCCGCTACCGGAGATTGGGGCTCAATTTTCCAGCTCAACGAGTTGGATCAGAATATCGCGCCGGATAACACCCTGACCGGAAACGCACTACAGATAAAAAGAGCCTACATAAACGGACTCGGCCATGTCTACCAGGCCGGCCATTACAATGGCACTACCTGGGATTCATTGAGCAGCCCGGTCTCCACAACTGACATATCCGGGAGGTTTCGCGTACAAAAAACCGGTTCGCTCGTCACTGTCTGGTACTGGAACAGCAGCCTTAAACGCTGGGAATGGAACAACGACACGGCGGGGTATACCTGGAGCAGTGCCTGGACCACGCCATCCTTTGTCCAGTTTGGGACAGCGAATAACGCTCCCGGCAACCCGGCGGCTGAAACAAGCTGGAACAACTTCAAGGCTGGCAGCGGCGCTGCATATCTCGGTAAAGGGACAATCCGTCTGAAGCAGGACGCTGGGCAGACAAGCAACTGGCAGACTATTTCCTGGAATTCCACCGAACCGATCGGAACCTCCGTAAAGTTCCGTGCGCGCACAGCGGAAAACGAGGGCGACCTTGCCAATGCTCCCTGGGTTTACTACGTCACAAGCGGGTCTCTGATAACCAATCCGAAAGGGCGCTGGATAGAACTTGAAGCGACGCTGGCGACAATGAACACTTCCGTCACCCCTCTTCTTAATGACGTGACTGTCACTTACGGAAGCAGTCAGGGCGACATCCTCTGGCAGGCCGACGTTCCGCTCAATCTGGCGCAAGGGGCGGTTTCCGATTTCACCAACACTGTCGGCACACTGGGGAATGCAGGAAAATACTATCTCCAAGGGACTGTTACCTCCACCACGGGACAGGCTATTGCCACCTCAGAATCTGCGTTCTTCATAGCCCAAGGAAATACGGCCCTCAGCGTTTTGCCGGACAAGAGAGTCTACAGTCCTGGTGAAACGGTCACCATAACCGGCGAGGTAAGGAATCACGCCACCGTCGAGGCAGCGAACCTTTCTCTCCTTCTCAAGGGTAAACTTTCCGGCGGAACGGAGCAGCCCCTTGCCACCGAAACCTTCACCATCCCGTCTGGCGGTAGCCATTCATTTACTGTCACAACCACGGCAGGAACTAACGGGGTCGTAACACTTACCGGCGCGGTAACTCAGAATAGCTCCATTCTTGCGGAAATCACCGACCAGTACGAGGTTGCGGCGCCCAATGTGACGGCAACCCTTACAGCGCAGGACACAGCCAGTAACGACCCGTTCACCATGAACCTACAACTGGCCAACAGCGGCAAAACCGACGCAACTGTCACAGTCGCCAAATCGTTCCCTTCCTTACCCGAGACGGTGAGTGTGCCTGCCGGGCAGACTCGGCTCCTCCAATACTCACAGCAGATTAGCGCCGACACTGCTTACACATTTACCCTGACCGGTGACCTGACACAGGCCGTCTCTAAAACCGTGAAGTACGGCCTTGCGGGGAATATCACCATTACTCCACAAACCCTCTACTCCGAAGGAAAGGTCGCCATACCGGCAACTGTCACCAATGGCGGTTCGATGGACGGGCAATTTGGCGTCAACTACCAACTGACGCAGGCTGCCACTGTTTTGAATCAACAGGCCGCAACCTATTACATCACCAAGGGAGGCAATGCCGCCGACAACCTGAGTTACAACCTTACGGAAGGTTCCTACCAACTGACCGCCATCGGTCAATTGCCGGCTTTGGCCGCAACAACGAACTTTACCGTAAGAAAAGAGATCAAGGCTGATCTGACGCAGACCATCGGCACCCAGAGCGGAACAAGCCTCCCGGTCACCATCAAGATCACCAACCTTGGATTCAATGCTATCTCTGGAACTGTGCGTTTATCATTGCTCGACGCCCAGAGTAGTGCGGTCTGGAGCGCCAGCCAGGATGTCAGTCTGCCACAAGCCTTGGCCCCTGTCCCCCAAGCGCTGGCATTTATTATAAATCTCTCGGCTGTCAAACCGGGAAGTTACACGATCAAAGCCGAACTTCTCGACTCCGGCAATCGGCAGTTGGCAGCACAGGTGGCGCCGTTTACTCTTCTTGCGCCGATATTTGCCCTGACCCAGATTCCTCCCTACCAGACCTTTCAGCCGGGGGCAAGCGGCACGTTTACCTTTAAAATCAAAAACAGCGGCAACCGCGAAGGCGCCTGCACACTGGCGTTCAAGGCCGCTGACCTGTCAGACTCCAGCCGCACGGAATGGCTTAAACCGGGAGAAGAGAAGGAGTTGTCCTTTACGGAAACGCTTCCCGTTGACCTGGATGAGAAAGATTACAGCGCCGCCTATCGCCTGAGCGGCAATGGTATTACGGTGGCCGAAGATGTGGTGCGCTACCGTCTGGCCGGGATCAATCTGAACGTATCGGCCAGTCTTGACCGGCAACAGTACCGCCCCGGTGAAACCGCCACCTTCACCCTGACTGTCGATCAACCGGCGGGAACCGCGCCTCTGGAGATGTTTGTCCGAGTGCATTACAACAGCTACGATGAGAAACGCAGCTTTACCTTGTCCGGGTCTCAAACCCTGACGTTTAACGTGCCGCTTGCCGCCATTACCGGCGAGAAGCTTTTCTACGGCATCTATCACCAGTCGGGGCGTTCGATTCATCTCAATACAATGTATGTCAATGCCGCCAACGACCAGCTTGCCATCAGCAGCGACAAACAGGTGTACAACCCCGGCGAAACCGTGGCGGTCACCGTGCAGGGGAGCGTTGCCGGGGATTTGCTGCTAACCGGCCCCGGAGGTTTCAGCACCGCCATGACCTTTAGTGGCACGGCATCACGCGGTATTTTGCTCCCACCGGACATGACAGCCGGAACCTATATGATTACCGCTCAACTCAAAACTCAGAACTCTGAACTCATAACTACTTCTCACCCTATCGACGTGGCCGGACTCAAGATTACGCTGCGGGAGGCGCGCCTGGACAAGGCTGCCTACAGCGCAAGCGATACCATGAAACTGACCGTCACCATAGAGAGTAACCAGGACCTGTCGGCCATGTTGCGCACCTGGGTAGTCGATCCGACCGGAACCTATACCGAGGCAGGCAGCGGAGATATTGCGCTTGCCGCCACATCGCCTTTGATCTCAACTCTCAACTCGCACCTCGCAACTGCCTCCGCGGGTATCCACAAGCTGGTTTACGGCATCTATCGCGGCAACGACCTGATCGCTTCCGGGGCCAAGGCTTTTGATATCGGCGATGCGCTCGTGACGGCTGTTTCCACCGATAAGCGGGACTATACCGGGATCAACGAACCGGTGACGGTCAAGGTTGAGATGTTCGGTACGGCAACCGGTAAACTGGCTCTGCAACTGGATGGTACAACCGTTCAGACCGCATCCGTAACCTTGAACGGTTTCGGAAGCCAAGCAGCACCCCTTCAGCCTGGCACCGTTACACCGGGGCGCCACGTTGTTAAGGCGATCCTCTCTGCAGGTGGACTTATCTCAACACGCGAAACCGAGTTCGTCTATGGCACCACACTGCCAGACTTAACGACGCGTCTGACAGCTCAGCCGCCAAACGGCCAGGAACTGCTACTAACTGCTACGGTCACTAACCAGGGTAAGAGCGCTGCCGGTCAGAGTAGCCTGACGCTCTATGACGGCAATCCGTCAGCCGGTGGCACCGTTATCGCCGTGCTGCCGGTGCCGGCATTGGATGCCGGCGCGTCCACGTCGCAGTCATATCATTGGAACATCCTTGGCAAGGCTGGTGAACATCTGGTCTACGCAGTTGCCGATAGTAACAACACGATCGTTGAATTTGATGAGAGAAACAATATGTCGTTGTCATCCTTCACCCTCCCATCATTTGCCTTTTCCATTGCAACCGGCAAGACGGTTTATGCTGCCAACGAAGAGGCCGCGCTCTCCGTAACGCTGGCAAACCTGTCGGCAAGCAACGCCTATCCTGATGCGGCCGTGGAATTGAAATTGACTGATCCGGCTGGTGCGGTACAGAGCCTCGTGGTGAAGGCTTTGCCGCTGCAACCGGCTTATGCGACTGGTTTTGTCACCTCTTGGAACACCGGGAGCAGCATGCCGGGCGGATATACCCTGAAAGGGCGGCTATTGTCGGGAGCAACCGAGCTGGCGGCACAGGAAGTAGGATTCACGATTCAGCCGACCGTGGTAATTACGGGGAATTTTACACTATCGAAAAACGAGGTTCTGCCCGGTTCACCCCTGAGCATTGCAACATCGGTGCTCAATAGCGGGAATGTGGATGTGACAACTGGTGAAATCCTGGTAGAAATTGTTAATACGACAAATGGGGCGATATCCCAGTCCCAAACCTTGCCGATTGAGCATCTTGTTGTTCTGGGTAAGAGTCTGCTGACGGTGTCAGTTGATAAGGTAGATGTTCCGTCGGGAGAATATCTGTTGCGAGTAACTGCGTTGACTGGCGGATTAAGATTCGCTCTGGGCGAGCAGTTGCTCAAGGTTTTACCGCCGCTGGAGATTACCCACGGTTTCGATCTCGCTCCGCGCGTGCTGGTCCTCGCGGGTCGCGAAAAAGCCGATGCAAAGAGTTCTGATCCGGTTGAACTGCAGATCCGCCAAACATTGAGCGGAACAGGCATATTCTTCTCGATAGTCAACGATCCGGACGGGTTCCGGCGCGAGCTCCGCTCCGGGATGTACAACATGTTTATCCTGGCCGGTAGCCGGCCGCTCGTCGATCACCTGGACGACGAACTGGCGGAACGGGTATTTGCCGGCGACGGCCTGATCCTCTTCAGTTATGACAAGCTCGATGATCAGAAGATGCGTGAATTCACCGGAGTCAAGACCGAGGGGCGTCTCCCCGCCGCTCTTCGTCCGTTGACCATTCTGCCGGGGCCGATGACCAACGCCGGCAGTGATCAGGTTACAGGTACTCCGCTCAAGCTGCGCCTGCTGTCGGCAACAGCACAAGCGGCGGTAACCGTAGGCGACAAAGGGAATGACTATCCCTTTGTCGTCATCAATCCATACGGCACAGGCAGGGTGGCCATCTTTGCCTCGGATGCTTCCGCCGGACTTCTGCGGAATGCCGTTTCGTATGTCACGCCTCTTCAGGCCGAGCCTATTGCCGGTGTACCGCTCAATGCGGTGATCACCCTTAAGAGTTCCGGTGCGCCATTCGATCTGAGGGTAACCGAGAGTGTACCCATGGCCATGCCGATCCTGATGACCCGGCCACTGGGAACGATGGATCAGAACAGGATCACATGGCTGACCAGTCTGGCACAGGGCGCTACGGCGACGTTTGCCTATGCTGTCGGGCTGCCGGAGTCCGGCGGTTGGTTTGAGATGAACACGGAAATGTCGTTTGCAAAGGGTGGGGGGTATGAACTTTACAGGACCATGCCGCACACCGTGGGTACCGAAAGAAGCCTGGCCGACATCAGAATGGATGTTTTAAATCAGTTGCACAGTATCCCGGTTACAGGAAAGGATGCGGACGCACTTGACCATATTATTGGAAAATACGGGACATTCCTTGCGATGCCGGACTATTCCGCGCAACAGCTCGACAGGGTGATCGGCCAGCTCCTTGCGGTGGTTGATGAGCTTCGTGGTTTATCGGCGGATACGGCGGCGGTCAGGCAGGATCTTGATCGGTTGCTCAAGGTTTACGGCGTGAAGTGGAGGGCTTATAGCGGAATGATGTAGTGCGTACAACGTTATATGGGAAAAAAGAGGGGCTGCCGCTGGCGGTCCCTCTTCATTTGACGTGATCATCGGTTTCAGCTTTTACAAGACCGTGGATGCGAGCGATAACAGCAAAAGCTGAGATTTGAAATCTGCAGGGGATACTTGTTGCGTATAAAAAATGATTGCTGTAATCTTCCGTCACAATAAATTTTCTGCTGGTACCCGCACTGCATCTTTAAAACAATTCTCCAGACATTTCAGCTAGGTACAACTGTCGTGCCCTTTGCTGCAGAAACAGCGGCTATGCCGGAATACTATGGATGACGAAGGGATTTGACCAATGATTATTGTAACCGGCGGCGCCGGACTGATCGGCAGCGCCATTGTTGCCAACCTGAACAGCCTGGGAAGGGACGATATCCTGATTGTGGACCATCTGGGGCTCAGCGATAAATGGCGTAATCTGTCGCCACTCCGCTTTTGTGATTACCTGGAAAAAGATAAATTTGAACAGTTGCTGGATCGGGGGGAGCTGGGCAATCGGCTGGCAGGAGGGAAACTGGAGGCGGTATTTCATCTCGGCGCCTGTTCCGCCACCACCGAACCGGATGCCACCTATCTGGTCAACAACAATTTTGAATACAGCCGCAAGCTGGCCCTGGCTGCCCTGGCGTGCGATGCCCGTTTCATCTATGCTTCCAGTGCCGCTACCTACGGCAACGGGGAACACGGGTTCGTGGATGATGAAAGCATGCTGCCGTTACTCCGGCCGATGAACATGTACGGTTATTCCAAACAGCTGTTTGACCTGTGGGCGCAACGTCACGGCTTGCTCAACCGGATGGTGGGGATCAAATACTTCAATGTCTACGGCCCCAATGAACAGCACAAAGGTGATATGCGTTCCCTGGTGCTGAAGGCGTATCAGCAGATTCTTGAAACCGGGGTCTTGCGACTTTTCAAGTCGCATCGTCCCGAATATGCCGATGGTGAACAGCTGCGCGATTTCATCTATGTCAAGGATGCGGCGGCCATGACGGTGCATTTTCTGAACAACGAGCAGGCTAATGGAATCTTCAATGTGGGAGGGGGGACCACCGTCAGCTGGAATCGCCTGGCGCAGGCGGTCTTCAATGCCATGGGGCGTCCGGTCAGGATCGACTACATCGATATGCCGGAATCAATCCGCGCCACCTACCAGTATCTCACCTGTGCCGATACGGCCAAGATCCTGGCAGCCGGATATACTGCGCCGGTCATGTCGGTGGAAGATGCCGTGTTCGATTATATCACCAGCTACCTGGTCCCCGGAAAACGCCTGGGAGACGGCGAGAACATCTGAAACGATCGTTGGGCCACAGAGACACAGAGGAAATCACAAAGTTTTTTAGAATTTTACCCGGAACCAATTGGTGAACACAATTAATCCAGTCTTGTTGCATAACTATTCATTTCTTATCTCTGTGGCTCTGTGTCTCCGTGGCAAATGTTTTTTATAGGTTTATCGCTCCCCCCACAACGCCTCTGACAGTCCGGAACGGCGTACTACCTTGCGCTTGACCGCTGCCGTGAACACCTCGCTGTTCCCCCACACCGTACACCCCGATACTGCCCGCGTGATGCCGGTATAGAGCAATTCCCGCGACAGGAGCGGAGTGTCCCGGTTGGGGAGCAGCATCAGCACCGTGTTGAATTCAGATCCCTGACTTTTGTGTATGGTCATGGCGTAGACGGTTTCATGGGGCGGTAAGCGCAGCGGTGAAACCTTGCGAACGCCACCATCAGCCAACGGGAAGTATACTTTGGGGGCCTGGTCTGCCTCCGGGTCAGGAAACACGATCCCCACATCGCCGTTGAAAAGTTTGCAGCTGTCGTCATTGGCGGTAATCATGACCGGTCGCCCGGTGTACCAACGCTGACGCGGGTCGATCACCCCTTGTTCGGCCAGAATCCGTTCCACCAGCAGGTTCAGCGCTTCGACACCGTAGGGACCCTGGCGTACGGCGCACAGCACCCGGAACTGGTCGAACTTTTCCAGCGCTTCCCGGGGAGTCGCGGCAGCCAGGTAGTGGCGATACCCCTCCACGATCCGGGGCGCCAATGCTTTTTTAAGATTGGCCGCTTCAGGTATGTCATGCCATGCGATCTGTGGCGAATCCTCTTCTTGGAGCAGCTGCAGCGCCTGTGAAGCACGACCGCCATTGATCGTCTCTGCCAGAGTGGCGAGACCGCTGGCGGAGCGGAAACGGTAGTTTTTCTTCAACACCACCAGGGTATCGGTCAGGAGTGAAGCCGCGGGCGTAGTACCAGCCGTTGGCAGTTGTGCGCCGGTCATGCCGGTCACCAGCTGCGAAAACCGTGGTGAAAATGGCACCTCTCTCCCATTGCCGCACAGATCCCCCAGCACCGCCCCCGCCTCAACCGATGCCAGCTGGTCCCGGTCTCCCAGCAGGATCAGACGTGCTTCTGGCTTGAGCGCCTGCACCAGTTTTGCCATCAACGGCAGATCAACCATGGAGGCTTCATCAATAATCACCACATCATGGGGGAGCGGGTTGTCGGCTGAGAAGCGGAACCTGACCGAGCCGTGGATAGAGCCGAGCAGGCGGTGAATCGTGGTGACTGCCGTGGGAATCTGCTCCCTGATCGCTGCCGGGGAGTCGAGCGAGTTCTTCATCCGGCTGATCGATTCCTTGAGCCGGGCAGCCGCCTTGCCGGTTGGCGCCGCCATGGCGATCCGTTGTGGTGTCTCCTGCTGTTGTTCCAGAAGCAAGGCCAGTATTTTCACCACCGTCGATGTTTTCCCGGTCCCCGGTCCGCCCGAGATGATGCAGAACCGTTTGAACAGTGCGGCCATGGCTGCCACCGCTTGCCAGTCACACTCCCGGTCGCTGGCAGGGAAGAGCCGCGCCAATCCTCCCCGTAGAATCTCCTGATCAACGCTCTGCGCCGATCCCGCTTTTTCCCGCACTCCCCGTACCAGTTCAGATTCGTAGTTCCAGTAGCGATGCAGGTAGAGCCGTGCTGCGCGGTCGAGCAGCAGGGGACGAAAATCTCCCGGTGCCCCCACCGCCGCCGCGCTTTTCAGCAGTGTGATCAGTTGTGGCAGGGGAGGGAGTTGATAGACCTTGTCCAACAGCAGGAGTTCCCGTCCGGCAATCTCCTCCAGGTTGAGGCAGATATGACCTTCCCCCACGGCATGGCTCACCAGTGCGGCGCAGCACCACAGCTCCGGGGAGTCGTAGTCCGATTCCCGGCAGATGAAGGTGGCGTAGTGCCGGTCAATGGAACGGAGTTCAAGCTTCATACGCCTCCCCTTCGGTTGCCAGCAGCAACCCGGTCAGCCTGGTTACCAGTTCTACCGGTGGCCGGTCACGGAAGATGCCGAACGGTTCCTGATTGCTGCGGTTCACCCCCCGCAGAAACAGGTAGTACACCCCGCCGAAATGGGTCTCATAGCGATACTCCGCCATCCGTAGCGATAAATAGCGGTTAAGCGCCACCGTATAGAGCAGGTACTGCAGAGGATAGAGATGGCGCAGCATCTCACGTTGCATCGCCGCTTGACCATACTCCTCCACCCGGTACCCCAGATGGTTCGATTTCCAGTCCAGCAGGTAAAAACGCCCACCCTGGCGGAATACCAGGTCCATGGAACCTTTCAACATCCCCCGCACCGGTTTGAACTGCAGCGCCGCCATCACCGCCTGCAGGTCGAGCGCCTGGTAGTCGTCGAGGTAGCCGTGCAGGGCGTGGTGGAACTGGTCTGACGAGATGAATTTCAGCGGAAAGAAGAAATCAAGTTCCGACAGCCATCCTCCGCTGGTGAGCGCTGACAGGGTAACCTGGCCGTCGGCGGAGGGGAGCGGGGTGGTGATCACATTGGTCACCATTTCACTGATACATGGTTGCCAGTCAGGGGCAAAGCCTTGCAGCTCCAGCTGCTTACTCACCAGTCCGTCGATATGCTCGTTGGTGGCGGCCGCAAAATCGAGCTGTTCAAAAATATCGTGCATGACGTTGCCGGCCCGTACTCCGCGGGGAAAGGTGAAAATGCTCTTTTCATCCCGCAGCTGTTCAGGTTCTGCTGGCAATTGCAGCTGGCCGGGCTGCAGCTGATCCCGATCCGGCAGTTCTGTTGTCGAAGATTCGTGGCAGGCCAGGGCAGTGAAGCTGGTGACCCGCCAGTCACCACGGATCGTTCCCTGGAAGATCCGCGGCCGGAAGGTTTCCTCCTGCTGTTGCTGCGGCTGCCAGATGACTGCTACGCTCTGATCGGGGAGCTGTGCCGCACTGATCGTTCCGCCGCTGGCGTCCGCCAGTTGCTGCAGCTGTGCCAACAGCTGCTCGCCGGAAAGCCCCAGATACTCCCGGGCCAGCAAGGGGAGCAGATCAGCGCTGTTGCGGGTGGCGGCGGAGGCGTGGAACAGATACGCCAGGGGAGATGTCTCGGGAGAACTCTTGTCCGATTTGCTGACCACCTTGCCGCCGTACAGGTAGCAACGGTACTTGGCGCGGGTGACCGCCACGTACAGCAGGCGCAGACTCTCGGCCAGCGCTTCCGTTTGGCCGCTGGCGCGGTGCTGTTCCAGTTCCGCGGAACCGAAATCCTTGACCATCCGGTTGTGGTCATGGAAGGTGACGATCTGATCGTTTCCCTGGATTCCCCCCCAGAGATAGGGGCAAAAAACCACCGGGTATTCCAGCCCTTTGCTGACATGGATCGTCAGGATCTTGACCGCTTTTTCATCGGTTTCCAGCCGGATCTCGTGTTCCTCGCTCTTATTCCGGCTGTCGCCCGATTCGCTGACCCGCTCGCTGAACCAGGTCACCAGACCTTCCATGCCGATCCCCCGTTCATGGGCCTTGCCGTGGAT
>Ga0209798_10000115_pt1 | contig 43244 bp, 37 predicted proteins | sample DOMMetBare3Fresh_FD_187475 | JGI IMG/M metagenome (GOLD analysis project Ga0209798, IMG submission 187475) | Wetland sediment microbial communities from St. Louis River estuary, USA, under dissolved organic matter induced mercury methylation -... | ecosystem: Environmental > Aquatic >...
CGATTTTGGCAAATTACCTGGTGCGTCCTTGAGCGTCATTTTTTCCGGCGTTGTCCCACCCGCAGTCAATGGCTTATTTGGACTTATCTGCTTGGAAAGCGTTTGCCGCTGATACCCCTCGGCTACTTTACCTGATTTTACTGTTTGATTTGCCTCTTCAACAATGCCGGTATCCAAGGAACCTGGCTTCTGATCCGGTTTCGACAGTGCGTTTTCAGATGCATCCCGGTCCAGTTCCATTTCCTCTTCTACATAATTTTCTGCTCCAGCTTCCAAGTCTGCTGACTGTGATTGTTTTACAGAGTCATTTTCAGTTTGTTCAGCATCCTCCATGGTCGTGCCATCGTTATGACCGGTTTTTGATTCTGTTCCCCCGGATTTAGATAAATTCTTCTGTTCATCCGTAGTTTGATCAGACTCTGCTGCAGGCTTTTCCAGAACTTGATCAATGCTGGCCGGTGCTTTATTTGCTCCTGCCCCATCTGATTGACCGGGTGGTGCTGGAATGGCCAATTCGCTGACAAGTTGTCCAGTATCATCAATCGGATCATCAAATAGCATTGGGATAAAAATGGCCGCCAGCGCAGTAATGACAGCTGCGCCAATCAACCGGTGTTTCAATTCTTGATTCATTTCGTCAACTCACCTTTTTCAAATTCAAACAGGCACTCAGATACTAAAAAGAAGGATCCAAAAACCAGTAGCAGATCACCCGCTTCCGACTGTTTATTGGCCGCGGCAAAGGCATCGGCAAATCCAGTAAAGCCAAAAAATGCCCTGCTCACCGGGCTTCGCGAAAAGATATCGCGCATAACGCTCTCACTGGCTGCACGGTAAGTAGTTAAAGGCGCAAAATACCAGTCATAGACTACCGGATTCATGATCTCAAGAACGCCGGCGATATCTTTGTCTTTCATCATCGAAAATATGGCATGAATACGTTTGCCGGAGAAATTTTTGTTAAGGTACTCAACAAGGGTTTTAACCGCCTGAAGATTATGCCCCACATCCAAAAGCACCGGGTGTTTACCTTCGATCAATTGAAATCGGCCCGATAAGCGAACGTTTTGCAACCCTTTGCGTATTGAGTTTTCAGTGACCGGCAAACGGTCTGACAACTTCATGACCGCTAGAATAGCCGACGACGCATTACGGTATTGATGCTCGCCTTTTAAAGCCGGTTCCGGCAATTGACCGATCCGGCACTCGCCAGAATACCAATCCCAAACCAATGACTGCTTGCTATAGCCAAAATCTTCGCCGATACAATACAGTTGGGCCTTTTTTTCAAGCGCAGTCTGAGCTAATGATTCCGGAGGTTCCGGATCGCCAATAATGGCCGGTATTGCTGCACGGAAAATGCCGGCTTTTTCAAGGCCTATGGCCTCTCGGGTATTGCCCAGCCACTCTACATGATCAATTCCGATAGCGGCTATCAGGGATACATCCGGATCAACAATATTAACCGCATCAAGCCGGCCACCAAGGCCAACCTCAAGTAATTGTATATCCAGATCCGCACGCCGGAATATGTCCAATGCAGCCAGGGTACCAAATTCAAAATAACTTAATGAAGTATTGTCGCGAACGGCTTCGATTCTTGCAAATGCGTCACAAATCAAATCATCAGATACCGATTCGCCATTTATCTTTATTCTTTCGTTATATCTTAATATATGCGGAGACGTATACGCACCGACTCGATAGCCTTGCTCTCGATATATTGCCTCAAGATAAGCAACACAGGAACCTTTTCCGTTGGTTCCTGCAACCGTAATCGTCAACGGTTTGATGCCATGCGGATTAAGCGCATCATAAACCCGCGCTACCCGATCAAGCTCCAGGTCTATTTTCAGGGGATGTAAACTTTCTTGCCAGTCCAGCCAACCCCTTAACGTATCAAAACGCATCATTTAACAAATAACCGGGAATTACACTCCATCGTCTGGATATAGTTCTGTAGTATCTTCGGTTTCAACATTAATTTCAACGGCATCTGTTTTCGGTATATCCAAAACAGGCTTACCACACCTTCCTGCTGATAAGATAGCCAAAATACTGGAAATTTTGGCACGCATTTCACGCCGATCTATAATCATATCGATTGCGCCATGCTCTTGGAGAAATTCGCTCCGTTGAAACCCTTCAGGCAGTTTTTCACGTACAGTCTGTTCTATGACTCGGGGCCCTGCAAAACCAATCAGTGCATTAGGCTCGGCCACATTGATATCGCCCAGCATCGCCAAACTGGCTGAGACCCCCCCCATGGTAGGGTCTGTCATAAATGAAATATAAGGAATTCCTCGGTCGGACAGCTTGGTCAATGCGGCGCTGGTCTTCGCCATTTGAAATAACGAGAATAAAGATTCCTGCATCCGGGCACCGCCACTGGCGGTAAACACGATAAACGGCGCACCCAATTCAAGGCTTTTATTGACGCCACGCACAAAACGTTCGCCAACAACAGAGCCCATCGAACCACCCATAAAATTGAAATCGAACGCAGCTGCCACAATCGTCGAACCGCATAACTCACCCTTCATGACTACCAGGGCATCATTTTCCTTGGTTTGTTTTTGCGCCTGAGTAAGCCGGTCTTTATATTTTTTACTATCTTTAAACTTAAGTGGATCCGTGGGTTTGACATTCTTGCCGATTTCTTCCCGGCCGTCTTCATCCAGAAACATATTCAGACGTGTTCTCGCCGAAATACGCATATGATGTTCGCATTTTGGGCAAACGCTATAGTTTTTCTCAAGCTCGCTATTGTAAAGAATGGCGTTACAGTTGGGGCATTTGCTCCACAATCCTTCCGGCACAGTTACTTTTTTATTGGATGCTTCCGTCCTGATTGTTGAGGGGACTAGTTTCTTAAACCAACTCATTGCGTGCTCCGCGGTGTTACTTCATCGATCTTAGGTATTTTCCTGGGTATGCTTAAGATAGTTTTCAACTATCAATAGCCTGGCGAATGGCTGATAGCAATGCTACTATTTCGTTTTTCGCGTGTTCGGGATTATCGAGATTTTCTTCAATCTTACTGATCAGGGCGCTACCTATAACAACACCATCGCCAATTCCAGCAATAATTTTTGCTGATTCAGCGTTTTTTACCCCAAAGCCTATAGCTACTGGCAAACGGGTAATGGATCTAATTTGTTGCAATTTGGTTTCAACATTGGCCACATTCAAATTTCCTGCACCTGTCACACCTTTTAAGGAAACATAATAAAGATAGCCGCTGCCTGCCGCAGCCATTATTTTAATACGTTCACTGCTGCTATTGGGTGCCAATAAAAAAATCGGATCGACACCGCGCTCTTTTAATAATGCGCTACATACCAATCCTTCTTCTGGGGGCAAGTCAACGGTTAAAACTCCGTCGATGTCAGCACTCTGGGCGGCATTGGCAAACTCTTCATAACCCATGGCTTCAATGGGATTCAAATAGCCCATTAACACTAGTGGTGTAACATGGTCGGTTTTTCTAAACTCGACTGCCATAGCCAATACTTTTCTTAAGCTAACTTTATAGCTCAAGGCGCGTTCGCTGGCTCGCTGGATAACGGGTCCGTCGGCCATTGGATCAGAAAATGGTACGCCCAGTTCAATGATATCAACGCCTGCTTTGACCAAAGCATGCATCATCGGCACGGTGAAGTCAGGGTTTGGGTCACCAGCAGTAATAAACGGTATCAGCGCCTTGCGGCTTGTTTTGCCCAATGCTTCAAATTTTGCAGCTAATCGGCTCACAATTCTATCCCCTCGCGTTTGGCCATCGTTTGCATGTCTTTATCGCCACGCCCGGATAAATTCACAATAATAATCTGGTCTTTGCTCATAGTGGGGGCAAGCTTCATCGTATAAGCCATGGCATGACTCGATTCCAGCGCCGGGATAATACCTTCCATGCGCGTCAGTGCGTAAAAGCCTTCCAATGCTTCGTTATCAGTAATACTGACATAGTCAGCCCGACCAGTATCTTTCAGCCAGGCATGTTCAGGGCCAACGCCAGGATAGTCAAGACCGGCCGAAATGGAATGGGTTTCGATAATTTCGCCGTCATCGTCTGCCATCAGGTAGGTCCGATTACCATGTAAGACCCCGGGGCGCCCGGCGCATAATGGCGCCGAATGTCGTCCAGTTACAACGCCGTCACCCGCGGCTTCAACACCGATCAATTTGACCGATGGCTCGTCAATAAAAGGATAAAACAGGCCGATCGCATTCGAACCTCCCCCTACGCAAGCGACCAGCGCATCGGGCAAACGTCCGGCGGCTTCTTGACATTGCTGCTTGGCTTCACGACCGATAATCGCCTGAAAATCTCTGACCATGGCTGGATACGGATGCGGTCCTGCAACGGTACCGATGATATAAAAAGTGTTATCGACGTTCGTGACCCAGTCCCTGAGCGCTTCATTCAAAGCGTCCTTCAACGTTTTGGAACCCGATTCGACGGCAACTACTGTTGCACCCAATAGTTTCATCCGGTAGACATTCAAGGATTGCCTTGCCACATCGACGGAACCCATATAAACCACGCATTCCAGGCCTAGTCTTGCGGCCACCGTAGCTGTAGCGACACCATGCTGACCTGCGCCGGTTTCAGCGATGATGCGGGTCTTGCCCATGCGTTTGGCTAATAATGCCTGGCCGATCGTATTGTTGATCTTGTGCGAACCGGTATGATTCAGATCCTCACGTTTTAAATAAATCTGGGCGCCGCCCAGTTTCTGGCTCCAGCGTTCGGCATGATAAAGTGGGGAAGGACGCCCTACATAATATTTTAAATCCGCATCCAATTCGGAAATAAAATCCGGATCGGTTAAATAGCGCTGATAGGCTGCATTTAATTCCTGAATGGGTGGAATCAATGTTTCCGCAACAAACATGCCACCGTAAGGACCAAAATGCCCTCTTGTATCGGGCATATTATATTTTTCTGTCATAGTATTCTGTCGGTCTCATTAACTTCTTTTACAAATGCCGCCATTTTAACGGTATCTTTTATGCCTTGAGCCACTTCCACACCGCTGCTGACATCCACGGCATAAGGCTTTACCTTGCTAATAGCCTGCCGGACATTCGTTACGTCCAGACCGCCGGCTAGTACAATAGGTAGCGTGCATTCTTTGGGAATCATATTCCAATCAAACTGAAGACCTGTGCCGCCTTTTGTCCCCGGCTGATATGCATCCAGCAGCAAGCCGGCGGCATCATGATAGTCATGCGCGATTCTAGTAATATTGGTTTCAGGCCGCATTCTTATCGCTTTCATATAGCGCTTACCGTATTGCCTGCATGCGTCAGCCGGTTCATCACCATGAAACTGAAGGCAATCGATGGCGACTTTTTTCAATACTTCACGAATGCGGAGCTCCTGTTCATCAACAAACAAAGCGACTATTGAAACAAATACGGGTAAAGCATTAACAATTTTAATCGCCTGATCAATTTCAATATTTCTGGGACTAGGCGAGTAAAAAACCAGACCAATCGCGTCAACCCCCAAATGAGCCGCGTTAACAGCATCGTCAACACGGGTAAAACCACAAATTTTAACGCGAGTTCGCATCCTAATGATATGAGAATTTACTGAAAAAAATTTAGCCTGTTAGAATAGCACAAGGAAACCTCTAAAAATAGGTCTTCAAACGATATTAAATAATGCCACCAGGCGCAAGAAAAAACCAGCATGCATAAAACACAAAACAATGTCTTTTCATCTTTCTTGAGCACCGGAATCCAAACATGGAGGCAAACCATATTTTGCGAAATGTCAGCTGACAGATTTGGCAAATCGTAGGCAAATAAAACCGTAGTTACTTACAGAGACATCACAAGTGATTGAATTTATAGATAAATCCCTGCGACAATTTCTTGACGAGTTAGCCAGTAAAGCCCCCACCCCAGGGGGTGGCAGCGCAGCCGCCATTATGGGCGCACAATCAGCCGCCTTAACCAGCATGGTCTGTAACCTTACCCTCGGTAAACCTGAATACGCCGGAGTCGAAAATGATATGCAGGTCTTATTGAAAAAATCCGAGACCTTGCGCGACCAACTAACCGGCATGATTAAGAGGGATGTCGACGTATTTAATCAATTGATGTCCACCTACGCCTTACCTAAAGAAACGGAAGCGCATAAGTCGATTCGTAGCGCTGCCATTCAGAAGGCCTTACAGGAGGCGACCGAAATCCCGCTGGTATGTGCCCGCGCTTGCGCGGAAGCCGTTGCATTAAGCAGAATAGCGGCAGAGAAAGGCAATATGGGAGCCATCAGCGATGCTGGTGTTGCCGTCATGTCAGCTTACAGCGGCTTAAAAAGTGCAGCGCTTAATGTTTATATCAACACGGCCAGTCTTAAGGATAAAAAATTTGCCGATGCCAAACTGACAGAACTCGAAGCAATTTTAAACGGCATAGATGTTGAGGTAGAAAACATTTATCAACTTGTTAAAAATAAGCTTTCCCCAAATGACTAACGTTATAGCCATCCAATTGCACTTCAAATTATAAATCGTGAAAATTGAATGAAACTTGCTAAATCTAGTTTAAATCACCTTGCTGCGGTTATTTTGGTAAATTCTTTTTTGACAGGGTGCGCATCTATTGGCCATGAATTTCCTGCCAACCGGGTATCGACCATACGCATTGGCGAAACAACTCAACACGACATTTATACAACTTTCGGCGCTCCCTGGAGAACTGGACTAGAAAATGGCATGAAAACGTGGACTTACGCGGATTATCATTATAGCCTGTTTAGCGAAGGCAGCGCGGAAGATCTGGTCGTGAAATTTGACCGCCAGGGTGTTGTCGCTTCCTTTGTGTTCAACACATCGAAACGGTCAAAATAGACATCCGTTTCTCCTATAAACAATTTCCTATATTTGCTATGTTGGGCTACTCCAGGCCATTTATGCCCACGATTGGACACCGTGGTATCTAAAAATCAACTACTAACCTACTACTAACAAAAAATCTGTACTCGCTGGGTAATGCCGCAAACCAGCGTGTAAGGAATGGTATTGGCGCAGTGGGCAATTTCTTCAACCGCTAGGCCGTCACCCCATAATATTACGGCATCGCCAGGTCTGGCCTGCGGCTGAGAGCCCAGATCAACGGTGATCATGTCCATTGAAACCCTGCCTATCAGAGGCACGCGTTTTCCATTGACCAGTACTGGGGTTCCGGCTTTTGCCTGCCGAGGATAACCATCGCCATAACCGATTGCCACAACTCCTAGCAATGTCGATTTTTCACACCGCCAGCTACCCCCATAACCCACGGTATCACCTTTTTCAACGGACTTGACGGAAATTAACCGTGAATGTAACGCCATGACCGGCCTTAATCCGAGCTGCTGGCCGGTAGCCTCCGGATATGGCGAAATACCGTATAACATAATACCTGGGCGTACCCAGTCGGTTATGGCGTCATCCCAACCCAAAATTCCGGCTGAATTAGCAATGCTACGCTGCCCCGGATATGCCGCCACTGTATCATTAAACAAACGAATTTGGTTTTTAGTGGTTTCATCATTCTTGTCATCGGCATTGGCCAAATGAGTCATCAGACCAATCGGCTGCTTTATGATGGGACAGGCTGCTAATAATCGATAAGTAGAACTCAGTTCTGCTGGTTTAAAACCTAATCGGTTCATGCCGGTATCAAGTTTTAGCCAGACTGCTAGTTGGCCTTGTTCCTTCCTGTTATCAATAATTTCCAGTTGGACAGAAGTATGAACTACTGCATCCAGTTGATATTCAATAAACTCCTCCAACTCTTCGGCGTAAGTGAACCCCTCCAAGACGACAACTCGATTTTTCAGTCCCGCCTTACGCAATCTTATCCCTTCATCAACCCGGGCTACGGCAAAGGCGTCGGCATTTTGCAAGGCTTCAGCAATTCGCAATAAGCCATGACCATAACCATTGGCTTTGATAACCGCCATCACGTTGGCGTCAGGCGCATATTGTCTTACCGTCGCCAGATTATGTCGAACTGCATCCAAATCGATTACCGCATGCGCCGCCGGGATCATTCATAGCCCTCATAAGGATTTCCGGCATGATTTTCAAACCGGGTATACTGACCCAAAAACGTTAGTTTGACCACGCCGAGGGGGCCATTACGCTGCTTGCCAATAATAATCTCAGCGATACCTTTATCAGGACTATCTTCATGGTAGACTTCGTCACGATAGACAAAGACAATCAAATCAGCATCCTGTTCGATAGCACCCGATTCACGTAAATCAGACATGACCGGCCTTTTATTGGGTCGCTGTTCGAGATTACGATTAAGCTGTGACAAGGCAACTACTGGAACATCCAATTCTTTGGCCAGCGCTTTTAAAGACCTGGAAATATCAGAAATTTGCTGGACCCTATTGTCGCCACTTGCAGGCGATTGCATCAATTGAAGATAATCTAAAACGATCAACCCCAACTGGCCATGTTCACGCGTCAGACGTCTGGCTCTGGAACGCACTTCAGTCGGTGTAAGCGCAGGGGTATCGTCAATGAATAATTTGGTTTCCGCTAGCAAACTCATGGCCGATGTCAAACGCGGCCAATCGTCGTCTTCCAGCTTGCCGGTTCTAACTTTATGCTGGTCAATCCTTCCTAAAGACGACATCATCCGCATTGCCAATGAGTCTCCCGGCATTTCCATACTGAAAACCGCAACCGGTTTGCCGCCCTTTATCGCTATATTTTCCGCGATATTCATCGCAATTGTGGTTTTCCCCATCGAAGGCCTACCCGCCACGATAATCAAATCCGCGGGCTGCAAGCCCGATGTCAGCCTATCCAGTTCGGTAAATCCGGTACTGGCTCCGGTGATCGAACCTTCCTGACCAAACATGATTTCAATCTTATCAACCGCCTTGGCCAACAACGATTTGATCGGCATAAAACCGCCCTGCCCGCGCTGTCTTTGTTCGGCAATTTTAAACACTTCGCGCTCGGCATATTCCAGTAAATCAGAAGTTTCGCGGCCATCGGGATTAAAGGCGGAGTCCGAAATCTCGGTCCCCACATGAATCAGTTGACGTAGAACCGAGCGGTCTCGGACGATATTGGCGTAGGTAACGATATTGGCAGCACTGGGCGTATCTTTTGCGAGCATGCCTAAATATGACAAACCACCGGCGTTTTCAAGTTCGCCTATGGATTCCAGCGATTCCGATATAGTGATTACATCGAACGGAATCTGTTTTTCGGCCAATTGCTCAATCGTCCTGAAAATCAGGCGGTGATCCTTTCGATAAAAGTCGCTCTCACCCACCTTGTCGGCAATGGAATCCCAGGTTTGGTTGTCCAGCATCAAAGCGCCCAACACAGACTGCTCGGCCTGTATCGAATTGGGTGGAATTTTTAAAGACTCAAAAGCACGATCGCGATCAAATAAATAACTTTCTGACATAAATCTTAATAAACATTAATATCGGTTAATAATCACCATGGTTTCTAGGAAGCTGTCTGCACAACAGGTAAGTAACCGCATAACCGGAATCGCGTGATCTACGACAGTCAGCGGCACAGAAAGGAGCCGACTTCCAGACAGAGGATGTGCTCAGTTATTTCTCATTGCCTCCGGGTTCTGCGCCCCAGCCCCTCGATTTTGGTTGCTCGCCAAGTTTTTTCAAAATGTTATTAAAGGAAATAAGATGAAGTCGCATTCTGTTTACGAATTGCCAAGCCTCTTATTCCTTGATCAGTCAAAAAACTCGGCTTTTGCAAAGGTTTATCGTCGTTAGAGACCATACTAACAACTAATCTGATGAGAAAACACTCTGCATTGTTAATTAATTATTGCACTATCCGGGTAACTGGCTTAAATTAATGCCACAAAAAAACAAAGGTGCCCATTATGCCTGTCACTGCTCAAGTTACCCCGGAACGAAGACAACAAGCTTACCAACTCATTGCCGAACTTCAAAATGAAAGGCAGGAGTTATGGTCATTATATTTTCATGTCGCTGAATTAAAGCCATTTTCAGCCAAAAAACAAGTCAGAAACAAACTGACCGAGTTTTCTCAAATTTTGGTTGATTATGTTTCTCTTGGTCATTTCGGTGTTTACGAACGTTTGCTTGCCGGCAATGAACGGCGGAGCCGGGTACTTTCAGCAGCCAAGGACATTTATCCCGAGTTTTCAGCTACAACTGAAGCTGCCATTTCATTTAATGATAAATATGAAAAAATAGATGAAAAAACGGTTTTCGACACCCTGGAACAGGAATTATCGGCTTTGGGGGAAAATCTGGCGAAAAGAATTGATCTGGAAGATAAACTCTGCGAGTTATTAAAAAAATAGATCTCTTGCGCCTAGTTTAGCATGTAATCTCAATTACCGGACATAGACAGTTGCAATTACGACTGACCGTAGTCCAGCTTAAGCAAGTGAAACTGTGGGGGGAGCCTATGAGAATTTACTTTGCAACCAATCGCGATCCCAATAATTTAAATAACCCTACTGATTTTGGCAGCCGATTCAGCCCCAACGGACTAACCGATCTCCGCTTTGGATGGGCAGACGTTTCCGGTTCCAATTTCGACCAATATACCCTAACAACCGCACCCGAGTCCCTTGCCGTCAGTCTGAATCGAGCCGAGGTTGGAGATTTTAGCGAACAAAAGCTAGGAAGCATATCAGTATTTGACGCCATTCGCCAAGAAATGAAGCAGCTAAAGCAGGACTGCGTTATTTTTGTGCATGGTTTCAATACATCATTCGCTGATGCTATTCAACGCACCGCCCAACTAAAGGAATTCTATAGTGAACTACCTTTGACGTTTTTTCTGTTTACCTGGCCGTCGGACGGCAGACTCATCGGTGAAAGAGCTTATGCCAGCGACAGGGATGACGCCCGCGCCTCTGGCGTGGCTTTGGGTCGTGGCATGCAAAAATTCGCAGCCTACTTACATGGCACAAGCAGCGAAGACTATTGCGGCCAAAAGGTGCACCTGTTTGCTCACAGCATGGGTAATTACGCGCTACGCTGGGCTGTGCAGGGGATCCGGAGTTCAGCAGGCAACAATCTTAGGCGCCTGCTGGAACAGATATTGCTTTTCGCGGCTGATGAAGATGATGACGCCTTTGAATTCGATTATAAGCTACAGACCTTATCCGATATGGCTCGGCGTGTAACCATTTATCACAATGCCGGCGATACCGCGTTAATTACAAGTAATATTACCAAAGGCAATCCGGAACGCCTGGGTGCCAGTGGCCCTCATAATTCGATGGTACTACCTAACAAGGTTAGCGTGGTTAACTGCGAATCGGTCATCAGCCGAAGCCAGGACTTATCGGGGCATCACTACGATCGACTAAACAATATGGTGAGGCAAGATGTGCTCGCTGTCCTAAAAGGCTTGGAACCTCAGGATATTAAAACCCGGAAATACCAGCCCGATACCCGCAGTTACCGGCTAAAACGTGGCTGACCCCCTACCAAGCCATCACAACTTGTTTCGCTTTAATTACTGATCGCGCTTAAACTCAGAAGCGCATGTTTATGATGGCCATAGATTTTAGAGGTTGATTGGCAGTGAATCTCCTGCTGACTGCCGCACCGCTTGGTTCCGTGTATTTATAAAAAGCTTTTCATCCATCAGGCATCATCGTTGTTTAATTGACATCTCGATGCACTGCAGATGCAATCTCCCTTTAACAAGGACATCGTGCCACACCGCAGACTCTCTCTTCTGGCACAAAGTTTCTGCAACCCGCTTGCCTGTCCACAAATGTGGAATGACAAATTGCTGCGCCAGCCGGCGTTGTATCTGCCTGACGTTTGGCTTGTCTGGTAACATCTCAGCATTAAGTTATTTGCGCCTTGTTTGCAAACACACTTAAATTACCACTTAGCCATGCCTTTCAATTACGTGTAGATGTAGGCTCGATCCCTAAACCAACTCTTGTTCGTGAACTTCGTGTTCTATGCTTAAACAGTCATGGAAATACGTGTTATTTCCTATGAAACAGAAGCATTATCAGTGCCAATACCGAAAATCCGGCCCCGGCATAAAAAGTCATTTCTGCTCCGGTATTATCCCAAAGCCACCCGGCTATGATGCTGGCCAGCACCATAAACAACCCGGTCACAAAATTAAATAGTCCAAAGGCAGTGCCTTTCAATTCCTGCGAAGTTTCATTGGCAACAAGGGTCGCCAGGATCCCCTCCGTAAAGCCCATGTGTAACCCCCATAAACAAACGCCCAACATGATGATCATGGCGGAATCAGCCTGCGCTAAAATCAGATCAGCCAATACCAACAGTACTAAACCGAAACCCAGAAGGTGGTTCTTGTTCATGTGATCGGATAACACTCCTGCAGGATAAGCCGACAAGGCGTAGAAAAAGCTCATCACAACCACAGTCAACGGCGTCAGGGTGACGGATAATCCTGTCTGTTGAGCCCGCAATACTAGAAATGCCTCGCTGAACCGGGCCAGGGTAAATACCGCGCCAATGACAACAACACGCCAAAAGCGCCTGGAAAAACTTTTCAGATAAGCAATCCTTAATGGCGAGCGAAATGAAAGTAGTCGGGGTTTTACCTTGGGTTCTTTTACGCCGACAATAATTAAAATAACGGTGACAACGGCTGGCGCAACCGCGAACCATAACACATGTTTAATGTTATCGTCATAAAGATAGAGTAATAAAATGGCAAATAACGGGCCGAGAAATGCACCAACAGTATCCATGGACTGGCGCAAGCCGAAACAGGCGCCGCGAATTTCTAAAGGAGCAATATCGGCAATTAACGCATCACGAGGCGCTCCTCGTATGCCTTTGCCAATTCGATCGAGAAACCGAGCCGCGAAAACGATTTCGATCGAGTCTGCAAGGGGAAACAGTGGTTTTGTTAAAGCCGCCAGCCCATAACCTAACAGAATCAGTCGTTTTCGATGACCCAAGAAATCGCTCAAAGCACCTGAAAATATTTTGACAATATGGGCAGCTGCTCCGGCAAAACCTTCAACGAATCCAACAGTCAAGGCGCTAGTTCCGAGCGTGGTCACCAAAAATACCGGCAATAGGCTGTGTACCAGTTCCGAGGACATATCCATAAACAGACTGACAAAACCCAATGTCCATATGGTACGAGGAATTGCCCGCCGTGATTTACTGGTAAACACTAATTGGATCCTATCAGTTGGCTCTTTCAGTAAAAAAAAACAGCTTATGGTAAAAAGTTTTGCAGTAAATTAATCATCTTTGCTAGCATAAAAATCGAGATAGTTGTTAGTTTGAGCCGGCAAAGTATAAAATGCCTTGTCACAGACTTACAGGCTTTGTGGACAGTCGCCATTGCCAACATACGGGCCCCCATTATAAACCAGGAGGTTTCAAAGTGTGTATCTACGATAGGATAGCCGGCAGTTTTAATCATATCATCTGGATCGTTGACCTTCGACATAACCGCAACTGGTAAAAATGGCTCATCAATCGTTTCATCAAAATGCAGCTCCTCTCAGTCATAAGACCATGGCACTCTATGGCCTGCCCCACCTTACACACTCGATGGTAATATTACCTCTGGTGCTATTTATCCCATCATATTATGCAGACGACTTGGCATTACCTCTGGCAAGCGTCGGAATGGCGATTGCCATTTCTCGCTTACTGGATGTTTTCACTGACCCCATCATGGGTATTCTTAGCGATCGATGGCATACGCGCTGGGGCCGCCGTAAACCTTGGCTAGTGCTCGGAACGCCGTTATTAATACTGTCTACCTGGATGGTTTTTGTGCCCAAAGAGCAGGTGTCAGTTTTTTATCTTTTTATCTGGACAAGCTTACTCTTTTTGTCTTTTGATATCTTTGATTTGCCCTATAAAGCCTGGGGCGCAGAGCTATCAACTGACTATCAGGAACGCTCGCGTGTTGCTGCCTGGCGAGAAGCGTTCGGCGCAACCGGACATATCTTGTTTCTAGTGATATTAATGATGATGGGATTTTTGGGCTTTCATGGTAATCACGAGCAACTTCTGGTGATTGCTTTGATAATATGCCTAGGATTACCCGTATTTGTTGTTTTAACCGTCCTCAAGGTTCCTGAAAAACCGCCAGAGAAATTACACGGCCAAATCCACCTGGGTTGGGCGGGGATGAAACTGATATTCCGCAATCAGGCTTTTCTAAGAACCCTGATCGCTATCGTTCTGTTTGGGACGGGGCTAATGATACAAGCCACCTTACATAAATTGATCCTCAAACATGTGATAGGAAGACCGGAAGTATTTTCCTCGATGATTCTTGCCGAAACATGTGCGTCACTGCTAGCCTTGCCGGCATGGATATGGCTTTCCGATCGCATAGGAAAGCACCGGGCCTTAACCTTTGCCGGCTTATGGGTCGGCTTGTGGGGCATGGCATTACCGATGGCCGGTCACGGCGACATCGAATTATATGTAACTTTGATTGTCTTGCGTGGCAGCAGTCTGGCGGCCATTATTTTTTTATCGAACTCCATAGCTGCCGACGTAATTGATCATGATACTGTAGAATCCGGACACCAGCGCACTGGATTTTATTTCTCGCTTTGGGGCATGGCTATCAAAACGGCTATTGGCCTGGGCGTTTTTCTAGGAACCTCATTACCTTCCCTCTATGGATTCGATCCTTCAGTCACGAGCCATAGTTCTGCTACCGAATTTGCCGTTATGAGAATTTATGGCTGGCTACCCTGTTTGATCATGGTAATGGGTTTTCCTTTTCTGTGGAATTTTCCTATCACCCGAAAAAAACAGCAAGAACTGCGTGTCCAAATTGAAGCCAGGCGCAAGTGAGCGTGTGGAGATGGTATTTTGAGAATTATATTAATCAGCGATGCGTGGCACCCTCAAATTAATGGAGTTGTCACCACCTTAACCAATACCGTTGCGACATTGAAGCTGCTGGGCCACGAAGTCGAGCTAATCACACCAGACCGATTTAAGACCTACCCTTGGCCGGGTTATCCCGATGTTGGCCTGGCTTTTCTTTGCGGGCCACGGTTGAGACCCATCATCAAGGCATTTAAACCAGACGCCATACATCTGGTTACTGAAGGACCGATCGGTTACGCCGCCCGACGTTATTGCCGGGAAATGGGCTACCGCTATACCAGCTCTTATCTCAGCCAGTTTCCTCAATATTTTAAACTCCGTATCGGTTTTCCTGAGTTGATAAGCTCAACTTATTTACGCTGGTTTCACAGTGAAAGTGCTCGTGTCATGGTAGCGACCGCATCCCTGGAAAGAGAAAAGCAACAACAAGGGTACCGGCATTTGACTCGCTGGTCACGGGGTGTCGACACCGATCTATTTCGTCCACGTGCAAAAGACTTTATCAAAGATCAGCGCCCCGTATTTATGTTTACCGGCAGGGTGGCTATAGAAAAAAATATCGACGCTTTTTTGAGGCTAGATCTCCCAGGAACAAAATACGTTATTGGTGACGGTCCCTATCGGGAAACACTGGAAAAAAAATACCCCACTGTCCGTTTTATCGGCTATCAGCAAGGTGAAAACCTGGCTCGTTTTATGGGTGCTGCCGATGTATTTGTATTCCCCAGCCACACAGATACCTTCGGTGTCGTGCTACTGGAAGCATTGGCTAGCGGCATACCGGTGGCTGCCTATCCGGTACAGGGACCTATGGATGTCATTACGGATACAAACGTCGGCATTCTGAGCGACGACCTTCAACAAGCCGCCATCACGGCTTTATCATTAAATCCGCAAGCTTGCCGACGTTTTGCGCTTGACCATACCTGGGAGAAATGTACACAACAGTTTATCAACAATCTGGTACCAATGGTTTAAGCAGCAAATGACATAATAAAAATCGCCAGCTGGCTTATGCCTGATAAAAAAACTAGCTTCGAATGGCAATTACGCACTCAATGGTGATGGTCTTCGAAATTCCTCGATTCAAAAACGCATCATCGAGGTTACCTCATTTATTCTAGTAAATGTTTCAAAGTAAGGTCATTTCGCCTGACAATCTCAACTGCACAATGCTTGCACAGGCTCCTTATAACTCAAACCAAATGCCTCCGCGACTGCAGCACAGGTCAATGATCCATTATAGGTATTGAGGCCATATTGCAAGGCACGATCCTTTTTTACAGCCTCTGGCCCTGCATTCGCCAAATGAAGAATGTATGGCACCGTTTGATTGTTCAACGCAAAAGTACTGGTGCGCGGCACTGCACCGGGCATGTTGGCAACGCAATAATGTACGATGCCGTCAATTTCATAGGTAGGGTTACTATGTGTGGTGGGGCGAGTCGATTCCACGCACCCCCCCTGATCGACAGCTACATCAACAATAACCGCACCTTTACGCATTTGTGGCAGCATAGTGCGGGTTATCAGCCACGGTGCCCGACCGCCTGGAATTAACACAGCGCCGATTACCAGATCGGCTTCATTAATAAAGTCTTCGATATGATAAGCATCACTGATGCGCGTCTGTAATTGTCCGCGATAAAGATCATCAAGGTATTTCAGACGGTTATGGTTAATATCCAGCACGGTTACTTGTGCCCCCATACCAACGGTTATGCGGGCTGCATTAGCACCAACGGTGCCGGCGCCAAGAATGACAACATCCGCTGGTGCGACGCCCGGAACCCCGCTCATTAATACCCCCCGTCCACCTTCTGTTTTTTGCAGGTAATGCGCGCCCACCTGCGCAGCCATGCGTCCCGCCACCTCGCTCATCGGCATTAACAGAGGCAAATGACCATCCGGTGTTTGCACTGTTTCATAAGCGATCGCCATAACTCCGCTGGCAAGAAGCGTATCGGTAAGTTGCCTGTCTGAAGCCAGGTGTAAATAGGTGAACAGCATCATATCCTGGCGTAAATAGCGATATTCCGGAGCAATGGGCTCTTTGACCTTGATCACCATATCTGCCTTCCAAGCCTCTTCAGCGGAAGCAACAATTTCTGCACCAGCCATCTGATAATGCTGATCAGAGATAAAACTACCTTCCCCTGCACCGCTTTGTACCAGCACTCTATGCCCAGCGCGCGTCAGTAACTGAACGACACCTGCTGTCATGCCGACCCGGTTTTCATTGTCTTTGACTTCTTTGGGTAATCCAATTAACATTATTTTTGTTTCCGGTTCCTAAAAAATTAACTCACATTTATTCCATTCAGGCAGAACTGCTAACTTTGGCTTTCAAATGTTCCGCCAGACGTTTCATCGCCAAAGACGCATCATCTTTTGCCAGTTGTACGTTGATTATACTGGGCATGGTCCGATTAGCCAGTGCTTTGCCTAATGCTGCTTCGAAAGTCTCTTCGGTAGGTGCTTGATGGCCTTCCATCGGACCAAAGACTTCACCCAACCGGTCAAAACGCCAACTGCTGATATCGTTAAAAGGCCCCTCAAGAATCGCTCGTTCCGTACTGTAGCCGGCATTGTTAAACACGATAACGATCGGAGCCAGGCCGAATCGTGCATGCGTTGACAATTCCGTTCCGGTCATTTGAAAAGCTCCATCTCCCACCAGTATCAAGGCACGGTGATCGGGCCTTGCTATGGACGCACCCAAAGCAGCCGGCACGGCAAATCCCATCGTCGTATAAAAGGCGGAAGCGAGAAATTCGGTTTGGCCGTGTACTCTTAAATCTATTGCGGCAAACAAACAATCGCCCACATCGGAAACCACGATCATATCGGAGCTAATCGCCAGGTTAAGCCGTCCGATCAAGCGAGTAATCGTCATAGGCCTATTTGTTTTTGGAAAGTCGCTCATATCCTGTGCTGTCTCGACCGCCGAAAAAACTTCTGGTCGAGGCTTGACCCGTTCGGCCAAAGCTTTGACAAAATCACCCAGCATAATATGAGGATAGCGATGCGAAGAGATCACCACTTCATTCTGCGCAGCTCGGATCATATGATGAGGGTCCAGGCGCGCCGTGTAAATGCCGGTATCGACATCATTCAACGTAACACCAAGCATCAGCAACAAATCGGACTGCTCCACCATATAGCGCGCATTCTCGGAACTCATTGCACCCTCGTAAATACCGAGATAAGCCGAATGTCGCTCGGCAATGACTGATTTACCGGTCAGCGTTGCAGCTACTGGTAAACCCGAATGTTCGACCAATTCGACCAATCTTTCCTGTAATCCGCGCCGGTGCAATTCGACGCCAGCAAGTATCATCGGGGAAACAGATTTCTCCATCATGGCCATGGTTTCGGCCAACGCTTCGCTTAAGGACGTTTCATCACTCACATTCTGTTCGAGTATTTCGGCCGGCATCGGGTAGCCTTCGGCCCTTACCAGGTCACGCGGGATTTCTATGTAAACCGGCTTGCAAAAACGCTGGGCAGCTCCGATCACTCGGTCGATCTGACGGAAGGCAATGACAGGATCGTCAAGCACCGCCGACGCGCAGGTGATTCTATCGAAAATCTCACGCTGGAAGTTAAATGGGCCAAACCGGTGATGAAGCAAAGGATCATCCTTTTGCTCCGTAATACCAGGCGCGCCGCTGATCACCACTACCGCCGACGATTCGGCATAAGCACCGGCAACAGCATTGACTGTGTTCAGAGCGCCAACGCCGTAAGTAACCGCCAATGCGCCCATGCCCCGGCAGCGGGCATAGCCGTCTGCGGCAAAAGCCGCGGTATCTTCGCGCGTCGTGCCGATATGGTGAATCTGGCTTTTTACCATCTGCTCGTAAAAACCCAGAATATAATCGCCCGGAACGCCAAATATATGTTTTACACCCGCTTCGTAGAGTCTTTTTAGCAAGTAATTTCCTATTGTATCAAACCGGGTAGTGCTCATAAGGCTATCCTCCAACAAGTACTTTCAGTCAGTTAATTATCAATTTGTAAAGTTAGACAAAATCAAACCTTATTCATTATTCGGATGAGCTGTTAAATTATTATTTTTTGGCCACAAACATTAACAATGATCCTGTAACTGCGCCAGAAAATCTTTGGCCAGATCTTTTATTTCTCCATCACTGATAAATATCAAGCGCCCAATGCCATCATCGGACGACCGGGCAGGCAAGCGTGTCGGCGGATACAACCTTCCGGCCACACCCTGAACCAACAACGGCCCGGTTTCTTCGGGGGTGTAGATCAAACCTTTTAAACGTATTAATTGTTTACAATAGCGGGCAATGATACTGGCCAGCGTTTTTTGTAAATGCTCCCAGAGTATTGGCTGTTCAAGGCGCACGGTAATGTTGGTGTAACAGTGACCAGCAGGCTCGGCAAATTCCATTGTGCTCATGCGCCGAAACCGTTTGGAAATGACCAATAAGCTATCAATGTCCATATTGCCTTGTATGGCCGTTAATCTGAGTGCTGCAGGAGCCAATTGATCCAGTCGGCTATGCAGTTGTTCAAGTTGCCAATCCGAAGCTAAATCCGTCTGCGTGATTACAATCGTATCGGCCCAAGCGATTTGAGCCTGCACTTCAGGAAAACGGTCAAAGTTGTCTTCTGCCATCACTGCTGATACCGTGGTAATCATCGCCTGTAAATGTAAACGTGCTGTAAGCCAACGATGATTCAATAAATTATCGACTACCTGTTCGGGATTGGCTATACCGCTGGTTTCTATGATAATTTTGTCAAAAAACCGCTGCCTTTCCCAAGCCATGCGCAGGTTTTTCAATACCGGAATTAATGCATCGCGCACTTGGCAACACAAGCATCCGCCAGACAGCACCGATAACGCTATATTGCGTTCCCTAAGCAAGTGCTGGTCGATTGGCGTTGCGCCAAATTCATTGATGATCACCGCTGATCGCGGCATTTCCAGCAAAATGTGATTTAACAAGGTTGTTTTGCCGCTGCCCAAAAATCCGCTGAGAAGGATGACGGGAATGCGATCAGATATTTTTAGGTTCACTGATAAAATATTGTGGGTTGATCATGTTCAACATTCCGCGTGGGCACAAAAACAAATGCCCGTTCTACAAGGCTTATATACTATTTTGTATACATTTTTCTGATAAAATAATGATTTTGTTAAAGAAGGATAATTTTTACATTCATTTTATTAGGCTGAAGTTTTGATAAGGTAAAGGAGATTAACCCGGTTTTCAACCATCGCGCAATAATTAGTCATCTGTCTCCGACTGCAGGCTTTTATCCCAGCAACTGAAACGGCAGCCTGTAAAGTAATTGGAATGAAATTAGACAAAGTGCTGCAATACTATTGCACGGTAAGCAAGCCTGGGTATAACGCAATGAAACCGACGAAAACCGAGTCTATAGACTCGGTTAGTTTCATATTTCATCGAGGCCAATTGTTCTTCGGCATATTCGAAAAAGGAGAGTCGGGTATTGCCATACTGCATCTGGCATAACGGATAAGATTAGACTGCTGTGACAGAACCACCATTTATCTTATTCGTTACATTATCAGAGACTTCATACCGGTCCATCAAAACTCTTATTCATGGCGAGACTCTATGGTGCTTTATGTATTACAGACCATTCTGGGTCCTCGTCCGGTTAGCTTTAACATGAATCATTTATTTATAAAACGTATCTGACCTTATCGATAAACATTTGTGTGCTTATTCTTCAAAATTAATTGCCTGGTAGTTAATAACTGATCCGAATTCCCACTTCCGCACTTCGCCCTGGTTCCGGCGCAAAATTACGCAGATATGATGTCGAGTTTCGTATGTTCTCATTCAGCAGATTCTTGCCTTTGGCGAACAGCATGACTTCGGAGTCATCGAAGCTTGTGATACGATATTGCGCACTCAGGTTCACCAACACATATGAAGGCGTGCTGGTCTCATTTTCGCCGGATTTGGTTTGCGCTTCGCCACGGGTCAGGCGCAAATTGCCGTTGAAATCGTCTTTTGTATAACTTAGCTGAAATCCATAGCGTAGCGGCGGCATACGCGGCACATCGCTGCCGCCGGCAAAGGTGCCGCGGGTATAATCGCCAAACAAGGTAAGATCAAGCACACCATGTTGGTTTTCGATCAAAGTAAAAACATTTTGTGCCTCAAAGCCTTTAAAAACAGCATTGGCTTGCTGGCTATTGAGTAAGGGGAAACATTCGTCACAAGTTGTATCGGGCAAGACAAAGCTGCCAACTGCCTTGTTAAATAACAAGCTTGAAGAACGTTGCTGATAAATGTAATCGTTGACCCAGTTATGGAATAAATTGATTTCCGTCTTCATTCTGCCGCCATCAAACCGGTAACTCAGATCCAAATTATTGGAAGTCTCTTTGTTAAGGCTATCGTTACCTCTCTCGAAGCTTCGTGTGGCATGATGGAAGCCATTGGAAAATAATTCCTGAATCTGCGGCACACGTTGCGAATGGGTAAAGCCCAAGCTTAATTGATGCTGATCGGTAATCTGCCATAATGCCGATGCCGAACCACTGATCGGTTGATAAGAAACTTCATTCCGGCCTTCCGGCTTGATGGTTTGCCCTTCGGCGCGCCCGCCTAATTCATACGTAACATCCCCGATGGAGAACGATTCGAGGGCAAACAATGCAAAGGAATCGATATCAGATTTCGGTACAATTTGTCCTTCGTCACCCAAACCGATGAACTGGCTATGGATCGATTGAAATCCGGCGACCCCATTCAATATGCCGACAGGTTTATGCTCAAGTTCCAATCGGCTTTCCAGGGCTTCATTCAGAAATTTAGTGCCGGGAACTCCTCCGTCCAGTTCCACATGTTTGTAGTCGGTATAACCGAATTTCAGGCGAATAGCTTCCACCCAGGCAGTTGGTTTATTCAATTGTGCTTTGAAATCATATTTGACTTGATTAAGATCAACAGTAACGGGTGCTTCGCCATGGCCATCCGGCGCGATGCCGTACTTTTTTTCCAGGCTGTTGATGGCTGCGCCGACCAAGCCGGTTTCGGTAATTGCTGAAAAACCTATAGAACCACCGCGTGATCGCGCCTGTGTGTTATTAATCACGCCGTCCGAATTTTGCAACTCTCCTGAGGCTATACTTTTAAAACTGGGATCGTGTGTGCGGACAGCCGTTTCGTCAATGGCGCTTCCACCGATATGCGTATTGTCCTGATCACGATAAAAGCCATCAAGATGATAAGCAAAACTACTTTTACCACCTTCCAGCTTGAAAGCACTAGCGCTTTCATTGGTTGCCGAATCATAACGCTCCTCCCCTGCCCCGCCTATGATTTTATTGGGCACCTGTTCAGGAATCCGGTTATCGATCACGTTGACGATACCGCCAATTGCACCATTGCCATACAACAAGGTTGAAGGGCCGCGAAGCACTTCTACGCGCTCGGCGATAAGAGGATCAACGCCATTGGCATGATCGGGACTTAATGACGACAAATCGTTATTACCCAGACTGTTCTGCATGACCCGTACTCTGGGCCCCGACTGACCTCGAATAACCGGCATACCGACACCGGCGCCAAATGATTGACTGGTCATTCCTGGTTCATTCTGCAAAGTTTCACCAATGGTTTGTCCAATTTTGGCGCGTAGTTCATCTCCAGTTAAGACAGTAACCGGCTTTGCTGATCTTGTAGTAGCCTGTTTAAAGCCGGCGCTTGTGACAATGATATCCTCCAGTTCCTGGACCTCATTATCCGATGCATAAACGGTACCAGTCATAAGACCTGGCAGTACCAATAAATAAGCGATTTTTTTATCCATAAGATCAAGCACAGCTAAAGATGGAAATAAAGCATTCAACAGACTCGTGAATCGAAATCATAAGCCGATAAAAATAAGACGTGAAGTTATGTTATATCATAACATATAGAAATCTGATTTTTTATCCAGAACGCAGGTTATTTAATCACCCGCATCCGCGTCATTGCAGACTAAATTTTTTTTAAAAGCACTCTGGCCCGCTTAAGCTAAGTTACTATGACCAAGGAAAAATTTGTAAACCGACTAGCAGATACAAACTCACTCGCCGGTCATGCATTTGATGCAAACCCCATGAATTTCCAGCGTCTTGCTATGCGCGACGAAATTAGCCTGTTTAATTTCCCGCGATAATGCAGACATGACTTCCGCAGCCGACCGTTCTTCAACTTCCTGGCATTGTTTACAGATAAGCAAAAGCCGCTCATGATGTTGCTCCGACTGACAACAGCCGATAAAGGCGTTAAGGCTTTCCACTCTGTGAACCAAACCTTGCTCGATCAAAAAATCCAACGCACGATAAATGGTCGCCGGTTTTGCACTGGTTTGCAGGGGTTTAATACGTTCCAATAAGTCATAGGCCTTGACGGCCTTATGGCTTTGCCAAATCAATTCAAGCACCTGATGTCGAGTCGACGTTAACTGCACACCCCGGTCAATGCATAACTGTGCAGCGATCCCCAAGGCATGGCTGATGCACTTTTTATGATCGTGTCCTAATGCATGTTGATGGTTTCGAACGGTTTTGGCAGATGCGCTCATTGATAAATCAGACAGGTTATAAAATGATATATTATAACATTTGCTGGCATAAACTTTAACCGAAAACCACATTTACTGATGTCTGATAGGCCTGTTAAAAAGCATTGACATTCATGACATTTAAGTGTAATTGTTTGTTAGCGTGAAAAAACATTTCCAACTGACGGTAAAGGAGACGGCGATGACATTAAAAAACGATAAATCTAATAAAGCCAACGGCCGCAGGAGACGGAGTCCGGATGTTTGCCCCATTTGCTGTATTATTCCACCTCATATGACCGATCATATTATCAAGCACGGCGACGATAAAATGCGGAACTGGGCCCTGGAAACCATGCGCGCGTCAGAGCGCTTCCGCGGCAAACGCGAAATAATGGGCAACTTTGCCTTTGCCGTTTCAGCAGGAGAAAAACGCCGAACGGTTTACGATGCCCGACAGGGTGAAACCCTTCCAGGCCGGCGGGTACGGAGTGAGGGCGGACGCAAGAGCCGGGATATCGCTGTAAACGAGGCTTATGACGGCGCCGGCGTTACCTATGATTTATTTAACGACGTTTATGAACGCAATTCTGTAGATGGCCTGGGGCTAAGGCTGGACGCCACTGTTCACTATGGCAAGCAATACGACAATGCCTTCTGGAACGGCAACCAAATGGTTTATGGCGACGGCGACGGACGCCTGTTTAACCGTTTTACAATCGCAATCGATGTGATAGGCCATGAATTGACGCATGGCGTGGTTCAGTTTGAAGCCGGACTGGTCTATCAAGGGGAATCTGGTGCATTGAACGAATCGTTTGCCGATGTATTCGGGAGCCTGGTTAAACAATATTCGCTTCAGCAAACGGCGGATCAAGCCGACTGGCTAATCGGTGCCGGGTTACTCGCTCCGGGAGTTAAGGGCACAGCGCTGCGCTCCCTAAAGGCGCCTGGAACTGCCTATGACGATCCGATGCTGGGCCGTGATCCACAGCCAGCCCATTATACTAATCGTTTCAAGGGATCGCAGGACAACGGTGGTGTGCACATCAATTCAGGCATTCCGAACCACGCCTTTTATCTGGCGGCCATGGAGATCGGCGGCTCTGCCTGGGAAAAAACCGGCAGAATCTGGTATATCGCATTGCGGGATGTCCTGCGTTCCAACGCGAACTTTAGCAAAGCCGCCAAAGCAACGATTGATGTGGCCGGCCAGCTTTACGGACTAAATAGCCCGGAACAAACCTCGGTGCGTAATGCGTGGCAAGCTGTTGGTGTGTCATAAAGCTGATTTCGCCCCACGGATAAACAGAGTTTTCGGTGGAATTAATGCCTTTCATCTGGCTTTAAAACGGCGCACAGCATTACTATTTATCCTAATCAACAGCCTGTGCGTCGTAACCTGTTCATCTCAACCACAATTAAAACCGGAACATAATCCTATGCATATTACTCTGCAAAGAACGGGCGGATTTACTGGCATCCCTATGACCAAAAAGATTGACGGGGCCGCAATGCCACCTGAAGAGGCAGCCAAGCTCCGAAATATGGTTGATAAGGCACAGTTTTTCCAGTTACCACCAATCATTCCAGCCAAGCCTCAGCCCGATCGTTTCCAGTATGAAATCCGTATTGAGCAGGACGGCAAGGAGCACAGCGTTATCGTTGATGAAACAGCAGTTCCTGCCAGACTTAAACCGCTGATGCAATGGTTAATAGAACGGAACCTGTAAGCTAGCGACTTCTTAGCGGATTAAGCGACTTGCCCCCACAAGTCATATTCATCCGCTTCTTCCAGTTCCACATCCACAAAATCACCAACATTCAGATACGTGGCGCCGTCAATAAAGACCTGGCCATCGATTTCCGGTGCATCAGCCTTACTTCTGGCAACAGCACCTTCCTCAACGACTTCGTCGACCAGCACGGTTTCAACTCGTCCCACGCGCTTTTGTAAACGTGCTGCGCTTATTCCGGCCTGATGTTCCATGAATCGTGCCAGACGTTCCTGTTTAATTTCTTCCGGAACCTGATCCGGCAGCTCATTGGCCGCTGCGCCTTTCACCGGCGAATAAGCAAAACAGCCGACCCGGTCGAGTTGCGCATCGGTCATAAATTGCAGCAATTCTTCAAAGTCGCGCTCGGTCTCACCCGGAAATCCGACGATAAAGGTACTGCGCAAAGTGATGTCTGGACAGATTTCTCGCCAGGCCTTGATTCGTTCCAGATTATTCTGGCCGGCTGCTGGGCGTTTCATCAACTTGAGGATGCGGCTATTTGCATGTTGAAAAGGAATATCTAGGTACGGCAGGATTTTTCCATCCGCCATTAAGGGAATCACGTCATCCACATGCGGATAGGGATAAACATAATGCATCCGTATCCAGATGCCCAACTCGCCAAGCACTTCGGCGAGATTGTAGAATCTGGTTTTAACCGAATTCCCTCGCCAATTCCGGCTCTGATATTTTAAATCGAGTCCATAAGCGCTCGTGTCCTGGGAAACGATCAATAATTCTTTTACACCGGCACTGGCTAGACGTTCGGCCTCCTGCATGACGTCGTCGACTGGCCTGCTGACCAGGTCACCACGCATCGACGGGATGATGCAAAAAGTGCAACGATGATTACAGCCTTCAGAAATTTTTAAATACGCGTAATGCTTGGGTGTCAACTTGATGCCTTGCGGTGGCACCAGACTGGTAAAAGGATCATGTGGAGGCGGCAGATAGTCGTGCACAGAAGACACCACTTCATCAATGGCATGCGCGCCAGTAATTTTCAGCACCTGTGGATGACGTGCGCGGATTTCATCCGCTCTTGCACCCAGACAGCCGGTAACGATCACTTTACCGTTCTCGGCCAGCGCTTCGCCAATGCTGTCCAGCGATTCTTCTACCGCCGCATCGATAAAACCACAGGTATTGACGACAACCAGATCGGCGTCTTTATAAGTGGGCGAAACGTTGTAACCTTCAGAGCGGAGTTTGGTCAGGATTTTTTCACTATCGACCAAGGCTTTAGGGCAACCTAAACTAATAAAACCAATATGGGGGGCAGTCATTTATATCTCGTGAAATTTTTCAGAATAGATGTGTCTGGAAAAGAATCCAGTCTTTAATAGCCTTGCGAATTTATTTGTAGTCCGGTTAGCAGTCCTGGTAGACGGATAACATTCGATTCGATCCGGCCATCAGCGTAGAGTTCAAAAACACGATAGCCCGGAGTCGTATTATCGACGCTGAACCCCCTGCTTAATGGTGTAAACTGGAAACAAGTGGACGGTGTGCCGAATACCCGAACTGCATTCATTTGCCTATCCATCAGTTGATGAATATGACCTGTTGTTATGGCCTTCACTTGCGGAAAATTGTGTATTATCGAAAACAGCGTTTCACTGTTCTCTATCATCATCGTATCCATCCAGGCGCTGTATGTTTCCAGGCAGTGGTGATGGACGGCAATCAGGGCATGGCATTCCGGTTTTTCCGTCAAACATTGCTCAAGAAAGGCCAACTCCTGATCCGGTAAATGCCCCCCGGGTGATCCAGGAATCTGGCTGTTCAGACAAATCAGCTGCCAGCCCCCCCATATCAGCTGTTTACGGCAACTAACGGTGCCGCTATCAAGAATCTGTTGCATCAGCGCATAATCATCATGATTACCCGGCAGACAGATGCAAGGAATTTGATAGGGTAGCAGGCTATCCAGAATTTGCCGGTAACTCGATTCGCAGGGCTCCTGGGCCAAATCGCCGGTAAGCAAAATCAAGTCGAAATGCCGTTTTTCGGCAAAAGCGAGGTCAAGGACGGCATGAAAATAATGATTGGTATTAACCCCAAGCAATGTATCTTTTGGATTGGACAGAATATGCGTGTCCGTTATTTGTAATATCGAGCACCTGCCTTGAATATTTGACATAAAAGTTATTGGCCAATCACTTGGTAAAGAATTTTGGAGTTTCTTTGAGGATTGTATAGAGTCCTGAATCCTTCGGGAAGAACGCTAATATTACACGGCAAAAAACCCCTCTCCATAAACCAATGCACGGTTTGTGTCGACAAAACAAATAACTTGTTAATATTAAGATGTTTTGCCTTACGATAAATAGCTTCCAGCAGACGACTGCCCCGGGACGATCTTTGATAATCAGGGTGCACGGCAAGACAGGCAATCGCGCCGGTGTGACTCTGCTGATCGGGATGCAAAGCGGCGCAGGCTATGACAAGACCGTCCCGTTCAATCACGAGATAATCGGCAATTTCCATTTCGATTTTTTCTCTGGAACGTTTGGCTAAAATACCTTGCTGCTCTAGCGGTTTTACCAATTCCAGAATTCCACCAATATCATTCAAGGAGGCGGAGCGCAGCTCCTCAAAAGGCGTTGCGCTAATCAAGGTACCCACGCCGTTATGGGTGAAAAGCTCAAGCAACAACGCACCGTCCGTGGCCCTGTCAACCAGGTGCACGCGGCCGACACCGGAACGGCAACTCTGAATTGCAGCTGTCAGTGCTAGCCGAATGCCATCTGGAATGGTGGTCTGATGTTGATGCAGTAAAGCATCCGCTTCTGACGCCGTCATTTGTTGTATCTGTTGGCCTGTACCGGGATCGCAGCAATGTTGTTCGGTCAGCAAAATTAGTTTTTCGGCCTGTACTTCAATGGCCACAGCGGTTGCCACCTGTTCGGCCGATAAATTAAAGACTTCGCCGCTGCGCGAATAGCCGATGGGTGAAATCAGCACGATGGCATTCTGGCCCAATTGCTGCTGCAAGGCCTCGCTATCGATACGGCGAATTTCGCCGGTATGGCAGTAATCAATGCCATCGATGACACCGATAGGCTTGGCAATGACAAAATTACCGGAGGCGACTTTAAGTCCGTAACCCGCCATCGGCGTATTGGCTAAGCCCATTGACAATAACGCTTCGATTTCTACCCGCACAGTGCCGGCAGCTTCCTTGACGCATTGTAATGCCAGTTCGTCAGTTATGCGTAGATTCTTATAGAAAACCGGCGCAACATCCAGTTTTTTTAAACGTTGATCAATTTGCGGTCGAATGCCGTGCACTAGCACCAGACGAATACCGAGGCTGCTGAGCAAGGCAAAATCGTGGACCAGATGATCGAATTCCGGATCCAGCAGTGCCTCGCCGCCGAAATTGATAACGAAGGTTTTATTCCGATGCGCGTGAATATAAGGCGAGGAATCTCTAAACCAGGTGACGAACGATTTTTGTGGTTCCATAACGGTCTGGATTTCAGGAATGTGTTGGCTATGGCTGACGACGTCGCAGGTAAGCCGGTTAGTGATGAGTTCCGAAATATATATGACCCATCAGTCAATCAGCGCCGGTAGCATCCACCGGAAGCGTCCAGCAGTCGCTTTTGCGCGGCAAAGTGGCGTTCGATATAGCCGAGTTCGAAACGCTCATAGCGGGTTTGCGCCGCAACTTGCTCGATCATCGCGGGAGCCAGATGGCTTAACGGTCTATTGGTGCTCATCGCCAGAATCTGGGTTTGCGCGGCGCGTTCAATGAAATAGAGATCGTCAAATGCTTGCGCCACGGTCGGCGCCGCCGTCATGATGCCGTGATTGCCCAGAAACAGCACTTCGGCGTCACCGAGAATTTTTGCCATCCGTTCGCCTACCGTGTCCGCCAGCGCCACGCCGTCGTAATCGGTGTCGTAGGCGACCCGGCCATAGAAGCGGCAGGTCGTGTGCAACGCCCATTCAAGACGGCCATCGGCAATCATTGTCAGCGCCGTCGCATAAGGCTGGTGGGTGTGCATAAGCACCCGAGCGCGGGACAATAGCCGATGAATTGGCGCATGGATGTGATGAGCCGATGCCGAAGGTTGGCCATCTCCTCGCACCACTTTGCCGCCGAAGTCGCAGACGATCAGGTTCGAAGCAGTAATCTCGGAAAAATGCAGGCCAAAAGGATTGACCAGAAAATGCTTGCCATCCGGTAGCAGGGCCGAGAAATGATTGGCTATCGCTTCATGCAGATTATTGCTTACCGCCAGATGGAAAGCGGCCGCCAAGTCGAGGCGGAGGTTCCATTCGGTCTCGGTTATGTTTGATGGATTCATTACATTATACCTTCCGGTAAAATTTCAGAATTGTTTTCAATTTCATAGGCTATTTATAATTATTCACGACGAATTGTAATTCATTGAGACGTTGGGGGATATCATCTCGGCTAATACGACAGAGAGTATCGCTATCTATTCCCCAATAGCCATGGTCAATCGGTTTCTTGTTGCGATAAGTTGACGCCAAGGGGTTGAATAATAAAGCTCCGGTATCTCGACCGGGATATGGGTTGCAGCCCCCCTATCAATTCGAGGTTGCGAACCGTTGCATCATAGTGCAAGCCAATCGACACAAAGGTGGACTGATCCAATCCTGCGGAATAGGACAAAACATTTCCCGGAAACCTGATCATGTCATCAAGATAAAAGCGCCACTCCCGCTCAGGCATTGACAGCTTCGCGCTCAATGAAAGGACGCCATTCGGTCCGCATGGCTTTTTCAGTCACTAAATCGACCGGATGCTCGAGTTTATCTTCCAATAAAAATTGTACACCGAAGTATTTTTCCTAGTTGGCCGGACTTTCAAAAGCCAGGTAGAGGAGGCATCGCGTACCCATTTCCGGCACGCGAGACAATTGATACCTCCAATAAGGTACGCGATTTCTACCCTGCATCAATCCAAATTATCGGTCACCGCCCCCAGAGATGCCGAACTCACCAGTTTTGCATATTTCGCCAACACCCCGCGGGTATAGCGTGGCGCTGGTTGTTGCCATTGGTCCAAACGGCGGGCGATTTCGTGTTCGTTGACGTGCAGGGTCAGTTCGTTTTTTTCCGCGTCGATGGTGATTTCATCGCCGTCTTTGACGATCGCTAACGGCCCGCCGACATAGGCTTCCGGCGTGATATGGCCAACCACAAAGCCGTGTGTGCCGCCGGAAAAACGGCCGTCGGTGATAAGCGCCACGTCCTTGCCCAATCCCTTGCCCATAACCGCCGAAGTTGGCGACAGCATTTCACGCATGCCGGGGCCGCCTTTAGGGCCTTCGTAGCGAATGACAATAACATCGCCTTTGACGATACCGCCGTCCAAGATGTTATGCAGCGCCTGCTCCTCGGCGTCGAAAACTTTGGCTTTACCGGTAAAGACCAATCCTTCCTTGCCGGTAATCTTGGCAACTGCACCTTCTGGAGCCAAATTACCGTAAAGAATGACCAGATGGCTGTCCTTTTTGATCGGATTGCCCAGCGGACGAATCATGTCCTGATGGTCGGGATAAGGTTTTACTTCAGCCAGATTTTCCGCCAGAGTCTTGCCGGTAACGGTCATACAATCGCCGTGCAGCAAGCCGCTATCAAGCAGTTCCTTCATCAAAGGTTGAATGCCACCGATTTCGATCAGTTCGGCCATCTGGTAGCGGCCGCTGGGTTTTAAATCGGCCACCATGGGTACATGCTTGCCGATGCGGTTGAAATCGTCGAGGGTCAGATCGATGCCGCCCGCATTGGCCATGGCCAGAAGATGCAGGACCGCATTGGTCGAACCGCCAAGTGCAATGACAACCGTAATAGCGTTTTCGAAGGCTTCCTTGGTCATGATGTCGCGCGGTTTGATGCCTTTTTTCAGCAAACCCATGACCGCAGCGCCGGCACGTTCGCAGTCGAGGCGCTTATCATCGGAAATCGCGGTCTGGGCCGAACTGTTCGGCAGGCTCATACCCAGTGCTTCAATCGCGGAAGCCATGGTATTGGCAGTGTACATACCGCCGCAGGAACCGGCACCCGGAATAGCCTTGGCTTCTATAGCCGTCAGCTCGGCATCGTCGATAAGGTTGTTGGCCCTGGCCCCGACAGCTTCGAATACCGAAACCACATCCAGTTTTTTGTCATTGTGACAACCGGGCAGGATGGTGCCGCCGTAAACAAACACGCTCGGCCGGTTCAATCTCGACAGCGCTATCATGCAGCCCGGCATGTTTTTGTCGCAACCGCCGATCGCGACGATACCATCAAACCCCTGACAACCCGCCACGGTTTCGATCGAATCGGCGATAACCTCACGTGAGACCAGCGAATATTTCATGCCCTCCGTACCCATCGAAATGCCGTCGGATATCGTGATGGTATTGAAAATGACCGCTTTGCCCTCTGCCTGATTGACGCCACGCGCGGCATCTTCGGCCAGTTTGTTGATATGCATGTTGCATGGTGTCACCATGCTCCACGTTGAAGCAATGCCTATTTGCGGCTTGCTGAAATCTTCGTTGGTAAAACCGACCGCATGCAACATGGCTCGGCTGGGTGCGCGTTCCATTCCATCAACCACCAACGAAGAAAATGCGCGGATGTTGTAATCATTTGAGTTAGCCATTTATTATATGATTCCTTATCTGTGTGTGGTGAAAGGTTTATGAGGTTGCTATTTTTTTACCTTTTACCTTTTACCTTTTACCTAAAAAGTATCCCAGCTGTTTTTTCGGCGCCAGCTGATTTTTGGAAGCACGAATCCCATCATCACGCCGAACAGTGAAAGCAAGCCCCCATATAAAAACCAGTCCTGCCTTGATGTATCTTTAAGTGCTTGGTTTTCCAGTTTGATCTGTTGCAAATCGCGCTCAACATTGACAACGCGTTCTTGAAGCTCATCACGCTCATTTTTTAACTGTACAATATTTGAGGACGCTTTTTTGAGCTCATTTAGCTCACGGTTCAGTTGATCACGTTCCGTTGCCAAGGATTGTTCTAGAGGAGTTCCCGGTGTAATCGATTCCCTTAATGTGCTTAACTCTGCCTTTAAGGTTGCGTTTTCCGATTGTAACGCGGTCATATTCTTGCTGACGGTTTCCAGTTGAAAACGACTGGGCAGTTCCTTCATCGTGTTTCGGATTGGAATATAACCTTCCATACCATCGTTAAGTCGAACATGGGCAAATCCGGTTGCGCTGTTTTCTTCGATCAGCGTCAATGGAGTTCCAGTAGGCAGCAGTTTTAAAACTTTACTGTGGGCATTTTCTTCGCTGCGCAGCGATAAGTTCAAATTGTCAGTCACATAAATGGTGGCTGCCTGTGCCTGAACCAAAATTTGTACCAAGAAAAAAAACACGCTGACTACTGTTCTCACTTGCATACCTCTTTTGTTATCTTAATAGTATGAAAAAAACTAAAATTAATTTCTGCATAAAAGAAATTCCAGTAATGCTTTTTGAGCATGAAGCCTATTTTCAGCCTCATCAAATACAACACTTTGAGGACCATCTATCACCTCCGCGCTAACTTCTTCGCCTCGGTGTGCCGGTAAACAATGCATAAATAATGCATCATTGTTTGCTGCATTCATGATATCCGCGTTCACCTGATAAGCTTTGAAATCATGCTCGCGTTGTTTCTGCTCCCGCTCCTGACCCATGCTGGCCCAGACATCGGTAACACATAAATCGGCGTTTTTAGCAGCAGCCAGAGACCTATCAAAGAATTTGACCCGACTGCCGGCGGCTTCGACAATGGTTTTTGCCGGTAAATAACCAGACGGAGCGGCTATATGCAATTTGAAATCAAGCTGCATGGCGGCATGGATATAAGAATGGCACATATTATTGCCATCTCCTATCCATGCTACTGTTTTTCCCTGAATGTCGCCACGCGCTTCAAAGAATGTCTGCATATCGGCAAGTAACTGACAAGGATGCTGCTCATCGGTCAAGCCGTTAATAACCGGTACGCGCGAATGAGCTGCAAATGTTTTCACGGTTTCGTGCTTGTGAGTCCTGAGCATGATGCAATCGACCATACTGGAAATTACTTTGGCGCTGTCTTCCATTGGTTCGCCGCGACCTAACTGGGTGTCTCTGGGTGATAAAAACAAGGCGCTGCCGCCAAAGTGGCACATGCCTGATTCAAATGAAATGCGCGTGCGCGTCGATGATTTTTCAAAGATCATCGCCAAAACCTTGCCTTTCAGAGGCTGATAATCCGGATCGCGATGATTTTTTAAATGGATAGCTCTGCTGATCAGCCGACGGAATTCTTCGCCGGATATATCAAGCAGACTGATAAAATGTCTGGGCTTCATGAAAATAATGTCGATTTAGGATTGTTCTGCCACCTGCAATTATGCAGAAGTTAGCGTCATATCGCCGGAAACAGCTATGCGTCGACCACTGAAGGTATCATTAATAATAGCTGCCAGCGTCTCAACCAACTGATCGATTTGCCGGTCATCAAAAATTAATGGCGGCAGCAAACGGATGGTTTTTTCACTTGTGACATTAATCAGCAAGCCTTGGCGCAAAGCTGACTGAACCAGTTCAGTACAGGGGCTGTCCAGTTCAATACCAATCATAAGACCTTTATGGCGAATATCGATCACATGGCTATTGTTTTGCAGGCGCGCAGCCAATCCTGAGCAGATGGCCTTCCCTTTGGGTTCAGCCAGGCTGATCAGGTTTTCACGTTCCAGTGTTTCCAGTACCGCCAACGCAGCACAACACGCCAAGGGATTACCGCCAAAGGTCGAGCCATGCGCGCCCGCCGTTAACATCGCCGCCGCCTTGCCGCGGGCCAAGCAAGCTCCGATAGGCACACCATTGCCCAAAGCCTTGGCCAGGGTCACAACATCCGGGATGATGCCGTTATGTTGAAAAGCGAGAAATGCTCCGGTACGGCCTATGCCGGTCTGAATTTCATCGAGCATCATTAGCAGATTATGCTCGTCACACAGCGTGCGTATCCGGTTGAGATAATCGGCGGCAGGAATATTGATACCCCCTTCACCCTGGACCGGCTCAACCAGAATCGCTACAATTGAGGTGTTTTGTGCGATTGTCGATACAATTGCATCAATATCATTGTAAGGCACACGTATAAAACTTTCGACCAGCGGCTCAAATCCTTGCTGTATTTTACTGTTACCGGTGGCACTTAAGGTGGCCAGCGTGCGGCCATGGAAGCTCTTTTCCATGACAACAACGGCTGGTTTGTCAACGCCGAGTGAATGCCCGTATTTACGGGCCAGTTTGATTGCCGCTTCATTGGCCTCGGCTCCGGAATTACAGAAAAAGACATTATCCATCCCGCTTTTTTCGGTCAATTTGTCGGCAAGCAGTTCCTGTAAGGCATTACCATAAATATTCGAAGTATGTAAAAGCTTTGTGCTTTGTCTGCAAATCGCATCAGTCACGGACGGATGAGCATGACCAAGACTGCATACTGCTATACCCGACAATGCATCAAGGTAACGCTTGTCATTTTCATCCCACAGCCATGCCCCTTCACCCCGGACAAAAGTAACCGGTAAACGATTATAGGTTGGCATAATGTGGCTAGTCATAACGTCCGGCTCGCTATCGAAATTCAGGCAGCAACCAACTACCTTGCAGAAAAACAGTCGATTATAAGTTTCCTTGTTTGCTTAGGCAATATTTTGATTGCAAAATGCGGCTTTTTCTTGTATCAACAAATTTACGGCAGTGCAAAAGCTGGATAAACTTGATATAATCACTTGGTTTTTAAAATAACTTGGCTACTACCATGAACGTTATCGAAAGAATTAAACACCAGCTTGAAAATAATTCTGTTGTTTTGTATATGAAAGGCACACCCGATTTTCCACAGTGCGGCTTTTCCGGTCAGGCTGCGCAGATTTTGGACGCCTGCCATGCCCAATATATTTATGTGAATATTTTTGAAGATCCCGAACTGCGGGAGGCATTAAAAGAATATTCACACTGGCCAACCTTTCCACAGCTTTATATCAATGGCGATCTGATAGGCGGCTGCGACATCATGATCGATTTGTATAAAAAAGGCGAGCTGGCTTCAATGCTGGCAACGGCTAATGCCACAGCCCAATAAAACCAGTTCAAAGTTGCTTTATGATGAACTTTCTAACCATGTCACTCAATCATCAGTGATAGCCGGAGCAGGCCATTTGTGCTGTGCAGCATAAACAGGCGGCTTCGGAACCCTCTTTCTGGTGTTCTTTACAGTTAAGCGGATACTTAATATCATTCTTCGACAGAGCTCTCCCAAGCCGAATACGTGACGTAAGCCGAATGATTCACTTAATTACTGGTGGTAAAGTTTAATGGCCGTGCCCGTTAATAACTAATCGGTGGCCATTTCAAACTGTCTCCACCGATTAACTATCTTACAAAATATTTCCGCCGTTTTTTCTGCATCATAGAGGGCTGAATGAGCTTGTTCATGATCCCACTCCATCCCCGCCGCCTGCACGATTTTGGCCAATACAGTCTGTTGATAAACCAGTCCACCCAAGGTAGCGGTATCAAAAGTACTGAATGGATGAAAAGGACTGCGTTTTACCTGGGTTCGATGAATGGCAGCGTTCAGAAAGCCGATGTCAAAGGCAGGATTATGACCGACCAGAATTGCACGAGTGCAATGATTCCGTTTGATTGCGTCTTTAATAGGCTTAAACATCCTGTGTAATGCCTCCGCTTCTTCAACCGCCATGCGGAAAGGATGATGCGGATCGATACCATTAAACTTAAGAGCTGACTCGTCCAGCTCGGCATTTTTAAAAGGCATAACATGAGTGGAATAGCGTTCGGTAATTTCCAAATCGCCCAGCTTATTGAATTCTACAATAACCGCGGCAATTTCCAGGATAGCATTCTTTTTCGGATTGAATCCCGCAGTTTCTATATCGACTACGACAGGCAAATAACCCCTAAAGCGTTTCTCTATTGGAATTGCCGGAATTGTATTCATTAAAATTAAGATTAATAAACTGGGAAAATGAAAGGAATAACGTTTGTGGCGTCCACAGGAAAGAGTAAGGGTAAGTTAATGCTCAGGTTGTGTTTAATGAGGATAATCTGGTCAGTTAAAATACTGTAAGTGCCGCATTTATCACACGCATCAATAATCTTTGCGTCCTGTGTTCATCTTAGATAACAGCTGCAGGATGATAAAACAAGCTTTTCAGCCTGAATCAAGTCAAAATTATTTATTTAGCGACAAGTTTACCGCATTTTCCAGCTCAATTCTTCATTGGCTTTAAGCGGTGTGATGGACAGGCCGTGCTCTCCATAAAAGGAGGGGATATTCCAACTGATTTTTTCCAATGTGACCGTACCAGAATTCCTGGGTAACCGGTAAAAATCGGGGCCATGAAAACTAGCAAAACTTTCCAGTTTATCCAGGGCACCGGCCTGTTCAAAAGCTTCCGCATAAAGTTCAAGCGCGGCAAAAGCACTGTAACAGCCTGCGCAGCCACAAGCGTTTTCTTTTAATGCGGACAGATGCGGCGCGCTATCTGTGCCGAGAAAAAATTTAGGATTGCCGCTAATGGCCACTTCAACTAACGCCAGACGATGCTGTTCGCGTTTGATGACCGGCAGGCAATAATTATGCGGACGTATGCCACCTGCTAAAAGGGCGTTACGATTAAATAACAAATGCTGCGGAGTAATGGTAGCCGCAATATTAGCGTCTGACGATTGAACAAACTGCACAGCTTCCTTTGTTGTCACATGTTCGACAACGATACGCAGACCGGGAAAATCTTGGCTTATATCCGTCAATACAGTTTCGATGAACAGCCGTTCCCGGTCAAAAATATCGACTTTCTCATCAGTCACTTCGCCATGAATCAACAATGGAAGATCATATTTTTCCATCGCCTCCAAAACTCGGTAGATGGTTTTAATGCCGGTCACGCCTTTGTCCGAGTTGGTAGTAGCTCCGGCCGGATATAGTTTACAGGCATAAACATGTTCTGACTCGGACGCATTTTTAATTTCATACGGTGTTGTCAAACCGGTCAAATAAAGTGTCATCAAAGGCGTAAAATCCACGCCGACAGGAACCGACCGCAAAATTTCTTCGCGGTAAACTAGTGCTTGAGCCACGGTCGTTATCGGCGGTTTGAGATTTGGCATGATAATGGCCCGAGCAAACTGCCTGGCGGTATGCGGCAATACAGCTTTCAGAATCTCGCCATTTCTAACATGCAAATGCCAATCATCAGGCCGAGTAAGCGTTAATGTTTTCATTATTTAAGGTTTAAATCGGTAAAATAGCAGCTATTTTATAGTAAGTGCCTTGAAAAACTATACTTAGCCCTTATCTTAGTAATTATTTTTTGTTTTGGAGCGGTAAATGCCAATTTACGAATATCAATGCCAATCTTGCGGTCACGAACACGAAGCCTTGCAAAAGTTGAATGCAGAGCCCTTAATTCATTGCCCCGCCTGCAGTATGCCGGAACTGATGAAAAAAATTTCAGCTGCGGGGTTTCGTTTGAAGGGCAGCGGCTGGTATGAAACCGATTTTAAAAATGGCGCCAAAAAAAATGTCGCCGGCGAAGCCAGCAATACCGCCCCGGCCTCATCCTCCCAGAGTTGCTCAACGGGTGGTTGCGGCAATTGCTCATGATGACTTGCATAAGCCGGGTTTAGCACGTAATATCGACTAATTTTGGGATAGACAGAGAAGACTTATGCGTACCCACAAGTGTGGAGAAATAAATAAACAACAGTTAAGCGCAACCGTTGAACTATGTGGTTGGGTACATAGACGTCGGGATCACGGCGGTGTAATCTTTATTGATCTGCGTGACCGCGCTGGGCTGGTGCAGGTCGTGGTTGATCCTGATGTTGCCGACGCTTTCGCGATTGCCGAACAGGTCCGTAGCGAATACGTGCTGAAAATTACCGGCATTGTCCGCAACCGCCCTGCCGGCACGATCAACGCCAATCTGTTCTCTGGCGAAATTGAAGTTCTGGCCAAGCATATCGAGGTATTAAATGAAGCGGAAACACCGCCATTCCCGATAGAAAGCGACATCGAAGTCAACGAGGAACTCCGTTTGCGTTTCCGCTACATTGATTTGCGCCGCGCCGTGATGCAGGAAAAAATGAAAGTAAGGCGCGATGTAACACGTAATCTACGCCAATATCTCGATGATCACGAGTTCTTCGAAATCGAAACGCCGTACCTGACCAAAGCTACGCCGGAAGGCGCGCGCGACTATATCGTCCCGAGTCGCACTCACCCGAATTCATTCTTTGCGCTGCCGCAATCGCCCCAACTCTATAAACAATTGTTGATGGTCGCCGGTATGGATCGCTATTATCAGGTCGTACGTTGCTTCCGCGATGAAGACCTGCGCGCCGATCGGCAACCGGAGTTTACTCAACTCGATATCGAAACCTCGTTTATGAACGAGCGCGAAATCATGGCGATCATGGAGGCCATGATCCATCAGCTGTTTTCCGACATTATCGGCGTCGACCTGGGCCATAAATTCCCGGTCATGAGCTATGACGAAGCCTTGCGCCGCTACGGTTCCGACCGCCCAGACCTGCGCATTTCTCTGGAACTGGTGGATATCGCCGACGAGATGAAAAACGTCGATTTCAAGGTCTTCTCGGGCCCGGCCAATGACGCCAACGGCCGCGTGGTGGCGATGCGCTTACCGGAAGGCGGCGATTTAAGCCGCAGTACCATCGACGAACTCACCAAATTTGTCGGTATTTACGGCGCCAAAGGCTTAGCCTACATTAAGGTCAACGATCTTGGCGCTGGCAGCGAAGGACTGCAGTCGCCGATCGTTAAATTCGCGCCGGATGCCGTCTGGGCCAAAGTCATGGCGAAGGTGGGCGCGCAAAACGGCGACTTAATTTTCTTCGGCGCCGACAAAACGAATATTGTCAACGAAGCGATGGGGGCTTTACGCATCAAGCTGGGGCATGACCGTAATCTGTTGACCGGTGCTTGGAAGCCGTTGTGGGTGGTCGATTTTCCGATGTTCGCGTGGGACGACAAAGCGCAGCGCTATACTGCCATTCATCATCCGTTTACTGCGCCGAGCTGCTCCGCTGAAGAGCTGATTGCTGATCCTGGCAAGGCTTTATCGCGTGCCTACGATCTGGTGCTGAACGGCACCGAAGTCGGCGGCGGCTCGATCCGTATCAACCGTACCGCGATGCAGCAAACCGTCTTCGACATTCTGGGCATCGGTCACGACGAAGCCCGTGAAAAATTCGGCTTTCTGCTCGATGCCTTGAAATATGGCGCACCACCACATGGCGGCATTGCCTTCGGTCTGGACCGTCTGGTCATGCTGATGACCGGAGCACACTCCATCCGCGATGTTATTGCCTTTCCGAAAACGCAAACGGCGTCTTGTCCGTTATTCAATGCGCCGGCTTCGGTCAGTGAAGAGCAGTTAAAGGAGTTGGGGATCAGACTGCGCAAACCGGCCGGTAAAGACGAGAAGCTGGATTAAATAGTCAGAGCAGGCAACGCGTTTTATCCGCTTGCATTTTTTCGGTTAATCGACCTTGTCATAAACATAACCCTTGAATCGCGTAAACTTGATCAATGCCATATTTATGGCACAATTCTTTTGAAAACGTGTAAACACTTTATATTTTGATTCGGTATTGCTGCTGAGCCCCTGTCATTTAAGATGTCCTAGCAGCATCAATCCATAAACAGTTTCTACACCCAACATTTGACATTAATTTTATATTGAACAATTATCATAATTGATAAGTCTTATTAATTATTTTTACTCGCATTATCCTTCATAACACTATCTTAACCACCTATGGCCGCAACAGCATTACTCTTTGAAGATTTCGCCTTACTCGATGACGACGTATGCGATGAACGCATCAGCGCCGCCAAAGCCAAACTGGGCAATCGCTGTGTCATATTGGGCCACCATTACCAGCGCGATGAGGTTTTCAAACATGCCGATTTCACCGGCGATTCTTTAAAACTATCCAGAAATGCGGCACAATCGGATGCTGAGTATATTGTATTCTGCGGCGTGCATTTTATGGCGGAAGTCGCCGATATTCTATCCAGGCCGGAACAGATCAGCATACTGCCCGATCTGGCGGCTGGCTGTTCGATGGCCGATATGGCCAACCTGGTCAAGGTGCAAAAATGTTGGGATGAACTAGCTAAAATCATCGATGTTGATAATGACGTCACGCCGGTCACCTATATTAATTCTGCTGCCGACTTAAAAGCTTTTTGCGGAAGGCATGAAGGCATCGTTTGCACGTCATCTAATGCACAGAAGATATTGGAGTGGAGCTTTGCCAAACGGCCGAAAGTGCTGTTTTTCCCCGATCAGCATTTGGGCCGGAATACCGGCTATAAAATGGGCATTCCATTGGAGCAAATGGTCACCTGGAATTTCAACCGCGAGATGGGTGGTTTGACGGAAGAGCAGATCCGTAACGCCAAAATTATTTTATGGCAGGGCCATTGCTCGGTGCACCAGGCTTTCAAACCGGAACAAATCGATAATTTTATGCAACGTTATCCGGAAACCAAGGTCATTTCGCACCCTGAAGCCTCATTTGAGGTTTGCCAGAAATCGGATTATATCGGTTCCACCGAATCTATCCTCAGAACCGTCAGGGAAGCCGAACCCAACACCCGCTGGCTGGTGGCGACAGAATTGAATCTGGTTAACCGTCTGCATGAAGAATGCAAATCTCAGGGGAAAAACGTGCATTTCATGTCACCTACCCTGAGCATGTGTTCAACGATGTTCAGAACCGATCCACAGCATCTGGCCTGGATCATGGAAAATCTGGCAGAAGGCCACGTGATTAATCAGATTTCAGTTCCCGCAGCGGAAGCCAGTCTGGCCAGAAAAGCACTGGACAATATGCTGGCGGTACATTGAATAACTCCAACTTGGTGTCAATTACGAGCATCTAATCAGAAACGCAACCCATGCGAATAACTTGGCCTGTTTGTGGCCGAATTACCTTGAGGTTGGTGGCTTGGTGTTTGGTCCCAATGCTTTTTATGATGATCATGATGAAAATTATCGTTGCCTGAACCATAAGACTGGGGGCGATAATATTGCGGGCCGTAATAATAATTAGGATAAAAGCCATTATAATAGCTTCTATTTGGTCTTTCTAACGTTTGAGTCTGCCGTTGCGTTGCGATGGCATTTCGATTGATCGCATCAATAAGCTCGTGCCGGTCCATTTCCTCATTAAGCTCTTTGTCCGCCTCGATTTTGGCCGCCTCATTGGCTGCTTGCTTGGCTTGCCATGCTTTCAATTTGTTTTGTGCCTCTTCAAGCTGGCGCGGAGTCAGTTTTTTTATTTCGACAATTTTCTGGCTCACCGCCTTCGATGAGCACGGCGTCGACTGATAAACAATTTTCCCCGAGTCCAGTTTGCATTTAATAACCTCGGCAGTCACAGGGGTAATAAAAATCACCGATAACACTATCGTCAAAGTAACTTTTTTCATAATTCAAGCCTCATAATAATACAGGGCTTAAGGTTTCTACTACTGGATTAACCCAGCTTCAGCCCGTTGCTCCTTGCCAGCCATAATAAGACGTGCCAGCCTCCGTAAACCGTCAGACGAAATATCCAAACCGAACGGTGCGCCAAAATTTTCAAGTTCATAAACCACATCGGTAGCTGCAATGAACGTCAGGTAGCGCAAGCTCTGAATTTCCGGCAAATCCTTGGCGATCGTGCGTAATACCGGTGCCAGACGTTGCCAGGTTTGGGTAAAAAACAAACGTACCGGGTCTTCGCCGGCATCATGTTCTTTCAAACCGGACTGAAACGCACTGCGAGAGTCCACTAGTATTTCCATCAAGGTATCACGCAATTCAGGTGAATGGGTATCGTCGGATGCCTGTTGGATGGCTTTGCTCAACATCGCATCCCATTCCTGCCAGGTTTCTTGCCATTGTTTCTGCTCTATTTCAGTGAGTGGTGCCTCCAGTTTTTTTACCACTTTTTTAGCCGGCGCGTCAAAACTCAGCTTGATGCCAATCCCATTATCATTAGCATCGACGTCGGCAAATTTTAGGGTTTTCAGAATGTTCTTCACTTCAACTGCATTTTCTTGGGGCAAGTATTGGGAAACCGTATGCTCTATATCGTCACGGGATTTGTTCAAGTCCACTTTGACTTCAGCCAGCTTGGGCTCGGCAACGCGTTTGATCAAATCCTGAAGTTTGTCGATAGTTAATTGGCGGCCTTGCCGGTCATAAGCGCTTGCCTGGGTCACAGGCAGCGCCAGAATTGTATGGTCCGCATTGAGGGTGGGTTTTTGCAAAGTTTCCAAGATGCCGCCCCATTCCACTAAAGTGACACATTGTCCACCCAATTTTGCACCGAAGCGAGCCTGGACATTGTTCAACAATCTTACTTGCCCTTGCCGGCCGCTGATCTTAGGATCGAAAAGCTTCAAAAAACCGCAGCCATGCCGGTCGTTCCATAATTCGGCGCTATGATCAGCACCTTTATAAAGCTGTGTGCTCAGGACTTTTTTAATGAGCGTGTAATCCAATTGCACAGGCAGGTTGTATTGATTAGCTGAGCCATTCTTTGAGAGAACCAAAAACAGACTAATAGCCGATAGCATAAAAACCTTCTTCATTAACTTCTCCTGAAAAAGCGCACGAATTAAAAAAACTCTCATTGTTCCTTTTTAACAGTATGGACATCATTCACTTGTAAAGGTGCCATCCGTTCCTGTGATAGGGTGGTTTGAGCTAAACCTGAATGCTTGGGACGAGTAAACTGGCGGCCTATGAACAAGTCATTGCTGACTGCGGTCACATCCTGGAGCCATTGCGATGAAATTTGGCAATTTTGCGAGTAAGGCGGCTCCTTACATAAATCGATTTTGCCGTCATTCAACAAATCAAAATGCAGACCAGGCAATGGCCGCACGCGCATTGCCTGCGGTGGCACCGTGTAATCCATGATAGTTGGCCCATTGAAATTAAGCAGGCCGAGCACCAATCTGGG
>Ga0209798_10000116_pt1 | contig 43138 bp, 35 predicted proteins | sample DOMMetBare3Fresh_FD_187475 | JGI IMG/M metagenome (GOLD analysis project Ga0209798, IMG submission 187475) | Wetland sediment microbial communities from St. Louis River estuary, USA, under dissolved organic matter induced mercury methylation -... | ecosystem: Environmental > Aquatic >...
GTTCAGCTCTGCGAGTTCTCGCAGTCGGGCTGCCAGATGGCCGGCAAACGTGGGCGTGCCCCAGGCATCTACGATGGCGCCTACAGTTTCCTCCCGCCGCAAACGATCCACGACCGTGCTGAGAAAGTTACGACCGCCGGCGCCGAAAATAAATCCGGTGCGCACCACGATGCTGCGGTCATAAACAAGCTGCGACTGGCGCTCACCCTCGAGTTTCATCCGGCCATACACGCTTTGAGGATTCGGTTGATCGAGTTGCGTATAGAAGCCGTCCTTGTCTCCGGCAAATACATAGTCGGTCGATATCGTGACGAATACGGCGCCCTGGTTGTAACTCGCCCGGGCAAGATTCTCAGGTCCCTGTGCGTTTGCTGCGCGCGCCCGGTCCGGATCCTTCTCACAGCCGTCCACATCCGTCCAGGCAGCGCAATTAATGATTACCTCCGGCTGCAAACGGCCCACTTCTCGCTCAACCGCTGTAGCGCTGGTGATGTCGAGCGTTTGGTGATCGCAGGCAAATATTTCGTCACCGTGCGCAAGGCAAACCTCGCTGACCGCGCGCCCAACCAGCCCCCCAGCCCCTGTTATCAGAACCTTCATTGCGCTCCGACCTCGGATCCATATTGCCTGGAGTAGAAATCTCGATAGGCGCCGCTGCGCGCGCGCGCAATCCATTCCGGATTGTCCCGATACCAGCGGATAGTCTTCTCCAGACCACTGTCCCATGTTTCGCGCGGCCGCCAGCCTAACTCGTTCTCTACCAAGGAGGGATCGATGGCGTAACGTCGATCATGGCCCGGACGATCCTTTACAAATTTCATCAGCGAGTGCGGTTTATCGAGGTGGTCCAGTACTGAGCGGACCACGTCGATATTTCGCCGCTCGTTTCGAGCTCCAATATTGTAAACAGCCCCTGGCTGGCCTTTTGCCAAAGCCAGCAAAATAGCCCGGCAGTGGTCCTCAACATAAATCCAATCGCGAACGTTACAGCCATCGCCATAAACCGGGATTGGCTCATCCTGCAGGGCGTTGGCAAGCATGAGCGGAAGAAATTTCTCTGGGAATTGACGCGGGCCGTAATTGTTTCCACAGCGTGTAACAACAGTGTCGAGACCAAAAGTATGGCGAGCTGCGCGCACCAGGTGCTCGGCCGCGGCTTTGGAGGCCGCGTAAGGACTGTTGGGAGCAAATGGAGAATCTTCCCTGAAATACTCGTCGCCGGCTTCGGGCAGGCTGCCCATCACTTCGTCCGTGGAAATGTGGACGAACCGCCCTACACCTCGCTCACGCGCGGCATCCAGCAACACCTGAGTACCCATGACATTGGTCCGCAGGAATTCATCTGCCGATGCGATACTGCGATCTACGTGAGATTCTGCAGCAAAGTTGATTAGACAATCGACGCCACCTTCAAGGGCTGCGAGGACTGCCGTCCGATTGGCGATGTCACCCCTCACAAACTGATGCCTGGCGGGATCAATGTTTTGCAGGTTGTCGAGATTACCGGCGTAGGTCAAAGCGTCAAAGTTGGTAATCCTGGCCGACGGCAACTCGTCGAGTAGCAGGCGGACAAAAGCGGAGCCGATAAAGCCCGCTCCGCCGGTAACAAAAAAATTTTGCATTAATGGTTAACTTGGGATCCCTTCGACCGAAACTGGCTGGAACTCCGTTGGCGTATTAGACCACACACAACCCCGGCCATTCCAGCGACGATTGCTGTGCAGCTGACCATGGCGAAACCCGCTGACCTGACCGTCAAACCTCAACCTCTGCAAGCAAGTACGGCCCAACTTAGATTCAGGGCATACCACGAATCTTTGACAAAACCGACGACCGAACCCGACCTCTCCGATTATCGGGGGAAAAACTTCCGAAGTATTTCCGAAATTGAGAAGGACGGTCCGATCCTATTGCGGTATTGTCCCGTCGTTGAGGAAATAGGTACGACCTGAGAGCCCGGCACGGACGAGGGGAAACCGGTTTCCGGCCCTCTTGGCGGCTCTGGCCGTAATAAAACTTTAACAAAATTATTATTTGACAAATTCAAATCGATGCCGTATTACAGTCCGCACCTTTAGCAACTTATGTTACTACACTGCTCTTTTCTGAGTATTCTTCCTGGGCTTAATTATCGTAAGACTGATCCTGAGGGAACCGACAGGCATCATCTACCGGCGGACCACCAACCGCGGGTGAAGCTGCATAACCCGGAGCTTGGTTGATCACTGACTCCGGACCACCAACTGTGAGTTTGACCTGATTCAATTAAGGAGCACCAGAAATGAGTAAGATATTACGTCCCAGTTTAAAAGTATTAGTGGTCTTGTGTTTTACCTTGTCGGTCTGCACATTGGCCCAGGCCCAGGCAACCAGAACCTGGGTTTCCGGAGTCGGCGACGACGTCAATCCCTGTAGCCGCACGGCTCCCTGCAAGACATTCGCCGGTGCAATTTCGAAGACTGCGATTAACGGCGAGATTGATTGTCTCGATCCGGGTGGCTTTGGCGCCGTCACGGTGACGAAATCGATCACCATCGACGGCACCGGCACCTTTGGTTCAATCCTGGCCAGCGGCACCACTGGCGTGATTGTGAACATTGCTGTTAACGCCAATGACCCCCTCCGTACTGTGACGCTGCGCGGGCTGTCGATCAACGGCACCGGCCTTAGCGGTACCGTCGGTACGCGCACCGGCATCAACGGGGTAAACGTGATTGCGGCTACCGCGGTTTTTGTGGAGGATTGCGCTATTTTCAAGTTCTCCCAAAACGCGATTAACGTCGCGAACGTAGCCAACAATTTCAATCTGTTCGTCCGCAACAGCGTACTGCGCGACAACGCGCTGGCCGGTGTGGCCATGAGTTCGAACAATACATTGAACTTCATGAGAGGGACGATTGAGAACAGTCATCTGAACGGTAACCAGAACGGCGTCAATGCCGGGGCGAACTCGCGTATCTCAGTTGATAATTGCTCGCTATCGGGCAATTCCAACGCCGGGGCGCTAGCCCGTAGTCTGACTGCCAGCGCAGTCGCCGTGGTCAATGTATCAAACTGCCAGCTTTCGGCGAATGGGAGTTTTGGAGTACAGGCGGGAGGCGGGGGAGCCCTGGCCACTTCAATCGTCCGCCTGAATAAGAATCACATTACCGGCAGCGGAACCTCCGGCATCAACATCGGAGCCAGTGGAGAGGTAGATACTTACTCTAACAACCAGATCTTCGGCAACAATATCGACGGTTGCCCGGGTTGTACCGTGATCGGGGCACCTAACACCTAAACTCCGAATTCGGAGCTTCCCAGTGCCCGAACTTGAACCCGCCCGCTTCCCCAAGCGGGCGGGTTTCCTGTTTCCAGACCCTTGAGCCAATTGAAAAAGTTCGTGGGAACCCATTGAAAAGAAAGAAAGAGAGAATATCCTTGACAGTAATAAAAGTTGCTAATAGTATCTCCGCCCCCGTCGTTCTTTTTCAGATTCTTTTAGCTGGCTCTAATCGCCTTCTAACGGTGTGTCAACATGCCGAAGTAATGCTTCCCAGCCTACCACGGGTTTGTTTAAGGAGAAATCTACATGAGATCCGCCACCTCCGCTAAACCTTCAACACGTCAACTCGCGTATCGTAATCTGGCAGATATACTCAATCGCGGCCTGATAGCGAGAGCGGCTTTATTTTTGGGCCTGGTTGGGCTGGCGGTAACCGGTTCTTATTCAACTTCATCTGCGTCCGCGCCTGCTGGCGGTTCCGGAATAATAGAAACACAGGCTCTCACTGCCCCCTTAGCGGTTACGTCGAACCGCTTCGTTAGTCGCTTGCTCCTGGCACCCATACCTCCGCCTTTACCGGCGGCCATTGCGACCTTTGCCAGTGATTGCACGACAGCTAAGTCAGAATTCGCGGTGGGAGAGACAATTTGCGTTAAGGTCACTGGAATTACGATTTCTCCTTTTTTCCCTCGGCGTCTGACCTGGGCCGCTCCCGACTCGACTGTAGTTCAGGCGGCTGACATCACCAGCGATCCGCAGACCGGCACTTTGTTGATAAACGCCACCTCGATCATTAATGGCCGAACGATCGATAATCGAGGCACGTGGCAACTTCTAGTTCGCAATCCCTTTTTCTTTTTTCCTGAGGCAAGCGCCACTTTCACTGTTACTGATCCGCAGAATGCGACCGCCGATCTTGGCGTTGCAGTGACCGCCAGCAGCAACAGTGTTGCCGCAGGCTCACAAGCCGTGTTTGAGATCCAGGTGAATAACTATGGTCCGGACACGTCGGCCAATGTTCAGTTGACCGATGTGGTTCCGGCCAACACAACGTTTGTTTCCTTCCAGCAGTTGAGTGGGCCAGTCTTCACGTGCAGTAGCCCGTCAGTGGGCGGTACCGGCACGACAACGTGTTCCATCGCAAGTCTGGACTGGCCGGGTAATTCAGTGGCCACCTTCATCGCCACGTACCTGGTTAACAACGGTGTTTCAACGGGTACGACTATCACAAATGTAGCGAATATTGCTTCGGTCGCTACCCAGAGCTCGCCGGCGACGGCTGACCAAAACGACAAGGACGACAGTGCCTCGGCCGCTGAGACAGTCGCGGCTGCACCTTGTGTCATTACGTGTCCCAGCAACATCGATGTCAACGCGGATCAAGGCCAGGCTGGAGCAGTGGTGACTTACGCATTCCCGGCGTCAACGGGCGATTGCGGCCAGCCGAGCACGGGAGAAGGCGGAGAAGTGATTCCCGCAATTAGTTGTAGCCCCGCATCGGGCTCATTTTTCCCGGCCGGTACAACTACAGTAGTCTGCAGCGGTCAGACCAATGGCGTATGTACCTTCCAGGTTACTGTGCAAAACCCAGGGGCGCTTTCGATCAGTCTGACCGGCGCCAATCCTTTTGCTCTCGAGTGCGGTGACGATTTCAACGATCCCGGAGCAACGGCAGTTAACGGCACCGGCCAGAGCGTTCCCGTCGTTATATCGGGCACGCTTGATAACCACACTCCTGGAAGCTACACGCTGACTTACACAGCAACGGAAGGCCAGAATTCGACCTCAACCACGCGCACAATAAATGTCAGTGACTCGGCCGGGCCAGTAATCACCATAGCCGGTGCAAACCCCTTGACGCTTGCTTGCGGTCAGACCTTCACGGATCCCGGAGTCTCTGCCGACGACGCCTGTGAAGGCAGTAAGGCTGTCAGCAGTTCCGGCACGGTCGACTCAAATGTTCCGGGCACCTATACGATCACTTACACCGCTTCAGATAGCGCGAATCATACGTCGACTGCTACACGAACCGTGATTGTCGAGGCTGGCGGGGGTACTCTGCCCCCCACGATTACACTCATTGGCGATCCACAGATTACTGTCGAATGCGGCAGCTTCACGGATCCAGGCGCAACCGCATCAGTACCGTGTGGCGGTTCGGTCCCCGTCACAACATCAGGCACGGTTCTCAACACGCCGGGTACATACACCCTCACCTACACCGCGTGCGTAGAGATTTCACCGGGTGTTTGCGATCCGGCGCGAACTTCGTCTGTAGAGAGGACGGTCATCGTAGAAGATCATACGGCGCCAACAATTACGGTCAACGGCGCGAACCCTTTGAGTGTGGAGTGCCACGGCACCTTCACCGATCCGGGCGCCACGGCACACGACAGCTGTGCCGGTGATTTCGCAGCGACCGCCTCGGGTACAGTCGACGCCAACACCGTCGGCCAGTACACAATCACCTATGACGCTCAGGATCCTTCCGGCAACAGCGCCACAGCGGTCACACGCACAGTGAATGTGGTTGACACCACTGCGCCAACGGTTACGGCGCCGATGGCTGTTACGGTCAATACCGGCTCCGGTGCAACCTCGTGTAGCGCGGTAGTCAGCGATATGGCGCTGGGCGCCGGCAGCGCGAATGACGCTTGTCAGGGCGCGATCGCGGTGACTCGGAGCGGCGTGCCCGCTGGGAACGTTTTCCCTGTAGGAACGACAACCCTTACTTACTCAGCTACGGACGCCTATAACAACACCGGCAACGCTACGCAGACGGTGACAGTGGTTGACAACACGCCGCCGGTGGTAACCGCGCCGGGAGCTGTAACGCTATTCACCGGACCCGGTGCAACATCGTGCGGAGTAACTGTAGCTAATCTGAACGCGACGCTGGGAACCGGCTCAGGCACGGACAATTGTTCGGCTGTATCTATAACTCGCACTGGCGTCCCGGCCGGAAACGTCTTCCCAGTTGGGCAAACGACCGTGACCTATGTGGGAACCGATGCCGCCGGCAACATGTCGTCCGCCACACAGCTAGTTACGGTCGTGGACAACACGCCGCCGACGATTAGTTGTAGTCCTGACATTATCGCCAATTTCGATCCCGTAGCTGGTGGGGCGGTGGTCACGTACGCCACTCCGGTCGGCGCCGATAATTGTCCGGGCGCGGTGACAAACCGCACGGCTGGCCTGGCCAGCGGTGCGACCTTCCCCGTTGGCACGACCACCAACACCTATCGAGTTACCGATGCTGTCGGACTCACGGCCCAATGCTCATTCAAGGTAACCGTTGCCTTGACCTCGATCATCGGTCTTGACAGCGTGCTCATAAACGGCTCAGGACTGGCGGATAGTTACGACTCTGCCGGCGGGTATCCGGCTACCAAAGGAAGCCAGGCCAATGTCGTCAGCAATGGCACAATCACCATGGGTGGAAGCGGTAAAGTAGCCGGGAATGTCCGCTCAACTCGCGCTGGTGTGGCCATGTCGGGACTAAGCGTGATAACCGGCAATGCCACCGCCGGAACCACCGTCACCAGGACCGGTAGTGCCTCTGTAGGTGGAGCCATAACCAATAACCAGTTGGTGCCGTTAATCACCCTGCCGGCAGTGCCTGCTTGCGGACCTCCGTACAGTCCCAACAGCGGCATCAGCGGGACCTATTCCTACAGCCCGAGCACCGGCGACTTAACCTTGAGTGGGAATAATATCGCCACTCTCGCTAATGGCACTTACTGCTTCCACAACCTGACTTTAACTAATAGCGGACAGTTGAAGGTCAACGGAGCGGTGGTGATCAAATTGACGGGCACTTTGAACGCCAGCGGCCTGACAAACTTCAACAACACGACTGCAATCCCAGGGAATCTTCGAATCCTGTCGAGCTTCACTGGGACCAATGGTGTGACTCTTGGCAACAGTAATAGTGCCTACTTAATGGTATATGCTCCCGGCACCGGGGTTACGATTACAGGGTTGGCCCCACTATTCGGCACAGCTGTCGGGAAGACCATTACGATTTCAAACAGCGGGATGATCCATTACGACACTCGCCTGCTGAGTGTGTGGCCCGATATTTGGCTACTGATTGGCCCCTGAGTCGTGGCCCATCAAGTGGGGCGATGAAGCAAGGGCGCAGGAATCTTTAGCGAAAGGTCTTGATGACAAAATTTCTCTCGTCAACAAATAGGGAAGACTTGGCACAGCAGTGGCCGGAACTTAACCGTGTTCTACTGGTGGCCCATCTCGGAACTTTAAACAAAGGAGACTCCAAATGAACAAGTTTCGGTTAACCATAAACGCTTTGGCAGTCGTGATCTTCACGCTGGCTTTCGCATCGTTGGCCAATGCGCAGGCAACTCGGACCTGGGTGTCGGGCGTGGGGGACGATGCCAACCCCTGCAGCCGGACAGCGCCATGTAAAACTTTTGCGGGCGCTATTTCAAAGACTGCTACCGGCGGTGAAATCGATGCGCTCGATCCAGGCGGCTTTGGCGCGCTTACTATCACCAAGGCAATTACCATTGACGGCTCGGGGACATTTGCTTCGGTGCTGAACGCCGGAACATTTGGAATTACTATCAATGCGCCGGCTACTGCTATTGTGACTCTCCGGGGACTGTCAATCGAGGGCGTAAGTCAAAGCACTTCCCCCGGAACTACCGGCATCAGAATGCTCGCCGGAAAAGGCTTGAATGTGATCAACTGTATCATCCTCAACCAGTCTACCAATGGTATTGACCTGGCTCTGACAGCAACCGGCACGGTTGTCCAGATTAAGAACACATACGTTAAAAATTGTGGCGGCGACGGACTCGCGGCCTCGACCACGACAGGCCAGTTAAAGGTATCGATTAGTGATTCCTCTTTCGTTGAGTGCGGTACCGGTCTGCACGCAAAGTTCAACTCGCGTGTCTCGGCCGATAGGTGCACCTTCTCCAACAACACCGGCGCCGGCGTGTTTGCCGACGGCACAACCGCGGTGGGAGTGGCCAACATCAGCAACTCGTCCATCTTCAACAATGGTGGCGCAGGCGTTCAGGCCCAAACAGGTGGCGCTGTGGCACGTATCAACGATTGCGACATTATCCAGAACGTTGGCAATGGAGCTCTGGTTGGGGCAGGTGGCGAGGTCGATACGTGGGGTAACAACAGATTCATCGGCAATGCTGATGGCGCCGTCTGCACCGGTTGCACGCCGCTGACCCCCCACTGATGAACTGGCCAGGTTCTTCCTATCAGCGACCCGTCCGGCGCGCTTGGCGCCGGACGGTACTATTCGTTTCCAGGGCCACTTCCCCATTTTGCTTGGAAGCTAATTATGGGACCACTCCTCACCTTAGTAAGGACTCAATCTGCCCGGCTGTTCAATGAACCATTTGCTACCGGTTCATCTTGCCACTGAGTTCAATTCGATTCCCTGACACACCAGGTCTTCGTTTATAGTTTCGCCCTTTGGGCCAATTGACACTTAAGAACGTGCCGACTAAACTGAATTCTTTCAAATGTCGGGCTTTTCTGCGGGCAAGTGTGCTATTTGAAGCACTTTCTGTCCTTCCCAGGCCGCTCGCTCAGCAACTTGATGGACACGACTACCAGCGCAACCCAGGACACCCCTGATTCCACCAGAACCGCCGCCCAGGTCAATTCTTCTCAGGTAGTTCGCCCTGCTCTACCCGAGCACAATTTACCCGACGAACCCTTAGTCATAATAAAACCGGGGAAGAGCTGGGGAGCAGTCGACTTTCACGATCTCTGGGCGTTTCGCGACCTGTTCTATTTCCTGACCTGGCGCGACGTGAAGGTGCGGTATAAGCAGACCGTGCTGGGAGTGGCCTGGGCCATCATTCAGCCATTGTTTACGATGATGATTTTTACGATCTTCTTCGGGAGGCTGGCAGGCGTTCCCTCGGACAATATCCCTTATCCGGTATTTGCCTACGCAGGTCTGTTGCCCTGGACCTTTTTTGCGAACGCCATCAGTAATAGCGGCAACAGCCTGGTCGGAAGCGCCAACCTAATCACTAAAGTTTATTTTCCCCGGCTGATCATTCCCGCGGCCGCGATTGGGGCCGGCCTGGTCGATTTGGCGATTTCCTTTCTTGTCCTCATACCGTTGATGATCTACTACGGCATTACTCTTACCTGGAGCGCCTTGATGTTTCCGGTCGTCGTCTTCCTGACTGCGCTGTTGGCGTTGGGAGTGGGAATGTGGCTTTCTGCTTTGAACGTGAAATACCGCGATGTTCGTTTTGCGCTGCCCTTCATTGTCCAGTTGTGGATGTTCGTATCTCCGGTCATCTATCCGGCGAGCTTTTTGCCGCAGCGATTTCGCTGGCTGCTGGCGCTCAATCCGATGACGGGGATTATCGAAGGCTATCGTTCCTCGCTGTTTGGCCGAGCTTTTGACTGGGGCGCCCTCGCCCTCTCCGCCCTCATTACCCTGGCGGTGCTGGTTTATGCTTCCTATGCTTTCCACCGCATGGAAAGGAACTTCGCCGACATTATCTGAGATCGCATGAAACCAATTGTGCGCGTAGAAAAGCTGGCAAAGCGATACCGTCTGGGCAAAAGCGAGGCGGCCTATGGCACGCTGCGCGAATCTATCGTCGAGGCCATGCGCATGCCGTTCCAGCGGCTGCGAGCCCGGAACGGGAGCGCGGCCGAGATCCTCTGGGCGCTGAGAGATCTGACGTTCATTGTCGAGCCCGGCGAAGTGGTTGGCGTGATAGGTCGCAATGGAGCCGGAAAATCTACTCTTTTAAAAGTGCTTTCGCGCATTACGGAACCGACCCTCGGACGAGCGGAACTTTACGGGCGGGTAGCAAGTCTGCTCGAGGTAGGCACAGGCTTTCACCCGGAACTGACCGGCCGCGAAAATATTTACCTGAACGGCGCCATCCTGGGGATGAGAAAAACCGAGATTGCACGCAAGTTCGATGAAATCGTCGCCTTCTCAGACCTGGAGAAATTTCTCGACACACCGGTGAAGCGGTACTCGAGCGGTATGTACATGCGCCTGGCTTTCGCCGTCGCTTCCCACCTCGAGCCTGAGATCCTGCTGGTTGATGAAGTCCTGGCCGTGGGCGACGCCGCTTTTCAGAAGAAGTGTTTGGGTAAGATGGGCGACGTAGCCAAGGAAGGCCGGACCGTAATCTTTGTGAGTCACAACATGGTCGCAGTGCAGAGTTTGTGCCGCCGGGTGCTTTGGCTCGAGCAGGGCAAAGTTCTCGAGAATGGCCCCGCCGGTGCAGTTGTGAGCAACTATCTCAACAAGTCTTTTGGCGGCGGGGTTGCCTCGGAAGAAGTCTGGCCAGATCTAGCCGGCGCGCCGGGTAACGATGAAGTCCGTCTTCATGCCGTCCGTGTCAGGAACAAGGGCACTGATCCAGCAGCGCCGCTCACCATGAAGACTCCATTTTCAATTGAAGTTGAATATTGGAATTTGCAACCGGAAACGCAACTGCATGTCACCCTGCACGTCTATACCGAGCACGAAATAATTGCCTTCACCACCGGTAGCGGACTGGAACCGATTTGGTCGAATCGCCCACAGCCGGCAGGCTTATTTCGCTCGATTTGCCACATTCCAGGCGATCTGATGAACGTCGGCCGGCATCGCTTTAGCGTGTTGGTGGTCAAGAACAAGAGTTCGGTAATATACCGCCATGAGAGTGCGGTGACCTTTGAGATAGTAGACCTCGAGGAAAGAACCCTGAGCTGGTACGGACGTGAACCAGGCGTGGTCCAACCTGCCCTGGATTGGACCACAGAGCAACTGGGAACACTGTAGGCGAACCCGCCGCGCTCATTTTCCAGTTCTGCCAAAAGGTTTGTCCCAGGTCACCCGGTGAACGCAGTTGACGCCAAACAAAGACAATGTGCGAAAAGTGTTTAGCGGCGCCTATCTCAGACAGATTTTAAACTCATCACCACCTTCGCTCCGGAAGATCCTTAAAACCGCCATAAATAGTGGGACCCGGTTGAAGCGCAGGCTCAGACTTCAGACCGGGTCACTGGTTGGAAGCAGAGCGTGTTCAGTATGCGGGCGAAGGCTTTTCGGTTTTCAGCCATTGCCGGCTATGTTTTTGGACGAGCCGCGCAACCATGGTTATCCCTATTCGGTCGCCGAATCAGAAACTTGTAATGCTGAAAATTATTCGTGTCCCCTCTGCGGCGCCGCTGACAGAGATCGCCTTTACGCGCTTTTCCTGCAGGAGCATTTGCCCAAAGTAAGCAGCCCAACTGAGGCCACGGTCATTGATTTTGCCCCTTCACCACCGCTTTCAGAGTTCATCCGGCGATTGACGACCGCACTGCCGCAAAAATTTCGTTATCGGACCGCGGACTTGTTGATGGATAACGTCAACGATCCAATCGACATTACTAATATGCCTTCGTATCCTGATGAGTCCATCGATTTCTTTGTCTGCTCACATGTGCTCGAACATGTCTCTGACGATCGCCAGGCACTTCGTGAACTTTACCGAATTCTCAACGTTGGCGGCCGGGGAATTCTAATGGTGCCGATTGTGCTAACCCTTGACGAGGTAGATGAAGATCCGAGCGTCACAGACGTCGCCGAGCGCTGGCGCCGGTTCGGACAATGGGACCACGTGCGACTCTATTCAAAGGCAGGATTTCTGGCTCGTGTTCACGAAGTAGGCTTTGCCGTTCAGCAATTCGGCCACGAGCACTTCGGCCGGGAAGTTTTTCGCAAGTATGGGATAACGGAACAGAGTGTCCTTTATGTGGTCGAGAAGCGATGATGGAAGATGAAGTTTGGCAAGCAACAAATCTAGCAGGCCCGCACGTCAGTGGTTATATGCATCCCGCTTACGCCGCGGCGCTGGGCGAATTCGGCTCACCACTCGAATTGCCAGGCAGCGGGGGGTGGGTACTGCAACGCGCGATACCTGGATCTCGTTATCGGGACGCGATGGGTTGTTACCCATTGTTTTCCTGCCCTGACTGGTCTCAACTTGGCTCTGACCTGCAAGAACTGGCCGAAGCAAATGATTTAGTGAGCCTGGCTGTCGTGACCGACCCATTTGGGGCTTACGATCCCGCGACCCTTGAGGCTTGCTTCGTGGACACTGTTATACCCTTTAAGCAGCACTTCGTCGTCGATCTGCAGCAGCCTTTGGATGAGTTTGTGCACCCGCATCATCGCCGCAATGCCCGCAAAGCACTGCAAAATCTCACAGTGGAGCGATGCAGCCAGCCGCTGGAATTTCTCGACCAGTGGACTGAACTTTATCAGGGATTGGCCGAGCGGCATGGCATCAGCGGTCTAACGGCGTTTTCCAGAGAATCGTTTGCCGGGCAATTGGCGGTACCGGGCCTGGTTGCGTTTCGCGCGCATTGCGACGATTCTACTGTGGGCATGCTGTTGTGGTACGTTCAGGGCGACATAGCCTACTACCATTTGGGAGCTTACAGCGCGCGAGGCTATGATCTGCGAGCCTCGTTCGCTTTGTTCAGCCAGGCCATCGAGTACTTTGCCGCGCAGCGGCTGCAGTGGCTGAATCTGGGCGGCGCGGCCGGTACGGGCGATGGTCAAACTTCGGGCCTGGGCCGATTTAAGGAAGGGTGGTCGACAGGTGTTCGAACCGCATACTTTTGTGGCAGGATTCTCGATCCCGTAAAGTACGAGGTACTGGTGCGAGCAAAAAGAGTGGGATCGACGGACTATTTCCCCGCCTATCGCCTGGGTGAATTCGGCTGAAATCGGTTTCTGTTAAGGGATTCTTGTAGGGAAGGCTAAATACGACGTGGATCAAAATGTAGAATCGCTGGTTGCTGAAGTGCTGCAGATACCAGCCGGAACGATCAATGATGACCTGGCGATGCAGGATGTGGACGTGTGGGATTCCTTAAAACATATGGAACTCATCGTCTCGCTGGAAGAAAAATTCGGGCTGCAACTCAGTTTTGAGGAAATCGTGACGATGCAAAGTGTAGGCAGCATCAAGCGAGTTCTGAAAGACCGTGGAGCGGTGAACTGAAGTGGAGCTGCGCGGAAAGAAAATAATCGTCACGGGTGGCGTCCGGGGATTGGGACGGTCAATGGTTGACAGTCTGATTGCGAAGGAAGCAGTCGTAGCCGTCTTCGACCTCAACGCAGACGGACTGGGCGAGCTGGCGCGCGAGCAACCTGGAGTGCATTGCGTCCAGTGTGATGTTTCGAATCATGCCGACGTAGTAATGGCTACAACTCTTTATCACGAAGAGTTCGGCGCCGCTGACGTCTTGATCAATAATGCCGGCATTCTTTACAGCGAACCGCTAATCAGAATTTCAGGTTCAGGAGTGGAAAGGCATGACCCCGAATCCTGGAACAAAGTGTTAGCGGCGGACCTCAGTTCTGTCTTTTACATGACTTCCTGCGTGGTCGCGAAGATGATCACCACTCGCACCAGAGGTGTGATTGCAAATATAAGTTCGGTCGCGGCGAGCGGTAACGCGGGGCAGTCCGCCTATTCCGCCGCCAAGGCCGGGGTGAATGCGCTGACCGCGGTCTGGGCCAAAGAACTTGGTCCAATGGGAATCAGAGTTGTGGCTGTGGCCCCGGGTTTCACGGAAACTGATTCCACCAAAGAAGCTCTCAGCGAAGGCGTGTTACGCGAAACGACCAAGCGCGTACCGCTGAGACGGTTAGGCAAGCCGCAAGAGATCGCTCAAGGCGTTGTCAGCGTCCTGGAGAACGACTTCTTCAATGGCAAAATTTTTGAGCTCGACGGCGGATTGATTGTTTGAGCCAAAGATTCGCCCCACCACACTAACAAGCATGTACGAATACAATCTCGCCATCCGTTTCGAGCGCATCGCAGAAGAATACTCGCTCGAGACTGCGTTGTGGCTGGATCAACCCACCTCGATCAACTATGGGAAACTTAATAGGTTAGCAAACCGGTTGGCGCGGCTGCTCAGCGAAAAGGGGATCCGGGCGGGGGATGTGGTGTGCATTTCCGGTCAGAAGACCATTGCCACCTTCGCGTTTGTGATCGCCTGTCTGAAATTGGGCGCCGTGTATTCGGTTTTCGATCCTGATAGTCCGACCGAACGGCTGCGCAAGATACTCTCAACCTGTGTCCCCAGTTTGGTGATCGGTGAGAGGGAATTCCTGGCCCAGGTGGAATCAATGGGCTTTGCGGTCTTAGGAAAAGATCCGGAATTGATTGAAGCCATGACCCGCGGTTTTGCCGGCGACAATCTGGCTGAGTCAAAAGAATTCACGGGAAGCAACCCCGCCTACATCATGTTCACTTCGGGTTCGACCGGCTTTCCCAAGGGCGCAGTGATGACTCATGCCAATGTTCTCAACCTCATTGAATGGGCTCGGGAAACATTCGAAATTACTGCCGGCGACATTCTTACCAATGTAAACCCGCTTTACTTCGACAACTCGGTTTTTGATTTTTATGCCGCGCTCTTTAACGGCGCTCGGCTGGTGCCTTTCAACAAAACCGAGACCAGGGACCCAAAGCTGCTCGTGGAAAAACTCGATGCTGCCGGATGCACGTTATGGTTTTCAGTGCCTTCTTTATTAATCTTCCTCCAGACGATGCGCGCCACCGACGGCCAGCGGCTGCGCAGCATTCGCCGCTTCATTTTTGGCGGCGAGGGTTACCCTAAAGCGAAATTAAAGGCCTTGTACGATGCGTATCCTGAGGCGCGTTTATTCAATGTCTATGGTCCAACAGAGTGCACTTGTATCTGCTCCGCTCAGGAACTGATGCCGGAAGACTTTGCCGACCTGCAGGGCCTGCCTCGTCTTGGCCGCATAGCCAGAAACTTCGATTTTCTGATTCTCAACGATGTTGGGAAGCCGGCCGCAGTGGGTGAAATCGGGGAGCTATGCCTGCTCGGGCCCAACGTCGGTCTGGGATATTACAACGATCCGGAACGCACGGCGCTGAGCTTTGTACAAAACCCTGCTCACCAGCATTTTCCGGAAATTATTTACAAGACCGGGGACCTCGCTCGTCTCAATCAGCAGGGCGATCTGCATATCCAGGGGCGAAAGGACAATCAAGTCAAACACATGGGCTACCGCATCGAACTCGAAGAAATTGAGGCGGCCCTGAATTGTTTGCATTATGTTTCCGAAGCGGCCGTGTTACACGGTAGCGTCAGCGGCCTGAGCAAGATCATCGCCGTGGTGGCAGCGGGCGCGGAACTCGATAGTGAACAAATCCGGGCCGACCTCAGACAGATCATTCCCGACTACATGATCCCCACTGTATTTCATCGCGAAGAGGTGCTGCCGAAGAATCCCAGCGGCAAAGTCGATCGCCGCTTTCTGGCAGAAAAGTACATCCACTCTGAAACCGCAAAAGGAAGTGTCAACGGATGAGCAAGGTCGTGCTATTCGGCGCCGGCAAGATCGCCGACGAAGCATATTTCTATCTAAAGAATGATAGCCCGCATGAAATTGTCGCTTTCACGGTTGATGCTGCGTTTATGGCCGGTGGGGAGAAGCTCGGGTTGCCGCTGGTCCCCTTCGAAGAGGTCGCGAGCAGATATCCGCCTGCCGAGTTCAAGATGTTTGTGGCTGTTGGCTATCAGGGTCTCAATAAGTTCCGGGCCAAAAAATACAGCGAGGCCAAAGCGATGGGCTACGAGCTGATTAGTTATGTCAGCTCGCGGGCCGCCAACGTCGGCGAAGTAAAACTCGGGGACAACTGTTTTGTGCTTGAGTTCGCGGTAATTCAACCCTGTTCTAAAATCGGCAATAACGTGTTCATCTGGAGTGGAAACCATATTGGTCACCATGCCAGCATTGGCGACCATTGTTATATTGCCGGCAACGTGGTCGTTTCCGGCAACACCAAAATCGAGCCCAACTGTTTTATCGGAGTCAGCGCTACGCTTGGTCACGAAATCACGATCGGCCGCGATAGTCTGATCGGCGCCGGATCATTGATCACCAAGAATGTCGAGCCGAACAGCGTGTACATCACTCCGGACACTCCCAAATTCCGGCTGGACTCAGCCATGTTTCAGCGCCTCACGAAAATGAAATGATGGCAAGGAAACAGTTCAAGGCACGTCCGAAAAGAGGATAATTATTTCATGAAGCGTGAACACGTTAGTCTTTATGTAGATCCCGAAAGCCAACAGCCGCTGCGACTGGGAACCGTCGAGCAGGAAGCAGCCGGAGAAATCGAATCGGGAACCCTGGTGGATAAGCGAGGCAACGAATATCCAATCCGTTTTGGTATGCCTGATCTGACCTACCCACGCGAGCTTTCCCAACCGGATCTGCAGGCCCGCTCTTTCTACGATGGCCGCGCCGAAGCGTATGACAAGTTTCTCCATCTAACTTTCCAAACTCATGGCGAAGACGAGCAGGTCTTGCGTAATAGGTTCATCGACGCACTCGAGTTGAAGCCGGCGCATAAGGTGTTGGAAGTATCCTGCGGGACCGGTCGCGATTCTGAAATTATCGCTAGACGATTAGGTGCGGAAGGTTTGCTTTGCCTTCAGGACATTGCCGGGGGCATGCTTGAAAGGTGCCGGCAACGATTGGAGTCGAGCACAGTCCCGACCTCTTATTCGGTCTCCAATGCCTGCTACCTTCCCTATCCTGACAAGCTGTTTGACGCAGTTTACAGTTTTGGCGGGCTTGGGGAATTCTCGGATATCAAGCGCAGTCTGGCCGAGATGGTGCGGGTGAGTAAGCCGGGTGGAAAGATTGTGGTCGGCGACGAAAGTATGCCGCCCTGGCTACGCGAAACGGAATTCGCGAAGATTCTGGTCACAACCAACAAGCAATTCATGGCTAAATTGCCGCTCGAAGAAATGCCCGTTGAGGCGCGCGACGTGCACTTGCGCTGGGTGATCGGCGGTGTCTTTTACCTGATTGACTTCCGCGTCGGCGAAGGTGAACCGACGGGCAACTTTGATTTCGAAATTCCCGGACCACGGGGAGGCACCTACCGCAGCCGGTATCTGGGCCAACTCGAGGGTGTCAAGGTCGAGACAAAACGTTTGGCTGAGCTGGCGCGGGAAAAGAAAGGCGTGAGCATGCACGATTGGCTCGACGAAGTGGTGCGGCAAGCAGCACAAAGAGATTTGGAACAGTCCTGACGTAACCAAAAGATGGAATGGCGCAAGCACGGTTTGGTTTTTAGACCCGGCAACAAAGAGAGCTGGATGCAAAGTCACGCCCAGGTCCCGACACCACTCCCCGGTGATGGCTTTCTCCGCATCTATTTTTCCTCGCGGCCGGAACGCAATCTGAGTCTGACAACTTTCGTTGATCTCGACGCGAACAACCTGAAGACAATATTGCGCTTGCACCCCACTCCGATCCTGGAATTGGGAAAGCCCGGTACTTTTGACGAACATGGAATCATGCCCAGCTGCGCAGTCAGATACGAGGGCCGGGTCTTTCTTTACTACAGCGGCTGGTCCCGCGGCACTTCCGTTCCTTATACCAATTCCACGGGTCTCGCCATCAGCGAGGATGCCGGCACAACGTTCAGGAAAGTCAGTGAGGGACCCGTTCTGGGCAAAAACATTCATGACCCCTACTCTGCTACCTCGCCTTGCGTGTTGCAGGAGGGCGATAGCTGGCATATGTGGTATTGCTCCGGAACGGGGTGGTTGCAAATAAATGGCAAGTACGAACATACCTACGATATCAAGTATGCCTGGTCCACCGACGGGATCGAATGGCGCCCGTCGGGTGAAACTGCCATCACGCCACGCACAGAATCTGAAGCGCTGACCAGGCCTTTTGTCACCCGCGACTCGCATGGCTACCATATGTGGTTTTGTTATCGCGGCAGCCACGATTTCCGCGACGGACGAGATGCTTACAGGATAGGATATGCCTTCAGTAGGGATCTGAAGGGCTGGGAACGGCGAGACGATGAGGCCGGCCTTGGCCCCTCAGAAAGCGGCTGGGATTCAAAGATGGTCGCGTATCCTGCGGTTGTGCAGCTCGGGGAGAATACCCTGATGTTTTATAACGGCAATAGCTTTGGTCAGGAAGGGTTTGGGTATGCGACCCTCGTGCGGGAGCAGTGATGTTAGCGAACGGGCATAACCTCGAACTAGTGACTGATCGGCTTTTGCTTCGCCCACTGAATTTGGACGATGTTGAATTGCTGTGGCCTGACATCTCTGATCCAGAGATCTCCAGGTTCATGGCCTGGGAAGCCCATACTGATAAAGGTCAAACGATTGAATTCGTCAAAGGAGAAATCGCGCGACGTGAAGCCGGTAAGGGAATTACCTGGGCAATCCTCATGAACGGTAACTTCTGCGGCATCTTCAGCATCATCGGCCTGGTCCGCAACCATCGCGCTTTGACTTTCAATAAAGCCGAGCTCGCTTATTGGCTGAGCCGGAAATATCAAGGCCAGGGCATCATGACCGAGGCCGGACGAAGAGTGCTGCAGTTTGCTTTTCAGGAACTGGAACTGCACAAGCTGTTTGTCAGCCACTTCTCAGTCAACGACGCCTCAAAAAATCTTATCAAACGCCTGGGGTTCAGGTTCGTAGGCGAACAACTGGAAGAGTTCCAAAAAAACGGCGTTTGGTATGACCACGTGAACTACGAATTGCTCGCGCGCGAGTTTTTTGCAGGCGAAAAGAGTGGCACCACGTAGAAAGCGAATCGCATAGAATGTCGATGGTAAAACAGAGTTTGCATCAGGGAAAAACCAAAACGGAAGATCTGGCGATCTTTGGCGGGCGTCCGACGTTTACCGAAGTCCTGCATGTTGGTCGACCCAACATCGGCAACCGCGCGAGGTTTGAAGAGCGCGTGGCCGACATCCTGGACCGTCGCTGGCTTACAAACGGCGGCAAGTATGTACGCGAATTTGAAAAACGGATAGCCGAGTTGGTGGGGGTGGAGCACTGCGTAGCCATGTGCAATGCCACCGTGGCGCTCGAGATCGCAATTCGCGCACTGGGTATGACTGGCGAAGTGATTGTCCCGTCCTTCACTTTTGTGGCTACGGCCCACGCGCTGCAATGGCAGGAGATTACGCCAGTCTTTTGTGACGTGGATCCGAAGTCACATACCATCGATCCTCGCAGGGTTGAGCAGATGATTACGCCGCGTACTACGGGCATCATCGCGGTTCACCTTTGGGGTGGGGCTTGCGATATTGACGCTCTGAGCGAAATCGCCGCGCGGCGGCGTCTGAAGCTTCTTTTTGATTCTGCTCATGCGTTTGGCACGTCCTACCAGGGCCGGATGATTGGCGGTTTTGGGGACGCGGAAGTCTTCAGTTTTCATGCCACCAAGTTCCTCAACAGCCTGGAAGGCGGCGCAGTAGTAACCAACAATGGCGAACTGGCGCAGAAGATTCGCTTGATGAAGAATTTCGGTTTTACCTTTTATGACCACACTGATTATGTGGGCACCAACGGTAAGATGAACGAGATCTCCGCAGCCATGGGTCTCAGCAACCTCGAGAGTATGGATGACTTCATTGCTGTGAACCGGAGCAACTATGAGCAATATCGGCAGGAATTGGCCGGCCTGCCGGGGGTTAGTTTGCTGCCTTATAACGAAGAGGAGCGCTGTAACTATCAATATGTCGTGCTGGAAATTGATGCCGGCGAAACCCTGGTCGACCGGGATCAATTAATGGAAATATTCCACAAAGAAAACGTGCTGGTGCGCCGCTATTTCTACCCGGGCTGCCACCGGATGGAACCCTACCGATCCTTTTTTCCACATGCCGGACTGATGCTGCCCGAAACTGAAAGACTCACGCGCAGAGTTCTCTGTCTTCCGAATGGCACCGCTGTCGGTCCAGAGGAAATCGCGCTTATCTGTCAGCTGCTGCGGTTTACTTTGGAAAACAAAGCTGAGATCAGGGAGAAGTTGGGAAATTAGCAACCCGGGCAAGAAGTGCCCGCCAGGTAGAGAAGTAGTTTAGAAGTCTGTGCCCCCGCCCATCAGACTTGCACACGATTGACACCCGCAGAACCTCGATGACGCAGTTCGAAATCGACAAATCAGGACCAATTTCCAGCCAGGCCCCAGGCGCGCCGCTGGTTGACGTGATCCTTATCACCTACAACCAGGAGGAATTTGTCGCGCAGGCAATCGAAAGTGTTTTGGCACAACAGGCTGAGTTTGCTTTCAGACTAATCGTTGGCGATGACGGCTCAACCGACAATACACAGCCAATTATTCGCAGCTATGTCGCAAAGCACCCGCAGCTCATCACGCCGATACTCGATCAACGGCATCGCGGATTGAAAGACAGGGACCGCGTCGGCATCAGAGCCTTTGAAATTTCAACCGCCAAATATATTGCCTGGTTGGATGGCGACGATTACTGGACCAATCCGCGGAAATTGGAGCGGCAGGTGAGCTTCCTCGAGCAACATCCCGATTTTGCAATCTGCTATCACAACGCAGCCATGACCTTCGTGGACGGCAGCCGCGAGACTATTAATTGTTTACCTCCGGATCAAGGCGCGGAATCCACTCTCGAAGATCTGATCTTCTCAAACTTCATACCTACCTGTGCGGCAGTTTTTCGGCGCGGGCTTTTCGGAGAATTGCCTGAATGGCTCGGCACCATGGGTATGGGCGACTGGCCGATTCACATCTTGAATGCACAGTATGGAAAGATTGGCTATCTCAACGAAGTCATGGCTACTTATAGGGTCCATCAGCAAGGCGCCTGGTCATCGTGGTCCGCCATTGACCGCTCTTTGGAAAGTATCAAAATGCTCGATTACGTCGATGCGCAACTCGGCTTCCGCTATGCAAAGCAAATTCGGGCGGCCCAGGCCGAGTGGTACTATCAGCTGGCAGAAGTAACCTATCGCGCAGGAGCGCAACGGGAATGCCGGAAATACCTCGGCAAATATCTCGCACTGGGTGGAGTTCACCTGGACAGACGGACCCTGAGCCTTTTTCTTAGAGTCCGACTGTCGCTGTTATACGGGGCTCTCAAATCAGTTAGAGATGCAGGCCGTCGTAAACAGGAGCCGGCAGATGGAGTGGTAAATAATTCTCGCCCTGCGAAGGGCTGAGCAACCGTGAACTGGGCTGCCTCGCCGGCGACTTGCTTTGGTGAGCAAACCAGGAAGGAATAGCGAATTGCTCGTGCTTAAGGTGCGCTATCCAAAGGGTCTTAATGGAACCACTGGTCGACATTAATCTCATCACGTACAACCACGAGAGCTTTGTCGCGCAGGCGATTGAGAGCGTGCTCGCGCAACGAACAGACTTCAGCTACCGGTTGATAGTGGGTGATGACTGCTCGACAGACAGCACGCAGGCGATTATACGTCGCTATGCGGACCAGCATCCGGATCGCATTGCTGTCTTCCTTGATAGGCAGCATCGAGGCCTCAGAAGCAGGGACCGCGCCGGCATAAAGGTCCTGGAAATGTCTCAGGCCAAGTACGTTGCCTGGCTTGATGGCGACGATTTCTGGACTGATCCGGGCAAGCTGCAAAAACAGGTTGAGGTGCTCGAGCAGGATCCTGGGCTCGCGATTTGTTTTCATAACGTGGCCACTTTCCATCAGGACGGGCTGGCCCAGCCAGTAAACCTTTGCCCGCCGGATCAGAAGGAAATTTCAACGCTTGAAGATTTATTGAAGGGCAACTTTATCCCGTCGTGTTCGACAATGTTTCGCCGCGCCGCGGTGGGAACGTTGCCCGGCTGGTATTTCAATCTGAAGATGGGCGACTGGCCACTCTATATTCTGATCGCGGACCACGGCAGGATTCGCTATCTCAATGAGGTGATGGCAAATTATCGAGTGCACGGCGGTGGCTCCTGGTCGCCGCGCGATCGCACTCACCACGACGTGAACTTTCTGCAATTGCTTGATTATGCAGATCGACATTTTAACTTCAAATACAAAAAAACCATCGACGCCACGAAGTCGCGGTACTACTTCGAGCTCGCCGAAGCTTATTACCAGCGTGGGCACCCGCGTCATGCTCTGGTTCCCATCAAGAGGGGTCTCCGCTCGAGTCATTTCAGTCACCGGGGCCTGCTTAGTTTCTACTTTCAAGTAAGAATGCCGGGGGCGTACAACTTCCTGCGCAGTCTCAGAAATCTGGTAAGACCACCCGGATCAAATAATCCCGGTGTTGTCCGCTAAGACTCAAGCAATGCAGAGCGCAACTGGATCTTACTCGCCGTTGGTAAGCGTAATAGTCCCCTCTTACAATTACGGGCACCTGATCTCCGAGACGTTGCGTTGTCTGCAAGCGCAAACCTACAACACCTGGGAATGTTTGGTGGTCGATGATGGCTCGACGGACAATACCAGGGAGGTCGTGGCCGGATTTGCCGCCCAGGACCCTCGCATCCGTTATCTTCAGCAAGCCAACCAGAAGCAGGCTGCGGCCCGCAACCAGGGAATAGAAAACAGCCGCGGCGACTATTTCCAGTTTCTCGATTCCGATGATCTGCTAGAACCGCGTAAGCTGGAGTTGCAGATTCGTTGTCTTGAGCAGCATCCGGAATTTGATATTGTCTACAGCGGCGTTCGTTACTTCAGCACGGAAAATCCCAGTGAGCGCCTGGTGTCGCGGCGTTATTCGATGTGGGATGATGGTAAATCCTGGATGCCGGAAATCTCCGGCAGCGGCAATGCCGTCTTGAATAAGCTGCTTAGGAACAACATCATGGTCGTGAACGCACCGCTCGTACGACGCCGCACGATCGAGGCTGTGGGTCTTTTCAACGCTGCTTTGACGCCCGTCGAAGATTGGGAATATTGGATTCGCTGCGCGGCCCAGGGAGCGGTGTTTCGTTACGACGAATCACCTGAATCACACGCCCTGGTTCGTTCGCACCCGCAAAGCGACAGTGCGGATGGACGGCGCATGTTGCGGGCTACGGTGCGCCTGCGAAAAGCGGTGCAGGAACTGCGCCTTGATTCGGACCTGCGCGAATTAAACCAGCAGATGCGTGCCGAGGCGGAAGGGCTGTTGGGCGTTGAGGAAGTTGTCAATGACCGCTTGGCTCGGGGCATTCTGCAGCTGTGCAAAGCCGCTGTGAGGGATCCCAGGCTGAGACCACGGGCCAAGTGGTTGCTGTGCGCAATAAGCGCGCCGTTTGTCCCGAGAGAGCGATTGAAAGGAATGGTCACAGGTTCGGTCACCGGATCACTGGCTAAAGTCGTAAGCAGGAACTCTGCAAGAAAGGAGCCCTAGTGGGCCTGTCACTCAGCGGCGTTGCTTACATCTGGATCGTCCCCGCATACATGGACCTAACCGATCAGTCGTCGATGTAACCTTGAGCTTCCGCTCGAGTAGTTGTTCCTGATGCATATAGTAATCGTTGATACTACGCTCACCACGCCACCGACCGGGGGCGCGCAGACCTTTCTAGTGAACCTGGCAGAATCATTGGCTGGGAATCATCGCCTGTCGGTTATCACTCAACCTGGCCCGGAAACATCGATCGTGTCGGCCTTGCGCTCAGCAGGCGCGGAAGTCTTGCTCACCCTGTGGACTCCGTCACACCTGCCGGAAGAAAGGGCTCGTCGCCTGGCCGAGTGGGTTCATCAGAACGACGCTGACGCCTATATCATCTCCATTTCGCCTGAGGTTGGCTGGCTGGCGCTGCCGCTGCTTGATCCGGCGCTGCCGACGCTGTCAATCGCTCATAACGACGTGCCGGCTTTTTACGAACCACTCAAGCACTATTATCACTTTATGGACTGCGCCATAGGCGTTAGTGAAACGATTCGCAGAAAGATCGTGGCCGACTGTGGAGTCCCGTCGGAGCGTGCTGGTTATGTTCCTTATGGCGTGCGGTCTTTAGCCCCGGAGCAGGTTGAGCAACTCGTCCCGCGCCCCGCGGGCCAGGCGTTGAAGATCTGTTACGTTGGCCGATTGGTCCAGGATCAGAAGCGAGTGCTCGATTTCGTTCCCCTGGCGGCGGAATTGGTCAAGCGGGGGGTCGCATTTGAACTAAGCTTGATCGGCGACGGCAAGGAGCGTGCGCTGCTCGAGGCCCGACTCAGAGATCGCGGTCTTGACAAACAAGTCACGTTTTGCGGCTGGCTCAAGCCCGAGATAATCGCCGCGATGCTGCCTGAGCAGGACGTCTTCGTCTTGCTGTCGGATCATGAAGGCTTACCCGTAGCCCTGATTGAAGCGATGGGCCACGCGCTGGTTCCCGTGGTGACGGATATTGAAAGCGGGAATACACAATTGGTGCGCAACGGGGAAAACGGTTTTGTAGTTCCGGTCGGCGATATCAACCTTGCCGCTGCCCGCATCCAGCAACTCGCGAGCAGCGGCGATTCATTGAACAGGATGAAAAAAGAAGCCTGGCAAACAGGTCACCAGTTCTCAGTGGCGCAAATGGTTGCAGGTTACCTGTCGTGCATTGAAGTCGCAAGAAAAGGAGTAAAGTCTCGGAATAAACGTGCCGGTGTGCCGGATCCATACCCGATGATGCCCTCCTGTCGTTCGAAGTATCCGCTTTGGCTGCGCAAGCTGAAGGCGCGTTTGCTTCACTTGCGGACGGGATCAGGTTTTCCCGGGACAGCTCTACGTTAATATGATGAGCCCTGCTTGCATCGCGTGCGGAAGCCAGGAGACCGAGCTGCTGGGATTGCTTCCCACCTACACGCCAGACTTTCTTGGTCACACGGTTGATGGCAGCTTTGATACCGGTTCCTTGTATGGCTGTCCCAACTGTACGCTTCGTTTTCGCTTTCCACAGCCCACGGCTGAACAACTATTGTCTTACTACGCCGGCTTAAGCGAGAGTGAATGGTGGCAGCATGGAGTCGCGCGCCCGGTTTGGGCGCCAATCAAGCGCGAGCTTTCCTCTCTGCCACATAACTCGGTACTCGATGTGGGCTGTTTTCGCGGTGACTTGCTCAGTTACCTAGGAGAAGGCTTCACTCGTTTCGGCGTTGAGCCCTCGGCCAGCGCCAGCCAGGAAGCCCGGGCGCGAGGCATAACGATCATCGGCGAGAGCATCGAGTCGTTGCGCGATGAAAAGCGGAAGTTTGGAGCAATTACCCTGATCGATGTGATCGAGCACCTGCCCCGACCTCTGGATTCGCTTTCGCTGCTCGCGCGTTTGTTAGAGCCCGGTGGGAAACTGATCATTTTCACTGGCGATACGAATGCGCTCTCCTGGCGCATCGCCAATTTGCATTACTGGTATAGTGCTTTGCCGGAGCACGTCGCGTTCTTTCGCCTCTCATGGTTTCGCTGGGCAGCGCAAGCGTTGAACTGCGACGTCACTTCATCTGAACGTATGCACTACCAGGCCGCATCCCTGAAAGTGCGGCTTGATGAAGCAGGCAAGAATATGGCCTTTGCCATTTACCATCGGCTGCAGAGCTTGCCGGGCGCCCGGAAGATTCTGCCACGGGTTCCAGTGTTGTCGCGCGTAGGCCAGTGGCAGAGTTGCTGGTGGACTTCCGCTCGCGATCATCTCCTCGTGACGCTGACAAGACAGTAGCTGACGGCAGGGGAACAACATTCCTATGCACTATCACCTAATCGGAATCTGCGGCACAGCGATGGCCTCTTTGGCCGGAATGCTGCAGGCGCGCGGGCACCGTGTGACTGGCTCTGACGTGAATGTCTATCCGCCCATGTCAACCATGCTGGCGTCGCTGGGGATTCCGGTACGGCAGGGCTATCACGCGGCAAACTTGCGGCCGGCGCCCGATTGCGTGGTCGTAGGGAATGCCATCCCACGCGGTAATGCCGAGGTTGAAGAGGCCTTAAATCGCAAGCTGCGCTACCACTCGCAGGCGGAAGTGGTTAAGGAAGAATTTATTCGCGGTCGCCGATCGCTCGTCGTCGCCGGCACACATGGGAAGACCACCACCTCGAGCATCGCCGCCTGGGTGATGGACCAGGGCGGACTTAACCCAACCTTCCTGGTGGGCGGCGTCACGCAAAACTTCGGCGTCAGCTTTCGGGTTACTGACAGTGATTACTTTGTCATCGAAGGCGATGAATACGATACGGCCTATTTTGATAAGGGCCCAAAGTTCATGCACTACCTGCCGGAACTGGGCATCGTCAATAACATCGAGTTTGATCACGCCGACATCTATGCCGACCTCGAGGCAGTCAAACGCGCCTTTCGCAGATTTATGAACTTGATACCCGCCAACGGCCGCTTGATCGCCGGTTGGGACAGCGAGCAGGTGCGCGACGTAGTCACCAGCATGGGTGCCCGGCTGTTCACGCAAGTCGAGACATTCGGCACAACCGGCGAGGCAAAGTGGCAGGCTCGCGATATCGATCACACGGGAGAGAGGTCACGCTTTCGCGTCATACGCGAAGGGCGAGAATGGGGAGAATTTCAAGTCCCGCTGATCGGCGACTTCAACGTACTGAACTCGCTGGCCGTGATCATAGCCGCCGACGCCTGGGGTCTTGAACGGCAGGCCATTGCCGACGCGCTGGTCACCTTTCGCAACGTGCGACGGCGGGCCGAGATTCGCGGCGAAGCGGCGGGTATAGTGATCGTCGACGACTTTGCGCATCATCCAACCGCTGTGAGAGAAACTCTGCGCGCCTTGCGCAGCCGCTTTGCCGGCCGGCGGCTGGTAGCCGTGTTCGAACCGCGTTCCTGGTCATCACGCCTAGCCGTCTTTCAGAATGAGTATCCCAGGTCTTTTGTGTCTGCCGATTTCGTGGTTATCTCAAACGTCTTCGACATAGACAAGGTCAAAGAGAAGGGAGCAATGCTCAGCACCGCGCAGCTGGTCGAAGACATTGCCGCTCAGGGCAAACCGGCAATCGCTCTTAACGGCGCTGACGAAATCATTGACTTCCTGTTGCCGCAACTGCGCTCCGGCGACGTCGTGGCTATCATGTCAAACGGTGGGTTCGGTGGTATCCACGAGAAACTTCTGGACGCTTTGCGAAAACAGGCGGCAGGAGCCTAAAAATCAGCGGCTTGGGGAGCGGGTCGTTTGTTAACACAAGACCGAACGAACTCGGTACTCTGGCCCCGGATTGCCGGGACCAGTGGCAAATTATGAGGAAGAATCCGCGTCGAATCGCTCATCCGTTGAGCGAGCCACCAGGAAAGGTTTGGAAAAAGGCTGCTCACTTCTCTTCTCTTTTGAGATCTCGACTTTCGAAGTCAGTACGCGACGAATGCGTTTGGGCAGCAGCCTGGCCGTGAGCATGGCCATTGACTCAACCAGTTGGACGATGTCGCCTCCACCCTGCCAATGTTCGCGCAACACACCCGGATCTGTCCGGTCAACCAGACGGAGCAAGGTGAGCGAGATCAAATACGCATCGTCCAGCTGGCCCACGAAGGGAATCATGTCGGGGATAAGATCAAAAGGAATGAAGGCATAGATGATAGCGCCGGCGACGAGTGCTTTTTCCGTCCGCGGCACGCGCGGATCAGCCATCAGGCGCCCGCACAGCAACACCATGTTCGGCACAAACATAACCACGTTTTTCATCCGGCGCCTGGTAATATCCGATGCCATCTTCCGTTGCACCTCGATGCTGAGCTAGCGAACCTTCTTCGCCTCCATATTGCGACCGTTTTGATGAAGAATCAACTGCGTGACCTGTCCCTGGGCGTTAGTCACAAAAGTGATCTGCGCGTCCACAACCGTGTAATAGAATTCGGAGACTGACTTGGGGAAGACTTGATATTTGGGTTGACCCGTAGCCTGGACCATCAATTTGCCGTCTTCGCTGGTCACAGTGAGCACAAACTGCGGAGCTAATTCGTAATCCCCGGCGTAAGATTCGTAGACCTTCGGATCAATCGCCGCGTCTTTCCTGGCAGATGAAAGCGAGGCCAGTACCCGCGCGGCCCCAGCGTTTTGTGGATTCAGTTCCAGCGATTTTTTGTAATTCGCGATTGCCAGGTCCCTATCACCATGCGCGAGATATGCCTCTCCGAGACTGTCGTAGGTGTTAAAGCCCTGCGGGTAGGCCGCGACGTTAAGCTTGAAAATCTCAATCGCCTCGCTGACCTTTTTCATTTGCAGTAGTTGATAACCCAGCGTGTTGAGTTCCCCTTCGCTGAAATCGTACTCGTTTGCCTGGTTGGCTTTCAGCTCTCGGTATTGACTGATGGCCGCGGCTACATCTTTCTCCTTTGCGGTGTTGAGTAGCACTTCAGCGAGTGAGCGTTTCGCAGGTTCGTATGGTTGATCGTAGAGGATGCTGTCAATTCCGGCGGCGATCTTGTCCAGATATCTCCCCTGCGAAGTATTGTCCAACAGCACAATCAATCTCTTATCACGAACCATGCGAACTATGGTCGTACTAAATCCGTTGATGCCGCCGTTGTGCTCGATCACAGGAACGGGAAACTTGCCTGGGCCCAGGGTGATCTTGGTTATCACGAAACCATAGCCATAGTCGCTTAGGTTCGGAGTGAACATCATGTCTTTCGATTTGGCCGAGAGAATCTTATCTCCGTAGAGCGCCTGGTCCCAAAGGAACAAGTCCTCAACTGTGGAAAAAAGCGAGCCCGCAGCGTACGGCAGTGACATGTCCAGGTACGGAGCGTTCCGATAGCCCTGTGGCGTCCTGACATAACCCGAGGCGCGCTTGTTGAGGATCTGGTCATAGTGATCGTAGCCGGTGTTTTTCATACCCAATGGATCAAGAATATTCTCCTTCAGGACCTGCTCGTAAGGCTTGCCCGTGACTTTCTCAATAATGGCCCCCAGCAGGAAATACCCCGAGTTGCTGTAGTTGAATTTCGACCCGGGCTCGAACTCCAGATCGCCACTCGCATATTGCTTGATGAAATCGCCAACGCTGTAAGGATTGCGGCTGACACCTTCCATGAACCCAGGCAGCGCTGTGTAATTTGGTACGCCCGAAGTATGGGACAACAGATGATGGATGGTGATCTTCTCGCCGGTGTCTTTCCGATAAGTGTCGAGATAATCACTTACCTTTCCGTCGAGTTTGATTTTGCCCTGCGCAACCAGTTGCAGAATCAGGGTCGCCGTAAACTGCTTGGTGATCGAGCCCAGCCGGAACTTTGTGTCAGGTTCATTCGGAATCTTCCACTCCATGTTGGCAAAACCAAATCCCTTCTTGTAGATAACCTTGCCGTTGTCGGCCACCAGGGCTGAGCCATTGAACTGCCCGTATTTGTTATAGAGAGAAATCAGATCGTCTATCTGATGGACCTTATCCTGAGCAAAGGCCGCGGCCTGAAAAAACACCAGGCTCATTGCAATCAGCATCAGGCTTAAGCTTCTGTGAACGAGTCGGCTGCTGGTCATTCTGAATTCTCCTTCGGTTTCAGCAATGTAGAGTTCCAATCATGGAAATGCGGTCTTCCTAGTACGCATTTGCCTGCAAACTTGTTCTCACTTCGTCGCTCGGTTAGACTTCCGCACCGAACGAGTCTCCACCTCGACAACTGATTAACAAATTTATGTCCATACTCGAACGAATTCGCCAGCGCGCCACGGCCAATCCGCAGCATATTGTCCTGCCCGAAGGTGACGATCCGCGCACAGTAATTGCTGCCGCCGCATGCACCGAGGCCCATATCGCCCGGATAACTTTGCTCGGGGACGAGGACAAGATCCGCGAGTCAGCCCAACGCGAAGGCGTGAACCTGGGCGGTGTAACGGTCATCGATCATCGTCGCGCGCCTGACTTTGAAAAGATGGTTTCGATGTTTCAGGAATTGCGCCGTGCCAAAGGCATGATGAGCGATGAAGCACGGACCGCTCTGAAAGATCCTCTGTACTATGGCAATCTGATGGTGCGCGCCGGCAAAGCCGACGGCTCGGTAGCTGGAGCCACCAATACAACCTCTCACACCGTCCGCGCTGCCCTGCATTGTATCGGCGTACGCCCCGGATTCAAGCTGGTATCGAGTTTTTTTCTGATGGCCCTGCGCAATCCCGATTTTGGTCACAACGGAGCGCTGATTTTCGCTGATTGCGGCGTCGTCATTGAACCAAGCGCCAATGAACTAGCCGAGATCGCTATGGCCTCTGCTGATTCGTGTCGCGCCCTGCTCGGTACCGAACCGCGCGTCGCCATGCTGTCCTTCTCGACCAAGGGCAGCGCCAAACACAGGTTGATCGACAAAGTCATCGAAGCTACGCGCACCGTTCGGGCGCGCGCTCCGGAACTGGAAATCGACGGCGAACTTCAGGCTGACGCGGCCTTGTTGCCGGCAGTGGCGCAGTCGAAAGCGCCGGGATCGAGCGTGGCTGGTCGCGCCAACGTCCTCATCTTCCCCGACCTGCAATCGGGGAATATCGCTTACAAACTGACCGAGCGACTGGCAGGAGCTACGGCTATTGGGCCGATCCTGCAGGGTTTGGACAGGCCGGCCAACGACCTCTCTCGCGGCTGTAAAGCAGAGGACATTGTCGATGCCGTCGCGATCACTGCGGTTCAGGCCCAGGCGCGCAAAGCCGCGTCGTGACGCAAACCTTTGTCGGGCGATCGCTGCCCGGCCCCAGCAGGTTGGCTAACCACCAGTGCAAAAGGCTGGGCAAGCGCATGACCCAAATTCCGCATCCAACAAGCCGCAAAACAAATTTGAGCCTCCACAGCCCGCGTGCGGGCGAGGGCCATTTCGCCGGTAATCTGAACTGGGCCGTACCGATGACTTGAAGGCCGGCGAAAGATCAGCACGCAGGATGCGTGCGGTCCCAGGGAAAGATCTAAGTGTTACAAGCAAAACTAGTGCTCGCCTTCTTATTGCTCTTCCTCGCCGCAGGCGTGATCGCAGCCAATGGGCAACAGCCTAAGCCGCAACCATCACCGTCCCCGTCCCCGGTAAAGTCTGACCCCCAGGATCAGGTCGTGATTTTCACTGAAGAAGTACGTTTGCCGGTGGTCGCAGTGGACCAGTTTGGCCATTACGATCCGACTGTAGTTACCGACGACATCCTGGTGCTGGAAGATGGTAATCCACAACAGGTCAGAAGCGTGCGGCACGTACCAGCCAATGTCCTGATCGTTCTGGATACCGGCGGAGAGATTAGTGGACTCGGAGGCATGTCCAAACGCACGAGGCTAACGGCTGACGTTGCGAAGGAGTTAGTAAAATACCTGCATCAGGGCGATTGGGTTTCCGTGATGCAGTTCAACAACAAAGTCGAGTTGTTGCAACCCTGGACTACGGATCGGGAGGCCACGCAAAAAATCCTGAAAACCAAAGTATCTTCGGGCAAACGCAACGTGTTTTCTGATGCTCTGTTGGCGGCTGCTCAGCAGGTCAAGGATAGGCCCGAAGGAAGCCGGCACGTTGTACTTATTACCGATGGCGTCGACGGCGCAGGGGTCAGGACCGAGCGCGCGAAGGCCATTAAGCAGTTGCTGGCGGCCCGCGCCACCGTCCACATCATCAGCTACACGCAGTATGTACTGCAGAAAAAAGAGAACCGGAAGTCAGACGTAAGCGTTGGCCAGCGTCCTGTATCCCAGGATCCTATTAGCGCCACTGATCCCACACTCCCTCCGGGCGTAACGCGCAGTCCCGTCTTTGGCGTTTCAATCAGGTTTGATCCGGCCCTGCGGCGCCTGCGCAAAGCCTACGAGGCAGATGTAAAAAAAGGCGAGCAAACGCTAAACGCGTTGGCGGACGAAACCGGGGGAACCATTTTTCTGCCAAAAACCAGTGATGAAATGCTTAGTGAAGCCAACAAGGTGGCTCGAGAGATAGGTTCTGAATATGTGGTTACCTACCGGCCCACGCGACCGCTGGCCTTGGCAGCGCCAAATGAATATCGAAAAGTGGAAGTCGCATCGCGTCGCGTCGGCTTGAGCCTGCGTTCCCGCCGGGGCTATGTGGCGAGTCCGGCGCCCGAAGAGTAATGGACCCGGTCTACGATGCCAGTACTTTTACCTGCGGCTCAACCCTGACTCCAACCAGTTGGTGCCTTTCAAAATCTTCCTTTTCGCGTCGCAATGAACGCCGGTGCAATTCTTCCCAATCTTCTTTGGGGACGCGGTGGAAGGCTTCGACCACCTTGGCGTCGAATTGTTTTCCGGCCCATTCATCCAACTCCTGTGCTGCCGCCTCGTAACTCTTCCCGCGCCGATACACGCGATCGCTGGTGATTGCGTCAAACGCGTCGGCCACCGAAAAGATGCGGGCGCAGATGTCGATTTCTTCACCGGAAAGACCAAGTGGATAACCGGATCCGTCCCACTTCTCATGGTGCTGCGCGACCACGCACGAAGCACTATTTAAGAATTGGATGCCGCGCAGGATCTGCTGACCATGCAACGGATGCTCGCGCATGACTACCCACTCTTCGGTGGTTAACTTTGCCGGCTTCCTGAGAATGGCATCAGGCACTCCGATCTTGCCGATGTCGTGCAACAATGAACCAAACTCCAGCGCTTTCATGTGGTCGGAGTCAAGGCCATACTCGCGGCCAAGTCGCAAGCTGTAAGTGACCACGCGCTCAGAGTGTCCATGAGTTTCCGAATCCCGTGTTTCCAGGGCCGCAGTTAATGCTTTCAAGGTCGAGCGATAGGCATCTTCCAAAGAAGCCAGCGCCTGATCCAGTTCAGCGGTACGCTGTTCAACCAATTCTTCCAGGTGGTTTTCATATCGCTGCTTGGCGACGATTAGTTCATGGTGTTCCAGGGCGCGCTTGACCACTGCTTCAACCTGACGCAGATCGAAGGGTTTCATCACGTAATCAAAGGCGCCCAGGCGCATCGCTTCGATGGCGCTCTCGACCGTCTGCAGTCCGCTGATCATGATGACGACGGTGTCCGGCGAAATGTGCTTGACGTGCGGGACCATTTCCAGGCCCGTCATGCCAGGCATAGTGATATCGCTGATCACGAGCTGGAAGTTTCCCTGGCGCATCCGCTCCAGCGCCGCTTCAGCCGATCCTGCCGTTTCGCATTCGCGAGCACCCGACAACAGATCGGAAAGGATCTCCGTGATTTCGTGTTCGTCATCGACGATCAGAATTCGCGATGCGGAACTGTCCTGCAGCATTGTGGTTTAACTCCTGTTCAATTTACTGAGACGCCCGGCGATAGTTGCCGCGGCTTAAGGTCTCTTTGGGAGTAGTCGTCGTGAGAAGGCAGGTGTGGGAGCGGAGGGCGTCCAGGGCCACTCTACCGGCGCAACTATTCTACAGACTCACCCGCCCAATGGCAAACAAGTTTTTACAGCGCAATTAAGTCTAGCTTTATCAATATTTAAAGGCTAAAGCGAGGAATCAGTCGGCGGGCGTTTCATGGTCGTCCAGAGGATGGGGAGCTGTTTGCCGCAGGCCAGCGTCAGAGAGAACTTCTTCTGGGGGGCAATTTGAGGGAGAGTCAAGCTTCGCAGCAATAGTTGTGCGCCCAGGAGAATTGCAGACGCCACGATCACCGTGCGGTTCTTTGTCGAAGATTGGCATTCAAATAGGGGACGTATGGGCAATAGGGTAGGCCGGTTGACGCTTTTGCGCGCGCAAACTATCATGTCCTGACCCAAGGGCCGGAGTGGCGAAATTGGTATACGCACTAGACTCAAAATCTAGCGAGGTCACACTCATGTCGGTTCGAGTCCGACCTCCGGCACCATGATCAGTCGAAAAACTCAAAGTCAACAATAGCTCCTGTGTTTGTCGGCTTGTTTGATCTTAAAGTACCCGGCGCCCGTCATGCGCCTCTCGCCTCTTGCAGAAACTTGACCCCTCTTCCCAGCGCTGCTTCGGTCCACTGTCATTTTTGTAAATCTTGTTAATCCTGTCTAACCCTCCGTGGAAGTAGCGCGCGAGATTTATGCATTCCTGACCCCTGTTTGCGTTTCTCAACACAGTCCTTTAGTGACCGGTGATTTTTGGCAATCTGTTAACCAACCTTCGAGTCTTAACGGGGTCGAAGGACGTCGATTTCTTTATCCGCGTAGTCCTTTCAACGGACGAATGTTAGAATGAGTTCTGTTTCTAACACTAGACCCTGAGCAGCTGTTAGGCCTTTTCTGCGCTTACGAACGACCTCCGGCACCAGCACTTTGCAGGCACAACCCTCCCAGAAAGATTCGCTAACTCTCAGGCCGCCACTAAAGTGGGCTGGCGGAAAACGCTGGCTGATCCCGCACTTAAGATCGACCTGGGATAACCACCGGCAGCGACGCTATGTTGAGCCGTTCTGTGGCGGTCTGGCTATGGCCCTGGGACTGAGGCCGGCCACTGCATTGCTGAACGACGTTAATCAGCATCTGATCAACTTCTACCGGCAGATACAAAGCGGACTCCGCCTCAAGGTCAAGACCGAAAATTGTGAGCAGAGCTTCTACGCACATCGCGAGCGGTTCAATCAACTGATTCGCAAAGGCAAGGCTGCCAGCACAGAAGCTGCACAATTGTTCTATTATCTTAATCGCACGGGATATAACGGTCTCTGTCGGTTCAATCGGAGCGGTGAGTTCAATGTGCCATTCGGCCGACACACGACAATCAACTACCTGAGAAGTTTTCAAGACTATCAATTCCTTCTGAACCAATGGACCTTTAGTTGCGGTGATTTGGAAGCAGTCTCGCTTGAGCCGGAAGATTTTGTTTATGCTGATCCACCCTACGACGTGGAGTTTACTGGCTACAGTGCGGGCGGCTTTTCCTGGGACGATCAGGTTCGCACTGCTGAGTGGCTGGCCAGGCATTCCGGACCGGTCATGCTGTCCAATCAGGCGACACCAAGAATTGTCCAACTGTATAAAGGCCTTGGCTTTAAGTTGAAATATCTGAATGCTCCCAGACGAATCAGCTGCAAAGGCGATCGAACCGCAGCACCGGAAGTTTTGGCGATGAAAGGTCTGTAGCGGACAATTTGGTCCGCCTCAACAATAATAATGGCTTCATGGCTTGCAGATCTGACTTACTCCGAGGGCCGTTTCCAACGCGGTCTGGGAATCGCTTGTAAAGAATCGGGAGACATCTCCGGGCTCATACCGGCCGGCGACATCGGTCCGGAAGTCAATCGCCTTACCAATCGGGCCCTGTTGCCCGGTCTGGTTAACGCGCACTCCCACGCCTTTCAACGCGTGCTGCGCGGACGCACGGAACATCGCACGCGCAATGAAAAGGACAGCTTTTGGACCTGGCGAGAGATGATGTATAGCGCCGCGTCGCGCTTGAGTCCGGAAGACATTTACGATGCCTCGCGCATGTCCTTTCTTGAAATGGCGCTGAGTGGCATCACCGCGGTTGGAGAGTTTCATTATCTGCATCGCGCGCCTGATGGCCGCGAGTACGACGATCCGAATCTGCTAGGCAAAGCGGTGATTCGTGCCGCTCAGGATGTGGGCTTGCGCATCGCCCTCCTGCGCGTCGCCTATGCGCGAGCGGGTTTTGAAGTCGAACCGAACCCGCAACAGGCAAGGTTTATCGAACCCGATTCCGAGTCGTATCTGAATAATCTGCAAAGGCTGCGCTCTGATCTGGCCGGCACGCCAGCACGTGCCTGGGCTGGCGTTGCGCCACACAGTGTGCGCGCCGTACCACTTGAGTATCTGAAAACGATTGCCGGCTACGCCGGCGACAATGGCCTACCGGTTCATATGCACGTGGCGGAGCAACCCGCGGAGATTTCAGCTTGCATTCAGGAATACGGGAGATCACCCGTGGCCCTGCTCGCCTCCGAAGGCCTCTTGAATGAACGCTTCACCGCGGTGCATGCGATTCATGTTACGCCGAAAGCGGTTCAATCTCTCGCTGCCGCTCAAGCGATGGTCTGTGCTTGTCCAACGACGGAGCGAAACCTGGGGGATGGCGTGGTACCTGCCGACCTTTTCCTCGCCGGCAACATGCGTATCGCGCTGGGCTCGGACAGTCAGGCTCAGATTGACTTGTTCGAGGAGGCGCGGGAGCTTGAATACCACCTGCGCTTGCAGAAAATGGAACGCGCAGTACTTGCCCCCGACGATTCGCGCTCGGGTCTGGCCGCGCGCCTGTTCGCTTGCGCCACCAGCAGCGGAGCGGCGAGCATCGGCGCAAAGGGCGGCACGCTGGAACCGGAGAGACCGGCGGATTTTTTTACCGTCGATCTCGACGATCCTGCAATTGCCGGAGCGTCCGCAGAGGACTTGTTGACTGCGATCGTGTTTGGGGCCTCAAGAAGCGCCGTCCGAGACGTGGTTGTCGGTGGGCGCCAGATTGTTTCCGAAGGAAGGCACGCGGACCAGGAAGAGATCGTGAAAAGGTTTGCCCACTTGCAGAAGAGTTTGTGGGGCTAAATAGACGAAAATAGACACCCGGCAGTATTCGACCCCAGTCACAATTTACGGATTACCTGCATGACTGTTGAGAAAACATTGGCCGCACTCGTCGGCATCGACTCGGTCTCACGGCGCTCGAACGCGGAGATTATCGACTACCTGACACAGCGTTGCGAAGCGCTGGACATGCGCGTGCGCCGGCTGCCGTACACCGATGAGTTCGGAGTGGAAAAAACCAATCTGATTGCCGTTGCCGGCACTACGTTCGCGGATACAACTGCGGTTGAGCTGGCGCTGGTTGGACATACCGACACCGTTCCTTACGATGCGGCGTGGACTGACGCGCTCCTTCTGACTGAGAAAGACGGCAAGCTTTACGGGCGCGGCGCGTGTGACACCAAGGCATTCATCGCCGCGGCCTTGACTGCCGTGGAAACATTCGACCTGCACAATCTCAACCGGCCCCTCGCCCTGGTGTTTACAGCCGACGAAGAGTTGGGACTGTTTGGCGCTAAGCGCCTGGCGGCTGCTAAAGCTCTCAACGCGCGCTACGCAATTGTCGGGGAGCCGACGTCACTGCAGCCGATGCGTGCCGGTAAAGGTTACTGTCTGGCGGAGGTAATCGTTCGCGGGCGGGAAGCGCACAGTGCTTATCCGGCGGTCGGGGCCTCGGCGATTTTTCGCGCGGCGCGGTTGCTGGCGCACCTCGAAGACATCAGCGAGCAACTAGAAATAGATCAGCGCGCGGATTTTGACCCGCCTTATACAACTCTGAACGTGGGCTTAATTAGTGGCGGAACAGCAAAAAATGTGGTTCCCGGCGAGTGCCGGCTCACACTCGAATGGCGTCCGATACCTGGGCAGGACCCAACTCGGGTAATTGACATGCTGCGACTGGCAATTGAGAAAGAAAAACAGCTTGACGCGGACTTCTCCAGTGAGATCGAGGCGGGACGAATTGACCTGGGGTTCGACACTGCACGTGATTCGGAATTAGTACGCTTTCTGGAAGCACAGAGCGGACGCACAGCGGGCACGGTGGCCTTCGGGACAGAAGCGCCGCAAATGATCGCGCTGGGCGCTGTAGCCGTTGTGCTTGGCCCCGGTGACATCCGTGTGGCCCATCGCACCGGCGAATTTGTGGCGATTGAGGAACTGCACCGTTGCGTTGAAATATTGGTTAGCTCGATCCGTCAATATTGCCTCCCTGCCGATTAACATTCGAGGCCTGGCGCGAATCGCCAGTCAGTTCGGCTTTGGCCGCCATTTGCGCTAAGCTGGAGGCGAGCAGGCAACCGCACTCGCCGATAATCCATCGGATAAGTTCGTATTGAAGAGCGGCCCCTGGAAAGTAGCAATCTGCCCAACACGATGTACAAAATTTCTCGCAAACTCCTGCTTATTTTTCTCGGACTTTCGTTATTGCCACTCTCGATTTCAGCGCAGGATGCTGCCGCCGGCGCACCTTTGACCAGCCAGGAGTTGGTCAGCCTGGTCTATCAACTCCCAAGACATCCGGAACAACGTGACCGGTTGGTTGAGGAGATCAGGAAGCGTGGCATCGGGTTCCCGTTGACAGACGGCATGCGCTCGCTGGTAGCTGCCAAAAGTGGCAGCGATGCCACCCTGCGCCGCACACTGGAAGAGGCTGAGCGTCGCCGGGCGAATCCAAAGACTGAAACGCTGCCGTCAACGACTGAGGCCGATGAATTACTGGCGCTGACAAAGAAGATCACGCTGGGTGCGGCCGGAGCCATGCCCGACTTCCTCGTCAGACAATTGATCAAACGTTCGGTTGCCTATGGCAGCACAGCGAATTGGATGCCGGACGACACGCTCAGCATCGCCGTAAGCTATCATCAACCGGCAGGCGAAGAGTATAAGCTTCTCACTGTCAACGGCATGCCACCGAGCAAAGAAGCGAAGGCCGGGAGTGAGTATGGTGACTACGTCGGTGGCGCCAGTTCCACCGGCGAATACGTAACGGGTCTGGCCAATCTTTTCAAAGATGAAACCCGCGCCACTTTCAAAATGGTCGATACCGACGTGCTCCGTGGGCAACGCACCATCGTCTACGAGTTTGAAGTGCAGCTGCCGTATTCCACGCTCACCCTGAAAGCCGCTAAGAATTCCGTAGCCTCAGTTGGTTCACGCGGTCGAGTGTGGATCGATCGTGAGCAAAATCGTGTCTTGCGGTTTGAACAGATAGCGACTGAAATTCCCGCGGACTTTCCTATCCGGGCCGCCAGCAGCATAGTCGATTACGACTGGGTCAAGATCAACGAAAGACCCTATCTGTTGCCGTCTCATGCTGATATTTTTATCACCAGTCTTTACAAGGACCGGCAACTCGTCCAGAGTCGCAACGACATTCGTTTCCGCAACTATCAGAAGTATGGCGCAGAAATCAAGATTATCGACGACGATGAGTACGCACCTCCTGATCAGCCTGAGCAACCGCCTAAAAAACCCGCACAACCTTGATATTCGTAGCCTGCTGCTTGCGTTGCTCATCCTGCTGGCCGCCTCCGGCGCTGTTTCCGTCGCTGCGCAAGTGAAACCTGACCAGGACTACCTGGTCTATGTTCTCTCCGAATCGGCGGACCGGATCGCACTGGTGCGCTTTGGGCCGGCTGGCGCGCGCGTCGATCACGATTTGCACATCGGTGAAATGCCGACCGATATTAACGGTCCGCATGGAATCGTCATCTCTCCGGACCGGAAGTACTACTACGTTTCGCTGGCCCACGGGCGGCCTTTTGGTTCCGTCTGGAAGTATGCAGTCGACGGCGATCGAGTGTTGGGCCAGACCGGGCTGGGATACTTCCCGGCCACCATGGACGTCAGTAAGGACGGTGACCTGCTGTACGTAGTCAATTTCAATCTGCACGGTGATATGGTGCCTTCATCAGTCTCCGTCGTGGCTACCGAACCGATGCTCGAGATGGCACGCATTAACACTTGTACCATGCCGCACGGCTCCCGCTTGAATCCTCAGGGAACCAAACACTATTCAGCTTGCATGATGGATGACCTGCTCGTCGAGATCGATACGCACAGTTTAAAAGTGTCGCGCAACTTCCTGCTTACCAAAGGTCATGAACTGGGACGCATGGGGCCGCCGGAGGCGCGCGCGACTAGTATGAACATGCCCGGGAGTAAACGCATGGACATGGCCGGTCACGGCATGGAAGCGCCCCGGGCAGGCGACATTTCCTGCTCGCCAACCTGGGCGCAGCCCTCCAGGGATGGCTCGTCGATCTTTGTCGCCTGCAATCAATCGAGTGAGATCGTCGAGGTTGATGCCGGAAAATGGTCAATCGTGCGCCGCCTGTCCGCGCGTCCCGGTGTCTACAATCTCGCCGTTACCCCGGATGGAGCTCGCCTGGTCGCGACGAACAAACGCGATCAATCCGTCTCAGTCATCGACCTTAAGTCAGGAAACGAGCTGGCGCGCCTGCCAACGAAACGAAAAGTGCTGCATGGAGTTGTGGTGTCGCCGGATAATGCCTATGCCTTTGTTTCAGTCGAAGGGGTTGGCGCCGAACCAGGCACAGTGGAAATAATCGATCTCAAGGCGCTCAAGACAGTGGCCACTGTGGATGTTGGCCAGCAGGCTTCCGGGATCGATTTCCTCAGAACCGAACCCTCCAAAAGACCCTGATCCTGTTGTCCTTCTACTCGACAGGGGTCATCTGTCCCGGCCCTGCAGATCTTGCAGGATCTATATGCTTCTATTTGTAGACACTTCATAGAAGATTGTCTCCTGTAGTCTACAGGTAAGGTCCCATGCAAACGTGGTTTGCTGCGAGACATTGCCTCACGACACCCGCTTGAAGTGCAACGGAATAGACATTGCCTGTATACAATCAATTCGGGAACAAGGAGTATCCCCCATGAAGCCCAGAGTATTAATCGTGGACGACGATGATGCCATCACGCAGCAACTGTTCTGGACCCTCTGCGACGACTATGAAGTGATGACAGCGAACGATTTACCGACGGCAATACGTCGCGCGACCATCTATGAACCTGCCGTGTCCATCGTGGATCTGCATCTGCCCCCCAGCGTGCAATCACCGGAGACGGGACTCAAAATCCTGCAATATATCAAAGCCCATGTCCCAGAGAGCAAAGTCCTGGTGGTTAGCGCAGCCAAAGGTACTGACACGTTGAACGCCTGTTATGCAGCGGGTGCGGACGATTTTCTCGACAAACCGTTTGAGACCGAAGCCTTGTTGGCATCCCTGCGCCGCATGGCCTCGCAACGAACAATAGACTTTACTTAGGCTGGATCTGATCAGGCGCGCTCCGGATTTCATTCGCTTCCAAAAGGCGGCACGCTTCGCGTTGATAGTCAGCCGGTTTTTCCCGCTGCTGACTTCTATACCTCCATCTGCCATAATACTCGCCCAAACCAGCACCACAATTTTGCGCCAGCTGTTCAGCAGGGCAACAGGGACTGCTGCGGCCACGATTGATAATTTCAATGAATGAAGCGATGGAGAAAATCCAGGGAGTGCGCGAATTGCCGCTCTTTCCCCTCCCGGTAGTGTTGTTTCCCGGTGTACCTTTGCCGCTGCACATCTTTGAGCCGCGCTATCGCCAAATGTTGTCGGATATTCGCGCCGGCAACAATCTTTTCGGCCTTTCATACTTCGACTCGAGTACTTCTGAGCGGGAAGTGCCGGCGATCGGCTATGTGGGCTGCGTCGCGGAAATATCAGAGGAGCAACCGCTTCCCGATGGGCGCTCAAATGTCCTGACCCTCGGCGTCATCCGCTTTCGCATCGAAGAGTATCTGGAAACGGAAAAGCCTTACCTGGTTGTGCGAGTCAGCTTCTTTGAAGATCAGGAAGATGATGACTCAGCCCTTGAAGCTCGCTCGCGTGAAGTTGCCGATACCTTTACGCGGATAGCGAGGGCAGTGCGCGCTCTCAATGATGAACGGGCCACGTTGCCCGACATTTCCGATACGGAGCCGCAACGGCTCTCGTTTTTGGTTGCGGCAGCCATGGAAATTGATGCGGAAGTGAAACAGGAACTGCTTGAGCTGCGCTCGACCGGAGAACGACTGAGCCGGCTGCGCGATATGCTCGTGCGCGCAGTCACAGGATATGAAGAGAGGGCGCGAATTCACGAGTTGGCAAAGGGCAACGGGCATAGTGGCCACAAGATTGAAATTGAATGAAAGGCGCGGAAGTGTCCAGGGCTGACGGTCCACTCAGGGTACGGGTACTATTTTTTGGAGCCGCGCGCGATGCCGCCGGTCTCACCGAGGTTGAACTGACCTTTGACGGCCCCCTCAGGGCAGCCGCAGCCTTCGAGCAAGTGCTGTCCGCCTATCCCGAACTGCGCCGCTTCGGCCGCTCGCTCTTATTCGCCGTCAATCAGGAATATGCGCCGACGGAACAGGAAATACATGACGGCGATGAGCTTGCCTTGTTTCCTCCCGTTAGCGGTGGCTCCGGATCCGAAGCGATGCTGCCTGCCGCGCCGGTCGCGAACGACTTCTTCGAATTAACCCAGCAGCCAATTGATGTGGGGTCAGTGGCCCGGCGCGTCGTCCTGCCCGAATGCGGCGCCACTGTCACCTTGGACGGCTATGCGCGCGAATGGACGCGTGGCAGGCGAACACTTTACCTCGTTTATGAAGCCTATCCAGCGATGGCTCTTGGCGAAATGCGGCGCCTCGGCCAACAAGCGCACCAGCGTTTCGACATCGCGCACATTGGCTTCGTGCATCGCACGGGACGACTGGAAATTGGGGAAACGAGCGTGGTCATCGCAGTCAGCGCTCCTCATCGGCGCGCGGCGTTTGAGGCCTGTGAATGGGCCATCCGGCAGCTGAAACAAACAGTCCCCATTTGGAAGAAGGAAGTTTTTGAGGACGGTGAAATTTGGGTCGAAGGCGAGACTTCGACAAACACTGGGTTGCCCCAGCCGTAATGCGGTCAGAACAGGAAAAAGCAGTCAGGAAGTGGATTCCCAGCTCCCTTCCTGACTGCCTGTTGCATGGGATTTTCGCCCAGCTATACCGGTGATTCTTCCGTCTCTTCGTCGGCAGCTTCGACCAGCGAAGCGCTGGTAACGCGGTCGTCTGCATCAACCTTGATCAAGCGCACGCCCTGAGCGCTCCGGCCCGTCTTGCGTATCTCACCTGCCTCCAGCCGAATGAGCTTGCCCTGCTGGGTAATAATCATGATTTCAGAGTCTGCTTCCACGGGGAAAACCGCGACAACTTTGCCTGTCTTGGTGGTCGTCTTCATGTTGATGACCCCCTTGCCGCCGCGGGACTGCAGGCGATAAGTCGTGATCGCCGTCTGCTTGCCATAGCCCTGCTCGGATACCGACAACATCCTTTCCGTATCGTCAGCCGAAACCGGACAAACGGAGACGACGTAATCTTCCGGCCGCAAATCAACTCCACGCACGCCACGGGTGGCCCGGCCCATGGGACGGACATTCTTTTCATCAAACCGAATGGCCATGCCGTTATGAGTCGCGATAAAGATTCGTTTGCTGCCATCGGTCAACACCACATCAAGCAGCTGATCGCCTTCGTCGATGTTAATGGCGTTGATGCCGTTGGAGCGAATATTCTTAAAATCCGCCAGTGATGTCTTTTTGATCACGCCCTTGCGCGTCACCATCAGGACATAGCGGCCTTCCTCAAAGTCGCGCACGGGCACGACGCCGGCCAGCCGGCGATCCGACGGCATGCTAAT